>Ga0315279_10000955_pt1 | contig 51175 bp, 37 predicted proteins | sample YL17G06_20_MG_FD_203694 | JGI IMG/M metagenome (GOLD analysis project Ga0315279, IMG submission 203694) | Sediment microbial communities from Yellowstone Lake, YNP, Wyoming, USA - YL17G06_20 | ecosystem: Environmental > Aquatic > Freshwater > Lake > Sediment | place: USA: Wyoming | collected... | reverse complement strand
TTTCTTCTGAGTTATCAGCCTATACCAGAGGTCGTAGACCAAGTAAATGATTATGGGCAATCCAGCTAGCAGACGGCCAGAGTCGTTGCCAATAAGGAGGTTCACCACCCAGAGTGAAGTAAAAGGAACCAACTGGACACTGAAAACTGGGCTCAACTTCCACTCCAACTTTGTGAGTGCTTGGGCACGGAGCAGATACACGACAAACAAGAGAGCATAGTAGACTAATGCAAAGAAAACAACAAGATTGTCCACTAGAACCGCATCCATTAACGACCGCCACCAATTCTACTGCATTGGATTCAGCAATGACTTTTCCGCAAAATCAGAAACTGGCTTAAAAACAACGTGTCTGAACCGTTAGACATGAAGATAGGCAAAACCCATTTCTTTGACTAACTAATATCTGCAAATGAGGTTATGCTATGGAGAATCTGCCAGAGAGGTTGAGAATCTCTGGTGCCACAGAAATAAGTAAGAAACTGAAAGGAATCTCTGGTGGAAGGATATTAGATGTCGCCACAGGCTTTGGTGGCTTCATCAATACTCTGATGAAGATGCTGAAAAACTATGACTATTTTGTTGGGGTTGAAATCTCGGGGAAGGATTTGGAATCTGTAAAAAAGCGGTTTGAAGGACAGCCTGTGGAATTTCTGGAGATGGATGCTGGGTATTTGAAGTTTGAAGACAATTCCTTTGATACAGTCTGCATAAGTTATTCATTGCATCATCTTGAAAACATTGATGGAGTTTTGGCTGAGATGAAACGCGTGCTAAAGCCCGATGGATATTTTGTTGTTCAGGAAGAGTTTAGTGATGGAGAACAGAGCGAAGCACAAAAAACGGATATACTTCGACACCATTGGGATTCCGAAATTGACTCCCTGCTAGGTATTGTTCATCATAAAACCTTTCCCAAGCAGAAAATCAAGGACCTCATGGACAGTCTGCGGTTATCAGAGCTTGAGACTTTCGAGTCTACGCACCCTGTTAGATGCTTGATTTGTGATAGGAAATTTGATTGCAATCCAAAAAAAGGAAAAGGAGAAGTCACTATCGACCAATTTGCTAAAGAGGTTGATGAAAACCTTCGTCGTCTAGACGAACATGCAGATTTGGAAACACGAGAACGCTTGAAAAAGGAAGGCGAAAAACTAAAAGAAAGGATGAGGAAGTATGGTGTTGCTAACTCTTCTAACTTGTTCTTCATTGGAAGAAAATGACGCTCAAGGTAATGCCAAAGAGTTTCGTTTCAGCTATAGCTTCTCCGCAACGTCGTCAAATTCTCGAATGGTATATCAAAATTAGCCTAAAACCAAAAAAATATTGGGTATACGGGAGATGTCTCCACTTCGTGCTGGGTTTATATCCCACCCCGGGTGCCAAGAGCGCGGGCTACCTCTTTTTTGAGTGCACTTCGGAAAGATTAATAAGTCGTTTTTGCGAATGGCTGTGGTCAAAGTAATGTGATAAGGCTAAGCGTATGTCTCTGCTGGGTCTCCCTCCAATCTAATAATACCTTTTTTAGGAGGCAACTTTATGTCGTATGGGAGAGCTGCTCTAGCCAAGATCGAAGATCTCTTCAAAGAACTACAAACTGGACCTGAGGGTCTTTCGGATGAAGATGCGAAACGCCGCCTTCTGAAGACCGGTTTGAACGTCCTTCCTAGGGGCAAAAAGACCAGCTTGGCTAGGAAGATTATTTCACAATTCAAGAACATGTTCAACGTTCTTCTGCTGGTCGCTTCATTCCTCTCGTTTCTAAGCGGCTTCACCTCCAATGATCCAACCTCCGTTCAGATGGGTCTTGCAATATTTGTCGTAGTAGTTCTGAACACAGCCTTCAGCCTTTTTCAAGAGTATAGAGCCGAGATGGCTGTACAGGTGATAAGAAGCCTCATCCCCACCAAGACGAAGGCCATCAGAGAAGGTCAAATGAAGGAAATTGACGTGACCGATGTTGTTCCTGGAGACATTCTGGCTTTCGAAGAGGGAGATAGAGTACCAGCTGACTTGCGGTTAATCAGTGCATTTGAGGTTTCTGTTAACAACTCGATACTGACAGGAGAGTCTGAGCCTCAAAGACGATTTGCTACGATGTCTCCCGAGATGGAGACAAGCACTCCCTATGATGTGCACAACATTCTCTTTGCTGGAACCACTCTGGTTTCGGGAGTCGCCAGAGGTGTTGTTTTGTCAACAGCAAAGGATACCGAGTTCGGGAGAATTGTTTCCCTATCCGGCGAAGTGCATGAACCTATGAGCCCACTTGAGAGGGATATTGACTACACAGCTAGACTGAATTTCCTGTTGGCTATTGGTGTGAGCCTAATCTTCTTTTCGGCAGCCCTGTTGTTTGTCAAACTTAACCTCGCCACGAGTATACTATTCGCAATTGGCGTGATGATATGTCTAGTACCAGAGGGCTTCCAGCTGACCGTCTCTCTTTCGCTCGCTCTGACTGCTCGTAGGATGGCTGAGAGAAATGTTGTCGTGAAACGACTTTCCTCTGTTGAAACGGCTGGGTCAATGACTGTGCTATGTGTGGACAAGACGGGCACGATTACGAGTGGAGAGATGATGTTGAAGAAACTTTGGGCTGCAGGCAAGATTTTTGAAGCCACTGGTGACGGATACAGTCCAGATGGCCATATCACTTTCAATGGCAGAAAAATCAATGGCGGTGAGGACCCAACCGTCTCTAAGCTTCTGGAGGTTGGTGCTTTCTGCAACAATGCCAAACTGAACCCACCGTCGGACAGAATTGGCAGATGGACGGTTTTGGGAGATCCCACTGATGGGGCGTTTCTCGTCTTCGCTGGAAAGGGGGATTTCAACGTCAGCAAAGCTCTCGCGGAGAATAAGAGAATTGGCCTGATTCCATTTGATTCTAAGAGGCGAATGATGACGAGTGTTCACAGGGATCCAAAGGGAAAGATAACCGCTTTTTCCAAGGGAGCTGGCTTGGAAGTGCTTAGACGATGCACCAATGCCTTCTATGACAATAAATACGCCCCTCTCACAGACGAAATCAAAAAAGCCGCAACAAAACAGATGAATGATTTTGCTTCAGAAGGCTTTCGAGTTCTCGCAATGGCAACAAAAACTCTCCCAAACGAACCTGAAAATCTATCCCAAAGTGTCGAAGAAGACATGACCTTTCTGGGTTTGGCAGCGTTGCTCGATCCACCTAGACCAAAGGTAGAGGCTGCTGTTCAAGAAGCCAAGAGTGCGGGCATACGAGTCATTATGCTGACGGGAGATCACGAGCTTACTGCATATTCCATAGCAAAAAAAGTGGGCATCATAACGTCAGAGGATCAGAAAGTCTACACTGGAAAAGAACTCGGCCAGATGAGTGACAAAGACCTAACAGACATCCTCGTCAGAGGCGAGTCCGTGTTTGCGAGGATAGCTCCCGAACAGAAGCTGAGGATAGTTCACATCCTAAAATCCATGGGTGAAGTAGTGGCAGTGACCGGGGATGGCGTGAATGACTCCCCCGCGCTTACTGAAGCAAATGTAGGCATAGCCATGGGGGCAGGTGGAACCGACGTGGCACGAGAATCCGCTGACATGGTGCTTCTGGACAATGATTTCACATCGATAGTCGAAGGGGTCAAGCTGGGAAGGTCAACGTTCGATAACCTAAGGAAATTCGTTTATTATGTCTACACGCACAACTGGGCTGAACTAGTCGCCTTCGTCGTCTTTGTACTACTTCAAACCCCGCTTCCGCTGCTTGTTATCCAAGTGCTCGCGATAGACCTGGGGATGGACGTCCTTCCTTCCCTTGCCCTGATAATGGAGCCTCCCGAGCCCGACGTTATGATGAAGCCCCCCAGAAAGAGCGGTACTAGACTGATCAATGTTTCGACACTACTCAGAGGCCTCTATCTAGGCGTGGTTGTATCGGCGGGTGCGATCTACTGGGCCTTCCACGTTTGGGGGAGTGGAGGATGGGTTTTGGGCCAGAGCACCGTGAGCGATGCCTTGGTATACGCGAGAGGTACGACGATAGTCATGGCAGGAATAATGATGGGTCAGCTTGGGAACCTCTTTTCCGCACGAACGAGTTTACTGTCAGCATTTCGGCTAAGCCCGTTCAGAAACCGATGGATTTTCCTAGGGATAGTGGCGCAATTCGCTATAATGGCAGCGATCATATACATACCGTTCCTTCAGCCGCTGTTCGGCACAGCCCCACTACTTCCGTTGGACCTGCTCTTCCTTCTTCTGCTAGCTCCCGCGGCTCTTCTGCTGGAGGAGCTAAGAAAAATGCTGGCACGTAAACTATCGCGTGCGTCTCGCACCGGTCTCTAAGCTCTCCAAATAGTAAGAAAAAGGATTTGTGGGAGATTTCGCCATTTGGTCTGGGGTTCAAATCCTACCCTGCCCGTCTAATCGTGAATGTACTCCATTTGAAACGTGTTTGTGGGAACGTGTTATGTAGGTGACGGCTAAAGCCCATTCTGAACGAATTCGATTGTCGCGACGCGAGCTTCATTAGCGTGAAAGTTATTAAGCGAAAATGTGACTTTAGTCGTTGTCGTGGGGTTACATTATGGTTTCAGATAAGCAGAGTCAAACAGTTGTTGGTCATGTTGGAATCGAAGTTTCCAATCTGGGCAATTCGAAGAGGTTTTACAAGGCTTTGTTAGGAGGGCTTGGCTTCAAGACTATAATGGACACTGAAGATGGAGTAGGATTCTCTAATCAGAATTTTCAGGTCTGGGTAGGCGAGTTACAGGAACAAAGGGTTAAGCGCAAGGCTCCGACTGGAGAAGAATTCGTCGTGGCGGACCATTTGGCGATCCTTGTTCAAGACAAAACGGCTGTTGATGCTATCGAGAAGGAAATGAAGGAGAAAGGGTTCATGCCCTTGTTCCCATGTGAAGAGCATCCCCAATTTGAGCCGGGATATTACGCTGTATCATTCTGTGACCCGGATAACTATGTGACTGAAATCTACACCAGACCAAAACCAAATCGATTCTAGTCAGCCCCTGCCGGTTGCCGATAGACTAACCATTTCCGGCACGCTATTACGGCCGAACCGTGAAGGTGTTTGTCCAGTTTGGTTGGCTTGGCTCGGAGCTGTTTTGGAGCATTTGGTTCCAGTCGATGTCTGAAAGTCTCTGGAAACCAGGCATTGGAAACTCGTAGTAAGAGAAGACTGGCCCAACGGCGGCTATCTTGTTTCCTTCAGGCGTCTCGTAGACGACTATTATCGGGTTGACATAACCGGTTGCTGCGTGTAGGACTTGAGGAGGCTGTCCTCCTGGCGTGAGGTCTCCTGATGCCGTCATAACGTCTGCTATGCATTGAACACTGCTGTCTGTTATGTTCGCTTCTTGTACAAGTAGAGGGTACCATCCGAGCTTCTTAGGCGGTGCGCCGCACATTCCGCCGGTTTCTTCGACGGCAACGTTTCGAATGAAGCTCATTTCCTCTTCCGTAAGCGTTGTACCGTTGAGTTCCTTTTCGCTGATGCCACGAAGGGTCCCAGTGATGTTTGCCATATCGTTCAGAACGGTTCCCCAACGTGGGGGCAGAACCTGGATTTCTCCAAGGAACCTTGAAGTTTCTAGGCAGATTGCCTGCATTCCGCTGTAGAATTCAGGGTATGGCTCCACGTAGCCTGTGGGAATCCCGCAGATTACTCCCATGGAGTACGGTTGCTTAGCATATAGTATCGAGTCGTGGCGCAACTGAGCCCATGAGCTGAGCACGGTGTTCAGCTTTTCGTCTTGCCACGCCCGGGTCTGCATGAACTGCGGATAACGCTCGTCAGGTATGGTTGTGAGCAGTGGGCGGAGGGTATAGAGCCATGAGAAGTAGAGGCTGCTTTCCCAGTATTCTTTCGGCAGGTTTGTAAATTCGCTTCTGAGGCTATAGAGATTGTCTTGGTAGTTGTATTTTTGGATTTCCAGTTCAAGATTTTGGACGGCCTTCTCTGACCCTAGGACAGCTGCTATGTCGAGTCCAGAGCCGAGAAGCCTAAGATTATCATTGTATGGTGGAACTCGATCGTAGGTGACGTTTTGAAGAATGTAGGAGTCTGGGACGAATCTTTGCCCCATGAACTGGAAGATCTTCGGGAACTCCATAGGCTCAGTGTGAAGATCAGAGTAGATGACTGACGAGAAGATCTTGGAGGTCGTATATTGAGGTTTCTTCAGTTCGGTCTTCAACAGTTGGATGTTGTTCGCATCTTCAAACGTGCTCGGCTGGAAACTCTTTCCGAAGACTGCCACGGTCGCATTATGCAAGTCTAACGGTGTTACGCTATCGGCGAGCCCGACGAAAAGAGAAGTAATCTGATAAGCATTTTTCCACAGGGCCAGAACGTCGTCCATCGAATAGAGATAGTAGGTAGTCAGCGCGGCTTGAATAAGCGAAGAATCATTGTTCAGGTCGAACGTCCTTCTGCCAAGCCAAGTCATGCAACGGAAATACGCCTCAAGTTCTGTGTCATTTTCATAGTGCCCTCTGGGTTTATATTGCGTATAATCCTCTCCGGGATAAGTCTCCACCTCTTTTGCTTCAAGAATCTTGTTCACGATGGCCTGAGCCTCGTCCCGTACAGGAAGAGGAAAAGAGACGCTTGAGTCTATCAAGAAAGCGGCCACCGAGAAGTATGTGAGAACCTCTTTTGAAGCCGCTTTCAGTTGATCTGTTGATGCTGAGAGGTATGTTTCCAAGCTTTTCTGGAGTAGGCTACTGGTCATCCCCCTAACCATAGGAATCATGTGTTCCTTCTCAACGTCTTTCAGAAGATTATCGAAGACCAGATGGTAAAGATGAAGAATCGAGTCCGAAGTTATGAAGACAGGAAGATCCCTGAGAAAAACGTCGCAATAGGCATCTTCCATGGTTTTTTCAAGAGGCAAACCCGGAATCACAACGAAGCCATTCTTAGACAGCGCATTCCGCGCTTTCTCGCTTAGATAGATGGTATTCTCCAGATGCTCAAGGTATTCTACTTGGCTAAGATTGAGCGACAAAGACGCGAGCAGATCATTGAGCGTGGCCTGAGTAGGCTTCAGGTTCAGATCCGGAAGATACAGGAGTGCGGCCGACGAAATCAAATCGTGAGAGTCAGGGGAAGGCACTCTCGAGTAGAAGTAGCCGCCCAAGAACAAACTGGCAAGAAGCAGTGCAACTATGATCAGTGCTGACATACGTGTGGAATGAACAGCGCGTTTCCAAACATTTCTTACCATATCTAACAAACCTAGCGCGCCTCAAGCACATATGATGTGGACCTGAAACTTAATACTAACGTCTAGAACGGTCCGTTCTAAAATCAGAACGAATGAGAAATACAACCAGTAGTGCCGCTGCCCCCATGTTTCATTACACCTGCACCTCAGCGGTTGATCAACACGCGCCAAAAAAATAAACAAGCCACTATTCTGGTTCCTTGTAGATCTTCAGAAAACAAAAGCTGTAGGCATCTGGTTTCAATGCTAGAGGCTGTGCCTACAAGGATTTCTCGCACTCTTTTTGCGAGCAATTTGCTGGCATTTTTGTAGAATCTGAAACGGGAAGATGTGCGCACGCAAAAACTTTTATGCGATCAAACACTCTTGAAAAGTGATGCCGACAGTCAAGGATTTCATGACGAAGAATGTTATAACCATCGACGCTGGCAAAACTGTTATTGAAGCCGCAGACCTGATGTCGCAAAACAACGTAGGGGATTTGGTGGTCATGGACAAAAATACGCCTGTAGGGATCGTCACCGAACGGGATCTCGTAAGGAGAGTCTTGGCGGAGAGAAAATCGCTAAACATCAAAGTTTCAGAGGTAATGACCACACCCCTCAGAGTGATTGATCCAGAAGCTCCACTGAAAGAAGCTGCCAGAAGAATGGTCAACAAAGGAATCCGACGACTTCCCGTAATAAAGGATAACAAGCTGGTTGGAATAATAACCGCTACCGACTTCGCTAGACACCTAAGCAAGAAAACCCTCACCGATGACATACTTGAAGCGATAGGCCGCAACCGCTACCCCGTTCCAGAAGTTTTCGAAAAATAGCAGGGGCCGCAGTGCAAACAAACCCGAAATTGCAGCGGGCGCTAGGGTAGAAGCTCAATTCTCGCTTATGGCTCCGAAACACTGTCATACGCGCCTTATAGACAGAGTGGGCACGTACTGTAAAATGAAATCTGGGCAAGTCTTCATTGGTCTTCGGCCTTGTGGCTGCCGAGTATTGTTCAAGCCCGCATCAATGGGAGCAGAAGCAGAGCGGTCATGCCTAGAAGCTTCATGAGTATGAGAACCGAGGGGCCTGCAACGTCCTTCAACGGGTCGCCTACAGTATCACCGATTATTGTTGCCTTATGAGTATCCGATTTCTTGCCTCCATATAGCCCACTTTCAACCAACTTCTTAGCGTTGTCCAGCAGGGCACCTGTGTTGTTAAAGAAGAAGCCTAGCATGGCGGCGGAAGCCGTAGCCCCGATGAGCATCATTCCCAACTCGGTCGGACCAAATAAGAGACCCACCGCGATTGGAGTTGCTATGGCAATGAGCCCCGGTAGCACCATTTTGCTGAGCGCATTCTTGGTTGCGATGTCAATACATCTGGCATAATCAGGAGCGACTTTCCCCTCTTTGAGTCCTATGATCTCCTTGAACTGCCGTCTTACTTCATCAACCATTTTGAAAGCCCCATCGGAAGTCGCCCTTATCGTCAGAGAGGCCAGTGGCAAAGGCAAAACTACACCTAGGAACAGTGCAGCGATGGGGTATGGCGATCCAAGCGAAATGACAGAGATCTTGGCCGTTGCGAAATACGTTGCGAAAATCAAGAAAGACGTAACCGTGCCTGATGCCATGGCATAGCCCTTGGTTGCAGCTTTCATAGTGTTTCCCACAGCATCCAGAGAATTTAAGGTCTCAGATGCTTGCGCCGATATTCCAGACATTTCAGCTATTCCCGCGGCATTATCGGTTATTGGACCGAACGTATCAGAAGCCATAATAAACGCAATGGCAAAGTCCGTGCCAATGTTTGTTATGACTAGCCCGTAGAGAGATTGACCAGTTACTATGAAAGAAACCACTACGGCAGCCAAAACTGCAATCATCGGAAACAATGGGGTTGCCAGTCCAGTCGCTATGCCAGTTATCAGGTTTATTGCAGGGCCTGCTTGCGAGGATTCGGCGACGTCATGTACAGGTCCACGTCCCAGACCGGTGTAGTACAGCGTACTTAGGACACAAACGAGCACAGCTGCGACACCAAGTAAACCTGCAAAGAATAGTGACACGTCATTCAAAAACAGCGTAGACAAAAAGAACAAGCCGGTCGAGCTAAGAATTGTTGTAACCATGAGACCGACAACCAAAGATCCTGTAGCGCCTATCCGCTTCCACTGTCTAACCAGCGATATCCCAAACATGGAGGCCAGAACACCAACAGCTTCGAGTATAAATGGAAACAATACCCCGTTGGGGCCGTATCTCGAAATAAATAGAACGCCCATCAACATGCCAGTTATTATGTCATCGCTGAAAGTCTGGAACAAATCTGAACCTCGCCCAGCGCAATCGCCCACGTTGTCGCCAACCAAATCAGCGACCACGGCCGGATTTCTTGGGTCGTCCTCAGGGATCTCCATTTCGATCTTACCCACCAAATCGGCCCCGATGTCAGCCGACTTTGTATAAATGCCGCCTCCGATTTGCGCAAACAGTGCCGCTAGGCTTGCTCCAAACCCAAACCCAACAAGCGCCGGAATATCATTCAAGGCTACTCGCAACAGGAACAACGCAACCAAACTTATCCCTGGGACCGCCAGACCCATAACCGCACCTCCCAAAAAGCCTGTTCTCAGAGTCTCCCCAGGTGAACGCGTAGCGGCACTTGCGGTTCTCACGTTGGTTCTAACTGCGACGTTCATGCCAACGTACCCAGCAAATAGGGAGAGAAGGACACCGGACACGAAAGCCAATGAAGTAGTCCAATTGAAAAGAAAGAGGATTATTAAGGCCAGCCAGGGAATGACGAGGATTATTGTCCCGAATTGTCTCTTGATGTAAGCGCTTGTTCCTATCACAATATGCTTGCTCACCTCTTGCATGCGAGCGGTACCAGAATCACGTTTGAGAATCCAACGAGTGATATATGATGCCACCAGAATGGCAATCATCCCAACCACAAAAGCAAATAGGAGTGGATCTGCCATGGCAATTCCTTACACGCGCGCACCTTAACGATGTCTGATAAAACAGTCGGTTGCAGCTTCTTTCCCTTTCATGCGATAGCCTTGCCCTTTGCCTCAGAAGAGGAGCTTCTTACTTGATAAGGCTGACCCCTGAATCGACCTCAAGACATGTTGATCTTTTGGGCATTTTTGACCTGGCGACTTCTTTTTTGAAGAATGCTCTGGACCTTTGGGCATATCCAGATTGTGGGGGCTTTCATTCCAACGCGTTCAATGAAAACTTGATGGACAAACAAAGATCTTTTTTCACGACCCTTTTTGTTCCAAATCTGTTTTGAGACCGCTTGAAGCAATGTTGAAAAGAATGGTAAACGTTCCAAATCACTTTGCGCGCGCTGTGTCCCGTGTTCCGGGGAATTGACAAAACTATATAATGTTTGCCTGCGATTTTGCCTTCGTAAGAAGGGCGCACTGTTTTGACTGCCCCGAGGTACAGAGTCACGTGGAAGACTCTTCTGCTGCCGATAATCGGTCTAGCTGCATTCTTTGTTTACATTTACGTGTTCAACGTCGACATTCAGGAAATCATTGCTGAGATCGGTCGAATCAATATACAGTTCTACGTTTTTGCCGCGATTATCTCGGTCCTAGACGTGTTCTTCTCTGCCCTCGCATGGCATTCTTTGCTCAGATTTCTCCACGTCAAGTTCTCGGTTCTCAAATCGTTCGCCCTCGTGTGGGTAAGCATATTCATCGACACCTTGATTCCCGCAGAGTCAATCAGCGGAGAACTTGCCAGAATCTACTATGTGAACAAAGAACAGGATGGTACTGCAGGCAGGGCAACCGCATCAGTGGTCGCGCAAAGACTGATCGGAACAGGGGTAGTGCTCGCAACCCTGCTGGGCGGAACAATCATACTTCTGCTACAAAGCCTGCTTTCTGGGATGATACTCGGACTGATACTTTTCCTGGCAGCAAGTATGTCTGTCCTGTTCGCTCTGATACTCATGCTAAGTTTCAGGGAAGAATGGACTTTCCGAATACTAGACAAACTCGTTAGTTTTGTAGAGTGGATCGGCAGAGGACGATGGAAACTAACGAAGTTACGAGAGGAAGTCGTAGAAATCCACAAGGCCTTCCACGTTGCGATCAAAGAATATGTTCATGCCCCAAAAACCATCGCAATCGCGGCATCTTGCTCCATAACATCATGGCTCCTCGCAGTTCTAGTCTTCTATTTCACGTTCCTGGCGGTCGGATACACTCAGATAAGCTTGGCCGCCATCGTTGTCGTCACCTCAATCTTCATGGCCGTCAAATCCATTCCAATCGGCGTTCCCTTCGAGGTCGGTCTTCCTGAAATAACTCTCACAACATTATTCGTGATCTTCGGCGTGCCTGGAATTATCAGTGGAACCGTAACGATTTTGACACGCCTCTTGACGCTCTGGCTCAGATTCTTCATAGGTTTCGGAACTCAACAATGGCTGGGTCTCAAAGACATAATCACACGCGAAAAGAAGGATACAAACTTCGCGCGCACATGAGCAACAATCCATCAAAATCTCAGATTAACCACTAATAATTACATGGTTACGAGCTTCCATAGGCCCGAAGTCAGCGCGCGCGCTCTGCAGGAAACAGAAGACCGCAGACTGAAATCAACGTGGCCGTCAACCGCGTGCCTATCACGATGTAGAACAGGGTTCTCGCGGGTTTAACCGTCCAGAAGTGAAGCCCTGTTCGAGCTAGAGGCAATTCTTTACGGCCTGATTTCAGGGGGTTTTGAGGGTCTCTTCGATCTGCTTCTTCAACGTTGAATCGCTGATCTTTTGCAGGAGCTGCAGCAGCCTTCCTTCAACGCTGAGATTCTCCTCTTCGCTCCGCAGGTGGTACCAGTACCTACGCTGAGCCATTAGCGCGAGCATGATCCGCGCCTCAGCCTCAAGCCCCTCTTCATCCGCGGCGCGACCCGGAAACTGGAGCGCCCCGTTCTCAACACAGCAACCCATAAACTTCTCAAGGGCACCCGTGACAGTGTACCCGCTCACACCGACCAAACTCTTGAACCGCTCGTAAAGCTCAGGATTCAACCTGAACATCCTCGGCCTCTTCGGCACAGCACCTCACCGCATAAACAAAACGTATAAGCAAAACGTATAAGCACGATGGGACCGGGGGAAGCCCCAACAACCTCCTAGAAAGCCTAGACCAAGAGCACGGGACACCCACACGAACCCGATCCTTCTTCCACCAGAAACCACACGACAGCCAGCACGCGGCGAACAAACAGACAACGCGCCCAAGTTGAAACGTGATGGGGCTGCCCGGATTTGAACCGGGGTCTATAGCGCCCGAGGCTACAAGCCTAGACCAAGCTAGCCGACAGCCCCACGTGGCATATGATTGTTCAGACACGTAAAAATAAGTGTTCCTTAATCTTTAAACCCTTGCGCAGGATACTAATAGCCTCACTGCTGAAAGGGGGGCTCTGCAAACCTTGTCTGTTCCTCACCGCGTACGCGGAGTCAGAGTGCTCAAAGCCGTCTCCTCGACCCTCAGGCTGCAGATCCTGAACCTCCTCTTCGACAAGGGACCCCTATCCTACACCGAGTTGATGAGCTCACTCAAGATGAACCCCAGCAGAGACGCCGGCAGGTTTGCCTATCACCTAAAGTTCCTACTCAAAACAGACCTGATCGAGGCCGACGTCGAAACCAGAAAATACGGCCTCACCGACCTCGGCAAGATGGTCATAGACGTCGCAGACCGCATCGAAAAAACATCCTCAAAATCCAAGGGCATGCTCGTCCGCGCCTCAAGATTCGCCCTGGAAGAATTTGACGCGAACAAGATCGCCGGCTCCCTCGTCAGAGAGGCAAAGATGTCAGCCGAACTGGCTCAAAAGGTAGCCAAGGAAGCCGAGAAAAGGCTCCTCAAGTCAAAGACCAAGTACATGACGGCTCCCCTCGTCAGAGAAGTCGTCAACGCCATTCTGATCGAAAAGGGACTCGAAGAATACAGGCACAGGCTCACCCGCCTGGGACTCCCCGTGCATGAAGTCACCGGGCTAGTCGAAGCCAGAAGCCCCACGCTTCAGGATGCCGAGTCGATACGCAACGCGGCCGGCGACGCAGTCCTGAGGGAGTACATGCTCCTTAAAACACTTCCAAGAGACATCTCCGACGCTCACCTGGCAGGCCACCTACACATCAGCAGCCTAGACTCATGGATCACCAAGCCAAGCGAGGTCGTGCATGACCTACGATTCTTCTACCAGAACGGGCTAGACCTAGAAAAGATAAACGCCTTCCAGCATTCTCTGTCCCCACCGCAGAACCTAGAATCAGCCTTGTCCATCACTCTCAACGTTGTCATGCACGCGGCCCGCGAAACTGCCGAAGCACAGACGCTCGAATACTTCAACGTCTTCCTCGCCCCCTTCGCCAAGGGCCAAGACCACCAGAAGATCAAAGAAGCACTGCAGCAGTTCATTCTCAACCTGAATCAGCTCATGAACACGACATTAAGCCTGGAGCTTTCCATCCCAGACTTCATCGCCGACAAACCGGCCCCGGGACCGGCCGGAAAGCCAACCGGCAAGTACGGAGACTTCGCAGAAGAAGCCCAACTCCTGGCATCGATGATCCTTGACACGCTGATCGAGCAGAGCCAGAGCAAGCCACTGCTTAAACCCGGAATCACGGTGAAGATAAGAGCCGAAACGTTCGCAGACGAGAGAGCCAAAGCCCTGCTGCTCAAAGCTCACCGCCTCGTGTTAGACAATGGTGTAGCGTATTTTGCTTCTCTCCTGGAAAAAGGTCAAGAGCAGACGGTGTTCTCCGGGGCCGGGCACAAGTTCATGCCAGACCTGAATGAAGACTGGGAGACCGATACACTTCGCACAGGCTGCCTCGGATCCGTCGCTGTCAACTTGCCGCGGATCGCGTACGAATGCGAAAAGGACGAAACAAAATTCCTCGATCTTTTTCGCGACAGGCTCGAAATGGCAGCACGAGCCTTGGAGATCAAGCACGCGGCGCTCAAACAGAACGGGCCCAGACTGCTGCCCTTCCTCCTGCAAAACGTGGGCGGCGACCAGTACCTCGGACTCGAAAACTCCTCACGCCTGATAAACCTCGTAGGGCTCAAGGAGACGATGGAATCCCTCTACGGAAAGAACCCTCAGGACGAAAAAGCTCACCAACTGTTAGAAAACGTGACCCAAAACGTCTCAGATTTCACCCATAGGACGGGCAAGAGACGCACAAAACGTCTACGATCATCCGTGCTGCCCGACACAGAAGCTTCCGAAAGGCTGGCACAGTTGGACATCGACAGGTACGGGTTCGGAAAAGTCAAATATTCAGGAACAAGAGAAAGACCGTTCTACTCCACGATCAGCATCCTGCCCCTACAGGAAACTCTGGCCCCCACAGGACCCGGACCGTCGGACACCAAGACCATGAACAGGCTGCGAGCCGGCGGAGGCCTGACCGTGATAGATCTTGACGGCACGGAACACAAACCAGATGAACTCTTGTCATTGACAAAACAGATCGCAGAAAGCTCCACGCTAGAATTCTTCACCTACAACCGCAAACTGACATACTGTTCCAAATGCAAGAAAAGCTGGGTCGGCCTACTGCACAAGTGCCCCTCATGCAGCGCAACCGGCACCCTGACGTTCTACGATCGTTTCACGCCCTCATGAGCCGCATGCACGCGGCCAGCCTGAACCCTATTACACTGCACCCAATATTTGGGCCAGAAGGGCCATCCTGACGATTATGCCGTTCCAGACCTGCTGGAAATAACGTGCGTACGGCGTGTTGTCGACCTCAGCGGCTATCTCGTCAACCCGTGGAAGCGGATGCAGAATTATCAGATCCCTCTTTGCCTCGCTCAAAGCCGGCAGGTCTATCTTGTAAGAACCCTTCACCTTAGCGTATTCAGCAGCGTCGGGAAAACGTTCTTTCTGTATCCTCGTGACGTACAGGACATCCACCTGGGGAATGATTTTTTCAAGGTTCGTCTTTTCCACGACAGGTATTCGCTCCTTTATCGTTTGCAGAACCTCACGCCGCATCTTAAGAGTCTCAGGCGAAACGAGATACAACTCAACATTATAGAGCGACAGAGCGTAAGCGAGCGAATGCACGGTCCTTCCATACCTAAGGTCACCGACAAAGGCTATCTTCAAACCGTCAATCTTGCCCTTCTCCTTATTCATGGTGTACAAGTCTAGAAGAGCCTGCGTCGGATGCTCCTCCGCCCCGCTGCCCGCGTTGATCAGAGGAACTTTCGAGAACTCCGCCGCCAACCTGGCGGCCCCCTCAAGGGGATGCCTCAGCGCTATCACGTCAGCATAATTCTCCACCGTTCGAACAGTGTCCGCGAGATTCTCACCCTTCCTGACCGAGGCTATCTCTGCTTCTGCAAAGCCTATCGTCGAACCGCCCAGCTTGAGCATGGCCGATTCAAAGCTTAAGCGGGTCCGAGTACTCGCCTCATAGAAAAGGGTCGCAAGAATCTTCCCCTTAAGCATGTCAGAGCCCTTCGCAGCCAGAGGTTCCATAGACCGCGCAGTCTTGAAGATGAAGTCAATCTCCTCTCGCGAGAAATCCTTGATCGATATTATGTCTCTGCCCTTGAATTCCACTTCCACACCCGAACACAGATTCATGCAACTTCTAGATAACCATTTGCAGCCTCCCTTCGGGTACACGGGCTAACGTTTCATTCTGCGCCCAAGGGAGAAAGACCATATGCGCGCGACCGCGGCCTCCAACATGATCGTTCAGACGTTGACGAGAATAAGCAGAAATATCAGAATCGATCTAGGGTCAGACCATGTTTTCGACCTAGGTTGATAATGGGAGAACACGCGGTGAAAGACGCACAGCCAGCTCGCAAGAACGTATTCGTCAACTTGGGCGTATTTCAGCTCCTCACCTTCATCAGAAGAGGCATATTCTACACCTTCATGATACCCTACCTTAACGGTCTCTTGCACAGCGTGACGGACACCGCGCTATTGGGCACGCTTAACATGGTGGGGTCTTCATTGGGACAGAACTTCCTTTGGGGAAAAATCGCTGATCAACGCAAGCTGAGAGCTAGACTGATAATGGCAGGCGAATCAACTGCTGCAGTGTTCTATTTCATAGTCTTCCAGGTCCACAGGTGGCTTCTCAACGCCCAAGCCAACTTCTCAGCCGGCTTATCACTGATCATCGGCCTATCGGTCTTGGAGTTCTTCTGGTCGATGTCAGACGTAGGATGGGCAGCTTTGCTGACAGAGGTCACTACAACCAAGAATCGGACCAGCCTGGTGGGCATTCTGAACTTCATCGGCTCGCTCGGCAGGATAATAGGGATAACCTTCTCAGGATACTTGTACAATAATGGAGAAGGCTTCAGCCAAGGAACAATCTTCTACATAGTCATAACGATGCTCATCGTCGGCGTACTACTGATGTGGACAACCTCCAAATCCACGGACAAATCGGCGCAGAAAACCACGGATGGAGAAGCTGAGAACCACGGCGCGGCGGCATCAACGAACTACGACAAGAGGGCCTACAGATCGTTTCTCATATCCCTCATCGTAATCGTCATCGGCGTATCATGTGTCAACCAAGTGTTCCCCGTTTATGTCACGCCGCCAGAAGGGATACTGCCCTCGGACCTAGAAACAGGCTTGGTGCTCGCCGCCTTCAGCGTGGGCGGAATGTTCATGAGCCTGGCTTGCGGTCGGCTCGCAGACAGGTTCGGCAAGTCAATCGTCCTTTTCTCCGGGCTGATCGTGGCAATCGTCACACCACTGTTCTACGGGATGGCCTCAAGCGCTGCAGCGATGGCGCTGGTCTACGGGCTGAACGGAGCAGCCTATTGGATGATTCTCACCGTAGGCTTCGTGTTCGCGGCAGACATAATACCGGAGGATAGAAGGGGCAGGATGTTCGGAAGATACAACACCGTCATAGCCCTAAGCTGGGGTCCAGCCGGACTTCTCGTAGGAGGCCCACTCGCAGACCTGCAAGTCAAAATGCTGCAAGTGGCACCGCACGCCGCCTACGTGAACGTGTTCTACGCTTCATCTATTATCACCGCCTTGGGAACCGCAATATTCTGGGTCAAGGTCACGAGGAAGAAAGAGCACATGGCTGCCGAGCGACTGCAAAAGCACTGGCCTACATCGAAACGGTGAAGACGAGTTCGCATGAATTAAAGTCTTTTATCCGCGTTTTGCGCATAACCTCTCTTTAGCTGGGATCTCAAATGAGTGACACTGAACTGCATGTTTCCAAGATTAATAATGGAACAGTCATTGACCACATCACTGCTGGCCACGCTCTGGACGTGGCGAGGATACTGGGGATAACGGGCCGAGAGATGGGAACGGTCACGATCGCGATTAACGTGCCGAGCAAGCGGGACAAAGCCAAGGACATAGTCAAAATCGAGGGAAGAGAGTTAAACCCTCAGGAGCTCCACAAGATCGCGTTGCTGGCCCCCCACGCAACCATCAACATAATCAGAGGCTACAAGGTCGTGAGGAAACAGGAGGTCAGACTGCCGAAAGCTATCGAGAACATCATCAAATGCGCAAACCCATCGTGCATAAGCAACAGCAACGAACCCGTGCAACCCAAGTTTTACGTCGACAACGACGAACCTCTGCTCCTCAAGTGCCACTACTGCGGCTACATAATGGAGAAGAAAGACGTTCTCCAGCAGTTCCAGACTCCAGTCCCACCCTCAAAAACAGGATGATCCCGTCGCATATATCGAAAAACGAGATATTTCGAGTCTCGACATGTCAGAAAAAGATCACAAAATTCGGGCAGGCTAAAAACAGCTTCTTGCCCCTTTTCGCGTCACAGCTTTATCTTTCAAAATGAGTCGTTCTGTATCTTGTAGTTCTTCGTTACCTCTTGCACTTTGCCGTTCTCAAACGCATAGATTTCATTCAGGTTCTTCTTCCAGTCTCGCTCGTACATCAGCGGATCATCGATTCTCTTTTCAGAAGGGTCAACGTGCATCCACTCGTTTTTCGCCCGATCCCACACTTCAGTCCACACGTGGTCGGACATGTCGAGAATCAACCTGGCCCTGTAGTCATGAGCCAAGCATAGGGCAGTGAATAATATGCTGAACTCACCGCATCTTCCCCTACGATAGGTGAGTATTTCTAAGGGTTCATTACGCCGCTCGATTTCGCCGTCATCCCAATTCACTTTTTCATGAAGCCACTCCAGCAACTCGACTAACGTATAGTTTCTATCAAACAACGCTCTCAACTGAGCAAGCAGGGCCGAATCGGCAAGCTTCTCGCTTACTCGTCTATACTTTTCGATGGCGCCTCGACCCACGGTAGCCATTAGCCGTGACACTCTCGTGTTATGCCGTCTATTCGATTAGTCCTTCCCGCATGCGACCGGCCCGACTTATGGGGATTCACATGCCTATGGCCCCCCGCGAAAATTAGGCTTATGAACCTGAAATCAAGAACAAGAATAAAGGGCAGAATGCGACAAACCGTTCCACGACAAGCCGAGTCACAGGAAATCAAAATGAGCTACACGTTGATCGTGACAGAAAAGCCGGATGCCGCCAACAGAATAGCCCAAGCTCTGGATGCCAAGCACCAACCAAGAAAGACCGTGATCAACCGCGTGCCATACTACATCGCAAACCGGGACAGGCAGATAGTCATCGTCCCAGCGATCGGACACCTGTACACGGTTACGGCCGAAGGAAAGGGAAGAAGCCAGTATCCGATTTTCACGTTTCAGTGGCAGCCGAGATACTTGGCGGAGCGGAACGCGAAACACACTCGAAGATGGGTTGAGAGCTTCGTGAAGCTTTCGCGGGATGCCGACACGTTCGTGGATGCATGCGACTACGATGTTGAAGGGAGCCTAATCGGCTATACGATCCTGAGATACGCATGCGGCGAGAAGGAAACGATCGCGAAACGAATGAAGTACTCAACGTTAACTGTTGATGAACTGGAAAAAGCCTACGAAACACTCTTGCCCCATCTGGATTTCAGGCTCATTGAAGCTGGACGCGCAAGACACGAAGTAGACTGGCTCTTCGGCATAAACCTCACTCGGGCCCTCACGGTTGCTCTGAAGAATCACGGCGGACAATACATGACACTCAGCACTGGACGCGTCCAGGGTCCGACCCTAAGATTCTTGGGTTCGCGGGAAAAGAGCATCCGAACCTTCGTGCCTACACCATACTGGACGATCAGGGCACAAGTGAAGATTGATGAGTGTGCCTTTGAGGCGCTGCATGACAGAGAAAAGATTGAGAGTAAACTCGAGGCCGAAGCCATATTGCATGCGTGTAAAGGAAAAGATGGAACCGTCGGCAACGTTGATGTCAGACAATTCCAACAGGCGCCGCCCACGCCATTTGACCTTGGCACGCTGCAAAGCGAAGCCTACAGCGTGTTCGGATATTCGCCTAAAAGAACGGCAGACACTGCTCAACACTTGTACTTGGAGACGCTGATTTCCTATCCTAGGACAAGCAGTCAAAAACTGCCGCCGGCGATAGGCTACGAGGCAATACTCAGAAAACTGCACAAGGTCCAAGAATACCGGAACCTGAGCGCAGAGCTCCTGGCGAAGGCGACGCTGATTCCTAGAGAAGGAAGGAAAGATGACCCCGCGCATCCGGCCATTTATCCAACCGGCGAAATACCGACAAGGGCACTGAGCGACTCGGAGAGGAAGATACTGGACCTGATCATCCGAAGGTTCATGGCCGCCTTTGCTGAGCCGGCAACAAGACAGAGCATCAGAGTCAGCATAAACGTTAACGGCAATCACTTCTACCTCAGAGGAACGCGCGTACTCGAAGAAGGATGGCTACGCTTCTACGGACCGTACGCGAGATTAGCAGAGGTCCTCCTGCCGCCGATAAGAGAAGGACAGAGCGTCCACGTCAGGAGGATCATCATAGAGGACAAGTTCACGACACCGCACCCGAGATATAATCCGCGGAGCCTCTTGAACAGAATGGAGAGAGCAGAAATCGGCACGAAAGCAACCAGGGCAGATATTATACAAACCCTTTATCACAGAAAGTACGTCAAGAACGAAAGAATGACGGTCACCGAGCTGGGGTTCGAGATTCTAGAGATCCTAGAGGAATACTGCCCATCCGTAGTTTCGATAAAGTTGACTAGACAACTCGAAGAAAAGATGTCCAGGATACAGGCAAAAAGCGAAAACAGGGAGAAGATCCTAGGAGACGTCATTGAGGCGCTTACACCGATAATGGAGAACATGAAAAAGAAAGAAGCTGCGATAGGAGAACAGCTGAGCGAGGTTGTAAGGAAATCAAGGCTGGAAGAAAGGACAATTGGACCCTGTCCAACATGCCACACGGGCCAATTAGTCGCGATACGTTCAAAGAAGACCGGCAAGCGGTTCGTGGGATGCACAAATTACTTCAGAGGGTCATGCAAAACATCATTCCCGCTCCCGCAGAGGGGGAGCATAAGATCACCGGGCAGAATCTGCCACGCTTGCGGGTGGCCCACAGTTCAGGTTAGAATGAAGGGGAGGCGCCCTTGGACGCTGTGTTTCAACCCGCAGTGTCGACTGAAGGCAAGAAGAGGAGAAGAAAATGAAGTGCAAGATATGCACTAGGAAAGCAGGCGAGAGCGGATATTGCGAATTCCACGCTAAAGCTTATGAAAACATAGTCCAGAAATATGATTCGTGGAAGAAGGCCTTGGGCATTTTGTGGAAAGAGTATTTAAGTGAGATTGCTAAGAATCCACTAACAGGGCAGTGGGCCAAAGAAGTGGCTCAGCACTTCGTCAACGTTGGAGAGGAAGAGAATGTCGAGGAAGGTTAAGCGGCAAATCTCATCAGCGTCGTTCTCAGTGAGCAAACTGTACCAGAGAATCCTGAAGCTGAAAATCTCCACGTTAATCATCTCAATCGTTGTCATAGGGTTCACGGTATTCATGCTCGGAGGAGGCCTGTATGACCTGATACAGGCGCCGCTCCCAGCGGCGAGCTACCAGGGAAGAATCCTTATAGTGTACCCGGGACTCTCCGAGCAGTTCATAGGTGACAGCGTAGTAGCAATGACTATATACGCGGTCGGCGTGGCCGGAATCATGTTCATGTACCAGAGCACGAGATATGCTTACAAGCCGAGACAGGCCAACATGATGCTCATGATAGGAATAATCTTCCTCTTCATAGCATTCGTTTTCTTGGAAGCCACGATCGCATATAAACTCGCAGGAAAACCATAAGGCCTCACCAAGGTTTGCTTTTGAGCTTCAGTTTGTAAGCCGCAAGATTGGTCAGCAAATGCACCGGCAGGGTTATGATCAACGCGGCCACTACGAGTTCCCAAGACCACGATGGTAATGACAGCGAGACCGGCAGTGAGAGCAACAACGCGCCGGCTATGAAGTCTATTTGATCAACGACCGGAAGCAGTTCGCCCGGAGCCAGGCCGATCCTTCTCTTCAGAAATGCACCCAGCAAGTCGCCGAGCAAAGCTCCCAAAGAGAGGAGCACCCCGAGCCAGACCGGAAAGAATCTTGTACCAAAGACCGCGCTCTCCGCCAATCCGGCCACAGTTCCAGCGACAAGCCCTGAAAAGAAGCCGCGGAAAGTCTTGTTCTTCCCAAAGACCGGTCTTCCATCAGCGAAATTTCTTCCGAAGTCCATCGGAAGCCCTCCGCCGACGATGACCGGCATCGCGTTTGCGCAGTAAGCGGGGAAAATGAATTTCAACGCTTCAATGATAAGCTGTGCCAGGTCCATTTCATCAACCATCAATGAGCCGCATTTTCGATCAATCCTAGTTTTCCTATCCTCAGATAGCATGCTGGGTCTTGAGTTTTAGGCTTTTCTAAAACTACCTTGATAACATGCGGGTCTTCTGTGAACTTCAGGCTCAGCACAGTTTCAGCCCAGAATTTAAGAACCCTAGAGGCAACGGGCTCCACTCTCACGGTCTCCTCCTCGAAAGCTGTTCGCACCTGGCTTGTCAAGAGTATGGCTACCTTGCTGAGCTTCGCAGTCTGAGCCAGACAAGCGAGTTGCCTGTTCAGTTCACGATTCAGCCCAAAGGCTTTAGCGGGAGACTCCGCAATTTCAGCCCGATAGAGTGAAGTGATGGTGTCGAAGACGAAGAGGCCGAAGTGTTCCGTCACATAGTCCGGGGAGCGGTCTACCATCAGCGCCTGCTCCCGAAAATCCTTCGGCCTCGCCAGGACTATCGAGTCTGAAACCTTTTCAAAATCCTCTCCCGCGATCTGTGACAGCCTTTCAGCTGAGAACGTGCCATCACAGTCTATGAACAGGGTTTTCAAGCCTTGCCTCGCACAGTTTATGGCACAGTGCATGGTCATGGCCGTTTTGCCGGTCTCTGGCTCTCCGTAGATTAGACTAACGTCTTCGGGTGAAATGCCGCCTTCCAGAATCCTGTCGAGGATTCTGCAGCCTGTTGGAACTCTCTTCGGCAAGACCATGCACGTCAACTAATATAAGTTGCGAAACTAATAGTTTGCGTGGCGTCCACAGAGCCATCAGAATAGGAAACCAGCATGAAAGCAAGCATCGCCGTAGCGACGGTTTCAGGAAAAGCGTACTACCTTATTGTCTCCGAACTGAAGAAGAGGAACGCGCCTTTTCTAAGTCTAACTCCTTGTGAACCTGTTCCAGTAGAAGTTAAGGTTGTTTTGACGACTGAAAAAGAGAAACACCTAATAGAGCATGAAAAAATCTTAGTGTACAACGAGAACACGGACGTAGAAGCAATGATCAACAACGCGCTGCAGACCGTTCAAGGAAGGGAAAACTGCGAGAGACTCGCCATAGGCATCGACCCTGGCGGAGCACCGGGGCTGGCTGTACTGGCAGACGGCAAAGTGATCAGAACGGAGATGTGCTCCAGCATTCCGGAGATACTGGAAAAAGTGAAGAAAGTCGTTAACAGCTTCGAACACATTCCAATGGCCTCAACTTCAGTAAAAGTCGGAGATGGAGTTCCAGCGTACAGGCAGGAACTCCTGCGAGCTTTGGATGTTGCCCTGCCTCAGGGCATAACGCTGGAAACCGTTAGTGAATCTGGAACTAGCCGACACCAGAATGAGGCCAAGAACAGAAGAGGGTTAAGGGACATAGTGTCGGCGATAAAGATAGCTGGGAGACCCGGACGTGCGTTCAAGCGGGGGAGACCAGATGAACAGGACGGTTGAGAAAGGAAAAACGTTGCTGGTTGATGGACCAGCCTCGGTAATCGTGACTTCGGGCAACGTTGAGGTGTTCGGGTCGAAACCGAGCACCACAAACAGAATCGTCATACGGCAGGGAAAGAGGCTGCCTTTCGCGGTCAGCGAAAAAGCATCCTTCGACATCTCGCTGGCAGAGAAAGCCAACGTGGAGGAGGTTGAGGGAAACACCGTTCCATCATCATGGGCCGCCGCGTACGAGAGCCTGTCAGAATTGCAGGCAAAGCCTGTCACGGCGATTATCGTGGGCATGGCTGATTCTGGAAAGACGAGCTTCTGCACGTACCTGATCAACAGGCTCTTAAGCCAGAAGAAGAAGATCGCAGTGTTAGACGGAGACCTAGGTCAAAGCGACGTTGGGCCGCCGTGCACCGTTTCCTACACGTTTGTGACGAAGCCGATAGCTGACCTATTCAGTCTGCAGGCGAGAAACGCCATCTTTATCGGCGCCACTTCACCGAACGGTTCCCCAGACAAGGTAATAGAAAGTTTGACCCAGCTGAGAAGGGAAATCCTAAGCGGCAGCCCCGACTTCATCATCGTTAACAGTGATGGATGGGTTGAGGGAGAAGAGGCCGTCAGATACAAGACTCAACTCGTCGAGAAGATTAACCCAGACGTGGTTTTCTGCGTTCAGCAGAAGGACGAGATGACGACGGTTATGAACAGCCTTGATAAGTTCAGGAGAATCGCGGTTGAGTCTCCCTCGGTCCTCAGTCAGAGAAGCGGAGAAGCTCGGAAGAACCTTCGGGAGTTAGGGTACACGAAATACATGAGAAACGCAAAGGTACAGTCGTTCCCGCTTGGTTGGCTGAAAATCGAGGACGATGAACTGTTCGGCCTGAGCAGAACGCATCAAAATGCAAAAGTGGCAAGGAAGATCTACGAACTGCTGGGAATGAAGCCCCTACACTTCTCAGAGCAGATTGACAGGATCACGATAATCATCGGCAAGAGACGTTGGATCAACGCTGAAAACCTGAAGAAAATCGAAGAAGCCACAAGAAAGAAGGTGGTGGTGATCCGAAAGGGCGAAGAAGAAGGTCTCTTGACCGCATTATACGATGCTGAGAGAAAATTCCTAGGCATAGGAGTCATACAGGAGATCGAATACCTGAGAAAAACTCTGAAGATTCTGAGCCCCGTTTCTCAAGACATCGCGACGGCAGTGATAGGAAGAGTGAGACTCGACAAGAACATGAAGGAAATCCCGTTCGTGAGCGAGGAAAACCAAGAGTTCAAAGCCTTCAGCAAGCTTCTCTAAAGAACAGAGAAAGCTCCCTCGCAATCGACCCGCTTCTATCCGGAAGCACCCTCAAGTTTTCGCGTATCCACAGGGGAAGAAAACTTCGACAGTACGGAGTGGCAAAACGGTAATCTACGAAAACCATCGCCGCCTTATCTTCAAGAGTCCTCAGAGGCCTTCCCGCCGCTTGAGAAGCCTTCTTCATCGCCGGCAAGACATAGCAATACTCTCGGCCAAAACCTGGAAAACTCTCCTCGAAATATCCGATTTGCGCCTTGACCTTCGGAGTGGGTTCAGCATAGGGCACACCGACGACCGCGACAGAGTTCATCTCGTCCCCGGGAAAATCCACGCCTTCAGAAGATCGCCCACCCTGAACACCGAGCAGAACGGCCCCGCCACGTCCAGACTGCGCCTTGAACTCCGCAACCATCCTCTCGTTCTCACCGGAACTCATGCTTCTATGCTCACAGAAAAGCGGTTTGTGCACGACTTCTTTCAACCCTTCAGCAAGCAGCCTTCCCAAGACTTCGAACGAGGCGGCGAAGATTCCTGTGTTTGCAGGCGTGTGCTCGACAACCTCGCCTATTCGACTTATGATCTTCTTGTACATCTCCGGCGTTCTGCTTTCCATCGCGGTCGTCACGCCGCATGAGACGAGCGGCAAAACATGCTCCTTCGGGAATGGTGAAGGCACGATTTTCAATAGGCTGTTTTCCGGAAGTTTCGTGATTCTCACGTAGGCCTCTAGTGGCTGAAGCGTGCCAGACATGACTATGTTGCAGTACGATTGAGAGAACACTGGCGACGTGATCTTAGAAGGGTCAAGAGCTACTATCTCAAGTCTTGCCGTGGGCAAACCCTGTTTGGAGGCATACTTGGCCACCGTGTTTACGTATGATTGATCTTCAACAGTTTCCAACCATTTGAGCAGAAAATGACCCAGCGCATAAACGAAGGAGCGCGGATACTTCCCATCAGCAAGCAGGTCTCGCTTAATCCTCATTCCCGCATCGCTTACGTGCTCAAAGAATTCGCGAGGCTCCTTCACGCCGGCTTTTTCCCGGAAGAGTTCTGCATAATATTCCCGCGGAACCAAAGCCTCCTTGGCGACCTTGGAAGTCATTTCCTCAGTCTCGCTTCTGATGATATTTGCTAAATGCGCGATGTCGTCGTACCCGAATTTTTTCGCTTCAGTCTCTGCCTGTCTCATGCTGAAGAGCGACAGGCTGCTGCTTGCTATGTCGACGGCGGTTTCAGGCAGGTTGTGCGCCTCGTCGATAATCAAAATCGTCTTGGACAGGGGGATTTCCAAGTTTCTGAGAAAAGCACTTCGAATCACCGGATCAAACAAGTACAGATAGCTCAGTGCGACAATGCTGACATCGGCCAAGCAGGACTTTATGAGTTCATACGGGCAGAAGCCTCTCCTTAGTCCGACCTGATGGATTTCGGAAGCCGTCCACGGGTGAACCGTGATTTCATGCTGCAACTGCGAGTATTCTTCTTCCCGATCACCTATGCTCTGATAGTATGGGCATCTTCCCCTGGCTTTCAGCAGCTCGCATGCTTCTATGGCTTCCCGTGGGTTCAAGGCATGTCTTGTTATGAGAGTGTTGAGGCACATTTCATGGCGGCTTCGAACTGAAAGACCTGAGACGGGCCGCTTCTTTGAAATCGCCTTCAACTCCTCTATGACGCGGTCGTGTTGACGGTGTGTTCTCGCCACGTACAATATCTTCAGCCGCTCTTCCATGGCCTTGGGAAGGCACGCAGACAACGCTGCGACCGTCTTGCCCAGGCCGTTGCTTCCTTCGATCAGGATTGAACGCCGCTCTCCGACAGCTTCGAAGATCGTGTTGATAAACGCGTCCTGGCAGGGCCTCACCTCAACGTATGGAAAGTACCGTGAGATTTCGGAGTTGAGCTCAATCACGTTTGTCCCACTTGTGTCTTGATGGGCAAAGCTGGTTCACTGGGCATTCTTTGCAAAGCGGTGATCTTGCCTTGCAGTATTTTCTGCCATGAAGAATTAGCAGGACATGGACCGCGGCGTAATCTTTCTCAGAGTAGAGCATTTGAAGACGATTGCGAACAGTCTCATAGTCGGCGCTGTCAGGGGCGAAGCCCAACCTCTTCGACACTCGATTGACGTGAGTGTCCACGGGAATGGTCGGTTTCCCCGCTGAGAACAGAAGCACCACATCAGCCGTCTTGGGTCCGACTCCCGGAAGCTGAAGAAGTGTTCTTCTTGCCTCCTTCAGTGGCAAGGAGAGGATTTCGTCTAGATTGCCGTGAAACTGCTTCAGGATTATTCTTGAAACCTGCTGTATGGTCTTAGCTTTGTTCCTGTAGAGGCCTCCAACTCTCAAGCATTCTTCGATCTGGGGCGTCTCAGCCTTCGCTAGCTCTTCGGGCACTATGGTGAACCTGTTCGAAAGATTTTCGAAAGCCTCTGCTGTGTTCCTGTCTGCAGTATTCTGCGAGATTATCGTCACGATCAACGTTCTAAACGGGTCTCGGCTTGACGTTACCCATCTCGGCGTAGTGAACGTCTCTTCGAGTATCTTGAGGATTTGCCTCGCCCGGTCCTCGGCCATCAGGTGTTTCCGCCTCTTGAAAATGATAAATAGTGAATGCATGAAGCTATTAATAAGCCATGGAGACTTCGAAGCATGGAACGTGCAAGAGTCGTCAAAGACGAAATAGTTGAGCAGGACACGCACTTTCTGGCGGTATACTTGGAGACGAAGAATTCCTGCCTGATCCTGTTGAGCGAAAGAGAGGACAAACTCGGAACGTTGGCCATAGCGGCTCCGAAGCCGAATGGGATGCTGGGCCCGTCCACATCGTCTATTCTCTTGGGTGACGCTCACGCGATTTCGGCCCGAATGTTCGCCGAATACGTTGCCGCCAAGAAGGGGAAGATGGCGTTGGTCTCAATCTATCTGGAGACCATGGGCGAGATGCAGGCGCAATTATTCTTCAAGAGGCTGATCGAAAGTGTCGTCCACGCGGCAGAAACCCCCGAAAAAGAGGGGGCAACGGCATGAGTCTCCGAGAGTTCCTAGGGCAAGAGGAAAAGGAGGGGCAAATGTTGCATGTGAAGGACGAAGTCTCCAAGGCTTTCGAAATCTCACATCTGATCAACAGCTTCGGCAACGACGGCCCCATACTGTTCTTCGAGAAAGTCAAGGGCTCCCGCGTGAAGGTCGTTGCCAACGTCTGCGGGACCAGAAAGAGACTCTGCGACTCGCTTGCCGTTGGCACAGACGAGCTCTATCGCAGGCTATTGTGGGCTTGGCGCACGCCAAAGAAGCCCAGGATGAGCAGGGAAGGACCTGTAAAAGAAGTGTCAGAAGACAAGGTTGAACTTTCGAAGATCCCGGTTCTTACTCATTTCGAGCTTGACGCGGGGTCCTACGTTACTTCGGGGGTCATACACGCCAAGAGCGTTGACGGAAGCGTTGAGAACCTGTCTGTTCATCGTCTTCAGGTCTTGGACAGGAATCACATGGCGATCCGCCTAGTTCCACGACATCTGTACAAAATGTGGAACGGGGCCAGAGAAGCCAAGAAAGACCTGGAAATAGCGGTTGCCATCGGGGTTCATCCTGCCGTCTTGCTGGCGGCTTCTTCGCCTGTTCCCTTCGGCGTGAACGAATACGACGTGGCAAACACGTTGCTGAACGATGGCCTCCGCTTGGTCGATTGCGAGAACGTCGACGCGTGCGCGCCAGCAGATGCTGAACTGGTGCTGGAGGGAAGGATTTCCGCGACGAAGGAAATACCTGAGGGGCCGTTCGTGGACGTCACTGGAAACTACGACATCCAGAGAAAACAGCCAGTCGTAGAAGTGGTTGGCATCATGCATAGAAAAGACTATGTCTACGAGGGTCTTTTGCCATCCGGGGCAGAACACAGGCTTCTGATGGGCTTGCCTCGTGAAACTTTAATCTGGGAGAGCGTTTCCAAGGTTGTTCCGAGAGTACACGCGGTCAACCTGTCAGCCGGGGGAAACGGGTGGCTTCATGCAGTCATAGCGGTTGAGAAGCAGCTTGACGGCGACGGGAAGAACGCTCTATTAGCCGCTTTTGCTGCACACCCAAGCCTTAAACACGCCGTGGTCGTGGATTCAGACGTCAACGTGTTTGAAGCTTCAGAAGTAGAGTGGGCGATTGCAACTCGCTTTCAGGCAAGTGAGGATCTCATACTGATCGAGAATGTCCGTGGGTCCACACTTGACTCTTCAGCTGATCAGGAAACGGGGCTAACTAGCAAGATGGGCCTTGACGCTACGAGGCCGTTCACAAAACCCAAGGAAAAGTTTGATCGAGCAAGGATACCCCTGACGAAGCATGCTGAAAAACTCGGCCGCGAGCTGAGAACTGTCTGAAGAATTCCTGCACACCAGCTTATATACGAGGATCGCAAGGAATAAACGGGTGACTTTGTTGTCAGACCAGAAGCAAGAAGAACACGACGAGACCTGCTTATCGCTGAAAATTGCAGACGTGATGGTCAAGGAAGTAATAACCCTGAACTACAATGTCACGGTTAAAGAGGCTGCAGAGATCATGAACAAGTTCGAGATAGGCAGTCTCATAATCACCGACAAAGGAAAAGCCGTGGGCATCGTGACTGAAAGAGACCTGCTGAAGAGGGTCGTGGCCGAAGGCAGGAATGCTGTGAGCACAAAGGTAAAGGAGATCATGACCAGCCCGCTGGTCGTGGTTGAGCCGGACATGAATTTGGAAGAGGCTGCCAAACTGATGTTTCAGATGAAAATCAAGAAGCTGGCCGTAGTTGACGGAAAGAAGCTCGTCGGTCTAGTGTCCCTGACGGACATTGCACGCTTCCACCCTGCGATGATAAAACTGCTGAAACAGCTAGCAGCGAAGCAGGCAGCGCCGAAAAGCATCAAGAAAGTCATCAGCTACTACGTCGTCTAGCAGAGTATCAGCATCTGCTAAATGGTCTCTCTTTTTTGAAGAAGTTTAAATGGCGAGTCTGGCTCTAATCAACGCGAGCTGAAGATGAAGAAGACTCTAGTGCTAAAGGTCGATTCCCAGCGGCCTGATGCGGAGAAGATCAGGATAGCCGCAGAGCTCATCAAGAACGGCGGACTCGTTGCCTTCCCAACCGAGACTGTCTACGGCCTAGGAGCTAACGCGCTCGACCCGGAGGCCGTCCTGGCTCTATTCGAGGCCAAGAACAGGCCGCTTGATAACCCGCCCATAGTCCATGTGTGCGACCTGAAGGACGTTTACAGACTAGCTGAAAACGTGCCCAGCCAGGCTCACGTGCTTATGAAGGCGTTCTGGCCGGGCCCCCTGACGCTTATCTTCAGAAAGTCCAAGATCGTCCCAGACGTCACTGTTGCCGGTCTAGACACGATTGCTATCAGAATGCCCAGACACAACGTGGCCTTGGCGCTTATCAAAGCAAGCGGCTGTCCGATCTCGGCCCCAAGCGCCAACCTTGCGGGGAAGCCGAGTCCAACTCTGGCGGAGCACGTTCTGAATGATCTGGGGGGGCGCATCGACGCGATCCTTGATTCGGGGCCCACAAGTGTTGGCGTGGAATCCACGGTCCTAGATCTGACTGATGATCCTCCGCGGGTTCTGCGCCCCGGTGGAACACCTTATGAAAGCCTGTTAAGAGTTCTCGCGAGGGTGGAGCTTGATCCAGCAGTGACTACTGACAGGGCCTTGCCCGTTGAGAGGGCACGTTCACCCGGAGTTAAACACAAGCACTATGCGCCTAACGCGGATATGGTTGTCGTTGAAGGCGACGCTGAGGCCGTCGTCGGCAAGATTGAACAGCTAATCGGAATCTATAGCAGCGAAGGCAAGAAGGTCGGCGTTCTCGGCACCGACGAGACCGTCAAAGGCCTCAAGGCTGACGTGGTGAAGTCTATGGGCAGCAGGGGTGACTTGGCAGAAGCGGCAAGAAACCTGTTCAAGCTGCTCAGAGAATTCGACCTTGAAGACGTCGACGTAATCGTCGCAGAGGGCGTGCCACCTGAAGGACTGGGTCTGGCTATCATGAACCGGCTCAGGAAGGCCGCTGGCTACAACATCATCAGGGCAGACTCATGAGCGTCCGCGTTGTTCCCGTTTGCTGGTTCGTGAGGGCTTTTTCCCCGCCATCAAGAGAGTCAGCATCGCGATGACCATGATGATTCCCGAGGCGAGTATGATCACCAACGCTTGCCACGGGAAGGATGCGGCTGCACTCTGCGGCTCGGGGGATTGGGACTCTGTCGCGGCTGCTGGATCCTGGGCCTGAGTGGCGTGGCTGCTTGATGAAGTGGTGATTGCCGAAGTGCCGCTGGGGGGGTCGCCTAGAGCTGCATTCAACCATTGTTGCCACCATGGCTGGGGTCCCCACGTTATGTTTTGTGGTCCAACGTCGTCTCTTATCACCGTGAGTCCGTGGACCTGGTCATCCACGGCCGTAACTTCGAAGGTTCTGGTCCCTGGAGTGTCGTACCTGGGGTACTTGGCCCACACTTCCGTGTCGGGGTTCCATACTAGGGAATCGTTATTCACGTAAAGGGTGCCGTTTCCTCCTTTGAACACCTTGTTCTCGTACCTGTAGACGGCTATGAACCAGACAGTTGCTGTCTGATTTACGTCCAACTGGGAGTCGGAGGTGCCTGCCGCGATGATCTCTATCCTGTCCCACACGACTGAGACGCTGTTGCTGTCGAAGGCTGTCAGGTGGGGATATTGAGAGTCTATGATGGAGGAGGCGTTGAGGGCCCAGTTGCCGACCTTGTCATGAACCGTCGTGTCGTTGAGGAAGACCTGGCCTTTGAACGCGGAATTGTCAGACTCGTGAACACCCTTCCAAGTTACTACCGCGCTTGAGCCAACATCTATCCACGAGTCGGCCACGCTCAGCGTGACGTTAACGCGGTCCCAGGTTATCGCCGGGCTAAGAGCCGTCTGAGTGAAGTCTGTTATCCCGCCGAAGTTGACCGCGCTGACGGAGAAAACCTTCTGTCCTGGATCCGAAAAGTTTAGGCCTGTAAATATTGCCCATCCCGTGATGTTCGCGGAGTTCGTCAGCCCTGGAATCGATATGGTGCCCACTGTCGCGTCCGAGCAGTTGCCGGCCCACTCTGCGTGGAAGGCCACTGACTCGGGAGTTTTGACGTTTACTCGGTCTGAGGCTTCCACCGAGGCGGATGATTCGTCGATTATTATGTACTTGATCGTGAGCGTCACGACCACTGCCCATTGGCTGACGGTTCCGTTCGCGTTGATCGCCAGTTCTCCCGCGTACAGGCTCGGCTCGTTGAACACGGTCGTGTTAACCATCACGTTCACGGTTGCCCTTTGACCTCCCAGGATGGTGCCACTAGACGCATTCGTAGAGAGCCACTTGTCCCCATTCAAGATGGTCATGTTCCATGCGAGGGTGTCCTGGCCGACGTTAACGATCCAGATGGTGGTGCTGCTCAGCCTCTTCCGGCCCATGATTCCAAAATCGAGCAAGCCTGGGTCATCAGCAACGGTGCCGTTGTTGTATTGGACAGACATCTGGGCAACCAGCCTTACGAATGCCGAACTGTTCTCTAGGGCGCTGTTGCCCGCAACGTCAAAAGCAGTAATGTTGAAGTTCAGGGTCGCGTTTCCCGGCTGTGCAGGAATCGTTGCCGTCCACGTTGACGTGTTGTTCGCGGTGGAGTTGTTGTCAGCTACCTTGTTCATCAGGGTCCACCACGTGCTGTTCCCGACTGGGTAGGAGAGTTGGACTTTGGCCACTTGGCTCGCGTCTGCAGGTTCAGTCACGTTTGCGGAGACGATGAGCATATCGTTCGCGTCGGGTCCTGCAGGAGCCCAACTGATGCTATTCGGGGGGAAGGTGGGCGGGGTGATATCATTCACGAAGTATGGACCTCTCTGGGGATAGTTTGTGGAGTTAATCGGGGAGCCGCTTTCCGCTTGGACGCTGACGTTGTAGTATACCCTCGTGCCGTAGAGCCTGTGAGGTATTACGCCGCTCCAGTTGTCGCCGCTGCCCCTCTGCATGACGATGGTCTGGTTGGGGAAGGTCAAGTTCGCATAGGTGTAGTTCACGTAGATCGTCGCGCTCAGGATGTTGACGAGGTGAAGCATGGTCGCGGTGACGGTGACGTCCGTGGTGTAGTCGATCGTTCCTGGCTGCTGGAACTGCGTCACGTTCTGGATGGGGAACAGCGGGTAATGATCCACTATGTTCTGCGTCATGTTGTACGGTTGATCGAAGATTCCGTCCGGCGCGGGGTAAGTGCGGTCGAGCAGCAGGTCCTGGTTCGGGCCCCAGTACTGGTCAACGCTGCTGTTGTAGTCGCTCCAGTAGTTTCCTCCGCCCTTTTTCTGGGCGGGGTTGTACGGGTAACCGTCGTCCCATCGGTTGTTGTGTCCGTCGTTGCGGGCTTGGGCATTGTTGCCCACGAACCTGTTCTGGTAGACGGCTATGCTGTACGTGTCTGCGCCGCACCATAGGCCGATCTTGTTGTTCCTTATCGTGTTGTTCACGACGAGGTTGTTCGTGCCTGATGGCATGTTGATGCCTCCTGCGAGGCTTGATTGAATTATGTTGTCGGTGATGTTTGAGTCTGCACAGTCGAATCGGATTCCACCGGCGTCGTTCGAGTCGATGATGTTGTCGGACACGCTCTGGTATTGGCCGCCGATGCGGATGCCGTATCCGAGGTTTGACTGGATCGTGTTTCCGGTTATGGTGTCGTTTGAGCCGCTGACTTCGACGCCGTTGCCGAGGCCGGAGATTATGATGTTGTTGCTGATCACGACGTTGTGGGAGTTGACCACGTTCACCTGTGATCCTCCGACTGCCGATAGGGCTATCGTGAACCCTGATATCGTGACGCCGCTGCAGTGCAGCACCGAGATTCGGTCAGGCCCGGCCATTGAGAAGCGCCCGTCGATTATAGTCGAGCTCGGGTCCTCGCCGACGAGGGTTAAGTTGTCCTTGCTTATCACGGGACTTTCGAAGTACCTCTGCTGTTTAGTCACGAACACGATGTCCCCTGGACCGGCAGCATCTATTCCTTCTTGAATCGTCGGGTAGTCAGAGGGAACGACTATGCATTTCCGCACCTGTATGTCATCGATGTTCCCAACCGGCATCAGGGATCCCGGGTTGGCGGACATGGTCTCGTCGACGATCATCCTGCTGATCTTGGTGGCGTTGGCACCAGTGAAGCCCAAGTCTATGACTTCCAAGTGATTGTCGATGAAGATGTCGTACGTGTGTTCGGGCACGTTCACGAGCAGGGTGATTCTGTACCATCTGTTGGCGACGTACGAGCCTCTCAGCGTGATCAGTTCGTCATCCTGGTTTCGATACTGGATCACGCCGTCTCCGAAGACTATGTTTGCGCCGGCGCCGTATCCGTTGTCGACGCGAACCTCAAGCCCCGCGTGGACTCCAGTGTTGTTTTTGAGCAGCAGGGAGAACGACGCGGCGAAGATGCCTCTCTGTTCCAGAAAACCTGTTTGCGCGCCGGGAGAACCTGAGGTCGAGTTGTCGATGAACCCTGCCGATTTGCCGCTTCCCAGATAGTCGATGGAGCTGTCGACGAAGAAGTTCCCGTTGCTCGGGCTGAACGACCAACCATTGGGGGTTGCTCCCGTGGTTTCATTGTCAAAACCTTGGTTCAAGACCAGATACTGTCCTGGCAAGCTCTGAGGCGTTATGGTGTTTCCTGCGAGTCCTTGGGCGAACATTCGCCCCCATGACGCCGTAGGCGCCAGCATCAGCATGCCTATCAGGATTAGAGTCAAGACTCTATATGATGTTGGCCTTTTCATTATCATTCTTCTTCCATCAACTGTTCATGCTTTGAGCACTTAACGCTTGTGAAACTTATTTCTAGACGAAAGTTCCTAGACCCTTTTTCCCAGTCTGCCCTAGAAACCTGGGAAAACGAGGAAAAGACGCGGCAGTTGACCGTTTTTTGCGTCGACGTGTTGGATAAGTTAAGCGCACGCAAAGATGTTAGTGACTCATCAAAACGATGAACGTTAGTAGCAATGAGACCTATTCAGGCGCGAGCCTGTCAACACGATTTTTGATTTCACTCTTGGACGCCCGCGTACAGTGTAGTCTAGTGTGCTGCCAGCGCGCGCTCCCCTCGGTCCCTGTCGTGCTTATACGTTTTGTTTATGCGTTTTGTTTATGCGTTTTGTTTATACGTTTTGTTTATACGTTTTGTCTTTGCTGTGGGGGCGGTGCCGAAGATGTCGAGGATGTTCTGGTTGAATCTTGAGCTTATCGGACGGTTCAAGAGTTTGGTCAGTGTGAGCGGGTACACGGTTACGGGTGTCCTTGGGAAATTTATGGGTTGGTGTGCGGGCGCAGCGGTTTTTGTTGGGAGAAAGTGACAATTTTGCGCCTGTGCGAGTGGGCGCTACCCTGCGTTGGTCAGCTTGAAGATGGCGTCTGCGTCTGCCATTTTCCCCAGTTTGCCCCTGCGTCGAGGCTTGATGTGAGCTGGTGTTGAAGTCCATCGTAACCGATGCCGTAGTTTTGGCCGTAGGTGAATTCATGCCCGAAAAGGTAGTACGCGTCTGCGAGGTCTGTTCCTGGCGAGTAGAGGTCGAACCTGTAGAGTTGTCCGGCCGTCAATTTTAGTGGCGAGGATAGAGTCACTTCGATCCATGTCCGCTGAGCATTAAGCTGGCTTGCTTCAGCGAAGGATCCGTTTGCCAGAATGTTGTTGCTTGAATCCCTCACCTCGTAGTATAGTCTATCCTTTGGCTGACCTGTGAGGCCTAAGCGCACGCTAACGTTTCACGTGAACGCTATTATAATGAATATGTGTATGGCTACTACTGCCAGCGGATAAGAAAAAAGCAGCAGAAGACCTGACAACCGCCCTTTTTTCGCCTTCCTCCCCTTCTCACTTGAACGTAAACAATCACATGGGAAACACTGTATTAAAATTTGATGGATACTTAGTTCTATAACATAGCAACCGCAAGTTTCACCAGATTTCAGAATCAAACGATTCAAACAGCCCTAGCAGACACGGCAACTAAGGATGCATTGCCCACCATAGTTTCCATCATCTTTTCAAAGAGCCTTCGCAAAAGATACGGAGCGCGCGCTGGTGTCAACAGACTAGTCGTTTTCTCGGTTCGGCTGTCTGCTCAGGTCCTGACGAGGCACCGCTGGATCGTTTTCTTCTGTGGAAAGCAACTGCAAGAAGTGTAGATATTACGAATAATGGTAGAGCTATTGTTGGAGTTGGAAACTCAGGAATCACCACGTATTGATGTTCGTAGGCTGTTCCTAGAGTTGTTATCGCGTTGCCCGCGTTATCTTGTGCTATGATTATGTACGTTACGTTTGTGCCGTACGGAAACGCTGGTATGCTGGCGCTCCACACGTTTTCCACAAGATTGGACATTGTGACGTTTGTCCATGCCCCGTCGTTGCTGGCGTAGCTCAGAGTGGCCTCCTTCATCCCGCTTGCGTTGTCCGTTACGGTAGCGTTGACTTGTACTGTGTCTTGAGGTGAAACACTGCCCGTAGATGGAGTCTGGGATACGTCCTTAATGTCCGGCGGTGTAGTGTCGGCCAAGCCGAAAGAGTAAACCTTCTGGTCCTCAGAGCCCACGTAGACGTTGCCGTAAGCCACGGCTGGAGAGCTGTCAATCAAGCTGCCTGTCGTGTAGTTCCATATCGATGTGCCGGTGGAAGCGTTCAAACAGTAGAGCAAACCGTCCTCATAATCGCCGTGGTCTACCTCGCCTGGCGAACACGAAAACACAAGTAAACTTAAACGTCAGATTTCCACCAGTTGACTGTTTATCGCGCGCACACAGGGCAGTTTAGTACGCTCGGACCTATGGTCGTCTGGTTGAGGGGGCGTCGTTAGATTAATGAGTGTGCAGAGCATAGGGTAGGGTCGGTTATGGTTGAGGTTTGCTGGGGGAGGCTTAGCTGGCTCAGACGACGTTTGAGGAGATTTCTGCGGCGGACTTTTTCTACAGGAACCGTGACATAGCCGGTTTTACGAACCCGTCTAGGGCGATCTTTGCTGCCATAAGGGAACTCGTGGAGAATTCTTTGGATGCTGCTGAGACGCTGAGGATTCCGCCGGACGTGTACGTGAGGCTCTCTTATGAGGGAGAGGCTGGTCCTGAGACTCAGATCTACAAGCTCAGGGTTGAGGATAACGGGATAGGTATCCAACCTAGGCACATTCCCTCGGCGTTTGGCCAGGTGCTCTTCGGCTCGAAGTACAAGCTGAAGCAGCAGAGGGGAACGTTCGGCCTGGGCGGAAAGATGGCGATACTGTACGGTCAGATCACGACGCATCAGCCGGCCACGATAGCGTCGAGCACGGGCGTAGCGAAGATCTACTCGTACAAGCTGATGATTGACATCCAGAAGAATCGCCCGATAATACTTGACAGGAAGGTACTCATTAACAAGGATGAGTGGCGGGGAACGCTGGTCGAGTTCAACCTGGAGGGCGATTACCTGCGGGCAATGCCAAAGATCCTGGACTATTTCAAGCAGACGGCCATGGTGAACCCGTACGCGAACCTCACTTTTGTGGATCCTAAGGGCAGACTCTACAAGTTCATGAGGGCCACGAAGGAGATGCCGACGCCGCCCAAGGAGACGCTGCCTCACCCGTACGGCGTTGACGTTGAGCTCCTTCAGCGGCTCATACAAGTGACCCCCTACAACAACATGCTCGAGTTCCTGAGGAACCATTTTCACCGGGTCGGGGACATCACCGCCCGGAAATTCTTGGAGTCCAGCCAGTTGAGCCCGTCCCAGAACCCGAGGAAGCTGTCGCACGAGGAGATCGTCAGGCTGATGCACATGCTGAAGAGGTTCAAGGACTTCCTGCCGCCGGACGCGAGCTGCCTCTCACCGCTAGGCGAGGAACTGATGAAGGCCGGAATTCAGAAGGAGTTGAACCCCGAGTTCGTGGTCGTTCATCAGCGGAAGCCCGCAACCTACGCGGGCCACCCGTTCATAATCGAAACGGGGATCGCCTACGGGGGCGACGTCCCGAAGAGGGGAAGCTTCATCGTCTACCGCTTCGCGAACAGGATACCGCTGTTGTATGATGAAGCGAGCGACGTCTCGGTCAGGGTGATCTCGGAAATGAACTGGCGAAGATACCACGTGTCTCCCGACATGCCAATAGCTATACTCGTCCACATCTGCAGCACAAAAGTGCCGTACAAGACCGTCGGCAAAGAGTTCATCGCCGACAGAGTTGAGGTCAGGCGGGAGATGGCCAACGGACTGCGGGAGGTGGCCCGTCAGGTCCAGCTCTTCCTGTCAAAAAGAGAACACGTCGACCGCGAACGCAAGAGGCTCGGAGTCTTCAGCAAATACCTGCCGAAGATAGCCGAGTTCTCGACCAAGCTGGCGGGCAAAGAGAAGATGCCCGACATAGAAAAACTCTTGACGAGCGTGAAAAAGTATGGAACAGAAGAAGAAACGTAGAAACAGCATACTGGAAAAAAGAAAAGAAGTCCTCGAAGATCTGGGAAAGCTGGGGGCAACGATCTATGACCAGATCGATCAGGGACGTTTCCCCTCGATTGACATGCCCAGCCGCTCCACCGAGAACATAGCCTACGATCAGCAGCTCAGACAGTTCATCCTGGGCGACAGAAAAGTCCACAGAAGCGCCCGCAACATCAGCCACGTAAAACCGTTCACCCAACTCGTCTGGGCCGCGTTCTTCTCCAACGAGCTCTCTTCACAGAGGAAAACGTCGACTCTCAGGGATGTCTACTATTCTGCCCAAGCGTACGAGATGACCTTCAAAGACCAACAGGAATCGAACAACATCATAACCGACTTGGAAACCATCCTTGGCCTGTCGCGGGAAGACTTCAACATTTTCCCAGAGGAAAGATCAGCCGTATTCGGAGACCTGACGATAGAGTACACCGTCCCGGGCTACGAGGGAAAAACGCTGAACCTGGCTTCACACCCAGACGGCGTCCTGATAGGACCGGCCCTGACCTCGTCCGAATTCGTGAAGACCACGGCTGACAAGGTCATAGCCATAGAGAAAGGCGGCCTGTTCACGCGCTTCATAGAAGAAAACGTACACAAGAAGTACAACGCACTTCTCGTTTTGACGGCGGGACAGGCGCCAAGAGCCACCCGACACTTTATCAGGCGATTAAACAGCGAGCTGAAGCTCCCTGTCTACATCTTCACGGACGGCGACCCATGGGGAATGCACATAGCCATGGTGATAATCTCAGGCTCAGCGAACGCCGCACACCTTAGAGAGCTGAACACGCCAGATGCCAAATGGAGCGGCGTCTGGGCAACCGACATCGTAAACTACAAGCTGCCGACGGATCCACTTGACGATATGGACATGAAGAGACTCAACGAGTTGCAGAGGGACCCGCGATACGTGGACCCGTTGTGGCGAAGAGAAATCAAAACTTTCATGAAGATCAAACGAAAGGCAGAACAAGAGGCATTCAGCCGATACGGCCTAACGTACATCGTAGACGAGTACTTACCCGCCAAACTCGAAGAAACCAAATAACAACGAAATAGCCTGAAACGATTCCTGCCCTTCTTAGGGCAGCCACGCAAAAAGCAGAAACATTTATAATGGTACGCCCCAAAAACCTCGCAAAACTGCAGAGTCAACGAATACGGCCGGGTCTAGACGGAGGGAAAGGAGCAGACGACAGGACGCTTTGCGGCACGGTGACAGCGACCAGCCGGGGTAGAACAGTCTTCTGCCTTCTAGCGAAACTATAAAATAACCGTTTGTCGTGTACTAAAGACAAATCCTGCTAGAGGGGTTAAGATTGAGTGAACAAGAAGCTTTCTGGGTAAAACTCCTAGAGAGACTATTCGGCGTAATACTCATCCTCGTCGGCGCGTTCACGATCTACTATGTGACGACGAGCCTTCAACAACTTGCCATCTACTCTTGGTTCTTCGGCTTCCTCGACGCACTACTGATGATAATAGGGCTAATACTTCTCACGGCGAAAACTGAATAGCCCCCCGGACGCTTGGCCCTTGCAGAAGCCCAAGATGACGTCGACGGCCCCAGATCAACCAGTAACACCCGAGTTTCGACATAACGCCTTTTCAAAGGTTTAATTCCTTTCCTCGTTTACGAAGGAATATTTTTTGGTTCCTGCAACACCTCAATTCTATTCTTCGCTAGGTATTGAAGCATCCCGATGCTCTGGAAGAAGCGCGCCCAATGCCGAAAGAGGAGGTCAAGCGTCTGTTGCATCAAAACTCATAAATAGAAAGCATGTCGAGCTTAGGTTTTGTTTGAGGCTGTCACCCTATGTCTGTTGCGTTTCATGGTGCAATTTTCTGTTGGATGAACGGTGAGCTCATCGAGACTGAAAAGGCGCTTGTCTCTGCTATGGAGCCTATTCATCTTGGAATTTTCGAGGGGATAAAGGCTTACGTGAAAAACGATGTTAACGGCAGGGGAAGTTTGAACATTTTTCAATGGAAGCCTCACGTTGATCGGCTCCGGCGTTCTGCGGCAGTCTGTGGGATGAAAATACCTTACACTGACGAGGAGTTACTGGAGGCTACAAGGAAGACTATCAAGGCAAACGGTTTCAATACGAACGTTTACATTCAACCCAGAATTTGGCCAAAGGCTGGAGCACCAGGAGAGGTTCACGTTGTCATTCCAGTCTGGACATTCGAGACGGTGCTGGGCAGAGATAATCTGCAGTTTTCTAAGAACCGCAGGTTCATGATTAGCAGTTGGAGGCGCATCGCTTCCGACGCGCTTCCTCCGCAGGCGAAGACCTGGGCGAATTACGGCAATTCCGCCTTGGCCCTGCGAGAGGCCACGAGGATGGGTTATGACGGCGCAATATTTCTGGATAACAGGGGTTTTGTCAGCGAAGGAACAGGTGCCTGCATCATGGTAGCGAGAAATGGAAAAGTGATAACCCCACCAGTGACCGCGTCAATTCTCGAGAGCATCACGAGAGAGACGCTTCTCAAGATAACACCAGAAGATCTTGGCATTCCAGTTGAAGTAAGGGATATTGCACGCGTTGAGCTTTATGCTTCTGATGAAGCTTTCTTATGCGGAACCGGTGGGGAAATCACGCCAATAACCAGCATAGACGACTTGCCCCTGGGCAAAGAGTATCCAGGGTCCTTAACGAAGCGTATAGCCGGATATTACGCGGACATAGTCGCTGGAAAAGTGGAGAAACACACGGAATGGCTAACTCCAGCATAAGCAACCAGCGCTGATAAGTGGTTAACTGCGGTTCAGGAATACAAGAGAGGAATAGTTCAATGAAACGCGCGCATTTCAATCCGTTACACTTGATTTTATCTTCAGCGTAACGCGCACGGTTTTGGAAGAAGAGGAAACCGAGTTCTATTTCAAGGAAATTACTATGTTTTAAGCTCAAGCCTAAATATGCGCACGGCAATGCTAACCGCGAGGGCAAAGACAGGAATGGCAATATTAATTGAACTGTTCAGTGTTATACTGATTTCTTTTGGCCTAAACCTGATTCCATTTGCTTCGCCATCAAACCTGTTGATAGCCTCAAACGCGGCGCTACTAGTCGACACTGACCCGCTAAGCATAGGTGTCCTAGTTGCATTAGGGGCAACCTGCGCGAAACTAATCCACTATGGGATCTCATTCTTCATCGGCAAACACGTGGGCGAAGAACGCAGAAGGCGATTAGATGCCGTAGCCTCAAAGACGAAACGATGGGCTTTCTTGGCAGTTTTCGTTGCAGCGGCAACCCCGATCCCCGATGAACCAGTAATTGTCCCGCTTGGCCTAACGAAATACAACCCAGGGAAGTTCTCACTGGCGTACTTCTCCGGAAAGTTTTGCGTTGCCAGTTTAGGTGCCTTTCTAGGAGGTTTGGGCGAAGAGTTACTGAGCGGATTCATGAACCAAGTGGTTCTGATGGTCATATCGATAGTCCTGACTCTAGTCATTACGGTCATCATGTTGAGAGTTGATCTGTCGGGAATAGCTGAACGCATACTGAAGAAACTGGGATGGGGCAAATACGGCGAACACTCAAAAGAAAAGATTCTATGACTAGCGTACGGAAAAAAGAGGTCGTTACAGCAATGTTACGCTGAAATGTTGCGTTTTCACGCAGAAAGCCGTACATTCTCACTTAGCGCGCGCTTTGTTTCTAGGAGTCCCTAGAGGTTTTTCATCTTGAATTTCCATATTGCATTGCTGCGTTCAAACATGGGGCAGCATGAACATTTGTCCAAGTGATCTAAACCTGTCTCTGTGATTGAGATTTCATGTCCGCTTGTTTCGATCAGTCTGTTTTCTTCTAGGAAACTTAGGTACAGTTTTGATTGGGCTGATGATAAGCCTATTAGAGCCATCAGCCTGGTTTTACGAATGGATTTGGCAGATTTTAGCCTGGAAAGAATCTGCATTACTATGTCGTGTTTATCCCGTCTGCCTTCATCCAACCCGTTTTCTCTTCTTGTCAGCATGATGAACACGTTATGTTAGGTCATTACTGAATGACTTGTAGATCTGAATGTCGGGTCTCTCCTTTCCCCCAACATCACCTAACCTCAAGAGGTTTAAGTGCTTTATGAAACAATTTTTCATTCATAACCTGAGCTTGCTTCTAGAAGATGCTTTCAAAACTACGATAATCTCTACCCGTGCCATGTTGGGGCGTGTATGATCTGTTCCTGTAGGAGCGACAGCCTTCATTCATATCTGATAAGGTACAGGGGCTCACTTGCTTCTCTCTTCTTCTCTTCCCGGGAAACACATCCCATTCGTCTCTTGTGTTTTTTTTCCATTTCCTAAGCCCTTCTGAAACGTTGTCGGTTTGCAGATATCTGGATTTCTCACTTCTAGAAAGCAAACATGACACTTTGGCGCCAGGCTTGTTGACTCGTATTTGTTTTACTTGGCGCCATATTTTTGACTTAGAGAGAGACCGCCTATGATGTTTTGATTGTTAAGCTGCCAGGGTTCGAGTGACACACACGCGATTTCCGTAGTTGTGTCTGCCAGTGTTGTTGCTGGAGTCATCTGGCGCGCGCTTGACACTGACAATTCGTCTTGTTGTCTTGTTGGGCTCTTTGGGCCGCGCTGAGTCTGAAGCAGCTCTCAACTTTTCTTGTTTGTAGAAAGCCGAAACGTCACAGGGTTGTCGGTTGCACGGTGAAGTGGACGGCCTTAACGTTGTGTTCGATAGGGTCTGAAGTCACTCGCCCACGACGGTTCATGTGAGGCTAGGGGTAGAGGGTCTTCAGGGTGAAGTCTACCCAGTAGACGCCGTTGCAGTTTGGGTTTTCGCTTGTCAGTTTGTCAGTTATGGTTTGGTATGGATCTGCTAGTTTGGACCACCATCCTTGGTCGGAAGCGTAGCCTATTTGGAAGTAGACTTTTGAAGGCCAGAAATGTGTTGCCCACTGATTGAATTCGTCGGCCAGTTCATTCATGTCTCTGAAGCCTTGGCTGTCATCCACGAACACTGTCCCAGCGGCATAAGCTGTTGGCATTTTTTCAACAAGCCAGTGTTTCAAGAATAATTGGTAGTTTGGGTCATACGATCGGACTTTGCTAAGCCATCTCTGTGCTTCCTCGCTGGTGACTGCCCTGCCGTCTGGATAGCGGTCTGGTTGTAACCATTCAACGTCAACGCCGAAACCTGTGACGCAGGAATGGTGGTGGTAGCGTTGCAGGACAAGGTCGATGAGCGTGTCCACGTTCGCATCGGCAGGTTCAACCTGTAGCCAAACCTTCAAGCCGACCGCATCAAAAGCATCAAGATACTTCTCGTTTTCATCCGTCTTCGAAAAAACTACGTTTGGATAGGCAACGGAAGAATCAAAAGTAAGGTGGCATTGAGAACCCATGTCTTCTCCGAGAATCCATACGCCACTAGGAACGGAGTTTCTAATCTTCGAAGCCATGTCTTTGGCCACGTTGACCCAGTAGCCAGGGTCTTTCTCCTGTTGAAGCTCGTAAGGAGAACTCCTCCATCCCGCAAGCGTGCGCGCGCCCTGTCCATAGTTTAAGGCGACTGTAGCTATGTCTTTGCCGTCCACTTTGCCGTCCCCGTTGACGTCGCAGTGGGGATTCCAAATGTATGGAGGCGGGCATCCGGGCGCAGAGCCGAAGCACAAGGCAACTATCGTTATGTCTTTGCCGTCGACCATCCCGTCTGGAACGAAGTCCCATGGATTACTAGTGCCGCCGGTCAGATCTCCAATGATCGAAGACGTTGCCGGCTGAATCCTAAAGGCCATAGTTGACATGCCAAGCATTAGGAGCGCCACAATTACTACAGATAGTAGCCTCTTCATTTTCACTTCTCCTTTCACCCAAGCTGCATTATTCTCGTCCACATATGAATTTTACGGTAAAAACTCATAAGGGAAAGTTCTATTCAAGAAGCCTAGCAGAAAAGGGGGAGTTACGGCGGCGTAAGCGAAGAGCCCCATGCTCATGTTGCCAGCGCGCGCTCCCCTGGGTCCAGTCGTGCTTATACGTTTTGTTTATGCGGTGAGGTGCTGTGCCGAAGAGGCCGAGGATGTTCAGGTTGAATCCTGAGCTTTACGGGCGGTTCAAGAGTTTGGTCGGTGTGAGCGGGTACACGGTCAATGGTGCCCTTGAGAAGTTTATGGGTTGCTGTGCGCGCGCAGCGGTTTTTGTTGGGAAAAAGTAACAATTTTGCGCGTGTGCGAGCGGGCGCTACCCTGCGTTGGTCAGCTTGAAGATGGCGTCTGCGTCTTGCCATTCTCCCCAGTTTGCTCCTGCGTCGAGGCTTGATGTGAGCTGGTGTTGCAGTCCACCGTAACCGATGCCGTAGTCTTGGTCGTAGGTGAACTCGTGCCCGAAAAGATAGTACGCGTCTGCGAGGTCGGTTCCTGGTGAGGAGAGGTCGAACCTGTAGAGTTGTCCGGCCGTCAATTTTAGTGGCGAGGTTAGAGTTACTTCGATCCATGTGCGCTGCGCAGTAAGCTGGTTTGCTTCAGCGAAGGATCCGTTTGCCAGAACGTTGTTGCTTGAATCCCTCACCTGGTAGTATAGCCTATCCTTTGGCTGACCTGTGAGGCCTAAGACGAAGGCTATTTTCGCTATCGTGTAGTTTGAGGCCGGTATGACAGTTTGCCCTACGTATGTCGACCCGTAAACGACCCATTGGGCAGAGAGAGAGAACGGCTGTCCCTCAGATCTGCCGTCAGAGTACTGTATGACGAAGATGGGCCATTTGTCCTGTTCCGCCCAAGTTTGACCGTCGTTGAAGAGCGTGTTCATCCGCGTGTCGTTCCAAACGATGTCTGGGTCATCCGGGTTGAAAGGCTGTGCAAAGCCGTTCGCTTGATACGTGGTTACGGCAGCACTGCCGTTCAAAGGGTTTCCCGCTGCTTCGATAACGACATGGTAGACGTTGCCTGCTGTAATGTTGATGGGTGCTGGAAGCTGAACGGTTTTGAAGCCGCTGCTGCTCGATAGTTGAACGGTTCCAAATGCGTTGCCGTTGATCCACTGTCCGTTAGGGTTGCCTGCGTTGTCTTCCTGAACACCGATGTGCACTGTGGGCTGACCCTGATAAGCGAAGCCGTATACGACGACGTTGGTCACCAGTCCCGAGAGCTTGGCTGTAAACCTTATCGAAACTTTCTGGTTTGAATTCTGGATTAACAAGACGTTCATCCCGTTCACGAGTCCGCCGTCGATGCCGAAACCCATCACGTAGCCTGGAGGAATCTGTTTGTTGACAATCTTAATCCCGCTGCTTATCGGCTGCTCCTTCCAGCTGAAGGCTATGCTGTGCTTGGCCGTCACAGCCTTGAAGGTGTAGCTCGTTCCGGAGTTGATAGTTCCGCCGTCGACGTTGTAGCCCGTGCAGACCTGCTGAAGATTATTAGCAACAATCGTCTCCGGACTAGTGACCGAAACAGTGACGTCGGTGCCGTTGTCAACGTAGGCAGAAGGAGTGGGCGAACCATGAGCACTCGAAACGTTGATGTGGAACTGCTCCTTCCAGCTGAAGTCTATGCTGTGCCCAGCAGTTACGCCTGTAAAGGTGTAGCTGGTTCCCGGAGAAAGGTCCCCGCCATCGACGCCGTAGCCCGTGCACACCCACTGATGATCATCGGCAACAACCTCTACTGGACTCGTTACAGAGGCGGTGAAGTCGGTGCCGTTGTCAACGTAGGCAGAAGGTGTGGCCGAGCCGTGAGCACTTGAAACGGCTATCCAGAACCGCGTCGCGTTTCCTTGCAACTGTAACTGTAGAATGAAAGCTACGGACGAGATGGTTAAGAGAAATATTATAACAAGTGCAAGCGCAGTTTTATGTTTGAAGCCCTTCCTCTTCCTCAACACTCAACCCCTCGATACTTCATCGCCGAAGTTCTTAAACGTTGTCAACATCGGAATAAACCTGAAACCTGCGAACGTTCAACCCTTTGAAACGCGAAGACGCTCAGCCTTGGTACTCGTCAGAACCCTGACTTGCCAACGATTACGTAACAAAAAAAAGGGAAAAGTGGTTTAGATCTAACTCGCGCACTAAAGGACGTCCCAGAACTTGACGTCTGCTATTGATATCGAATCTTGAGGTGTTGCGTTTCCTTGAGGTGGCAATCCTGGTGGGAATGCGATGTTGTCTCCGCTGCCGTTGAAGGTGTCGAGGAGGCCCGCGAGCCTGTTGATCTCTGTGGCATTGTTGCCGCTGTAGGCGATGTTTGCGGCTTGGATGAGGTTCAGCCCTGTGACGGGGTCGATTGGAACGGTGCTGTTGAAAGCTGCTGTGTTGAGTATCGCTCCGAGCAGCTGGTGCAGTAGACTGATCCTGGCGCTGTCTATGAGAGTTCTCTTAGTGCCGTTCGACATCTTTGCGACGTCGGCTTCGAAGGCTCCGAAGAGAATCGCGTAGGTCGTTATGTTCTTGGCGTGAATTGAGCCGCTGTCGATCGCGGTGAAGTTGTTCAGCCTGTTTGTGAAGACCCATTCCGTGAAGTTCGTGTGTGTCTTCCAGAAGCCCCAAGTTCTCGTCGTCAGCTGTGGCGGAGGTGTCACTACGACAGTCGCGTTAGCCCTCGCATTGACTGTTGCACCCGTTTGGTCCACGCCAGTAGCGTTAGCATAGTCCACGTATGTACCAGCAGCCGCGTATGTTTGACTGTACGTGCCTGTGGCAGATTGACCCACGTTCAGCGGTACTGGTCCCAAGATGAGCACGTTGAACGTCTCATCGTAGACCGTGACACCTGTCAGGGCTACGTCGCCAGTGTTGGTAACGGTGTACGTGTAGTTGAAGGTTGCGGGCGCCTGCTGTGAAGTGTTAGGCGAAGCAGTCTTTGTCAGAGAGATGGCCGGGTGAATAACCTGGACGAACGCGGTTGCATTCGCGGTAACTGACGCGCCTGTCTGGTCCACACCCGTGGCTGTGGCTATGTTAGTGGTGTTAGCAGTCAACACGTGACTCACTGTGAACGCAACCCAGCCGTTAGGCTGCAGCGTAAATGTACCAACCAGCCCGAATACGTCGTCAGTAACGTTGCCCGTCAACGCGACGTCGCCCGTGTTAGTAACATTATACGTGTAGGTTACGCTCGTGTTATTCTCAATCTTGCTAGCGCTAGGAGTCTTTGCTAGAGAGATGGCTGGGTGAATAACATTCACCGTAGCGGTTGCTGTTGCATTAACTGATGCGCCGGTCTGGTCAACACCAGTAGCCGTAGCCGTATTAGTAGTGTTCGCGATCAAGGTTTTTGTAACGGTGGTTATGTTAGACACGCCTGGACCCAACGACAAGCCGGTGAAAATGGTGCCGAACTTATCATCAGTCAGCCCAACGGTCAGTGTTGTGTCGCCCGTGTTGGTGACGTTGTACGTGTATGTCACGCTCGTGTTATTCTCAATCTTGCTAGCGCTAGGAGTCTTCGTCAAAGCGATGGCAGGGTTAATAACATTCACCGTAGCGGTTGCTGTTGCATTAACTGATGCGCCGGTCTGGTCAACACCAGTAGCCGTAGCAATGTTAGTCGTGTTCTGCGTAAGCGTCGTCGTCTTGAAGAACTGCATCAACTGACCCACCGCCAACGGTCCTTGGTTCAGGGCGATGTTTCCGAACGTGTCGTCTGTCAAGTTAAAGGTCAATGTCACGTCACCCGTGTTGGTGACGTTGTAAGTGTAGGTCACATTCGCGTTGTTCTCAATCTTACTAGCGCTAGGAGTCTTCGTCAAAGCGATGGCCGGATGAAGCACGCCTGTTGTGCAGCTCGCTTGGGCGTTTGTGAACTGTGCATAGCTGGGGTAGGCGGCGTAATTGGCTAAGTTGAACACGGAGGTCAATGGTGTGTTAGCGGTGACAGGAATCGTTATGGTGACAACATGTGTGCCTGTAACGTTCCCTATCGTGCCCGTCCAAACCACCTGTGCGCCAGAGTCAACTGCGAAAGAGCCGGATGTTGTTGTTGATGTGCCTGGAGTGTGTGTCACCCCGCTGGGCAGAAAATCGGTGACGTTGATGCCTGTGGCGTCGAGGTGGCCAGTGTTGTTCAGGGTCAGAATGTAATTGAAGCTGGAGCCGTTCTCCACTTTCGCCGGGTTCTGCTTGATGATGTCCAATATTGGTCTGGCAACCCATATGGTGTCACTTGTAGATGGCGATGAATTGATGCCGGAAATTGTCTCCTTGTACTTAGCCACACCCTCGTTGGTCAGGAAAGTGTTGTCTGGCACATTGCTGTTGACGGTTGCGTTGAAGGTGATTGAGGCTGTGTAGAGGTTTGTAGTGGTACTGAAGGGTGGAGGCGCTTCCACCGGCGTAGTGAACGGGCCGGCTCCGAAGTCCCAGAACAGTGTGCCATTCCCAAAATCTGTGAAGGCTGCAGCACCAGCCGAACTGTTACTGTTTTGGCTTCCACTTACATAGGTCATGTAGAGAGGACCACTACCAGCTAGGTTCGGAAGATTGTCAGTTATGTTAAAGTTGCTGATTGACAGCGGGGGGTTACCGGCGGTACTTGCGGTGACGTTCAAGTGAATGTGGAAAGTAATCATAGTTCCAGGTATGTAGCCGTCATACGTGCCTGATGGATCAGTAAATGCCGAAGGCGTTGGATGATGCTCTTTTATGTTTAGCACGTTGGTTGCGTGAACGCTCCCAATTAAGGCGATCAATGCTATGAGTGTTCCTAAGAATAGCAGCGATATGAGTGCATGTCTTTTCATTCTGAATAGTTTCTTCATTTTCTTATTCTCCTGTTTTTTCACTGAAGGCAATTAGCTGAAAACTCGCTTTTAAGAAACTATCATAGAAGGACTATACTACTGAATAGCATATAGAACAACTGAAAATAGTAAAAGGAAACTCTAGCGCGCGCTGTCAGTCAGTTTGAATTTTCTGACTATGTTGATATGCAACAGCAGTATTGAAATGCCGATTTTGAAGAATATCGCAAGGACGTTGACTTGTAACAAATTGACATGCGCGCGTGTTTCCGGCGGATAACGTTATTATATGATGCTTTCTTCGTGGATTTGAGGATCATTACGGAGTTTATTGATGTTGTGACCACAAGGAAGACGGGATGGATTACCACGCGCGCTGAGTCCAGCATCAACTGGAAAGCCCATTACGTAGCCAGGCGGGGATCTGCTTGTTCACGATCTTGGCATGGTAATTTGGATTGGCGTGTTGTCAGTGGGGTTCGGCTGATTGTTGCCGTCACCACTGAACTGTCTCAAGAGAAGAGCTGCGCCCGCCGCTGACATTGCCAAGATGAGTAGAATCGCAAGTGTTAGCATGATTCTTGTTCTCGGTCTTAACCGTTTTCTGGAACGCTTCTTCAAATTGATTCCTCGCTAACCCACACGTATCAACATGAGATGCGTGGTTACCTAAATCGTTAGTCTCGAATGAAATTATTAGTGTATTCTATTCTTCGACAGGATTCTTTACGCATGCAAACAAAAAAATGGGGGATGGTTGTGTTGTGTTTTACGGCTTTGGTTTCACGCAAACTGTCAGTGTGTTAGTGCGGTCCACGGCGTAGAGGAAATCTTCATTGTTGTAGGTGTTGCCGTAGGCTCTTACTCTTGGTCCAGTGTTTATTACTGTGCATCCTGAGCTGGTGAATTCCAGTTGTCCTCCTGGGTTCTTGCCTGGAGCGATGATTAGGGTAAGCGTGGCGCTTTGATTGACTCCGAGTTCGCCTATGTACCAGACAGTGTCTGTATCGTAGCTTTTGCCATCATTGCTAGTGCCTTTGCCTCCACCTGGATTGGTGCCGTTCTGTTGGTCTCCTAGGTGCATGGTAATGAACGCTTTTCCTTGGCTGGCAAGGTTGGATACGTCTAAGCCACTGCCGATGTAGCCTCTGTAGGTATGCGGACCTGTAAGTCCTGGATCGATTCTGAAGTAGTTGCCGTCTGCTAACGTCAAATTATTTACGCCTTTAGCTGGATTGAAAGCGATTGGTTGCGAGCCTAGAGCCATGAGGTTGCCGCCCCACTTGTCCCACAGTGTAAAGTTATGTGCTTGTCCGTCGAAGCTGCTACCGAGGAAGTTGAGGCTGTTCTCGAAGTAGTACGTGATGTTGAAGTATATGTATGGCCCTGATTTGAGTCCAGTGACGTTCACTTGTGTTGGACTCACAAGCGTGGCTTTGAAACCTTGGGCTAGGCCGTCAGGCAACACTGTAACGCTCGTGAACTGCTTCAAGATGAATACTGGTTTTACTACGCATGTTGCGTCATCCCAGGCGCTGACGGTACCCAATTGGAATGCTCCGGTAGCTGTGGCATTGTTGTAGTATGTTCCAGGAGGCAAATTGGATTCCACAATAATGATAGTTAGGGTTTGGTTTGGAACTAGCGTAAATCCTGTGAAATTTGATAAGCTTTGGCGACTTTCCGTAACGTTCACGTTGGTTAAGGTCACGTCACCTATGTTCTTGACAACGATGGTCCATGTGATGTTGCCTGGAGCTAACTGGTTGTCTGGCGCGCAAGTCTTATCCACCGAGATGGCTGGATGAAGTACGCGGACAAAAGTTGAAGCAGTAGTGGTTACATTCTTACCAAGTTGATCCACACCTGAAGCAGTGGCCGTGTTAGTTGTATCCGTCGTCAAAATAGCGCTCTTAGTGAACTGCAACATTTGCCCTTGAGTTAACACCTGGTTGGTGGCGATGATTCCTAACACGTTATCTGTAATGTTGACACCGGCTAGCGTTGTGTCTCCGGTGTTTGTAACGTTAAACGTGTACGTCACGTTCGTTCCAGTCACTACCTTACCAGAATTGGGCTCTTTGGTCAGTGTAATAGCTGGATGAAGCACCGTAACAGTCTTAGTAGCCTGAGCCTGAACGCTCGTGTCAAGCTGGTCGACACCCGTGGCAGTAGCCGTGTTAGTGGTGTTCGCAATGAGCATCTCGCTGATGACGGTGACGTTG
>Ga0315279_10000953_pt1 | contig 51205 bp, 48 predicted proteins | sample YL17G06_20_MG_FD_203694 | JGI IMG/M metagenome (GOLD analysis project Ga0315279, IMG submission 203694) | Sediment microbial communities from Yellowstone Lake, YNP, Wyoming, USA - YL17G06_20 | ecosystem: Environmental > Aquatic > Freshwater > Lake > Sediment | place: USA: Wyoming | collected... | reverse complement strand
CTCGTTCAACTCGATCTTCGTCATGGCCGGGTAGATCATCAGGAACAGCCCAATTGGAATGCCAACCTGAAGGTACTTGCCGAGCTCAGGCAGGTACTTGCCGAGTCCAAGGCCGATGATTATGCAGGCCCCTATCCACACCGCCAAGAGCTTGTCGATCCAACCAAGCCTACTTGTTTTCTCATTCATGTTGACGATGTCCCACTCCTATGGCCATTGCTAAGAAAATCCAGAGCGTAAGAAACCCGTCGAGCAGCGATAGTCGCTGCGTCATTTTTTCCAGACTCGTGATTTTATGCGCTGATGGTTTAAAGGAAATGGTCAGCTAGGTTTAGTGGCCTTCCAGGCCATGCTCTTCACGTGAAGTTGCTGCGACGCCGTTTCCTCGTTTATTGGGTGGGATTCATCCGATCCTTGGATTTCTATGAAACCAGCCTTTTCGAGGATGCTTCGGTACTCGTTGGGCGTGACGGCCCCTGATATGCAAGCTGCCCATTCATCTGGGTTGATTGGCTTTCGGCCTTCTTGAGTAGCAACCATGTCTGACACTGAAATTCTACCTCCGGGTTTGAGGACGCGGTAGATTTCTTTGAACGCTACTTCCTTGTTTGGAACCAAGTTCAGCACGCAGTTGCTTATGACTAGGTCCACAGAGTTACTCTCGATGGGCATGTGCTCTATCTCGCCGAGTCGAAACTCCACGTTGTCATAATCATGATTCTTGGCTGTTTCACGTGCGCGGAAAACCATTTCGGGAGTGACATCAAGCCCGATCACCTTGCCCGATTTGCCTACGAGTTTCGATGCACGGAAGACATCGACGCCTCCGCCACTACCTAGGTCTAGTATGGTTTCCCCTTCCCGTACCTCGGCATGCGCTAGGGGCAAACCACAACTGGCCACGACATTCAAAGCCTCACTGGGAAGACCACTTTCTCCCACTACGCCCGTGGCGCAGCACGAGTTCTCGGCCCCCCCGCAGCATGACTCATTCAACACAGCCAGTTTGCTGTAGTGTTTTCTTACAGCTTCCTTGATTTGCTCCTCACTCAAAGTTGGTCACCGCTGAGCTATTAGAACAACATATTTAAGTACATTGATATGTAGTCCCTTCTGGTCAACATGAGCGCAACAATCGCCCAAGCAAGAATCAAACGCCTCGTAAGCCTCGGGCTGGTCGATTCTAATTGCACGCCCAGTGAACGGATCACGCAGCTGAAATCGCGAATAAGAGAGGAGGATGCCACGTTTCGAGAATTGAAGGCCTTCTTCTCCGCGCTTGGCGATTCTACGAGGCTGAAGATGCTTAGGCTAATTGGCGATGAGGAGTTATGTTCCTGCGAAGTTATGGCTGCCTTAGAGCTAACGCAGCCAACTACCTCGCACCACCTAGGCATACTCGAAAGAGCTGGACTCCTGAGTTCACGTCGTAATGGGAAGTGGGTGTTTTACAAGATAGCGAACCCGAAAGTCAGGAACCTGATCACGAAGGGCTTCAGCCTAATTGAGGCGACGGATTGATGAAGAAAGCCCTCTTCGTCTGCGTGGAGAACGCGGGCAGAAGCCAGATGGCTGAGGCGATTGCGCGCTCATACGGAATTGATGCCACCAGTGCAGGCACAATCCCTGCTACGAAAGTTAACCCGACCGTTATTGAAGCCATGAAAGAGAGGGGCTTCAACTTATCCTCCACCAAGCCGAAACTTCTCACACCCGAGATGATTGAAGCTGCGGACTATGTTGTTACGATGGGCTGCCGTGTTGAAGACGTTTGCCCAAGACCCTTGATTGTCCGGATGGAGAAGAAACTTGTTGATTGGCACATTGAGGACCCCAAAGGCAAACCAATAGAAGACGTCCGCAAGATACGAAGCGAAATAGAAGAGCGCGTTATTGAATTGCTTAAGAAACCGGACTAGCCCCGCAGATAGTTCAGGGACGAAGTAGGAAGGAACGCACGGCCTAGTTTCTAGAAACATTGCCCAGTGTTAGTTGATGGCCTTCAGTTTTGTTTCCATGGTTGCAGCCTTGTCGCGCCTATCATCAATCTTTACCGTGGTAACCACCCTTTTTGCACCCGTCTCGACAACGGCTAAGTGAGCGGCCTTCACGGCATCGAGAACCTCGTCAATGGTAGCAGCCTCAATGGAAGTCGAGTTAGGGCCTGAAACCGTTTTGAGTCCTGACTTCTTCAAAGTCTCCACGGCGACCCGGACGAACCGGCCGATGCTTGAGCCTTCCCCGAGTACTGAGACGGTGACCTCTGCGATTATCATTTTGCAATCGCAAACACTAGAATGAATCCTCCAAATATCTTCGCCGATACAAGCTGTACCAGCAAGCAAGTTTGATTGGCGGGTGGAATTGAGTGGTGGATTCGTTAATATCGGACGCTTTGAGGCGTTGGGTTTCAGATAGATCGGTGGGATAGGAGTGAAAGCGATTCGAGTTCGAGAGTTCGGTGGTCCTGAAGTCATGGTGTTGGAGGATATGCCGGACCTTCATGCTGGCCCGAAGCAGGTTGTGGTCCGGGTGAAGGCTGCAGGCGTCAACCCGACGGATACCTACACGCGCTCAGGCACCTCGAGGAGACCCACGTTACCATACACTCCTGGTATAGATGCGGCGGGGATCGTGGAATCCGTAGGCGAAGGCGTCACCAGCGTGAAGGTTGGCGCACGTGTCTACATCTCTGGCAGCATAAGTGGCGCGTATGCGGAGCTGGCGTTGTGCGAAGAATCCCAAGTACACCCATTGCCTGACAAGGTAACGTTCGCGCAAGGTGCTGGAGTTAACGTCCCTTACGCCACAGCCTACCGGGCGCTCTTCCAACTCGCTAAAGCCGCTCCAGGAGAATTCGTTCTGGTTCATGGGGCATCGGGCGGCGTCGGCGTCGCGGCGGTACAGTTAGCGCGCGCCGCACGCATGAAAGTTATTGGAACAGGCGGTAGTGAACGAGGAAGGAAGTTGGTGATTGAGCAAGGCGCCCACCATGTGTTAGACCATCGGGCGCCCAACTATCTCGACCAAATCCAACCATTGACCCAAGGTCACGGCGTCGACGTGATTCTAGAGATGCTTGCCAACGTCAACCTTGACAAGGACCTGAAAACCCTGGCGATGGATGGACGGGTTGTAGTGATTGGCAGCAGAGGTAGAATAGAAATTGACCCGAGAGATGCCATGATGCGGGATGCTTCGATTCTGAGCATGCTCCTGTTCAACGTCACGCCTCAACAAGCATTAACCATTCACTCTGCCCTGTACGCAGGATTAGAGAACGGCAAGCTACGCCCTGTTGTAGGGAAGGAAATTCCGCTAGCAGAAGCATCGCGCGCACACCGCGAAGTAATGGCGCCCGACGCTTACGGCAAAATCGTCCTCATTCCCTGAACATGTAACCACGCCAAGAGGTCAGGAGTTATCCCACGGCGGCTTTCAACGATTACTAGTTCACTATGCCAAATACGTTAGCCATTCTTCGGAACGCGGTTTCCGCTCTCAATTTCGCTTCTTGGCTTACTCTCAGGCCTGCTAGGTTTCTAGCGAGCGTTTTCAGGACGCCGAGGGCTTTGGGCGTGTCGAAGTCGTTGTCCATGTTGCGTTTGAAGGCGGATTCAGATCTTTCGAGTAGAGCCTGCAGCTTCCTTTCGTGCTTCTGGGTGGTTGTTGGTTGGGCTGCCATGAAAGTTTGCAAGGCCTTGTTTATCGCGGTTAGTTCGCGCGTAGCCTTTCTGAGCCCGCTTGCCGAGAGGATCATCGGTTGCCGGTAGTGGAATGAGGCAAAGTAAAATCTCAGTGTGGGGACGCCGTATTCTTTGATGGCCTCGCGTATGCGGACCACATTGCCCAGTGATTTGCTCATTTTTCGCCCTTCCACACTCAACAAGCCTGTGTGGAGCCAGTACCGCACGAAGGGCGCCTTGCCCGTCAACGCTTCCGCCTGTGCTATCTCTGCTTCGTGGTGTGGGAAAATGAGTTCTGAGGCACCACCATGCATGTCATAAGTGTCCCCGAAATGGGCAATTGAAACCGCCGTATCCTCAATGTGCCAACCAGGCCGGCCAGAACCCCAAGGCGAATCCCAACGCTGCCCCTTGTCGTATTTCCTCCACAACGAGAAATCTTCGGGGTTGCGCTTCGAGGAGCACAATTCAAGCCGCCTCAACCCAAGCTCGTCATGGCTCAGCCCGGAGAGTTCGCCGAAACTTGGAAACTTCCCTACCTCGAAATATACCCCAGTCTCAGTCTCGTACGCTACCCCTTTGCCAACCAAGCCTTCAACTTGGGCGATCATCTGTGGAATGTAGTCGGAAGCTCTCTCGTAACGGTCAACGCTAGTTATCCCTAAGCTTTGCATATCTTCCAAGAAGGCTGCTTGGTACTGGCGGGCTAATTCGAGTGGGTCCCGTTTGAGTTCCTCCGCCCGCTCCACAATCCGCTCCGCCACATCCGTCACGTTCATGATGTAATGTACATGGTAGCCTGAGAACTTCAGGTAACGAGCGATTATGTCGAAGGCGAGAAATGTCCTCGCATGCCCAAGGTGAAGGTAATCGTAGACCGTGGGCCCGCAAACGAATAGCTTCACTTCGCCGCCTGGGGAGGGTGTGAAGGGCTCTTTACCGCGGGAGAGGGAGTTGTACACTCTAAGTGGCATCTATGCCGACCTTCCTTTCCTTTGCACCTGTTGGGCGCCCATGTTAACTGCTCGCCGCCCTGCATTGCTCAGTAGCCCGCCAGAACTTAGTAAATACCTCCTTGACGCAGCTTTGCGTAACCAGTCGCAAAGGCGCGTTAACCGTCGCTCAGACAGCCATGTAATTCGTTAACGGAATGCTTCATAGTATGTTCGTTGGCGTCCGCTTGTCATGCTCTGGAAACCTTATCGTTGATAGAGGGTTAATTGACCCTCAAATTCGAACGGTGCCTTGAACTATCTAGATTCTTGGCTAGACGCGGGGTTTCTTCGGTTGAACGATGTAGTAATTTTCGTCCACATCGATTTCCAAGTCAGGTACGAAGGATAGGATGAACTCGATCAATTCATCCATGCTGCGTTTACGCTTCTCTTTCAACTGGAGAAAACCTTGGAGGCTTATCAACCGCTCGTACATGTCAGAGCTAATTTTGATGCTGCGGCTTAACCGTCGTTTCTTGCTCGGCTCGAATGTCTTTGACACTACTTCTCCCTAGTGGAAATGTAGAACATTCGGCCCTTTTTATTTTTTCTCCAACCCACGTTATATACGTGCCCCCCCTACGTTTGCCCACGTATTGATGTTATACAGGGAATTCTGGAGGTGAGTTGAGTTGGCGAAGAAGCGCAAGGTCAAAATGAGGATGAAGCCTGCTGAGAGTGGTCACGTTAAATCTGAGACCAGCCAAACCGAATCCGTAGCATAAATCCGCATGAGCGGGTTGAACTGGTTCCTTTAGGAACTTGCCCGTACTCTTCTTTTTCTTCTTTGTATTTTCCAGGTGTATTCTTCTCACAAATTGATTGGCTGCGGTGGCTCCGCAGCTATTCTGCATGGATAGAGTTAGGCCAATCCATGCGTACATAGGTGAACACAAAGAGTGTTCGTCTTATTTTGGGATTGGTTGAAGGCTTCGTTTGTTATGCCTTTACTCCAATAGGTTCCATCTGGCCAAATAAACAGCACTATCGGTAAGTTCTTCAGTTCATTCGCTGAAGTTTCACGAAACACAACCCTAGGTTCGAGACAATGGAGCACCTGCAACACCTCGTTCAAGAATTAGCGTTGGCAGGATACCAACTCGACCGTTCAGCATTCGACTATATCAGGTCATTAAACGAACCTGAGGCGACAAGATTCGGCAAGAACCTTCTGGTAAAGATTGGAGAGACCCCTGAAGCGGGGCGGATTCTTACGAAGCAAGAATTGTTGGAACTCACCAAGGGCCCGCAGGCTCCCTTAATCCCTGCGTCAGTCTCAGCGACCATTCCGGCAAAACAGATCTCCTCGCGATTAGAAATTCTACGAGATCCGTCAAAAGAAAGCGGGACCGGGGGCAGCATCGACGACTTCTCACACTACTTCCGCGATAGATTTCACAAATTAACATCAGCCCTTCATGAACGATACGACACAAGGGACGCAACAAACATAGCCGACGCCCTAACCGCCGAGCAAAACAAGAAGGTGAAGTTCATTGCGATGGTTATGGAGAAGCGTGAGAGGCAGAGGAAGCTTTTCCTACAAATCGACGACCTAGAGGACGCCGCCACAGTCCTTGTTCAGCCGGAAGACCGAGCCGCATACGAAGTAGCGCAGAAGGTTCCGCTCGATCAGGTGATCTGCGTTTCCGGCGTACGCGCGAAGGGCGATCTGATTGTTGCAAAGGAGATCATGCTTCCCGACATACCCGACCACAAACCACACCTGGCTGATGAAGAGGTTTGGGCCGTACTCCTCTCAGACATACACGCGGGCAGCAAGAAATTCCTCGGGGTTCAACTGGCCAGGGCGTTCGATTGGTTGAACCTGAAGGTTGGCGGCCCGGAACAAAGAGCAATCGCTGAACGAACGAAATACCTAGTCATCTGCGGCGATATTGTTGACGGGATCGGAATTTACCCACGCCAAGAACAGGAATTAGCCATAGTCGACCTCTACGACCAGTACCGCGAAGCAGCAAAGTACGTGGGCATGATACCTGAACACATCGAGACGGTTGTGCTCCCAGGCAACCACGACCCAGTCAGGCAGGCGCTCCCACAACCACCCATACCGAAAGATTTCGGAGAACCACTCTACGAATCACGCGAATTCAAGTCCCTAGGCAACCCTGCTGAGGTCTCAATGCACGGGGTTAGGCTTCTCCTTCACCACGGCCGCAGCCTCGACGACATAATCACAAGCGTACCCAACATCGACTTCACCCAACCCGAAAAGGCAATGAGGCTTCAACTGCAATGCCGACACCTCGCCTCAGAGTATGGGAACAGAACCTCAATAGCCCCTGAGAAAGCCGACCACTTAATCATCGAAGACATCCCCGACATATTCCAGTCAGGACACGTACACGTAGTAAAATACGAAAACTACAGAGGCACACAAATCATAAACTCCGGCGCCTGGCAAGCGCAAACCGACTACCAACGACGAGTCGGCTTGATTCCGACACCTGGAATACTAACCGCCGTAAACTTGCAAACCCTTCAAGTTCGTTTAATCAACTTCATGGACACGAGCTAAATGACAGAATGCTAATTGCGTGATAGTGCCCGTTCGGAAACAGAGAGGGGAGAATTGCCTCCAAAATTGACGTTGCTATGCTCGAAATGTCACGCTTCATTTGAAAAAACTGGCTGGATTATCGGCGCCAGAGCAGGAATCGGAGGAATTCCCGGCTACGCTTGGTATTACGTCAAATGCCCTCACTGTAGCGAAAGACACTGGAACAAGCTCATTCACCTTGAAATAGGCGAACGACCGCAATAACCGCACGCTAAATCAAGAACATGTAGTATTGTTCGTCGCCCAGCTGATTTCGTACTTAGCTGTCATGATTCTTACAACATGAGAGGAGTCAAGTGTGAATCAATATCTCTATAGAATTCAACCGGCCCGACTTGAAATGGTTACGAACGAACCAACACATGAGGAAGCCCGCATGCGGCAGGTCGCCCCCCACAAAGACTGTGTGCGTTGTGGGGGAATTCTGCGCAATCGCGCTGGACGGCATAGTCAGTGCGATTACTATAGTCAGAGAAATGACAACGAGTGCCGCGAACAGTTTCCCAGTGTGTGTACTCAGACTGATCTTGACCATATCAACATCAACGAATTATTTTGGCGCCGCTGAAATGAAATCAGCATTATTAAGTTTAGTTAAGGGGCTGAGGCCTCTCGCGACCATTCCGGCTACGCGGATTGGTTCGGGCAGCCGCGAAATTGTAGCTGCGGAAGCGATGGCCTTCTTGGCAAATGACGGTGAAGTGCCTTTGACTTCGAAGTAGAGTTTGGGTTCTTTGGGGTGTGGTTTGAAGTTGTAGAGGTGGCCGGCGTTCTGGACTATTCGCCAGCGCTCCGCCCAATCGGTAAAATGTTTCCGCAGAGCGCCCCTGACGGCTGTGTTATTCGGCCGCTCTTTGCTGATTGCGATGACGGGCTTCCGGGTGGACCGGGCGAGTTCTTGGATGTCAACGAGGTTGAATCCTCCGAAAGAAATGCTGGAAAGCATCACAACATCGAATCTGAGGGTTTTGAGCATCGATGCTAAGACGCGGTTGGCGTCCCTCCCGTCAACCTCTATGAGTCCCAGCCTCACAGCCGAGATGGTTGAATTTTGGAAGAGCACTGCCGCTAGGAGGGCGTGTTGCTTAACCCTCTGCGCTATCTGGAATGTTCCGTCGTCTACTCCTACAATTCTTAGGTTATTTCTGGTGTTTCTGAAGTGACTTCGGGATATATCCGAAGAGTCTGCCTGCAAGGTTGTCCTCGGCGTAAGTGTCCGCGATGACTCGTGGTGAGACACCTATTCTTATTTTCTTGGTTCGACCGTAGCGCCCGAAACTTACCACCCGCGCATTCAAGATGCCCATCACGTCTAATTCGTTGATCAGCCCGCTAACTCTACGTTGTGTTAGGGGCTCCAAGTCGCTTGTTGAGCAGAGTTCATGGTACACTTCGTACACATCGCCTGTAATCGCGCCTCCAGGAAGGTGGTTGCTGAGCAGGTAGGCACTTACGAGGAGTATTTTCGAGTGCGCTGGGAGGGACTTCAAGACCTCCGACACCCGGTCATGTTCAATTTTCTGTTGGGCTAGTCGTACGTGCTGCTCAAGGATACGTGTCGTACCTTCGCGTTCCGCTAACTCGCCTGCCACCCGGAGAAGGTCTAGGGCGCGTCGAGCATCACCATGCTCCCCAGCCGCGAGCGCGGAACAAAGCCTCAGCGCGTTCTCATCTAGGCGGCCGTTAATGAAAGCCAGCTTCGCGCGATCCATCAAAATATCGAAGAGCTCATTGGCCAAGTATGGCCGAAAGACCACTTCCTCTTCGCTAAGAGAGCTTAGCACCCGTGGGTCCAGGAATTCCTTAAAGTGAAGGTCGTTTGAAATTCCCACGAGGCTAATCCAGGATGAATTTAGGTTCTCGTTGATCCTTGTCAACTCGTATAGCAACGAGTCATCCGCGCTATGTCGTATGAGGGCATCAATCTCGTCCAGCGTAACGAGCAGCGCAGTTCGGTCTGCATTTATCCCGTTAGAGAATCGGTCGAGTAATTCGCCAACTGCAATGCCTGTGAAAGGCACTTGCACACCTACAGCCCTGCATATCTCGGCGAGCACTCGGTAGTTTGTTCCGGCCAGACGGCAGTTGATGTAAGCGATCTTAACCGATGCTCCGATTTCCGTAGCTTTCTTCTCAAGTTTGCCAAGAACAAATTTCGTGACGATCGTCTTACCAGTGCCCGTTTTACCGTAAACAAACACGTTCGATATTTTCGACTCCTGAAGAGCAGGTGCGAGGATCCCGGCCAGGCGCTGGATATGTTCGTCCCTGTGCGGTAGGTGGATTGGCATGTAGTCATGTCGAAGGACGTCCCTATCCTCGAAAATGTTTGCAGTCGACAGGTACTTGTCGAACAAAGTCTCCATAACATCTGTTGCTGGCAAAGAAAACATCTCCACTGGTTATGGCGCTATTGCGTGTTGAAAAGTAGCTAACGATTCTTGTACAAGAAAAACGACTGGTGCCAGTGGAAACTTCTAATACAAATCAAGGGCGTACTCGCGAAAAATGGTGTAACTTCAGTAATAGTTTGAAAAATCGACCCCCACACCCCTATGGTTCCACTCCAAGTATGGGAATGAGGTTAGGGGAACTGGTTTGTAAGCTGTGAAGAAGAACTCGGTTGTGTTAATGCACTCATCATGTAAAGCATGGCGCGTTTACTTCGTTGTATAATATGCTCTAATTTTTAGTGAAATCACTCTTGCTGCTGTTGTTACTATTGTCACTGCACGCACGGAAGGATGAATATTGGATGGAAAGTCCAGTCGAAATGAAGGGGTTAGGGGAACCGATTCTGAAGAACATTACTACGTTTCACATGTTGTCATCTGTGGACTAATGCAGTAACCCCTCTATTTCCACTGTAAGCCTAGAATTGCTACTGGAAGTGTGGAAAATTCTCCCTCCACAATTAAGTTCAACTTATAACATGTTGATTGTTATTTGTGATTGCCCATGAAGAAGCGGATCAAGCTAGAGTTCTTCGATCGCACAGGCGTTAAGCATAGCATCGCAATCGAAGGCGAGGTCACTGCCGATAAAGTAAACCATCTCCTAGAATACGCTGAGATCGTTGCCGGATCCTCAGGCCAGGGGATCCCACTTGCGCCGGGCGCGCAGGATAGCAAGATGAACAGGTTGCTGGATGTGATCAACACCCGTTTAGTTGACGCCAGCTTTGACTCAAGGGAGATTCTTCAGTCCTACAGGGAGGCTTGGGGGGATGAGTTCACGTTGGGGGCGGTTTCAACATACCTCTCCCGTTTAGTGGATCGGGGCACTTTAGAAAGGACGGGCTCGCCCTCTCACTGGTTCTACCGGCTTAAGCCTTCTCCGACGCTCTCTCCGTAACTTCAGTATTGCCAGGGTTAAGCGCGGAACGGGCAGTCTCGCTTATCCTGTATCTAAATGGGGATCTGTTCGATTCGCGGTCAACGTACCCTTCCAAGTACAACTTCTTCATCAATCGCGACGTGTGCTCCCTTGATTTGCTCAGGCGCCGCCCCAATTCAGGTGCTGCCTTAGCACCTTCCCGGCTCAATATCTCCAATGTTTCGCGCTCGGTGGGAGTCAGAGAAGACAAAACGTCCCCCTCGCGCACAACACCACCTAATGGAGGGCGTTTAGCGGGGGCTTCGACTGTTGGCCCTTTCTGTTGAAGGAAGGCAAACTTGGTTTTCGCCTGTTCGAGTTCGTTTATCAGGCGTTTGTCATTGGCTAGGGTTTCCTGCATGCTCTTTAGCAGCTGACTATGGGACGAGTGAAGGGATGCTTGCTCCCACTCCACTCCCGAAGTCCGACTCTTGACGCCCTCCAGCTCGACTTGCAGTTGGCTGACGACAGATTCGGACTGTTCAATGCGTGAAGTAAGGGCGTCTACGATCACGCTGACGAAGGAAGCTGACTCTGTGAGCGCCTGTTTACTCTGTTTGAAGGCGCGCACAGCCCTGCCTGCTAAGAGCAGGAGGGCTATGAATATCACAACAGAAAGGGTGTCCAGGGCTAACGTCAATGGGTCCAAGGTTGAGAAGACGTCTGGACGGGCTTATTTTAGTCTCATTTACGCGTGTGATGTCACACGGCCCATTTGATGTCACAATGATGACACGGTGATGGAAGAATGATGCGACTCCGCATCACAATCTCACGAAACCCGCCGTATATGCGTGGGAAAGACTGCAAATCACCTCTTTTCACGACATTCAGCCTACCTAACCTCATCACGGTGATGCCGGGAGGACGTCTACTGCTCGTGAGACATCACGTGATGTCACATGAGCTATTTCCAAATTAGCCTCGTTCGCCATTGTCAGAGGGTGTCTTTGAAACTTCGGCGTTTGGCTAGGGCGGAAATGCCTTCGAGGAGTCTTTGGTTCAATTGTTCGATGGCTTCGCGGTCAGTTTGGGACGACCTCTTAGCTTCCTGAATGTATCCCTGAATCGTGTCCGAGAGTTCAATGAAGGGTTGAAGGGAGGGTGTATCGAAGAGCCCCACGTATCCAAGCAGCAAAATGGTGTAAATTGAGCGAACCACATTGTTTTGACCTTGAATTAGGGTGCGATTGTACGCGCCACGGCTGACGCGTTTCCCAGACGGCCTAAAGAGCCGCCTTTGCGCCTTTAGTGCTCCCCTCTCACTTGAGAGAGAATCAGCGAGCAGGGTTTCCAACTGCGAGAGAGTAAGTTGGCTGCTCCGAAGAAGGAGTCGCGTCACAGGATCGGTCAAGGTCTCGCGAATTGAGGAACGGGCTTCAGACACCATATCCAGACGGTCAGACACATCGCCAGCCTCATGGATACGGTTTCGTATTCGCTTAAGACCTTTTTCGACGAGAGAGACTCAATCTCCACACCCATCAATTTTCTACAACGTTCCATGAAATTTCGTTAACGACATGCAACCTTGAAATAAGCCGTGGCTCATGTCAACTTCTAGTAAAGAAGGAAATCTGGTTGGGTAGACGCAGAAGAAGGGTCGTCAAAGTAATCAAGAAGAAACTGCCATCAGTTTTCACTTGCCCTTCCTGCGGCGAGGAATCAATACGCGTGAAATTGCCTCAAGGGTCGGGACCCGCTACAGTTCAATGCGGTGCCTGTGGACTCAAACGCGAATTCGAAGCCACACCCTCAAGCCAGATCGTCGACATCTACTGCAAGTTCACGGACGCATACTACAGCAAAGAGAAACCACCCGAAGCCCCCAAGCAAACGTCCGAACCTCCCCCGCAAACGACGTAGTCTCCCATCGGACTACCGTTCTGTTAAGTTCCGGATTTTCGCGGAATCCGTTCGCAAATGCCTCTAACCTGGCGATCTGTTGCCTGTTCCTCCAGCTATGTACTGACCAGCAATTGAAAATCTGACTCACGACGAAACACGCATCACAAGTCGGGCTCCGTCGTTCAAGCGATGGAGCTTCGCTACTTACCGCCTGCCAATCATCAATCTTCTACAATGGAAGGTGATAACTTTGAACATGGACCATGAATGGGGACCCACGTGCCTCTTAGTGTTAAATTGCGGTTAGTTACTCTGTAGAGTGGGCTAGGCTAATGGAGGCCGCCGTTCTCAGCGAACATGATGCGTATTTCCAACGCCTCAAAGATCAGTTAGACAGACTCTACGATCTTGCTAGGCAGGCGAGAGCGAAAGGGTTCGACCCCTCACCCGAACCTGAATCCCTAGTGACACACGACGTCGCCGAGCGTGTTGAGAAGGCAGTTGGCCCGGTTGGCGTGGCTTCAAGGATTCGTGAACATTCGCGTGTTATGCAACGCGAGCTTGTGGCACTTAAGATGGCGGAAGAGATCGCCCTGGGTAAGTACGGGGCTGAAGGAGAAGAGGCAGCTGAACAGGCTGTTCGCACTGCCTCCGCCATACTCGATGAGGGAGTAACCGCCGCCCCAATAGAGGGGATCTCAGACGTCCGAATTAGAAGAAACCCGGATGGCAGCAAATACCTAGCGGTCTACTTTGCCGGCCCCATAAGGTCGGCCGGCGGCACAGATATGGCGCTTATTCTCGTAATCGCCGATTACGTTCGCCACCAACTCGGTTTGGGCAAATACAAGGCTACGGAACTTGAAGCGAAACGATTCGTGGAGGAACTTCGCATCTATGAGAGAGAAGTCGCCCGATTCCAGTTCAAGGTATCAGATGAGGAGTTGTTCAACGCAATCATGCGGCTTCCGGTTGAAGTTAACGGAGTCGAAACCGACCCTGTCGAAGTGAGTGCGTACCGAAACGTGCCGAGGGTGGAAACCAACCGGGTCAGGGGCGGAGCGCTCAGGGTTGTCCACGACGGTTTGATTGGCAGAAGCCACAAAGTTCTGAAAATTGTGGACAGCCTCGGCATTGAAGGGTGGAGTTGGCTGAGGGAGATCAAGCCCCCAGTCGCTGAATCGGAGGAGGCACGCGAGTTCATGTTCATGGAGGACGTTCTCGCAGGCCGGCCAATATTCGCCTTCCCACAGTTCCCCGGAGGCTTCAGGCTAAGGTATGGGCGGGCCAGAAACACAGGGTTGGCCGCCATTGGGGTACATCCTTCGACAATGATCGTTCTTGGAAAATTCATTGCGGTTGGGACACAGTTGAGGCTGGAGAAGCCTGGGAAAGCAGGGATAGCCGCGACGGTTGATTCCATTGAACCCCCAGTCGTGAAACTAAAGGACGGGTCCGTCGCCAGGCTGCCCGACCCTAAGCAAGCGGAAAAACTGCTTGATTCAATTAGCAAGGTCCTCTTTCTCGGCGACCTTCTCATAGGTTTCGGGGAATTCCTTGAAAACAACCGCCCACTCCTGCCGTCGGGTTTTGTTGAGGAATGGTGGCGGGAGCTCGTTAGGCTTGAGGCTGCGAACTACGGTGGACTAGAGGCGTTCGCGAAACATGTCGATGTGAGTGCCGCCGGCCTAGTCGAGTGGGTCGATGATTCAAGAGGGGGCGTCCCAACCGCCGAGGACGCGCTGCGCATCGCGAAACATTCTAACATACCGCTACACCCGCGGTACACCTACTTCTGGGAGAATATCGCCCCCCAGGACTTTGACCAGTTACGTTCCAGGCTGATGGACAAGGCCCAAACAGTGGCTTCCGCTACGCGAATCGTAACCAGAAATGAGCCGTTAACCAAGGCCATTCTGGAGAACCTTTGCTTCCCCCACAATGTTGACCATGAATCCATTGTAATCGAGGCCGAGGCGCCGATCCTGTACGAATGCCTCGGGCTGTCTTCCCCATCGAACCCGCTCGAGGGCGGGGATGTCTTCCAGAAAATTGCCCAAGCATCGGGCATCCGCGTGATGAAGAAAGCTCCGGTCTATGTGGGCGCTAGGATGGGGCGGCCGGAGAAGGCAAAGCGGCGAGAGATGCGGCCGTTAGTTCACTGCCTCTTTCCCGTGGGGTTAGGTGGGGGGCCAAGGAGAAGCATCGTGGAGGCAGCAACGGAGCATGCCGTTATTTCCGTTGAAATAGCCTACCGAAAATGTAAGTGCGGCAACGTAACCCACCTTAACTTCTGTGAAAGATGCGGCGAGAAAACCACGAAGGTGTTTGTCTGCCCGAAATGTGGCGCTGAGGGCGCAGGCAAGACCTGCCCCAACTGCAGGAGCACTGCGCACGCATATACAGAGAGAAGCGTGCCAATTCGGGATTTGTTGAATTTAGCGGAAAGAAAACTCTCCCTCACAGTGGTCCCCGAGTCTGTGAAAGGGGTGCGGGGGTTGACTAACGATGCCAAAGCACCGGAGCCGCTCGAGAAAGGCCTACTCCGGGCGAAACATGACGTGTCCGTCTTCAAAGATGGGACGATTCGATTCGACGCAACCAACGCCCCTCTTACACACTTCAAACCGGCTGAGGTAGGCGTCGAGGTTGAAAAGCTTCAAGCGCTAGGCTACAGCGTGGACATGAACGGTGAACCCCTCAAGTCAGCCGAGCAGTGTTGCAACCTCAAAGTGCACGATATCATAGTAACCGAACAATGCGGCGACTATTTCGTCAGAGTTGCAAAGTTCCTTGATGAACTACTCCAAACCTTCTACGGCCTACCCCCCTTCTACCAAGCCAGAACGAGGCAGGACATAGTCGGCCAACTGGTCGTAGGCCTCTCCCCACACACATCAGTCGGAGTTATCGGGCGCATTATCGGATTCACCCGCGCCAGCGTCTGCCTCGCCCACCCCTTCTGGCACGCCACCAAGCGCAGGGATTGTGACGGTGATGAAGATTCTGTCAGCTTAGCGTTGGATATTTTGTTGAATTTTTCTAGGCAGTTTCTGCCTTCGAGGATTGGGGGGATCATGGATGCGCCCCTCTTGTTGACGGCAACCATCAAGCCAAGCGAGATAGCACGCCAGGCCTTCAACCTCGAAACCGTCCAACGCCTTCCGTTGAAGTTCTTTGAGGAGACACAGATACGTTCGGACCCGAAGACACTAACGGGGTTAATCGAGACGGTGAAGCAAAAGCTTGGCTCCGAGGCCGTCCTAGGATCACTTGGCTTCACTCATCAGACTCACGACTTCAACAGCGGAAACTTGGAAAGCGTCTACAAGAAGCTGGGGTCCATGATTGACAAGGTGACCCTGCAGCTCAACCTGGCTGAGTCGGTGAAGGCGGTGGAGGCTGGTGAAATTGCGAAACGGGTTCTGTCGACACATTTCATGCGGGACTTAACCGGAAACCTGAGGGCGTTTGCGGGACAGCGGTTCCGCTGCACGAAGTGTAATGCAAAGTTTCGAAGGGTCCCATTGAAGGGCGCGTGCCCGCGTTGCGGTGGCAAGCTCTCACTAACCGTGTACAGGGGCAGCGTAGAAAAATACTTGACCGTGGCGCAGGACCTGGTCAAGAAGTACAACCTAGGCAAATACCATGAACAACGCCTACTCCTTCTACATGAAGAGATCAATTCACTGTTCAATGAGCAGGAGGAGAAGAGGAAACAACCCACCCTCGCGCAGTTTGTCTGAGATGATAACATGCCAAAGGCCCCTGCACTTCATCCAAAAGCCTACCTAACGTTGAAGAGGAACGTCAAAGCCGGATTGGTCTCCAGGTCAAAAATCCTAATCGTCCTTGAGAAGGAGCGGAAGAGCGCCAGTGGCATAGCGAAAGAAGCCGCGCTCTCGTACGAGTGTGTGGCTTACCATCTGAAGGCGTTAAGAAAAGAACGGCTAGTTGAAAGGCTAACTAAGACACGGCCGTTCACGTGGGGGCTCACCCCATTCGGCCAACAGAAACTGCCAGAGTAACCACGGCCCTTTTCACAAACACACTAATTACAAGCCTTCTGCTATTTCTTCCATCTAAGAAACTCAACCCCGGCGATATGAAATGCAAACGCAGGTTAAGTACTCTCAACAACCGCAACTCAACAAACCTGTAATGGTTTGCGGGCTTCCAGGGATCGGGTCAGTGGCTTGGCTTGCGGTCAGCCACCTGCTAAAGGAATTGAAGGCAGAACTTTTCGCGGAAGTCTTTTCTCCCATGTTTTCGCCGAAGGTGTGGCTTACAGATGAGGGAGTGGTGCAACTGATGAAAGGAGAATTTCATTTCTGGAAGAACAACGGCGGCGGAACAGACCTGTTACTATTTTCGGCAAATGAGCAACCGTACTCTCCAGAGGGGCAGTATGAGCTGGCTGAAGTTGTTTTGGAAATGGCGGAGAAGTTCGCTGTGAAAAGAGTCATCACGATGGGTGGGATGGCCACAGACAGGTTCACCGAGCAACCAAAAGTGTACGTAGGCGGCACGGATGTGCGACAGGTAAAGGAATTGGAGGGGTATGGGGCCGTTAAGCTTGCTGGAGGCGCGATAACGGGGACAAACGGCTTAATTTTCGGGCTTGCAAAACCAAGAAAGATACCTGCTATCTGCCTGCTGGCGGAAACTCCCGGTTACCTAACACTGGACGCCAACGCTGCGAAAGCGGCTTTGCAACTCGCCTCTAAGCTGCTGAACATCTCAATGGACGTGTCGGCGTTGGAAAAACAGGCCAAGGAGAACGTTGACGCAGTGAAACGTGCGAAGGATTTGTCCCGCGGAGCTTTCCCACCCGAGGCTAAGAAAGGCGGCGAAAGAGAACTCCCGTACGTAAGCTGACGCGCCCAGGGCTCGAAATGAAAGTAATGTGTAACCATTGCGGTAAAGTGCTCGATCTTATGGGGTCAACGTCCTTTGCAGTAGAGGAATCTGGTCAACTGAAAACATACTACTTTTGCACTGATGAGCACATGGCGGATTTCGCCCAGAAGAAAGGGCTGCCTTTAAGGAAGGATTAACTGCCGCTCAACGCCATAGTTCCCGTAAGGGTGGATTATGGTATGTCGGCTTCCGACGAACTGAAGTCCGCCTCCACAACTTTCGCTGCGTTAGGTAATAGTGTCCGGCTTCGCATTCTACTGATGCTCATGGATAGCAGGAAACCCTTGCACATTACTGCAGTCGCGAGCAACTTGAAAATGGATTATGGGGGAATTTACAGGCATGTAGAGGTTCTACGAGACGCAGGCCTTCTACAAGTCTATGAAGTGGGCAGGTCGAGAGTTCTCTCCCCCCTGAACGCGGATCTTCTACGCGACCTCGTTTCGAAAGCGAAAAACTTCAGCAAAAAGCGATAATCTAAGGCCATAATAGACATGAAGCTATGATTTTTTAGTAAAATTGTCATGATGTGTCATTATCATTATAATGTAAAGGTTAAGTAGTTGTGAGTTATCGTGCGCAGAATCTGTGGTTTCCTTGGCGCAAGCATTGTTTGCCAGACGGAGTGTGGCTTTGACGGGCGCTGCCGTGTTCGGGAGCTTGGCGGCTCTCACAACAATGGTGCTTCCAGCCAATATACAGCCTGCATTCCCACTATTGCCGTTCCTCCGTTTTGACCCGGCTGAATTATTCTCCGTCCTAGCCTTCTTGATCTTTGGCCCAATCCCAGCGCTGATAACCGCCACCGTTCACTGGGCAATTCTTGCAGAAACTGGGACTAACGGTATCCTGGGCCCGACGGGGAAGTTCGCCGCAGTCTTGTCGACGCTGTTGGGGCTCTGGTTAGGGAGTGTGGCTTACCGGCGGATTGCACAGAGAAGCACACACACCTCTGTGGCCCTAGGCACGATGCTGGGCTTTGCAGCCTTGGCTCGTGTCGGGTTGATGCTCCTTGTCAACTACTGCATTTTCACGTATGTTGGGCCAGTTATTTTTGGAATCGATTACCTCGGCTTCAGCCAAAAGTCGCTTGCCGCGGTAGGGATGCAGTTCGCGAACCCATGGCAAGTGCTCTGGGCGATGCTCTTCTTCACCAGTATCTTCAACGGGCTGCACGCGGCCTTCTCTGTGGTCATCCCGTACATGATTTTCACGCCCTTGAGTTTGAAAGTCCCTGAGATCGCTTCAGGCCATCCCTGGATTAGCAAGTTTACGTCACATTAGAGAAACCCTTTCGATTGAAACTGCACGGTCCTCTTCTTGATCGTAGCCCTAGCTGGAGGAGTAGGGGCAGCCAGATTCCTCGAAGGCTTGATTCGAGTAGTTCCGCAGAAAGAAATCACGATCATAGGTAACGTTGGGGATGACACCAACATTTACGGCCTCCACGTATCCCCAGACTTGGATATCGTCACTTACACGCTCGCTGGCCTTGTCGACGCGCAGAAGGGGTGGGGTTTTCGGGGGGACACCTTTCACTGCCAAGCCCTACTTCGAAAGTACGGGATGGAAACTTGGTTCAACCTCGGTGACCGAGACCTAGCTACGCACTTCTACCGAACGGAAGAACTTCGCCGCGGAAGACAGCTGTCGGAAGTAACAGCAGACTTGGTTTCACGTTTCGGTCTTCGAGTAAAACTGCTCCCTGCAAGCGACGACCCGCTCCAAACATACATTCTCTCCGGCGGGCACCAAATGCACTTACAAGAATACATGGTAAAACGAAAGACTAGGCCAACGGTTCAAAGAGTAATTTTCCGGGGCGCTGAATCCGCTCGGCCAGCAAAACACGTCACGGACTCAATCGCTAGAGCAAAAGGTATCGTTGTCTGCCCAAGCAACCCGATTGTTAGCATCGGCGCAATCCTAGCCGTTCGCAAGATCAGATCCGCCCTGAAGAAAACCAGGGCAAAGGTTGTCGGGATCAGCCCAATCGTAGGCGGTAAAACTGTGAAAGGGCCAGCTGACAAACTGATGAAAGCGGTCGGAATTGAGCCGAGTGCATTTGGCGTAGCCAAATGTTACAGCGACTTCTTAGACACGCTCATAATTGACCGCGTCGACAGGGCACTCGCACAGGATATTGAGGCTCTGGGAGTCAAAGCGATCGTGATGAACACGCTAATGAGAAGTCTCGCTGACAAGGTACGATTGGCAAGAGCCGTCAAAAGTGAATTCGACGATTGAAGAGACAGTCACGCCGAGGCGGGCGCGTACATGCGATAGTTCCTGTGAATGTTCTTAGGAAGTCCAAGGTTCGCCTTTCCCCCCTGCTGAAGCCCGCCGAGAGGGAGCAGTTAACTGTCGCAATGCTGAAGGACGTTCTCAGCGCCTTGAGAAAGGCGAAGAAGATTCATTCCGTAACAGTTGTGAGCGCCGATACGAGCGTGCGTAGAATCTGCAGGCGTTACGGGGCCAGTTTTCTATGGGAGGGGAAGAGGCGCGGCCTCAATAAGGGTGTCAAATTAGCTGTTAGGAATTCTGAACGAAGGGGCGCCTCGTCCGTCCTCGTGATTCATTCGGACCTTCCACTTCTCAAATCATTGGAAATTGACATGTTCCTTAAGCGGTCCCAAGGGTACTCTGTGGCGCTCACACCTTCCAAAGACCGCGACGGAACCAACGCCCTACTCATGACTCCCCCCCACGTCATCCGCCCGGTTTTTGGGAGAGACAGCTTCCGCAGGCACCTACGGCTTGCTAGGCAGAGGAACGTACGAAGCAAGGTGTTGCGGTTCAAGGGAATTGGCTTCGATGTTGACACGCCCCGTGATCTCGTTCACTTGATGCGTGTGCCGTTGCAAAATGAGTCAGGTCGATTCTTGCGGGCATTTCGCGAACGGGGTCAGTGAATTACTGAGAGGCATTCAGGGCAAAGGAATTTAGATGCAGATGGCTGTGCTTGGTTGGGGTGTTTGGTTTAACATCGCCTAAGGAAAGCCACGATAAAGTGCTGCAGCTGCTTGAGCAGCATCATAAGTGGTTTTCAGAATCGATTCCGTTGATCGCGTCAGAGAACGTTCCCAGCCCCGCGGTTCGCGAAGCTATCGTTTCGGATTTCGGGAACCGTTACGCGGAATAGACCTAAGCTTGTCTTAGGCCTCCGTAGGGATGGGTCGGGGAACGCGTATACGCGGGCTGCGTATACATCGACCAAGTTGAGAGGCTCTGCATAGACCTAGCGAAGGAACTATTCCATGCTGAATTCGCGGACGTTAGGCCTGTCTCTGGAGTTTGCGCAAACCTAGTGGTTTACACGACATTCACAAACCCAGGCGACCGCATGCTCACTTTAGCCATACCGAACGGCGGCCACATCTCGAGTGGGCGGAAGGATTTCTCGGGAACTGCGGGCTCGGTCCACGGCTTGGAGGTAGAGTACTTTCCCTTTGACCGTCACGAAATGAACATCGACGTCGACAAGGCCAAAGCCAAGATCGAGAAGATGGCGAAGGAGGAAAACAAACCGCCCAAACTTGGAATGTTCGGGGGAAGCCTCTTCCTCTTTCCGCAGCCTATCAAAGAGCTCGCCGAGTCATTACATAATGTTGGTGCAACTGTCGCCTATGATGCAGCACACGTTGCCGGGCTCATTGCCGGAGGCATCTTCCAAGACCCGCTCAGGGAAGGCGCTGACGTAGTATGCCTGAGCACCCATAAGACGCTCTTCGGCCCACAAGGAGGCGCGGTACTCTCCTTCGAAAAGTACGCGGAGCAAATCAAGAAGGCAACTTTTCCATCAAACACGAGCAACCACCACCTGCATCACCTAGCTGGAAAAGCGGTTGCTTTCGCGGAAATGTTAGAATTCGGAAAACAGTACGCTCGGCAAGTCGTGGCCAACGCCAAAGCCTTGGGCCAAGCGTTGCATGAACGGGGCTTTGCCCTACTGGGCGAGCACAAAGGTTTCACTGAGTCGCATCAAATCGCAGTTGACGTATCCAAGTTCGCTTTGGGCGGAGATATGGAAAGAGCACTTGAAAGCGCCAACATAATCGTCAACCGCCAACTACTCCCCGGCGACATACAGGCCGGAAGGCACTACCAAAACCCAGGAGGTATACGCATCGGGACCTCGGAAATCACCCGCCTCGGGATGAAAGAAAACGAAATGGTGGAAGTAGCTGAGCTAATCAAACGAATCGTCATCGACAAGCAGGACCCAAAGAAAATCAAAGCCGACGTAACAGAGTTCAGGAAAGATTTCCAGAACGTTCACTACTGTTTCGAAAGCGCAAAGAAAGCCTACGAATACATCAGGATACGTTAGCCTATAGCCCTAGGGATTACCAACGGATCATAAAGTCACCGTAATAACCGGCGCAAGCAGCGGCATAGGTGCCGCCTTGGCTAAGGAACTTGGCTCCAGAGGAAACCGACTTGTGCTCGGAGCCCGCCGAGAGAAGGAACTGAAAGAAGTAGCGTCCCATGCTGGGGCTGAAGCGGTCCCGGTTGTTGTGGATGTTACCCGGCGGCAGGATGTCGAACGTTTGCGTGATGTTGCGATAGAGAAATTCGGTCACGTTGATGTTTGGGTGAACAATGCAGGCCGCGGCTCAGGGAAGACGGTTATGGAGTTGACGGAGGAGGAATTGGATGAGATGATTGACGTTAACTTGAAGTCTGTTTTCTACGGGATGAAGGCTATCATCCCACATTTTCAGAAGAGGGGCGAGGGGCATCTCATCAACGTTTCATGCTTCCTCGGCAGGGTTCCTTTGGCAACGTACCGTTCCGCGTACAATGCGGCTAAGGCAGGCGCAAATTCCCTAACCGCCAATTTGCGCATGGACCTTAAGGCGAACTATCCGAAGGTGCATGTTTCGCTGGTGTTAGCGGGGTTTGTCGATACTGACTTTCACAAAGTCGCCCGCACACCTTTCCCAGTGAAGGCGGGGGCCCGCGTTGGGGATGCGGTTGTTCAGTCAGCTGAAGAGGTCGCAAAGCAGATTGCTTCACTAATAGACCATCCAGCCGCCGAACTCTACACGAACCCAGGCCTCAGAGACCTTGTCCTACGATACTATCAAGACGTGGGCGTGTTCGAAGAGAAAATGGGCCAAAGATAGTTCCTGACTGTGTGGACTTCGCGGTGCGTACCGTCACGAAAAACTAAACCCAGACTACACTAGAATCTTAGCCGGTATCGATGCCAGTCCTACGCCCAGGGCAAATGTACAAAGAGGTTGGTCTTCGAGACGGCAGGAAGGCTATTCTGAGGGCTCCTGACTGGCATGACCTCGACGACTTCTTGGGTTTGATAAACGAGTTAGTAGACGAACATGTCGCCATTCTGAGAAGCACCCATTCCTCACGGAGTGAGGAGGCTGAATGGTTAGCGGAGCGGTTGGCCGCTATAGAGATGGGAAGTGTCATCGCCCTAGTCGCCGAAGTAAACGGAAAGGTCGTAGCGAGTTCAGACGTGGCCCAGAGGACTCCGCAAAACCCTGAACACAGCCACGTGGGAGTCCTAGGCATCGTGGTTTTGAAGAATGCTAGGGGAGTTGGGCTCGGGAAAGTGCTGATGGGCTCCCTTCTTCAACTTGCCAAACAAGCAGGTTTGAAAGTAATAATCTTAGACATGTTTGCAAACAACACGGCTGCCAGACGCCTCTACGAAAGCGTTGGATTCGTCGAAGTCGGAAAGATACCCAAAGCCATCCACCGGGACGGCAAATACATCGACCTCGTCCGATTCGCCATCGAAATCTGAAACATGCATATGGGCCTAATGGTGCGCATCGTACTATGAAACCAGCTAAACTATCCCTTACTGCAAGAATCGCTCGCCCGTCTAATTATCGATTAGCGGCTCGCCTTTGCAGACGCGCCGTTGGCCCAAGTGATTATGTGCTTTCGATTTTGAAAGCAGCCATCGATAATCACGGCCTCTTTCTAGCTTGGAACGAAGGCCAAGTTGTAGGAATGACTAATTTCGAAAAATGCATCGATGGAAGCGGCTGGATGAGCATGGCTCGCACAGATCCCGACTGGCGTCGCACCGGCGTCGCGCTGTTCCTCCAAAGGCAAATCGCTGTTCACGCTAAGCAGAGGGGAATTGGAACCCTCAGATTATGGATACTTTCCAAGAACAAACCGTCAATCAGAGCGTGCGTTAAAGGGGGTTTCAAGCCCGTCTGCGAAGCTGCCCACATCTCCTGTAGCATTAGGCGGAAACCTTCGAAAACAAGAATCCCCCCAGTCAACGCAAGGTTAGACGCCTTCCGCCGATCTATCTTGAGGTCCACCTACCTGTCCAAAATGAATGGTTACATTGCTTACAAGCGACATTTCCTTAAGGCAAGCAACGGTCTCCTCAAGCAGTTGTTGGAAAGAGAAGGGCTTTACACCGTCGGCACATCTGCGTTCATTCTAACTAAACCTGAAAGGAGATTCCATACGCTGACAAGCAGTTTGACGGTTCTGAACGGACCATTAGGCCCCTCGCTACGAGCCGCTAGGGAGGTTGCTAGAGGACTAGGTGCACGCAGGTTAGGGGCTTACGTCCCATATGACTCGTACATGCTCGGAACGGCGAGAGAACTCGGTTTCAGAAGAGACGACTGGGATAAGCACTGCATAGTCTTCGAGAAGCCGCTTCGAAACACGACCCGAAACCCGCCGCTAAGTGACAAGTGATACGAATGCCATCGACCCAGCACGCCCACAAACGTTTCCCTGAAAGATTGGCCTTCTTACTCAACAATCCGATCAGAAGAGCCACCAGCTCACCTGACGAAATTATTTCTAAACTCAACGTCAGCCACGACAACGTTGTAATGGATTTCGGCTGTGGCCCAGGCTTCTTCACAATTGCCCTCGCGAAAATCGCAGCCAAAACAATCGCGGTTGACGTATCAGCGGGAATGCTAGAGAAAACGGCGAACTATGCACGGAAGAATCGTGTTCACGTTGAGTTGTTGAAGAGCGACGGAACCATAATCGACCTGGCAGATGGCAGCGTGGACTTGATTTTTCTCTCCCATGTCTTCCACGAAGTTGAGGATAAGCCGAAAGTACTGAGGGAGTTCTCTAGAATCTTGAAACCGCCAGGCAGACTAGCGATAGTTGAGAAAACTCAGGGTAACGGAAAGTTCTCGGGCAGTTTTGGGCCACCTATTGTCAAAGCGGGCGACGTCATCGACGAAACGACCCGCGCAGGCTTCAGACCCCTTCAAACCATCCCTCACCATAAGGATACAATAATCATTGTTCAGAAGTTGCGAGCGCACGGTGACAGTAACCAATAGCCTCCGTCACCATCTTAGAATTGGCCGCTGCGAACTAAACGTGTAATTTTGACTGCATTCCCTATCTCTCTTTAACTTCGACCATAATTACTCTGTATGAGATGAATAGTTCTAAGGCCTGGTAGGCTACTCCGCATACTACGAGAAACATTCCCGCGGTGAAAGTGGCGTTGATCATGAGCTGCGTGAAGCTTGTTGGAACGGAGAAGTATCCCAACCCTATTGAAAATGAAGTGAGGACGAAGAATATGACCGCTAGCAGGTGGCATAGCATCCCATTTCTTACGTACTTCACCCGCGGCAAGAGTAAGCCTAACTGGTTGTCGATGTTCTTTTCCCTCAGCTTTTCCGTTTTATCCTGCTTCCTTTGAAGCCGTCTTCTCTCATCGTTCAGCAACCTGATTCTGTTTACGAGGGAGCTATGTCTGGCGTTGAATGTGAGGAGAAGCAAACCTACACCGGTAATCATCACTGCTGGAGCTAGAATTCCCTGAATCGCTTGTATCGTAGTAACAACATCACTAGTCAACTTTGACCCTAACCTGGGCTCGACCGCAGTCGTTGTCGTCGCCGTGGTTGCAGTATTATGCGTAGTGGTTATGGTGAGGAAGCGAAGTCAAGGTTTTGGTCGATTGCATATACTGACAAACATGCAAGATGATTCCCAACAACTTGAGCTTTCGCACTAAAGACTCACCGATTTGAACCGTAGGCTCAGTTTGTGTGTGTGCGCACCAGTGGACCCACACATAAATGGGTCGCAAAGTGTAATTCTTTGTATTGTGTGAGACTAAGTTCATCTCCAAGGAGATGAAATGAAGTGAAATCGGTACATGTCTTTCTTGTTACTACGGCGCTTCTTCTGTCGGTCTCGCTGTTCAGCGCTGCGTTCGCTCAGCCCGCCCAGGTTTCGTACACCGTTAACCTGAAGTCGTTTAGTCTACAAGTAACCTACCCGTCAGAAGTTATGCCCGGCGATACTGTTACCGTGACTGTTCAAGGTAGCCCGAAGAGTAACAGCATTTACCTACAGAGTCTAAGCGCCACAATCTACTACGCTGACGCGGCCGGCCTCCATCAGCTCGCATCCCAAAACCTCGTCAACAGCTCAACAAACGCTTACGGGTATTACGGAGCTTCCACGACGGGAAGTTTCAGCAAGAGCTTCGCGGTGAACGTACCGCAGAATACACCGAGGACTTCACTCGTGGCAATATTCTCCGAGACCGTCCAATCTAACAACTATTACTATTCCGACTATTGGCCATACTCTGGCTCGTACTGGTACTACGGAAACCCATTTTTCTACGCCTACTACCCATCCTACAGCACTGCGACCGACCAAGCAATAGCACCCCTATCCTACATCAAGGCGACTACGCCCGAATACGTGGCTCTTCAGTCTGAATATCAGATGCTTCAGCAGCAACTCAACCAAACCCAAGCTCAGAACCAGCAACTACAAACCACCATTACACAGCAGAGCGCTATGATCAGCCAGCTGAACCAGCAACTAACCTCCGCAAACACCACTGCGCAGACTTACCAGACGGTCGCGGCAGTCTTCGTCATCATAGCCGTGGCGTTGGCCGCATTGAGCATCTATCAGTTGAGAAGCAAGAGAAAACTCGCAACGCAACCCAGCAATAGCGCCGCGACAGTGGCCTCAGCCAGAGCGGCGCCGTCACCTTCGCGTCGCCCTCGGACTGGAAGCAAGACACAGTCAACGCCGTAGCGAACAAGTTCCTCAAGAATCCTTGACTTGACCCTTTCTTCTTCAAAACCAAGAGCGAGGGATTGAAAAGACTCCTAACGACGCTAGAACACTCGGAGTCTTCTGCTATTGTGATTGATGGTGACCTATGTGCGATTTGAGGGAAGGGTGGCAGTTGTTACGGGCGCTTCGAGAGGAATTGGGAGGACAACCGCCTTGGCTCTGGCGAGGGAAGGGTGCAACGTGGTCATTGGTTATGAGAAGAATCGAGAGAAGGCACACGAGGTCGTTCAAGCCGCGAAAGAGTCAGGAGTGAGGGCCATTGCAGTCGCGTGCGATGTTTCGATCAGAAACGACGTTGAAACTATGTTCAAGACTACCATGCAAGAGTTCGGAAAGGTCGACATACTTGTTAACGACGCTGGCATCGACTACGGTACCCAATTATTGGAGACAACTGACGAGGTCTGGGACAGGACGCTGGATGTTAACCTCAAGGGAGTATTCCTCTGTACGCAAGTTGCGGCTCGTTACATGATCCAGAGAAGATATGGGAAGATCGTGAACATCGCGTCCAATTCAGGTTTCGGTATTGCGGTGTGGGGGGAGACGGCATACGCCGCGTCCAAGGCAGGGGTCATACAGCTGACCAAGACAGCTGCATTTGAACTCGGCGAATATGGTATCAACGTAAACTGCGTGGCGCCAGGAGCAGTTAACACAGAGATGCTGAAGGGAAACATGACCGATCAAGAGTACGCTCAATTTCTTGACGCGAGGAAGAAGATAACCTCGCTAGGCTTCATCGCTGAACCAGACGATGTCGCCAATGTGGTGCTTTTCTTTGCCAGCGACGAATCGCGATTCGTGACCGGAAAAACACTACTGGTCGATGGGGGAAGAAGAGACTTCCTATGACTCGAATCATGGATCGAAGCAGATCAGCTGGCCTTGTAATTGTTCCGCGTCAGCGGAGATCGATATGAAACCCAAAGTGTACGTAACGAGGCTCCTGCCCAAGCCGGCTATGGATAGAATTCATTCATTTTGCGAGGCAGAGGTATGGGAGGGCGAGCTTCCGCCACCGAGAGATACTCTCTTGGAAAAAGTTCGCGATGTGGAGGGTTTAGTCTCGCTTCTCACGGACAAAGTGGACGCCGAACTCATGAATAGAGCGCCCAACTTGAAAGTCGTTAGCAACTATGCAGTCGGCTTTGATAACATAGACGTGGCTGAGGCCACAAATCGGGGCATAATAGTCGGAAACACGCCCGGAGTTTTGACGGACACCACAGCAGACTTTGCTTTCACGCTCATGATGGCGGCCGCCAGAAGAGTGGCAGAGGCCGATAGAACGGTGCGGGCCGGAAAGTGGAAGACTTGGGGGCCAATGCTTCTCTTGGGTCAGGACATTCATGGCGCGACGCTCGGTATCCTTGGACTGGGACGCATCGGTCAGGCGGTCGCTCGACGAGCAAAGGGCTTCGACATGAAACTCCTATACCATGATGTCGTCAGACAAAAGCAGAGTGAGGAAGAGCTTGGTATTCAATTTGTGGAATTTGATAGGCTTCTGGCCGAATCGGATTTCATAACAATTCACATAAACCTCACGGCGGAAAATTATCACCTCATGGGAGCCAAACAATTCGACAAGATGAAGAAAACGAGTATTCTAGTCAATACCGCGCGAGGCCCAATCGTCGATAACATGGCATTGTATGAAGCGCTTCGCGACTGGAAAATAGCGTATGCGGCTCTAGATGTTACTGAACCTGAACCGCTACCAGCCGAACATCCGCTACTCACGCTTGATAACGTGATAGTTGTCCCTCACATCGCCAGCGCTTCGGTGGCAACAAGGACAAAGATGGCCCTGATGGCCGCCGACAACCTCATAGCAGGTTTAAAGGGCGAGACTCCTCCTAATCCTGTGAACGCCGAAGCTCTCAAGAAGGCCTAGTGCCAGGCCTTCAATTGCGCTTTGAGAGCTAAGCGATAACTAATCGGAATTGCTTCGGTATTCTGACGCCGGGAGATAGAACGATGCGCAAAGGATTGCATCCACGACCAACTCGATAATAACCAAAGATAGAATGCTTCCTGCATTCTGCGAACTTGGTCATCTCCTCTTCGAGGTCGAGCAGTGAACGAGTCGCAGTAGACCGCAAGAAATCCTAGTGATCTCAGCCTAACTGTAGCTGGTACGTTGCGGTTAGGCTCATCCTCCAAGTTAGATCTGCTTAGAGTGGGGATCATTTGTGTGGCATGTTTTCACGACTGATATTGAGTAATGTTTAATGTTTAGCTGTCTCACCCGTTGCAGTGCAGGCGTGCCAAGCAGGAGCGATATGAAATTGGTTACTGCCCTAAGGTATGTTGACCGAAATCGCGCTGAATACGTTTCACGAACGAAGAAATCCAAGGAGCTGTATGAGCGAGCCTGTAAAGTTATTCCTGGTGGGATTTCTGCCAATGCAAAAGCCGTTCTTCCTTATTCCATTTTCATGGACAAAGCTAAAGGAAGTAGAGTTACTGACGTGGATGGGAATGTCTACGTAGACTACTGCATGGGTTATGGCCCGCTTATCCTAGGGCATGGGCATCCAGAGATCCTCAAAGCTGTATATTCGCTCTTCGAGGAACATGGCACATGGCACTTTGGAACGCCTACTGAAATGGAGCTGAAACTGGCGGAGAAACTGTGCCGTGTGATTCCTAGCGCTGACATGGTGCGATTCACTAATTCCGGCAACGAGGCAACTATGATGGCGGCAAGGCTTGCTCGCGCATACACGAAGAGAACGAAGATTGGACGATTTGAAGGCCACTACCACGGGTGGAACGACTTCGCAGCCATCAGCTTTAACCCATCCCTCGACAGCGTAGGGGCCAGAGAATCGCCAAATCGGGTAATTCAGTCAGCAGGGCTGACTCCTGGCGCAATTGAAGACACAGTAATCTTGCAGTTCAATGACGTCGACATCCTTGAGAAGCAGCTGAAACTACACAAGGACGACTTGGCTGGAATAATAATTGAACCTATCTCGAAAGCATTCTTGGCAACTGAGCCTGAGTTCATGAAGGTTCTGCGAGAACTAACGGCGCGTTATGGAATCACGCTAATTTTCGACGAAGTCATAACCGGTATGCGGGTCGGTCTGACGGGAGCGCAAGGATACTACAATGTTAAGGCTGATCTAGTCGCAATGGGAAAAGTGATCTCAGGAGGATTTGCAATGGGCGTCATTGCGGGTTCTGAAGAAATAATGAAATTGGCATCACCAACCGAGCCGGTTGAGCGTCGAATCTTCCACAGTGGAACATTCAACGGCCACCCTGCAGCCATGGTTGCAGGCCTTAAAACCATCGAGATACTTGAAACCACAGACGCATATGAGAGAGCGAATGGCGCTGCCGAAAGACTCAGAAAAGGATTACAAGAGATCATCAAGGACAGACGTGTAGATGCTCAAACTTTCGGAGTAGCCTCAACCTTCCACATATTGTTCACAAAAGATGAAGTCAGGTGTCATCGTGATGTGATGAAATCCGACATGGATAGACTTCTCGCATACTATTATGGAATGTGCTCCAAAGGGTGCTTCGTTCTACCTAGACACGCCTGCTACACCTCAGCCGTTCATACCAACGAAGACGTGGAAAAGACCTTGGCCGCAGCAGATGAAGTGATCAAAGACCTCAGGTAGAGGGAATCAATCAGGATTACTAATATGTAGGAACGCCGGGGAACATCTCCTCGCTAAGCCTGCGTTCCGGTCCAATCGGCGCATACTCTCTCTTGTCGGTGATCACGTCAACCACCGCTGGTTTACCACAATCGAAGGCCCCACGGATTGCCTCTCCTAGTTCGCTGGGCCTCTCCACCCGCACGCCATAACATCCAAAACCTTCAGCGATTTTGGCGTAATCGACATCGCCGAAGTCCGTGCAGCATATCCATGGCGGCTTTTCGTTTTTCCAGTCTTCAAGTTGTGGTCTGGCTATGGCAAGGCTCGAATTATTGTTGACGAGAACGACAAGCGGTACATGTGCGTCGTTATACCGTCTGGCCGTCTCAAGCTCCGAAATGCAGTAGGCGAACCCGCCGTCACCTATCATGTTGAGAACTCTCTGATGCTCCTCGGCTGCAAAGGATGCTCCTATGGCAAGCGGAAAACTCGACCCTAACGTCCCGCCGCTTGGGAGGTATGTTCTCCCAGCGTTCCTTATCTTCAAGAGACGGGTAGTCCAGCAAATCGCTTGACCCGTGTCACTGACAACAATGTCGGTGGGCCTCAATATTTCGGATATTTCTTTGACAATTCGTTGCGGCTTGATTGGAACCGCATCAGAGTCCATCATAGGTTGAATCGTGCTTTCGTACGCCTCTATCGCATCACTAATGACGTGCAAACGCTTTTTCCCATTGGCCTTCGCATCTACGCTTCTAACAGCCTTCAAGAGATCTTGCAAGGTTGCCTTTGCGTCGCCAACAAGAGGCACGTCGGTCTTGTAGATGCGTCCTATCGAAATCGGGTCGATGTCAAGATGGATAATCCTAGATTTCGTCGGTTCGGGAGCGCTTAACTCTTCGGTCATGTGACGACCCGCTCTTGTCCCTGCAAAAAATACGACGTCCGCTTCCCGAACGATCTGGTTGGTCACCTCGCGACCGTACGTACCCACCACTCCAATCGAGAGAGGATGGTCTTCCGGGAAGCAACCCTTTCCAGCGTAGTTTGTGGCGACGGGTATTGCGAGTAATTCTGCCAGTTCCCTTAGCTCGTCGTATGCGCCGGATATGTGTATGCCTGATCCGCATATCACTACGGGATTGTCTGCACGGGCTAGGAGCTTTGCGGCGTCTGCAAGCTTGCTGGACTCAGCCCTTGGCCTGAAAGGGGGGGCCCTGCGAAATGCCTCGTGCGTGTAGAATTCAGGCATTTCAGCTATCTTCCCCACGATGTCATTGTGCATATTGATATGCGTCGGCCCCGGGCATCCACTCACTGCAATTTGTGTGGCAGTCCGTATGTACTCGGGGAGCCTACTTACGTCGGTGACATCCACGCTGAACTTGCATGTACCTTCGAAGAACGGCATCTCGAAGCATTCTTGAAAACGCCACTGATCTTTTTCTAACGTCGGAATGGATCCCGTCAGAGCGACCACGGGGCTGTGCGCATACATTGGTTCATACAGAAGTGACGCAAGGATCGCGGCTGCGGCTCCATGCTGAGCGAAGCATATTGAAGGACGATTTGTCACACGGGAGTAGCCATCCGCCATGCTACAGGCCCCCATCTCACTTCTGCAAAGAATCGTGTTCACGCCTTCACCCTGGATCGTCGGGAAGAGCTTAGCCACCGCACCTTCTACGTAGAAGAAGTAGTTGACGCCACATTCTCGTATTGCATGCGCTACTGCCTGTTCTCCACTCAACTTCAACTAATCTAGCGCCGCTGAGGAAGTATCGTTTCACAGAAAAATAGTTTCTTTCAACGGCCTTTCGAAGTGTTCGTTTTTACGTGTGACCTGTGTAGGCAGATGTCAGGTGTCGGAATTGGGTGGATCTGGAAATTTGGAGAAGGCGCGTGCGCGCGACCTTGGGATCCCTTTTGAAGGAACAACGGGTTTGCTGAATGCGATCACCGATGTGGTCGGTGTGGAAGTGGGCCATACCACTCTCATCTCGGGCGATGGACCGCTCAAGATGGGTGGAGGTCCTGTGAGGACCGGTGTTACGGTAGTATTGCCGCGAGGCAAGGAATCAGACGACCCGACTTTTGCAGGTTGGTTCTCTTTGAATGGTTGTGGAGAGATGACCGGAACCACTTGGATTGAAGAATCAGGTTTCTTGGAGGGACCGATTGTGATTACGAATACCCACAGTGTCGGAACTGTACGAGACGCGGTTGTCGCATGGCAACTGAAACACTTTCAAAAAGGAGTGAACCCCTTCTTTTTACCGGTCGTCGCCGAAACCTATGACGGTTACCTGAACGATATCAACGGATTTCACGTAAAGGAAAATCACGTGTTTGAAGCTCTGGACGGAGCCATGTCTGGACCCGTGGCAGAGGGAAATGTTGGAGGGGGGACGGGCATGGTCTGCTATGAGTTCAAGGGTGGCATTGGGACAGCGTCGAGGAAGTTGGACGATAGGGCTGGCGGCTTCATTGTGGGCGTCTTGGCACAGTGCAATTACGGTGTTAGAGGTCAGCTGCGAATTGCAGGGGTTCCCGTGGGTCTTGAGATTCCTGAGAACACCATTCATGTCGAAAACAGCGGATCGATAATAATTGTCATCGCGACTGACGCGCCGTTGCTGCCACACCAATTGAAACGATTGGCTAGGCGAGCTTCAATGGGAATCGCAAGGAATGGCAGCATCTCAAGAAATAGCTCGGGAGACCTATTCATCGCCTTCTCCACTGCAAACCCTAGATGCGCGAAATCGCTGGAAAGTACTGATGTCACCATGCTTCCTAATGAACGACTAAATCCCATGTTCGAGGCATGCATTCAGGCAGTGGAGGAAAGCGTGATTAATGCACTCGTTGCAGCAAAGACAATGACAGGAATTGATGGCCGCACGGTGATGGCAATACCGCACGACCGTCTAAGACAGGTCATGAAGAAATATAGTCGACTGATGAACTGAGTGGGAATTAGAACAATCTGAGACTTCAATTTCAGGGCAGCGATGGTTTTTCAGCAAGTCCGGCAACTATCATCGTGCCGTCTCACTTTGAAAGGTCCCTGAGCACTTGCGTAGTCGAACCACTTGGGATTTGCTCAGCTACACTCTCAAGCTCTCTTCGAGTTCAGAAATTATAGCTTGTTGAGAACTTTCTGGAATCAATTATTGACCTACAATATTCGTCAGATTTGCTTATATGGCTGTAAAGTCGTCCTCCGCGTGAAATCGTGAGATGCTCGATTGAAGTCGATACCGCGCGTCAAGGTTTTGAATCTGGAAGGGTCCCCACGGGAACGGGGTCAGGTTTACGGTGAGATTCTCAAACCAATGATCTTGCAGGCCATCGAGGCGTGGAAAGCAAACTTGCGAAAAGCTGTGGGAACGGACCCGGATCACTATATCGAACGCTTCCTCGCGGAAGCTGATCTAGTCGCCGCGGTAAGAACCTGGACTCCGCATCTGTTGGATGAAGTGAATGGCATAGGCGAAGGCGCTGGTGTAGATTTTAACAGTATTTTTGCGTATCAGTGTCCAGATGAAGAATGGTGGTATCGGATATTTGAGAGGGGTCTCGGCTTAGAATCACTTATCCACAGTCATTGCAGCGTGCTTGGATGCTTCAAAGAAGACGGGGCTCCCACCCTGTTAAGCCAGAATATGGATCTGCCTAACCTGTATGATGGGTATCAAGTTCTCCTGCACATTAAGGATTGGAAATCGTCGGTAGAATCTTATGTTTTTGCAGTTGCAGGAATCATGGCGCTTTGTGGTTTGAACAGTCAGCCAATCGGTATATGCGTCAATACTGTACTCGATCTGAACCATGTTAAGGGCGGCTTACCAGTAGCTTTCATAGTTCGTCGGCTTTTGGAGTGTTCAACCCTGGATGAGGCCATGAATTTCATTATGCAGATTAAACATGCTTCTGGCCAGAACTACATGATCGCGGACGCGGAGAGAGTTGTTGATTTTGAATGTTCAGGCAACAAGGTCTGCGAATTCGAACCTTACAAGGGAGCCCATAGGCTTTATCACACAAACCACGCGCTCGCAAATGACGATCAACGTGCCTCCGCCGCACAAGTGGTCGAAGAGAAGGAACCATTAACCCGCAGCAAAGCAAGGTTCAGTTTTCTTGAAAGGGAGCTTAGTGACCGATCCAAGAGCATTGACGTGAAAACAATCCAGTCTATCTTAACTTCTCATGAAGTACCTGTCTGCATTCACGATAACCATGACGCCAATGGCGTTCACACGTGCGGGTCTGTGGTGATGTCCTTATCCAGCACACCGGAGCTACAGCTTGCCGTACAGCCCCCATGCTCTAGAGGATATGAAACGTTTCGGTTCTCCTAAAGCTCCAACGCGCCAATCCAAATCGCTCCTCAACGCATTTTTGGATGCTTTGGGCTTGGTGATCCAATTTGGTATACTCCGTTCGGCTGCAAGGCTCACAGGGATGGTCTTCGGTTACGAAGCTCGGGGGTGGCTTTCTCAAGAGCAAAGGCCAATTTGAGAAGTTTAGCTTCGCATAGTCTTGGCGCCATCAGTTGGACGCTGAGCGGTAACCCTTCAACTGAATAGCCATATGGAAGAGTTATCGCCGGTATTCCCGTAATATTTCCTAGCAGCGTAAATCGTACGCAACAAGACCTGATGTCCATCCGCTTTGAACTCACTGTGACCTCTTCTTCACCAATTCTGGGCGCAGAGATCTGTACTGAAGGCGTGACCAGAAAGTCTGCACTTTGGAAGAGAATCTCGACCTCTCGGCGTATAACCTCACGACCTCTCAAAGCGGCGATGTACTCCGATCCTGTGATTTTCTGGCCTGTTCTGAAACGATTGATTACATTGGCACCGTATTTGTCGGAGTGTTCTTTCAGTAGCTCTGAGTGTTGGGCAGCAGCTTCAGCCAAGAGTAGTTTCGTCGCGGTAGGTTCAATCAGACCAGCTGTGTCAAAGCTTCTTTCAACGATCTCTCCTCCCAAATGCTCAATTCTTGAAACAGCGTCTTTGTAGGCTGCTTCAACTTGAGAATCCATAAATTCCGGAATCAAATCTGGAGATGTCGCAATGCTAGTTCCCTCGATCGAGTCGCCGATTTCTTGTGAGAAAATGGGGGGCGGAGTCATAAGACTTCTTGGGTCAGCCTCATCAAATCCCGCTAATGTTTGCAGCATGATCGCGCTGTCGGTAACAGATGATGTTATGGGTCCAACATGATCCATTCCGATAGCGAGTGGAAAAACACCTGCAGTGCTTACTCTGCCATATGTTGGTTTCAGACCTACGACACCACAGAAAGCCGAAGGGATCCTGATAGAGCCGCCTGTGTCGGTTCCCACAGCGGCGGCACACAAGGAGGCGGCAACAGCCGCCGCCGACCCGCCGCTGGAACCTCCCGGTATCCGATCCAGTGCCCAAGGATTTCTAGTCGTTCCATAATGCAAGTTATTGGTTGTAACGCCCAGCGCGAATTCAGCCGTATTTGTCTTGCCGAGAATTATCGCACCGGCTTGATTCAGGCGCGACACAATAGTGGCGTCTCTCTGCGGAACATTGTTTCGGAAAATCGCCGAGCCATACGTCGTTCTGATTCCCGAAGTATCTACAATGTCCTTCACACCTATCGGGATACCGTGAAGCGGCCCCCTATACTTGCCTGCTCGGATTTCATCTTCAGCTATTTTCGCTGCACGCCGAGCGGCTTCGGCAGAGATTGTCACGAACGCATTCAACTTCGTGTTGATTTTGCCTATTCTATCAATGCAATACTCAACAGCCTCGACTGGCGATATGTCGCCTTTTTCAAGAAGGTCTGCAAGTTGAGCTATTCCAAGAGACATCATATGCGTAACCTACAGGTGGCACACAGGATCACGATTTGAAGTTGTTTGAAAGACAAAAGTGCCGTACAGCGCAGTGCATGATTCGGGACTAAGAGTCCGCGAAACCTGTTCACTAACTCCTCACATCCCTCAAGAGCTACGTCCGCATAGCTCTCGACAAGCTCGACTGCCTCGTTCAATAATCGTACAGCAAAGATAAATCCCATATGCCTCAACCCCAACAAGGGGGTTTGTTGACTCTCCGCAGCTACGTTGTGGCACGCGTGCTATTGACGATACCAATGGTTTTGTTGCTTCTAACGCTCGTATTCGTCATTCTAAGAGTGATACCCGGCGATCCTGTCCTTCTGCATTTTGAAAAGGCTGCGAGTCCTGCGGCCATGGACGCGATGAGGCATGAACTGGGAACTGACAAGCCTCTGATCAACCAGTACATTGACTATGTCTGGGGACTGCTTCACGGGGACATGGGAAAGTCCATGATAGATTACTCTCCGGTGTCGCAACAGGTTATGTCCGCTTTTCCAGCCACATTGGAACTAGCAATATACTCGACGGCTTTTGCAGTCGTGTTAGGCATATTATTGGGCGTGCAATCGTCACGAAGATTCCATTCCGCCCAAGACCACGGCATACGGACGTTTGGAACCATTACTTACTCCCTCCCAGTGTTCTTCTTGGGTATGGTCTTGCAGCTCACGCTAGCAGTAGGTCTTCATCTCTTCCCAACGGGCGGCCGTATAGCTATTGGGATGGAGCCGGTGGGCCTCACTATCGGCAGCTTCCACATCGCGACTGGACTCTTTACGGTTGACACGTTACTGGAAGGGAACCTAGTGAAATTCGTCACTGCGCTTCGTTATCTGTTCTTGCCCACCATTAGTCTTGGCTTGGTAATATGCGGGACCTTCATTCGAATGACGAGAAGCAACATGCTTGAGACCCTGAGAATGGATTTCGTTACAGCGGCCAAGGCTCGCGGTCTTCCTAATCGTGTTATAACGTACACCTACGCTCTGAAAAATGCATTCCTGCCAATCCTAACGATGATAGGGCTGCAGTTTGCAGCATTACTCGCTGGAGCGGTTCTGACCGAGACAACCTTCTCATGGCCTGGTTTGGGGAGTTATCTTGTGGGGCGCATCGGTTTCAGAGATTACACTGCCATTCAAGGTGCGGTAGTCTTCTTCGGCTTGCTTGTGACGCTCGTGAGTTTGGTCGTCGACTTGCTCTACGCGTATCTCGACCCTCGAGTGAGGCTTTAAGCTGCCTTGAAAAAGCCTGAGCAACGAGCTAGAAACGTGCTAACCTTGCGCAAGCCGAGGTTAGAGTTTCTTGCCACAGGTGGGGCTAGTGCATGGATGGTGGTGATCGGAGGTATCACGGTTCTGGCTGTGGTCATGATGACAATTTTGTCACCGTACATTTCTCCATTTAATCCCAGCGCTATCAACGTAGGGCCACTACTGCAACCACCGAACAGCAGGTTCCTCCTTGGAACTAATCACTTGGGGGAAGACATGTTGAGTCGAGTATTATGGGGCGGATGGGTGATGCTTCAAGTCGCCATTCTGTCGGTGGTCATCTGCTCAATAATAGGTGTCACAATCGGGTTAGTGGGTGCCTATGCCGGTGGATTTGTGGATAAGATTTCCAGCTTGGTAATGGATAGCATTTACGCCTTTCCGGGATTGGTGCTTGCCATCGCAATTTCTGCTATGCTTGGCCCAGGGGTGATCAACATGGCACTCGCGATCGCAGTCGTTTATATTCCCTCGTATTTCAGGGTCGTGAGAAGCCAAGTCCTAACAGTGAAGGAACTAACCTACGTGGAGGCAGCAAGAGCACTTGGGGCCAAGTCTCGAAGGATCCTAACGCGATATATACTTCCCAACTTGCTTCCCTCTGTAGTTGTCGTTGTCACCCTGAACTTTGCAGATGCCATCCTGACTGCAGCAGGTCTGACCTTCCTGGGACTTGGCGTGCCAGTATCAACAGCGGATTGGGGGTGGGATCTCACATACGGCCGACAACTCCTGTTTAGCGGGGCTTGGTGGGTTATAGGATTCCCAGGACTCATGATAGTTGTGACCGTGTGGGGCTTCACTATTATGGGTGAAGGTTTGAGTGAGTTGCTGAATCCGAAGCTTAGAGAAATAGCGTGAGCAAAATGGTTGAGCCTTTACTTACCGTGCGGGAGCTCAGTGTCGAATATGCAAGCAAGCGAGGACAAGTTAAGGCGGTTACTGACGTAAGTCTATTCCTAGATAAGGGATCAACTCTCGGAATTGTTGGAGAATCCGGAAGCGGAAAGTCAACGCTCGGTTTCGCAATTCTTAACCTTGTACCTTCACCAGGGAGAGTTGTTGCAGGCAAGATTATGTTTGACCATACTGACATCCTAAAGCAAAATGAGGATAATATGCGTCGCATTCGCGGTGCCGAAATCTCCATGATCTTTCAAGACCCGTTGACCTCATTGAATCCCTTGCTGAAGATCCGCGATCATTTCACCGAACTATTTCGGGTACATAGCTCTACAAACCATGAGGATTCAATCTCAAGAGCAGGTCAACTGCTGGACGACCTAGGCATTGCGCGCGAACGTTTGAGCGACTATCCTCATCAGTTCAGCGGAGGAATGAGACAAAGGGTCATGATAGGATTGGCGCTGGCTTTGAATCCGAAGCTGGTGATCGCCGACGAGCCGACAACCGCTCTCGATGTAATCGTCGAAGCGCAGATACTGGAGCTCATGAAGAGATTGAAAGACGCGTATGGATTGACTCTCATACTGGTCACTCATAACATAGGCATTGTTGCAGAAATGGCTGACAAGATAGCAGTAATGTATGCCGGACGGATCATTGAGATGGGCCCAACAAACGACATATTTGCCGACCCACTCCACCCATATACGAAGGGTCTCCTAGAGTCAGCGCCGAACATTCTCCATCCCGAAAGATCCATGCGCCCAATACCCGGATCACCGCCAGATCTCATTACGCTGCCCACTGGATGCAAGTTTCACCCTCGATGTCCAAGAATCTTCGAGCCCTGTCGGATGTCTGACCCTCTGACGGTCGAATGTAAACGTCGCCTTGTCGCATGCCATCTGTACGCCTAGGAGCTTGATCTATCTTGCCTTTCGTGGAAGTCACTGGGCTACGCAAGTACTTCCCCGTGCAGAGGGGCTTCCTTGAGAACGCACTATCGAGAAAGCACGAATTTGTTCGAGCGGTCGACGACGTTGAGTTCAATATTGAAAAAGGGGAGACATTCGGATTAGTCGGTGAGAGCGGTAGTGGTAAGACTACGACAGGTCGGTTGCTGCTCAGATTAATAGAGGCGACGTCTGGAAAAATAATCATTGATGGCAAGGATATCGGTAAGGCGCACCCGAACGAATTGCGAGATTTTCGACGACAAGCACAGATGATCTTTCAAGATCCCACGGCTGCGCTCAGTCCACGTATGACTGTGGGGGAAGCGATCAAGGACGCACTGGACATTCACCAAATTGGCCCAAGCAACGCCAGAAAAGAAACAGTTCTGCAGATTTTAGAACGGGTCGGCCTGACTCCCCCGGAACTATTCTATGACAAGTATCCGCATCAGTTGAGCGGCGGTCAACGTCAGAGGACAGTGATAGGGAGGACTATGATACTGGAACCGCACTTAATCGTAGCGGACGAACCCGTCGCGATGGTCGACGTGTCTGTTCGAGCACAGATCCTTGATCTTCTGTTGTCACTCAAAAAAGACTTGGGGCTCACGTACGTTTTCATTACGCACGATCTTGCCACTGCAAATTACTTCTGCGATCGCATAGCGATAATGTACCTTGGCAGAATAGTTGAGATCGGTCTACGAGATGAAGTGTTCAATTCTCCCAAGCACCCGTATGCGGTCGCTCTCATGTCCGCGATACCAGTGCCCGATCCTCAACATAAGCGTCAGCGGATGATCCCACGAGGAGAGATTCCGAGCCCCATCAATCCCCCCTCAGGATGCCGATTCCATCCGCGCTGCCCGAAGGCCTTTGATCCCTGTGCGACAAAAGACCCCGGAATGATCAAAATAAATAAGACACATCGCGTCGCCTGCCACCTGTTCGACGCGGAATAGCCGCCGCTGGAACCTAACGCTTCATACTTGAAGAACAGTCCGGAAAAATGTCATTAGGCTTCAGTGCAGCCTCCTGAGCTTAATGCCCGCGTCCAATTATTGGGTTGAAATTCTGGACATCGTGCAGCCATCGTAGTGCTAGTATGTTTTCTCAATACCAAATCGTTAAAGGCATGGACCTCTCAGCACGTCGGCACAAGGAGACGGGAAGTCTTGTCATCCAAAGCAATTACACGTGCAAACGCGGCTATCATCATCGTAGTGGTCCTAGTGGCAATTGCGGCCGGAGCATATATTCTAGGCACGCCTCAACCAACGGCACCTTCAACGACAGAAGCAACTACGGCAGTCCCCGCGTTCAAGGACACAGTGATCGTGGGAACGACAGATTCCGTTGGTTCAACTATTGACCCGGCTGATGCTTACGACAATCTTGGGTGGACAATCATAATGAATACAGGCAGTCCACTGGTTGCGGTCAGGCCAGGATCAATCGGTGGCCCAAGTGATGTTTTGCCAGCACTTGCAACAAGCTGGTCGGTCAGTCCTGACGGGCTCGCTTATACCTTCAACCTGAGGCAAGGTGTCAAATTCGATGATGGAAGAGAATTCAATGCAACCGATGTTGTGTACACCTTTGATCGAAACGTATGGGTACTCGCCCTTCCGGATGGACCACAAATCTCGATAGGATATAATACAATCATAAAAAGCGTCAACGCCACATCAACATACCAAGTGGTTTTCCACCTCTTCCAGCCCTTCGCCCCATTCCTTTCGCTGATGGCAACCTCTGGGGGCTCCTATATTGTGAACTATAAGTACGCGCCAATTGACAAGAGAGTTGACTATGTCGATGGGAATGTGCGTGCAAGCAGCCCGAATGATCTAGGTCCATACGTCCTGACCAAATGGGTAAGAATCGCCGGGAAAGACCGCGAACTCGATCTAGACGTAAATCCGAACTACTGGAACCTGAGTAACGGATACCCAAGGACACCCCACATCATATTCAAAATGTACTCCGACCCAACCGCATTGGCCCTTGCCATTCAAGCAGGAGAAGTTGACATGGCGTTTAGACAGTTACGCACCACAGATATCAAACAGATGATGTCCAACGACCAACTAAAGGTCTGGTCGGGGGTTGGAACTCAGAGCTGGGTTTTCAATATGTACCTCCAAGAAAAAAAGCCACCACTTGACAACCCAGACATTAGAAGAGCAATTGCCGCGTCGATAGATAGGCCGACCATCGCCAGCACAGTATTCGGAGGCCTAGTAAGTCCACTCTATAGCGAAATACCTCCAGGGCTTGAGGGGCATATCGATGCTTTCAAAGCACTGGGAGACGCCAACTACACATACACTCGAAGTGTGCTCGCGAAGTACGGTTACAACGAGAACAACAAGCTGGTTGTTGAGTTCTGGTACGAATCATCAAGCCATTATCAACAGAGCCCAGACCTGGCTGCCGTAATCAAGAGTTCCTTGGAAGGGAGCGGTGTCATTCAAGTGAATTTGAAGAGCACTGACTGGCCTACCTTCAGACAGAACTACAAGAACAGAGTCATGCAACTATACTACATGGGCTGGTTCCCAGACTATGTAGATCCGGACGACTACACCTATCCAATGTACAACTCTGCCGCAAACGCTTGGTCTGCTACAGATTACAAGAATCCTCAGATGGACGCCCTCACCGATCAGGCAAGGGCCACGAGTGACCCTGCAACCAGAGACCAGTTGTACGCACAGATACAGATGCTTGGCGTTCAGGATTGCCCCATCATTCCACTGTTTACCTGGTCTCCGGCGGCGGTTACAAAGACAAGTGTTGGAGGCGTTATCATTGACGCCACGTCGATCATGAGGTACTGGCTAATCTACGTGGTCGCGTCAGGATCAGCACCTGCTTCGTCGCAGATCCAGAGCTATTGGATGCTAGCGGTGATACTTGGACGATTTAGGGCGTAGGAGTAAGCACTCAAACGCCCTCCCTTTCTCTCTGTTACCTGTGAAAATTACAGGAAAGCTGTTTCGCGCAATATCTGTGTAGACTGAGGAAACCTAATTCCTCAAGGGAAGATTCTTTGCTGCCTCAAGTTCTCAATCTCGATTGATTGTATTGAATCAGGCAAGTTGAGTCCGAATATCGTTAAGTAGAAGTATAGCTCCGCCTCCAGAGCTCGTTTAATGTTCTCTTTGCAGCGGAAACCATGTTGTTCTTCCTGAAATGGGACGTACGCAAATGGTAATCGCTTCTCGCGCAGCGCTTTCACCATCAACTCGGCTTGCTCTGGTGGAACAATCTTGTCCTCGAGTCCCTGCAATAGTATCATAGCGCATGAGACGCGATCTGCGAAGTGGACTGGCGAGCGTTCCCAATATAGCTCGCGCTTGTCGGGGTACGGGCCTATGAGTTTCCTATTGTAATGCGACTCGAACTTGTGAGTCGTTTTGTCGAACGCTTCAAGGTCACTTATCCCGTAATAGCTAGCACCAGCCTTGAAGACACTCTTGAACGTGAGGGCACATAGCGTCGTATAGCCTCCGGCACTACGCCCACGAATTAGCAGCCTATTACCATCAACCTCGCCACGTCTGACAAGGTACAAGGCACCGTTCACACAGTCATCCACGTCCACTAGGCCCCATTGTCCGTACAATCGTTCTCGATAAGCCCGTCCGTAACCCGTGCTGCCACTGTAGTTCACGTCGAGCAATGCGAAGCCCCTGCTCGTCCAGTATTGAACAGCTAGGTCCAAGGTTGTCTGAGTTGAGTTGGTGGGCCCACCGTGAGCTGTCACAATCAAAGGGGGTAACTCATTGGGCGGTGCCGCAAAGTCACAATTGTAGGGGGCGTAAAAGAAAGCGTAAGCCGTATTGCCATCCGACGTTGGAAACTCAATGGGTCGCGGAGTTGACACATATCCAGAATCAATCACGAAATCTGGAGAAGGGTATACAGCTTTGATCTCCCCCGCCGCAAAGTCGAGCTGAACAATTGACCGACCGGTCGTCTGTGAACCCGCCACGAACAGCGCACGGCCAGGTGCCGCACGAACGTAACTTATCTCCGAGTAAGGGTTCCCGATTGTTCGGAGGTCACGACTCGCAGTATCCAATTCTGCCAACTGCCAGTTCCCGTGCAACGAGTAAGCGCAAACGATTCGCTGTGCCGACTCGAACGCGAATGAAGACAATCCGAACGTCCAATGAGGTCTTCCAAATTCGGCAGTCATATCACACATAGGCTCTATTCGTTTCTCGCGCCATCGGTACAGATTCCACCATCCAGTGCGGTCAGAGACGAAGTGCAGGATACCATCGGGTGACCACTCAGGCTGCAAAACGGATTCTTCAACTCCGCCTGCGACTCGTTCACTCCGACCAAGGGAACCATTGGCCCTCAACTCACCAACCCATAGTTCAGTCCCATCCCACGGCATATTGGGATGGTTCCACGTTAACCAGGCAAGGTGAGATCCATTGGGGCTAAGGCGAGGAGACGAGTAGAAATCGTTCCCAGACACAAGCACATCGACCCCCTCATGGCCCTCCGTGTCGATGCCAACTATAGTATTGACGGGTTCGCCCGACGCAACGGTGTGATCCTCTCGAACGCTTATCAGGCGACCTCTCTCTCGATCGATGGCTCCATCAGCATATCGCATGGCCGCTTCAGCAGTAATGGGAAGCGGCACAAGGCCGGGCTCCTTCCGGTAGATTTGCTGATTAGCGAAGTTTGAAAAATATACAGTCCCGTCAGCGACGACAAAGGAGCCACCTCCATACTCATGCACCAGCGTTCTAGCATTGAAGGGTGCCGATACTACTTCCGTTACCTGCCCATCAGCTTCCCTGCACATTATGGTGTAGCGTCCTTTTTCCTCTGGACGCAACTCTCTCCAGTACAGGTGAACTCCATCAAGTGTTATTTCCGCAAGCTCCATAGGAGAAGCTGCTAAATCCGAGGTGATTGGTGATTTCCATGAACCGAACGGCTTCATCATTCGCTCACGCATCGTGGATCAATCGAGGATGATGGCTCCCATAAAAATGGCTCCGAGACGTCGCTCCCTAAAACTTTGGTAAATACTGTACTCTTCAACGCAGAATATCGAGAGCCAATTTCAGGATTTGACGGCCAAGACCACATCCAGACCTAGACGCTGTCCCTAAGAGGATCGGTTAACCGCTTTCTCGTCACAAGTCAAGTTCGTTTTGTGTGTGACCCGCTCAAATTAAATTGACCGTTTGCGATGATGAAGAAATTTCCGACCACGAAATAGCACAAATACCAATCGGATGTAGTTTGATGGTGTAAAGTGAGCTAGAGTGATAGCAAGTTCCGATCGTATTAAGGAAATGTTGAACAGCCACCGATTGGACGCACTGGTTGCCTTCGCCCGAGAGAACGTCTACTACTTAAGTGGCTACCAGACGCTGGACATCAGAGACTTTGCATTCGTAATTTTTCCTCTCGATGACGAGCCAGTTCTCTTAGTGTCGAAGACGGATGAGTACTACGTGGACGAGGAGTGGAGAAGGAAAGCTCGCTATTTCGGTAGGTACTACGTCGAAGGCGTTCCTAAGACTGCAGGAGACTTCGAAGATGCTGCAGAGGGTGTGGCCAGCATCCTCGCGCAGTTTGGCCTGAAACATGTTGGACTTGACGAAAGGGCTTTGAATATTGATCTCTACGACAGAGTCAGAGCTAAAGCGCCGGCGTGCACATTTGAAAAGGGCTCAGATATTTTCGACGAGTTGAGGATGATAAAGAGCGAGAGAGAAATCAGACAGATTACAAATTCGTTAAGGGTTACAGAAAGAGCGCTCCTGAGTACTTATGACAAGGTGCATGAGGGGATGACGGAACTTGATGTTGCAAACGAGCTGAGGATTGCTCTTGCTGTTGAGAGAGCGGATTGTTCTTGGGTCGAAATGGGTGGAGCAGCAGGAGTTCCGACTTACCCGGACCCAAAGCATGCCATCAAGAAAGGCGAAATTCTTCACATCGACGTTGGATCTATCTACGAAGGCTACGCCTGCGACACGTCTAGAGATGCTGTCATAGGAGAACCTAGCGATCGACAGCGCGAAATCAACGAAACCGTCTCCTGCGCCCTGGACAAGTCGATAGAATCAATACGGCCAGGGGTAAGAGCTTCAGATGTTTTTAAAACAGGTCAGGAGACGGTGAAGAAAACTTTTCCGCAATATTGGCGACACCAGATCGGACATGGAACAGGTATAATCCCTCATGAGCCTCCACGAATATCGCCTGAAAACGATAGGCCCTTGCGAGCGGGCATGGTTCTCGACATCGAGATACCATACTACATCTATGGGTTCGGCACTTTCAACGTGGAAGACACCGTTGTCGTTACTGAACGTGGGCATGAAGTGCTTTCAAGACTCGATAGACAGTTGTCTATCCTCGGCTAGGCCTTGCATTGTTGACCTTCGAATCAGAGTTCGCAAGATACTGGATTGAGATCGGGAAGTGTCTGTTTGTTCGCTGACGCCTGAGCGGCAGATCCCATCTGAGCTATTTTCGCGTCGCCTTTCTGATCTCAGCTACCGCTTGCAACGCAGCGGATTGCGTCAATGCTGCTTCTGTCGAATAGGTCAGCATCGTCATTCCTCTGTCCCTCCAATACAGCAAGTCTTCCATATTGGGCGTGTGAATACCTGATGCCACCCCATATTTCTTACATGCTTCAACAACTTTTCCGATAGCATCAACGATCTTCTGATGCTTGTGTTCTCCCGGTATCCCAAGCGATATCGATAGATCCTGCGGTCCGATTAAGGCAACATCAACACCCTTGACTGACACAAGATCCTCAATATTCTCAATGGCCTTTACTCTTTCGATTTGTGGGATTACCATTGTGTCTTCGTTCTGCTCTTCTATGCGGTCCCTAATGGATACCTTCTCATAATCACCTACGACGGATCGGATACCAAAACCTCTCTCCCCCCAAGGAGGGTACTTTGCAAACCTCACGACGTCCTCAACGGTCTGTCTTGTTTCAACGCGTGGAATGAGAAGCCCCTGCGCTCCGCAATCGAGGGTTCGGGCCACCAGGTGGTACTGTGGATCTGCGATTCGGGCGAGACAAGTAAGGCCTACAGCTTTGCCAGTCCTGACGATCTCGGTGAGATTTTCAAGGCTGTAGGCCGAATGCTCCATGTCAACAAAAATGAAGTCGAAGCCTGAAGCTGCCAGCAACCGCGCAACTTCGGGAGTTCTCGTCTCAGTTATCATAGTTCCAACGACGGTCTCACCTTCAGCCAAAGCTTGCTTGACTTTGTTCTTTTTCATTGTCAAACCTCGGTTCGATTCAATTCTACATCAACAGTGATCTAAGGTAACTCGATGATTTGTGGAGCATGAATTCTGCGGTGGGCAAGGGCAGACACTCCACCGTGATATAATCGACGTAGTTCAGGTTCTTCAAGGTGTTGATTATTTCTCCGAAATGGAGGCTTCCAGTTCCAGGAGCTCTCCTCTGATTGTCTGCAAAATGCACATGAAACAGGTAGGGCTTCGCTATAACGAGAGCTGCTATTATGCTATCTTCCTCCGTACTCATGTGCCACGTATCAGCGAGGATTCCAACCTGCGGCGAACCTAGTTTCTCCAAGAATTCGATTGTCTCAGCGACGTTGTTCAAGATGTTCGTTATTGTCTTACTCATTGTTTCAATTGCGAGACGAACGCCATACTCTTCGGCGCTTTTCGCGCATTTTTGCATACATTCGAAGAACCAATCTTTCTGCTCTCCAGGGTCGCCAGTCGATTCGATCTTGCCGCGAACTCTGCCGACAACCACCACTTTCACGTTGAGCTTAGAAGCTAGCTCGATGAATTCTTCCATTCGAATCGCAGCCTTCTCACGAATAGTTCTGTCGCGGTCTGTAAAGCTCCATCCTAGAGTACTGTGTGTAAGGCCGGTGGCTAGAGCCGAAATCTCGAGGCTGTGGGACCTGACGTTTTCTAATAGCCTCGCAGAATCAATTTTCGCTGGTTCGAGGATGCTGAATTCGATTCCGTCGAAACCAGCGCGCGAAACGTCTTCAATACAGGATTCCAATGTGCCGCTCAAACCCAGGTTGCTCTTTCTATCTCCAGGAGTCGCGTACATAGCGATCTTCATTTGTTTCACGTTGCCGCCTGATCGATTCTTCATTTCCCAACTTTCTGGTATTTCAACGTCTGGCGAGGAGTTCGGGGGCTTTTTCTTGGATCAGAGGTCTGATGACTTTGATGGTTTCTTTCGTTTGATCAATAGTGAAGCGTACGTCTTCCGCGGATGTTACGGTTGAGATGTTGAACCATCCTTGGTTAAGCGTGAAGAAGGCGCCTCTGTTGAGCATTTCTAGGTCAAAGATCCATCTCACGTAAGGGTTTGATTGGCTCGCGCTCCTGTAATCTGTGATCTCTTTGCTTGTGAAGTACAGATTGAATAGTGAGCCGAAACCCGTCACGGCGCTCATTACTCCAGCGTCGGCAAACGCTTTGTTCATTCCATCACGCAACTGGTTGCCTCTTGAGTCTAACCGCTCATAGGTGGCACTGTCTAGTTCACTCAATGTAGCGAGTCCGGCAGCCATAGTTAGAGGATACGCGTTCCAAGTTCCCGAAGCGCCGATTCTAGGTCTTCTGCCTTCAGGAATTTCAAACAGTTGCATTATCTCCTCACTTCCACCAAAGGCTCCAACGGGGAAGCCTCCGCCTATGTTCTTCCCGAAAACGGCCATGTCAGGTTCTACATGGAAAACCTTGGCCGCGCCGCCTTTGGAGAGTCTGAATCCTGTTACGACTTCGTCGAACATCAAAAGCACGTCATTCTCCTCGGTTATCTCCTTCAACCTCTTTAGGAAGCCTGCTTTCATTGGAGCGTATCCTCTTGGTTTTGCGAGTGGTTCGACAATGAGCACTGCGAGCTCATGCCGATTCTTTCTAATTATTTGCTCAGTGGCTTCAATGTCTTCAAACGGTAGCACTACAGCATCGTTCGGTACGCTGCTAGGCATGCCCTCGCATTCCGGAACAGCGATTAGGTCAGACCCTTGCCCTGCTTTGTCGAGGGCCGGATTGACGCTTACGTAGACCGAATCGTATGTGCCGTGAAATTGCCCTTCAAATTTGGCAATCTTGCTCTTGCCCTTGTATGCCCTTGCCACTCTCAGAGCGTTCATGATGGCTTCCGTGCCCGTTCCTGCGAATCTCACTTTCTCAGCTGCGGGATAACACTCATGTATCTTCTCTGCAAGTTCTACTTCTGGTTCGGTTGGGGCGCCAAGCGCGGTTCCTCGCTCGAGTTGCGCTGCTATGGCACGCATCACCTCGGGGTGCTTGTGCCCAAGGATGAGCGATGATTGGTTGAAGCAATAGTCGATGCTTTCGTCTCCGTCCACAAAGTAAATGTGCGAACCAATTGCATGGTCAGCATAAGCTGGAAATGGTCTGTAGAACACTGCGTTCCTAGTCGTCCCGCTCGGCATAACAGTCCGTGCGCGGGCGTAGAGTACTTGAGATTTTGATCTGTGTGAAAGGAATTTCTTGATAGAACCAACAGTTTCTATCATTGATACGTTACCCGTACAAGTGAACCGCGACTAGGCGAGCATTCCGGCATATAGGGTAGCCGACATGCTTCCAGCCTTGAGAAAGCTTCTGAATCAGAATTAGTGCCAATAGTAATGCAAGGAACTAGGGGTTGCGGATTGCGGCCTGTTAATTTTCAAATACTGGCAATCAACATGGCGGTAGTCTCCTCTGGCCAGCCTTCCTCGGTCCTATCATTAACAAACGCCGACTACGTCCGAACGCAAGAGAAAAATTGCTGAGGGCCTCCATGGAAACAAGGCGACATCGGATGTCTGATGCTCAAGCATTAGAAGGAATTGCATCTTGCCGATTAGAGCGAATTGTTATCGGAAAATTGGCTATGAACACCGACCTTTTAGACGGAATCCTGGAATTGATCAGAAGGGAAAGAATCAGAACTGGGTTGATTCTGTCGGTTGTTGGGGCTTTGAGAGAAGCGACCTTTCGAAACGTCAAAACTATGCCTCCCAATTTGAAGGTGAAAAAAAAGCACCGAGTCTATCTAAAACTGGATCAGCAAATGGAATTAGTGTCACTTACCGGGTGGGTTGCAACAAAGCATGATGGTTACCCAGAAGTCCATGCCCATTTTTCTGTCTCCACAGTGATTGATGACAAGGTTATCACGTTTGGAGGGCACCTCACACGTGGGGCAATAACGTCTATCAAAGTAGTTGTTGCCATCGGTGTTATCGAAGAAAGCGCCATCAAGGCAGTCATGGATTCTAGAATAGGCCAGGTAGATGTGAAACTGCCTGCCTAGTAAACTACACGTATTGGAATTCATAAAGAATGAAATTTCGCTCGCTCAAATCCCCCAAAATCACTACTGGTCGATGGGGGAAGAAGAGATTTCCTATGACTCGAACGAGAGGAAAGTTCAAGCAGGAGCCCGAGAGTGGTTAACCTCTCCTCTCTCGTCTTAGAAGTTGGAATGAGACTGCGTGGGTAAGTGCGCTGATGAGGATGGCTGAAACGAACGCTAAGCCTACTCCCCAGTTAGCGATTGTTGCTGAGATGATCAGGAAAAAGGTTGTGAACGTGAAGGATCCAGCGACTACACCTCTCAGGAGTCTGATTGCATGCGCGCCCCCTTCAGATCGGTGAGTGAAGACCGCGAGAATCGTGGCGTACACCGGAAAAGGTGTAAGGAGTCCAGTTAACTGTGGCCCAAGCCACTGGGCAACACCCGTAATCAGGAACACCAAAGCAGTGGCGGAAACCATACGCGCAGGGATCTCCCACCACCCCGTTCTCAGCAAGACTCCCTCCAAAGTAACGTGCGGCATTAGCAACAAGGTTATCAGGAGTACTCCGAGGACCGAGACGAAGCCGATTAACAAAGGCAGTTTTGTCGATTGGAGGAATAGGGTGCAGGCAAAGTAGGCGCATAAACCTGCCAGCAGGCTTAGCCGCCAGAAAAAGCGCGTAGCTGACCAGGTGTAAGCCAATGCGAAGGCGAATACTGAGATGATCCCCATCATGATTGCTGTTGAGGCTTCGGAAGCGAAAACGTCTCCTTGTTCCAGGGCTAGGAAGAATGCGACCGGACCGGAAGTTAATGGCAACCCAATGAGCCAGCCACCAACGATTGGCCCCCATCTGCGGCTTGAGAGACTGACAAGGCCTATGAAAGTTGGGACAATGAGCAGTTTGAGGAGAAGAATCATCCAGTCTGCGTAGATCAATTTTGACTACTCGAAGAGGAAGCGTTCGAAGTGACTACTAGTGTGTGCGCGCACCACGTGACCCAGCCCCACATACGAAGTCGAAAGGGGACCTCGACACAATGAGTCATGTGTCCTTGCCTTCCAGTCGGAGGTTCTCTAAGGTAATGTACATTACTGAATCTACTACGTGTTTTGAGTACGAACCTACTCGAATGGTCTTGTTGAATTGTGGGCTGTCTAGAACCACCGTATGATATTCTCCATTTTCTCCGCATATATCAAGCCCGGTCCGTCTACTGATTTCAATTAGCTGCTCTACTGAACTCGGGGAGAGATCCAATCCGAGCCATTCTTCTGTGAACCAGGTTTTCTTAACGCAAGAGAAAACTATCTTGAATTTGAGCGAGAGCAGTTTATTCAGAAGTTCAATTCTGTCTCGATGCCACAAAGGCTTGATGAGGTCAATGCCACAACGCGCACAGCGATCCACCATCCAATCCGGATCGTGACCAGCGACTTCTCCAATATCCCCGGTTACCAGTGTACTAATTCCGCGCTTTTCCTTGAGGGAGGAGATTGCATCTTCATAGCCCACATCGAATGGCTCCTCAACTTCGAATACGTAATGTGGAAGACCCAAAGCCTGCGCCTGGAGCGCCATGAAGCCGAGAGGGTGAGCAAGAAACATTTCCTGACTCGGAGCGAAAGTGATTAAACAGTCAATCATAATGCCTAACATTCTTGCTTCATACAGGGCTAGGGAGGAATCCTTGCCTCCCGTCCACGACACC
>Ga0315279_10000952_pt1 | contig 51241 bp, 42 predicted proteins | sample YL17G06_20_MG_FD_203694 | JGI IMG/M metagenome (GOLD analysis project Ga0315279, IMG submission 203694) | Sediment microbial communities from Yellowstone Lake, YNP, Wyoming, USA - YL17G06_20 | ecosystem: Environmental > Aquatic > Freshwater > Lake > Sediment | place: USA: Wyoming | collected... | reverse complement strand
GAGGTAAGGCTGGTGATGTAGGAGTCTTTTGACTTTAATGCCTCGTCCCTCTTGGCCAGCTCTGAGGTAAGGCTGGTGATGTAGGAGTCTTTTGACTTTAATGCCTCGTCCCTCTTGGCGAGTTCGAGATTCAAACTAGATATATATTCTTCTTTTTTATCTATTATTTGCTTATTGCTCTCTAGGGAATTAATGAGTTCTTCAATCTTGTCTTTTAAGAATACATTTTCATAGTTGGATATTTTTTTTAATTTATCAAACAACTCGGTCAGTATATTTTTTACAATTCCCCTATTATGATGTTTTATAAGTTTCAAGACCACATCCACTAATATATTGTAAATCTCTGACTCTGCTTTAATATCCCTCTTGGCTGTAAAATAACCCCTGCCCAACAGGGCATCACCTAATTTCTCAGGATAATGTTTAGCTATAAAAAATAATCTGTTTCTCTCAGTATAAAATAACGAGATGTCCTCTTGCGCTGTGCCGTGGTGTATGTGTTTAACTAAACTTTTGGGCGTATAAACAATCTTCCAATTTTTTTGCTTTAACCTTACATTAACATCAACATCCTCCATATACATATTGAAATCTTCGTCAAAAAAACCAACGTCTTTAAATGCATCCTTACGGTAGAGGATAGCGCAACCTGAAAGGCTGGCAACTTCTTCTTTTCTGTTATATTGGCCGCGATCCTTTTCTTTGCATCCTCTATCAGACCAATAGAAATTCGGTAGTTCTTGATGTCCTGTGCTCTCTATCTTTCCATCCATAAATAAAATCTTACCCCCAGCCGCACCTATGGACTTATCAGAATTCAAAGCTTTTACTAACTCGATTAACCAGTTTTTATCGGCCTTGACATCATTATTAATTAAAGCAACGTACTTACCTCTCGCCGCTTCTATCCCTAAATTATTTGCCTTGGCATAATTATTAATATCATTTTTTATAATTTTTATGCCCGGAAATTTTCTTTTGACATAATCAAGCGACTTATCTGTTGAGCCATTATCGACCATAATAATCTCAAATTTATTTTTGGGATAATTCAAGGCTAAGAGGGAAGTAAAACAATCGCTTAAATATTTTTTGCCGTTATAATTAACTACAATGATACTAACAAAAGGTAATGCTTTCATTTTATCCGCATCTCTTTCGTTGATAAGGCCCATTTATGCTCTAAAAAAATAGTGCCGTGATCCTGGCGATTAAATACCATATGGAAGGGATAAACAGCATGATGGCAGATGAGAAATCTACGTGAAAGACTATCCCAGATTCCAAGAGAAATCCTATATCCACCCGGCAATAATGGTAATTTAGGAAAAACGATCTTAAAATTCTTACCTTTACCGAGTCCCTGCGTTATGCCCTGGCAATAGACGCCGTCGTCTCTATAAAGACCTACCCATAAATAAGCATTTTTACTGTAATTTATAAGCTTGCTAAAATTAATGAGTAATTTAACGGGTTCGTTAGTCTTAAAAACTTCCTTCTCCTCATTGAGATAATTCAAGAGCTTTACAGATTCTATAATTATCTGGTCTGTCTCAATCCGCTTACCCCATTTGTCAATTAATGTATTCAAATCTACGTTTATATCACTTCTCCTAAAATTAATGAAACTTTTAGGGTAAACTTTAAACGGCATTCTTAAGAGTCCATTTGTATTCCTGGGGCCCTGGATTATTAATTTATGGCAGCCATTATGATAATCAAATGCCAAGGTCTCATTTTTATCCCAAATAGCTACTGAGACCTGGTATTCTCCCGGAGCCAATAAAATCTGATGATAATCTAATGCGAACCAACCTCTGCCAGCTTTTATCTCGGGAATCTTATAGCCATCAAATTCGGTATTAGGGCCGTAACAATAAACTCCGTCGTTTCTAAATATGGCGATGCCAAAATGCGGCTCCTTAATATTGTCTTTGGCTGTAAAATATACTTTAATTTTTAAAGGTTCTTTACTTTTTATCTGATTGGACTTTAATCCAAACTTATTTATAAATTCTACTGAATCTATTGTCACCTCTTTTGTCCCTAATTTTTGCCCCCAATTAGATACATCTTCTGCCCATTTCTTGGTATTCTCAAACAAGCATACTTTTTGCTTTTCTGGTCCGACAAAAAATTCCTCCGTATTCAATAGGCTGCGGTATCTATTTATGCCTTCAAGGGTATTGCCTTGAAATAGCAGGCTGCCGTGATCTAGGAGAGTTACCCTGTCGCAGAGCCTCTCAATTAGCTCCATGCTTTGCGTAGTAATTATCAAGGTCTTACCGGCACGCCGAAAGTCCATCAGGCGCTGAAAGCATTTACTCTGAAAAAGGGCATCACCTACTGCCAACACCTCATCAATCACTAAGATATCGAAATCTAAATTAGCAATTATGCTAAATGCCAAACGCAACCGCATACCTTGCGAATAGGTGCCTAAAGGCATATTGATAAAATTACCCAGTTCGGAAAATTCAATTATGGAATTTAGTTTATTCTCAAGCTCCTCTCTGGTAGCGCCTACTATTGCGCCATTTAGAAAAATATTTTCTTTGCCTGTTAATTCATCCTGAAATCCCACGCCTAAGTTAAATAATCCTAAAATCTTGCCCTTTACAATAACCTCACCCTGCGTAGGAGATAATACTCCCGCAATGATATTTAAAAGCGTGGTCTTCCCTGCTCCATTCCTACCAATTATCCCCAATACCTGTCCTTGATAAATATCCAGTGATACGTCTCTGAGCGCCCAAAATTCTTTGAAGTCACTACCGATATCCTTGTGTGCTGTTTTTACAAAAGGATATTTTTTGCTAACAGAGATTAATTCCGCTGCCTTATTCATTTGAGTGGTGCTCTTATCCTCTGCGGTTTTAATAGGAGAGGTAGTCATTTATACTGTTTTTATTTTTTTTATAGAAATAAAATCCCAATACTAAAATGGCAATGGCAAAACCAGCCGGAACTATAATAAGAGATGAAAGACTGACGTATTTTTCTATATAAATAAAAAAATCTTTTAAAATTGTTGCCCTGTATAGATTTAATATGCCCACCAAAGGATTGTAGATATATGCTGAAAATAAGAAAGGCGAAAATGAATCCTTGACTAATTTTATAGAATAAAAAACCGGAGTTAAATAAAACAAGAAGAGCAATACTGCTTCTAATATATATTTTATATCCCGCCATTTTACATAGGCAATGGATAGTATTATGGATAACCCTATTGCGAGACTTAAGTGAATGCCTAAAACTATAGGTAAAAATAATATGTAGATGGGTAGCCCCTTTAGGACAAACAGAGAAGTAACTACCACTATTACTAAAGAAGGAAAAAAATTAATGGCATTTGCTAAAACAATAGAAATAGGGATTAGATAATGTGAAAAACTCGATTCTTTGATCAAATTTTTATTATCAACGAGGCTAGTGGTTGCAGAGAGGAGTGAATCCTGAAAAAAACGCCAGGAAAATACTGCGCTCATTAAATATAAAAGAAACGGCGCTTCTTCTGTTTTAACCTTTAGAATCATAGAAAAGACAATATAAAAAATTACTACAACTAAAAAGGGGGATAAAAATGCCCAGAAAAAACCAAGCAGCGGCCTTAAATAGCGAATCTTCAAATCTTTAAGAACCAGTTGATATATTAAGCTTCTTTTCGCAATTACATCTTTAATAATAGAGACCATCTTGTATATACTGCTATAAGCTGTCCGCTACTCTCTTACCATCAAGAATGGATTCTTCCATTGAAAAATAACGCCAGGAGCCATAGCGGCCGCAGGGTAGAATGTTGTGGCGGCTAAGATATTTTATAATCTTGCCTCTGGCTTTAGCATAATTTACATCATAGATGGGATAGCCATATTTTATATCGTTTATATCCTCGGATAATATGCAGTCGCTATGGCTGAGTAGGCCTGCCGCTTTCAAATCTTTCTTAATTTGTAAAACAATATTGCTTTTATCTATAGGTTTATCTTTAGAATAGGCTACCTCAACATAGAGGGAGCTTTTATTTAGAGGGGCGAGATGCTTAGAGAAATTATGGAAAAAACCCACCCTAAAAAAACTGATATCGGGCTGGGGAAAATAGACCCAGTGTATTTGTGAATCTTTCTTTCTATCTATCCCTAAATTGAGATTAAAAATAGAGTTCCAACATAATTTCTTAAATGCAGGCACAACGTTTTTAGGGATGTCTTTAATTAAATAAGGTAATTCAGGCAAGGGGATTGTCGAGATTAAATAATCAAACCTTTCTTTATACCCTGAAGCAGTTTTTATCTCTTTCTTGATAAGATCTACTTGGGCTATTAGGCAACTGGTATGTATATTTTTTATCCGTTGAGCTAACTCCATGGCAACTCGGTTAATACCTCCTCTCTTAGGATACCAAAAGCGAGCATTATAACCAAATTGCCTTCTGTTCTCTTCTACTGTCCCCTCAATTACTTCATGTAAAGTTGGAACAGGAATAAAGCCGTCTAACCATGCGCAAGTTAATCTTTGCAGGGGGAGTGTCCAGAATTTCCTGTTATAAGGGAACATGAAATGTTTAGCGATGCCATCGCCAAAGGTATATTTTATCCAATCCTGAAAATTTTTATTTTTTAGGGAATTGATACGGCCATTTTTGTGCAGCGCCATAAAGCCCAAAAGGCATTCTTTAGCAACCGAGGGCGGTAAGCCATATAGATTGGCTTGGAAAGGATAACGGGTATATTTGCCATAAGAATAAATCCGGGCTTGCCTTGCGTGCTCGGATAAGTTACCTTTAAGCAAATCCTTGATTAGATTAAAGGTATAACGATGTTTAAAGTGTAAGAGGTGGCCGTCGTAGTCAAAGGTAAAACCGTTTATATTTTTAGAGCGGCACAGGCCCCCTACTTCAGGCTCTCTTTCGAAAACCTGACAATCTATGCCTCTTCTCTGAAGATGCCAAGCTGTGCTTAATCCAGCAAGGCCTGCTCCTAAAATAATAAACCTTTTTTTAGCCATTAGCCACTGCCACCTTGCCCATCTTAATGCTTGTAATTAAACTTACTAAAATTACTAAAGTAACAATACATATCCCCGGGGTATTAGGAACTTGACTAATCAATATCCCGCATAAGCAAAAGAATAGACACAAACCCAGCATAGCAAAGAGGGTCTTTTTCTTAGAAAAGCCTTTAGCCAAGAATCTTAAAGCAAGATGGTCATTAGTCTTCTTAAAAGGCAAACTCTTATTAATCAGACGGATGAGAATTAGGAACGTAGTATCAAATATGGGAAGCCCCAAGATAAGTAATGGCGTAAGAAGAGCGACTTTTCTCTCTAAAGATGCATAACTTATCATTAAAGCAATGCTAGCCAAGATAAAACCTAAGAAATGACTCCCGGAATTTCCCATATAAATCTTAGCAGGAGGAAAATTATATAAGAAAAAACTAAAAACCGCACCCCATAAAATCAAAGAAAAAAAAGCAGTCCTAATATCGGCATTCAAAATGGAAATCGCAAAAAAAGCGGCGCTAACGACCAATGCCGCTCCGCTTGCCACGCCGTCGGCTACATCTAAATGATTAAAGGCATTGGTAATACCTAAGACCCAAATAAAGGTAATAATTATATTCGCCAGATTTCCAATATAGATAATCTGCGTTCTTATGCCGAAGAAGACCAACAGGCTGGTAGCAATAATTTGGACTAAAAATTTAGCCCAAATAGATAATTCCCGCCAGTCATCAATTACTCCAAAAATGAGCATTATGGCCGAGGAAGCAATAATACCAATTACTTCTCTTGACAGACTTTTATACAAAAAGAAACTCAATAACGAAACAAGGATAAAAGACAAAGCCATTCCTACTCCACCGATAAGCGGTATTCCCTTGGTAATCAAGAACTTATGAACCAAACTAAATTTTCTAAGTATATTTATAAAGACCACAGCTACCAGAAATCCGTTTAACACTAAGAAAAAATAAAGGGCCAGCATTACTGCCTCCTTAAATGAGCAGACAACTTATGGAGCTACCGCTTAAGTCTATGGCGACATAAGTTGTAGCCCCGAAGGGGCGTCTGCGAATTTATCACTTCAGTTAGAATTAGCAAACAGCTAACCCTTATGAATAGAAAGCGGTTTCCTGTGTAACAGTGTTAAACAATATCTTAAAACTAAATAAAATTTTTTTTGGTTACTAAATAGTATTTTCAAGAAATCATTATAATCATTTAAGACCAAAGAGACATCTTCGGACTTTAAAATATGCTGACTATACTTGGCTTCCTCAAATTTGGCCGTAAATTGCAAAAATAAGTTGTTTTTTATAGAATACCTGTGTTCAACCCATTCGGCATAAGAAAGAGGAGCTAAAATCCCGCTGTATCTTGAACCAAAAATAATTAAGACCCCCCTTAGATTCCCGTATAGATTAATTATGAATTCCCTGGGATTTTTACAAAGAGAAATCAATTTATTCTTTTGTTTCTCGGTTAAAAAATATAGAACAAGAAATAATATAGGTATACATAAAATTAAGATAAGAACCCATTTTAGAGCTATCTTTATTAGCAAATCTAAAGTTACGGCAAGATTAAAGGAAGGGCTTTTTGTCTGTGGATATTTTTCTAAAGCCTGCGGATACTCTTTTGCTGGAGGAGGGAGAATTTGTTCTACTAGTGCCTCCTTTATTTCTTCCTTTTCAAAAATTTTACCTTCAGAATACATTTTACGCTGTTGAAGCTGAAAACCCTTCCATTCTTTAAGTTGTCGTGCTAACTCTTTTAATTCTTTCTTTACGCTGGTATCCAATGAGGAATTATCAATAGCCTCCTTAAGTTGCTTTTCATACTCTGAGAGCTGCTGGGGGGAATTACTATTTTGAATTTTATTGGCTAATGCTCCGATGGTAATCCTGGCTTTAATATTGAAAGGGTTCTCTTTAAGGGCGTTCATCATATCGTCTATAGTCCGTTTTAAATTAAGCGCTGCCTTTTTATCCACAAAATTTTTTAAGATAATGGCTGTTTCTTCACCTTCGCCTTTTTCTAAGCCAAGGCCCGGGGTATTTAAATGGCTAATCAGCCCCTGCTGGGCCTTCTCTGTTTCCTTAATGGCTGACGATTCTTTTATTAAAGAACTAATTGAGCCTAAAACTGAATATCCATCTTCTGCAGAGCCGAGTTTGCTGCTCAATTCACTTATTTTTTTCTGCAGCTTCTCCTGTAAATCATAATATTCTTTTTCTATATTTTCCCGGGTACCTTCCATATCGACATATTGAGGGAAAATACCGCCTTTTATAACCTTTCTAAACGGTAGCTTGAAAAAAAGCACTCCGGAAACACATAAACTTATTATAAAAATTGCTGCTAATAGCACGGTAGAATAATTGTGCTTAAAATTTATCTCAGTTTTTGGCTTATTAAAAAATTCGTAAAATTTAACCTTAAGTGTAACTATCCAACAAATAAAATATCCTAAGATTGCTATAATTGAGACTGCATTATAATTTTTTATAACTACAGGGAAACACATAAACAAAGGGATACTTAAAGCCTGCATATAGGCTAAATACTTAATCCAGCAGACATTGAAGCTAAGTATAATTTCTAAAAATAGCGCCCCTTTTATACATATAAGTATTACATCTTTATAAAGAAAAGAGGAATTTAGAATTGAATATGCCATCCAGGCTAAAACCACAAATGTAGCAGCCGTAACAAAAAGTTTTATTAATTCATTCTGCTTATCCTTAAAAAGGTAGCTAAACCAAAAACCACAGATGATAAAGACCAAATATAGCCAATAAATAGATATTGCCTCCTTAAGTAAAAGGGTTACTGATACCAGGAGAAAAAAAGTTAAAATTAAATCTGTCAGAAAATATTCGTCTTTCATTTTAACACTTAAGGAAAATTTCTTCTAAGTTATCTCCTCGGGAAAAAAGTATGGGCGTAAAATTAAATAATTTAGATAATTTTATCTTCGTATATTTTAGGACTTCTTGCTTCTGGAATGGATATAAGAAAGTAGAAGAGATTAAAATCAGGGGGACCAAAGAAATATTCCTTTTTTCTAAAGGCAACATCATTGGTAAATACCGCCAGTCTGTATCTGGCATTATAACGATTAAAGTGGTATCGTTGGGAATGCCCCGAGAGTATTCCTCGAAAATTTCACCTAAGCTAACCCTGCTTTCTGCCTGGGCCAAAGCTAAGAACTTAAATATATCCCCTAAGTGCTCAGGGCCTCTATTAAAAGGGATGTGAACCATCTCTCCTGTATTAGCAATGAGCTCTAAAGAAATATCTTTTTCTATAAGATACTTGGCAACTGAGGCAGCTATCTTTATAATATATTCGGCAATCCTCTCCTTGCCTTCACCAAAATTCTTATCCTTTTCCAGATTAAATACAATAGTAGCCCTAAAAAAAGTCTGACGTTGAAATTGCTTAACTATCAATTGATTTTTCCGGGCAGTAGAAATCCAATGAATCTTTTTTATGGGGTCGCCCTCTTTATATTCCCGGATACCAAAAAATTCATCTTCATCCCCGCTAACCCGTGATGTCTCCAGCCCAAACCAGGGCGGGACCCCTTTTATTAAGTCAGGAAACTTTTTAATACTAAAAGTCCGCGGATAGACATAGAGTTCAGAATATACCTGATACCTCCTTTTTAAGAAAAATAGGCCAAGGGGGTCAAAAAAATAGACCGCAAGGGGACCAATCTTATATCTTCCCCTGACAGGGCAGGCACAGTTGTACCTTTTTTTTAGAAAGGGCCCTGCCCCTAAATATTCTATTAAAAGTGATTTCTTTTTTTCTTGGCCCTTCGCACAAGAAAGATTATCTTCTAAAACCAGATTAAAGGCCGGTAGCAGGCCATCATTCCTAATCAACGTTTCTACTTCTAAAGTTTCATCTTCCTGAACCCTATTGATAATCGTTCTTACCAGATGCAGTCTTGTGCTAAAATATTGTATGGCTATCCAGACCAGATTCATTACTACAATAGATACCAAGAACCAAAAAAAGAGATGGTAAAAACCTGCATAAACTTTCAGGCCAATAATAAGAGCGGACAGCATTATGACAAGAAGAAAAACCCACTTTTTAAGATGTTCTTTAAGCATATTTAGTTTAGGGGATAGGCGTCTCTTTAAGTAATTCGGAAATTATCTCTTCAGGCGCCTTTCCGGCAATTGAGACTTCAGGCTGCAAAATTATTCTATGTTTTAACACCCAGAGCGAAAGTTTGACTATGTCTTCTGGGATTACATAATCCCTGCCTTCTAAAAATGCCCAGGCACGACTTGCCTTCATAAGAGCGATAGATGCCCGGGGGCTAACCCCTAATTTTATCTCTCTTTTTCTCTTACGCGTAGAAGAAGTTAACTGAACGATATATTCCAAAATATGGTCTGATATCTCTATATTCTTAACTTCTTCCTGCAATCTCAAAACCTTCTCCAAATCCATAACAGGAGTGAGATTTTCTATAGGATGTTTTACTTTCTGGTCGCAGATAACTCTTATCTCTTCATTTACAGATAAATACCCCATATTTATTTTCATTAAGAATCTATCAATCTGTGCCTCGGGTAAAGGATAGACCCCCTGATATTCTATGGGGTTCTGAGTTGCGATTACCATAAAAGGCTGGGGTAAGGGCAAGGTTTTCCCATCTGCTGTAACTTTATATTCCTGCATGCACTCTAATAGCGCTGATTGTGTTCGCGGTGTAGTCCTATTAATCTCGTCAGCTAAAAGTATGTTAGTAAATACCGGCCCTTTCTTAAAATCAAACTCTCCGGTCTTAGGACTATAAACAAATCCACCGGTAACATCGGAAGGGAGAAGGTCAGGCGTAAATTGAATTCTTTTGAAATCTCCGTTAATAGATTTAGCTAAGGCAAGACTTAGCATTGTCTTACCTAGGCCTGGCACATCTTCTATCAAGATATGGCCGTTTGTCAATAACCCTACGATTAATAATCTAATTGTTTCAGATTTCCCAATGATCACCTTCTCTACATTTTCTACTAAATGTTTCAAATCTGCGCTAGGCATCTTTTAGCTCCTTTCTTTAATTACAGGTGTCAAATTTTGCTTTAAATAAACTCCTCATACAAATCTTGGGTTTTTTCTACCATACCCTGAAGCGTAAAATTACCACCCAAATTATTCTTCGCATTGCTAGCTACTTGTTTTCTTAAGGTTTTATCTTTTAATAAAAGAATGGTTTTTTCTGACATGCTCTGCATATCGCGCAGAGGCACTAAAAATCCTGTCCTGCCATTATCAATTAATTCCGCAATGCCTCCTGTGTGTGTAGCTACTACTGGTATAGAAGCAGTAACAGCTTCTAAAACCGCAATGGGTGAGCCTTCCCATAAAGAAGTAAGCGCAAATACATCTATTGCCGAGAGTATCCTGTGAACATCTTGACGCCAGCCAACTAAGATTACATTCTTATTTAGATTAAACTTATTAATTAATTTTTGAATGTGTCTACGCAATAGCCCATCGCCTACTAAAAGAAACTTCACCTCTGGCAATATTTTATTAACCAAAGCAGCGAGTTTTATAAAATCCTCCGGGGCTTTCTGAGGCTTAAGACAAGAAACCGTTCCTACTACCAAATCATTTTGGTTTATGCCTAATTCCTTTCTTATATCGGGGTCCCTTAAACTGAATTCTGCATAGTCAATACCATAGCGTATCAGGCAGTATTTACCCTCCTGACCAATACCATTCGCTAAGCCTTTTTGTTTATCATGGCCAGATACAACAATTAATCTATCTGTAAAGCGCGCAGTAAACCTTTCCAGTTCAATAAATAACTTGCGAAACAAAAATGACTGGAGGTCATTAAAACTCCAACCGTGCACAGTATGACAAATAAATTTTACTTTGGCAAGCCTAGCGGCTAAGCGACCCAATATGCCAGCCTTTGAGCTGTGGGTGTGGATAATCTTTATATTATTTTTTTTAATAAACCAGTAAATCTCGAATAAAGCCAAAAGATCCTTGAAAGGATTTATGGGTCTATCTAACCATCTTGAACGCCTGAGCACCAACCCGTCTATAGAGAAGGCGGCAGGAAGTATTAATCCGTCTTGGGCGCAAAATAGAAAAATGTTAAATCTTTCTTTATCTAAATTACTGATTATACTTAATAATTGCTTTTGGGCCCCTCCTAATTCTAACGCCGTGATCACATATAAAAGATTAATCTTTTGCATCGCCTGTTAAAAAGATTCAGGTTGAAACAAATTTAATCTTGCCCCAGCTGATGAGGTTATTCTTTAAAATAATAACTACGCCACAAACACCTCGTATGTTGCGGGCAAAAGTCAAAGCACCCTGTAGAGACTCTTTGGAACTTACCCTATTAGCAGTTGCGGTAGCTACTGCATCTGCTAAAGCTGCCGTTTTGGCTAAAACCACAACACTATCAGCGCAGCCAAAACTTAAAGAGTGCCCAATTGTCCCTGAAGATGTGCAAATGCCCATAGGAGTATAAGCTGGTCTTATTTTTAAACCAAGTTTATTCCAAACTAAAGACCTACCAGTATATATTCCTATTATACGCGTTTTAGTCGTCTTTAAAAATATGTCTCCGCCATTCTCGATAATAACATCCTTATAGCCTTTTCTTAATAAATCCCTGCCTAAAAATCCAGCAATGGCTCCTGCCACAGAGCTCATCGGACCGACATTAGCCTTCTTTGCAGATATAGCCATTTCTTTTACAATTAGCGGGGCATTAATTTCAACCTCCAAAGGCTTTAGGGTGGTTAAAAATCTCCTGTCTTTATTTATATAGTTCTCAATATCCCAGCGATATAAACATACCCTCTCCTTGATGAAATCCCTGTCTACTGGCTTATTGGTAAGGATCTCTAAATCAGTCTCTCTTTCCATAATATGCGTCAAATACAGGTCCTTTGCCTTCACCCAATCCCGATAAAATCGCCTTTGATATTTATTGGTTTTCATTTCAGCATATTCTTGGCAAGGGTTCGCTGGTTAACATATCCACAATACGCTGGGTACCTAAAATGGTATTTAATATCAGGCGGCCCTTTGGCGATTTAACCACTGTGCCAATAATTTGCGCATCCCTGCCTAATGGATGCTTTTTTAATAACCTTAAGATTTTTTTTGCGCTTGTAGCTTTCACCACTAATATCGCCCTTCCTTCATTGGCAACATATAAGGGGTCTATACCTAATAATTCGCTGGCTACCTTGACCTTGCTAGAAATGGGTATGGCTTTCTCATCGATAACAATACCTAAGCCTGATGTAACTGCTACTTCATTTAAAGTAGTAGCCACCCCGCCTCTTGTAGGGTCGCGCATAAACTTAATAGCATCTGTTTTTTTAAGTATAGGAATAATTAAGTCATTTAAGTTGCTGCAATCGCTTTCTATATTAAATCCTAAACCCAGCTCGTTTCTTTTGGCTAAAACTGCTAAACCATGCTGACCAATCTGACCTGTGATAATAATTTTATCAGTCGGTTCTATATTTCTAGCAGAGAGATTCTTATTTTTTATAATTCTACCAATTCCTGAAGTATTAATAAATATCTTATCAAGTGCGCCCTTCTCAACTACTTTTATATCACCGGTAACAAAATAAATACCCGACTTCTTAGCATTGGAAGAAAGAGAATCCACAATCTTTTCTAATATTCTATAATCCAATCCTTCTTCTATAATCAGGGCTAAAGAAAGGTATTCAGGTATAGCACCCAGCATCACTAAATCATTCACCGTGCCACAAACTGCCAGTTTTCCAATATCTCCGCCAGCAAACCAGAGGGGGCTGACCACAAAAGAATCAGTAGTAAAGGCAAGCCTATCCTTATATTTAATTTGCGCACTATCGGAGAGTTCCTTTAATATGGGATTATTTAGTTTTTTAAGCAGGAGGTTACGGATAAGATTATGCATCAGCTTTCCGCCGCTGCCATGGCCGAGCGATATCTTTTGAGTTTCCATTTAGCGTTTATATATTTATACCTGAATCTAAAAGGTCTTTCTTTAGCTGTTGGGCGCCCTTAAAAACAAAACTTCGGATACCTAATTGCAGGGCAGCCTCAATCAGTTCTGCTCTGTCATCGGTATAAAAGACTTTTTCTGGTTTGGTAATTAGGATATCGAGTGTCTTTTGATAAATTAGAGGGTGGGGCTTTCTTAATCCTACTTCAAAGGAGGTAATAATATTATGGAATGCATCAAAGATAGGAAATTTAAGTTTTACATATTCAAAGTGTAAGATATTTATATTAGATAAGAGTGCTAAGCTGTAGTGGTTTTTTAATGCCTTAGCTATACTGTATACTGCTTGATTTTTTTCGCTAAAAAAGAATATCTCGTTCCAAATAGGCACAAATTCAATGTAATCCAGCTTAAGACTTAGCACTTCCTTGACCTTTAGGAAAAATTCCTGTGGAGAGATTTTACCTTCTTCAAAAAGCGCGGTAAGGTGGGAATCAAAAAAGAGATTAAATATTTCCTGCTCAGTTTTATAAGTAAATTTGGATATCCTTCTTGCAGCGAGCCTGTAGTCAAGATCAATTAAAACATTACCTAAATCAAAAATAATAGCCTCAATTCTGCTATTACTACTATCCATCAATTGTCTTTATCCTTTGCCTTCTTAAATAAATCTAAAAACCTATCTTCATATTCCTTATATACATTCCACTTATCCAATTCGGCTTTTAGCTCATGGGCTTTGGCAATATCGGTTGTGGCCTGCTCAAAGATTTTTTCTATTCTGTCTTTCACAGAGGCTGGAAGTTTTGTAAGTTGAGCGAGAGTCTTTTTAATCCTCTCTATCTCTTCCTCGCCAATTGGGCCGGCTTGACCAGAACCCCCCACTTTAAGATAATCCAAGAGTTTATTAATCTCAGCCTCCATAATATGCGCCTGCTCTGTAAGACCAGCAAAATCTATTTGGATATTCAATATTTTTCCTAACACACTGAGTACTGCTAATGAGGCCCTGGGATTCTCAATCTGGATAGTATAAAGCGGTATCTCAGCCAATAGACAAACCCCTTTAAAACCTTCCTTTTTAGCTATGCCTAAGAATAGACCGTTCATGCCGCTGATTTGGCCTTCAGACAGAATGTTTAGATTGTATTTGTTAAAGGTGTTCTTTAAATCAAGCGAGGTAGAGGCAAACCATACACGGGATTCCTGGGCGTGGTCAATGGATTGGGGCATTGAGGCAAAACTAATAATCGTATCAACATTAAAACTTTTGGCAACATGGATAATTTTCTTTGAGTAAACTTGCGCCTTAGCTAAGTCTGGCTGGGCATTGCTGATAAAGATTATAAGATCGTTCTTAGTGTCTTTTGTGCCGACCTTTGAAGCTGGATTCTTCCAATAATAGAATTTACCTTGGGGAAGCTGCGGCATATTCAATATACCCTCATGGATAACGCTACCCGTTAAATAGAAAAAATCTTCCGCAAGTATGCTTGCGAACTCTTCAGCTTTCACTTTATCCACCAAATAAGTAGCTGCCTTAAATGCCACCTCTCCCATACCAGGCCAGGCAACAATGAGGTAGGGATTCTTAAGTTTAGGCCTTTTAAAAATTTTGATTCCTTCCATCTAAGCCCCCTATTTAAATTTATAGTTCTTTAAAAACTCTTCTAAAACAAGGCTGCCCTTATATAGGTTATCTATTTTAACATATTCATCCGCTATATGCGCACAACAACTAGAACCAAAGCCACAGGCAAGTGCCGGTATATTTTTATCTTGAAAAAAGGTCATCACAGTTGCGCCCTCTGAGCCCTTGATTTGCGGCTTAATCCTAAAACTCCTGATTGCCTCTTTAAGATGCGTTACCAACGAATGGTTTTCGTCTATGCAGTAAGGCTTCTGAATCCCCTCTATTTCTATTTTAAACATCTTAGCGTGCTTCTTAATAATATTTTTTATGTCTCTTAACAAATCTTTTGCGTCGGTTCCGGGTAAAAATCGAAAATCCAATTCGCATTCACACCAGTCACTAACCACATTAACCTTATCCCCGCCCTTTATAGTTCCTGTATTAACAGTGGGCGGCCTTAAGTATTTATTCTTTCGATAGAAAAACTTGTGCGCCTTTATTTCTCTAATTATCTCTATAGCGATATCTATAGCATTAAGGCCTCGCCAAGGATAAGCGCCGTGAGCCCTTCTACCTTGTATCTTTACTTTAAGATGAATAAGACCTTTCTGGGTAATAATAATTCCAAAGTCATCTGCGTCTAAAACTACTGCCGCATCTGGCTTTAGTATCTTTCTAGCCAACAAAGGTATCAGGCCTAAACTTGAACCACTCTCCTCGTCTGCAGTTGCGGCAAAAATTAAATTATAATCCAAGTGAACCTTGTCTTCACAAATACTATTTATTGTCTCAATCGCACAGGCAAGATTACCTTTACAATCAGTAGCACCTAAGCCGTAAATCCTATTATTTTTTATCTTGCCAGAAAACGGACCTGTCTTCCAATTTGAACCTGCAGGAACAGTATCTAAATGCGGGGTAATAAGCAACGAGTGCTTATTGGTTCTTGCTTCTAAGATGACTACTATATTAGAACGCTTCTTCTTAAACTCATAAATTTTTATCTTCAATCCCAGCCCTTTTAGATAATTTTGCACAAAGCGAGCAATCCTTGACTCATCTCCAGGCGGGTTCTGGGAATTTATCTGAATGAGTTTCTGGGTAAGTCTAATGAGGCGATTCTTATTTACCATTATTGGCTTTAAAGGATTAAAAATTATAATTCAGGCTAAAAGAACAATCTTCACTATCCAAAAATTGGCCTTCCAGATTAACCCAGACCTTTTTGCTAACAGGTATATCCAGGCCAAAAATTAAACCAGTGCTCTTGGTAAGGTCTGACATTATCCTTTTTCGATCGGAACCTGTCCAATGAATGTAGTCAATCCTTGACCAGCATGTTCCCAAATACGGCGTAACCTTGAAAATATCTCTAGAAACTAAAAAAGAAAACTGCCAGTCATCTAAAATTGCCTTATTTTTAACAGTACCCAAATGAACACTTTTAGGATGAACGCTGATGTGCTGAAATCCAAAAACCATTCTCGTATCCTTTTTATCATAAAGTTTTAGCCGAAAACCATACCCTCCGGCAAAATTAGTTGAGTAATCAATCTCGGAACTTGTTACAGGCCGTTGTTTGATGTAGCCCGCACCTGCCTTTAAATCTATTGCTAACCAATCATAAACGCCGTAGGAGAGAAGAAAGAAATGTTGCAGGCTACGCACCTTTCCGAATTCATTTTCCAGGTATCTCTTAAAAATAGCATGGGTTTGAAGCCCGGCAAAAAGTCCTTTTTTTAGAGGCATCTTTGTCCCATAACAGGGCGCAGCATAACAAGGATAACGCAAAATGAAAAATGCAAATAAAAATATAAAGCAGCTACAGGCTACACGCCACAAGCTACACGCCACAGAAGTTAGGCCTGAAGCCTGAAGCTTGGAGCCTGAAGCAATGCTATTTCTTAACCCAATTATTTTAACGGGCATATATCGCATTTAGGCTTTCTCTTAAGACAGAAATCCTTGCCCAATTTTACTAAAAGGGCATGATACTCGTTGAATAATCTTACATCTTTTTTTAGATTTTTCATAAACAAATTTTGTATCTCTTCATAATGGGAATCCTCTTTAATAAAACGGTGCCGCCAGAGTATCCTCTTTGTATAGGCGTCAACCACAAATACGGGCTTCTTGAGGGCATAAAGCAATATAGAATCCGCAGTCTCTTGGCCTATCCCATTTACAGAAAGCAATTTCTCTCTTAGTTCTTGTGTATCTTCTCGCGTCATAGTTCTTAGGTTGCCTTTGTAAGACTTAAATAAAAAACTTAAGAATTCTTTGAGCCGCTTTGCCTTAATATTATAGTAGCCAGCTGGTTTTATAAATAAAGCTAATCGTTTATGGGATAACCTATAGAGTCTGGATGGCTCTAAAAATTTTTTCTTCTTAAGATTATCTATCGCTTTTTTTACATTATTCCAACTTGTATTCTGGGTAAGGATTGCACCCACCATAACCTCGAAAACCGTCTTGGCTGGCCACCAATGCTGTGGTCCAAAGTAGCGATATAATCTTTTGTAAATCAAATCTAATTTTATATTCATTTCAAATGAATCCCGAGTGTTCGTAAGTTATGTCCTCACTTAATTTAATCTTCTAACTTCAGGGGGTTGTAATTGTAATAAGCAAATAAGGTATAAACCGTGCCTGCTAAGGAACCCGTAGATTTTCCCTTAGGCGAGCTCCATCCATGGCCGGTATCTACGAAATCTTCACTAGCATGGGGTAGGCAGCTCTCTCCCTGACCAGAAGGAGATGGGCTAGATATAATCATATTGCTTAAGCCCGCCAGATACTCATCTGCCTTTAATGCATAGGTGCGCGCCTTTGCAACCATACTTTTTTTATAATAAAAATCTGCCATTGTCTTAAAGACCATAACCATCTGGGCTGTCCACTCCGAAGAGATAACCCCGCCTCCAGATACATGTCTTCTAGGTGCAAAATCAAAGCCTTTTATTTTTAAGGTATTACCTTCCGGTCGCACATAAGAGACTGTAACCGCGCAACTCTCTTCAGCAAATTCTACAATTCTATCGGGGTTCATGCCTAATTCTTCTAATTTTTCAGGACCGATGGCTGCAATTGACCAAGCGTATGTATCAGTGGCAATGGTGGAATCTCCCTTGCTGCGTTTAACCGGAAGAGCCATTTTGTCATAGGCATGCTGAATGAGCCACTTCAATACTTTATCAGCTGCTATTACGTATTGAGACTTACCTGTAATTTTATACAACATATTGAAGAAAGCATAGGCATCGAGGTTGTGCTCTGTAGAATACCATTCTACACCAGGACCACCTCGGATACCGCCATCTTTATCCTGTAAGTCAATTATTCCTTTGGCGAGCTCCTCTGCTAACTTAATGTAGCTGGTATCTTGGGTTTTTTTAGTATAGTGCATTATCGCAATACCCAGCCAGATATTCGGACCGCTATGTACGACATATTCTGCAGGCCTAGCATTTGAACAATAATAAGCGTTAAAGAATTTTTGATTTTCTCTTTTTGCCTTTCTATTAAAGAAGTTAAATATTCTTCTGGCGCGCTGGAAATCAGAAAAATTTATATATGCTTGGCTAACGAGTGCTTGCTCGTAGGTAAATGCCCAATCTGCAAGCTCACTATCGCCTGTAAAACTAGTAACCAGACCGGTCGAGCCGTTCTGATGTCCTTTCAACCACTGATACATTTTGTCTAAATTTGCCTTTTCTAACGTTGCCTTCCTTTTATCTAACCTCAGGAGTTCCTCGGTAATAGTATTCTCCTGCCGCTGAACAGCGTTTAACTGCTCCTGCAGAGAATTCTTTTCTTCAATCAATTGCCCAATTAAGTTATTTAGCTCCTCTATCTTCTTAGGCCCTTGGACCACTCCTAATTTTGCCTTGCCTTCTGAGCGCAGCTTTTCTTCCTCAGCGGTCTGGATGCGCACTTGCAAGGCCTGAATCTTTATCTGTAAACCCTCCTTCTCTTTGTTTATCCCTTTTATCTTCTGTTTAGCAATGCTCGATTCCTGTATAATCCTGACTAGTTGTCCAACCAGGGCTTTATTACCTTTGACTAGTTTCACATTTATAACAGTATTAATTGTAATAGCCAAACCCAGAACTATAATTGCGCTTAAAGCCACCGGCACAAATAATTTTTTCATCCAGGCATAACGCATAATCCTATTATTTTGTAAGGGGTCAATCTCTTCGTAGCTTAAACCGATCAGGTATTTATTAGGAGTCTGGAGGTCATCCTTAAGCCAGGCAATTTGCGCCCTTGCATTTACCGGCTTTCTGCTTAAAGGCATCTCTATCTTTAAGGAAAGTTTTGCTTTACGCTCTTTTAATACTTTAGCGAATTGCGGATTTAAATTATTTATAGCCAAACAGATACCACCCTTGCCTACGTTATTAGTAAAGCCCTGCAGCCAATCTGATAAAAAGGCTTCTTCGTCTATACTTAAAAGACGAAACTCTACTGGAAAGACTGAATCTAAACGTATATACCTGCGGCGTTCTGTCTCCCCTAAAGCCTGTCTATGCACTTTATTTTATCCTTTCTAAGACTATCCTTTGTTTGATTTTCTTAGCCAGCCCCTCAACAAATTTCTTAAAATCAGGATACTCGTTTTCTAAGACTTTATTTTTCTTCATTTGAACTTCTTGTCTAAAATATATCTTATTATTGTTATGTTTATATTCAACTATAAGCCTTAACCAGGGACTATCCTCCCTGATGCTATCAGGCATATATTTTATAATAAAACTCTCCGGGATTTCAATCTCTAATATTGTCTCTTTGGTATCCAAGACAAAAAAATCAATAGCATATTTGCGTTTATCCTTTGCCACTAGAGCAGTATCGAGGCCAGCGAGTTGAGGCATAAGCCTTAAATTACCCGCAACAGTAAAATACTCAGGCCCTCTAAAGACATAATGTAACACAACCGGACTATTTAGATCTCCTAAATTTTCTATACCATATTTAATCAGCCTTGCGCCTATAGATATTCCCTGTATACTTTCTTTTAATTTCTCTTGGATTAATTCCGGCTGTGTATATAACAACCAATAACGTTGTCCCTGGTCATAGAAACCAGAGGTAAAAATTGATTTTTGTGCCATAACGGTCTCATCGTTATTTATTTTAAGTTGGAGAGCTTCTTTAACCAGATTGTGCTCTGCCGGATATAAAGGCGTATCCTGAATTTTATAGCCGCTTGAGTCAAAGATTAAAACCTTGCGAGCCTGGTCATCTGGAGGCAGGTCGCCAAAAGAACAAGTCTGTGCTGTGGGGTCAAGAAAAATAACCTTATCTTTTAAATGCGCAGCGGCAATACAATGGTCAAAAAGCACCGACGGGAAATCCTCATTTAAATTATAATATTCTTTTGTAGGAATAAGAAGGGGCGCGCTTTTAATCCCTGCCTCTTCCAACATCGTAACTAAAAGTATTGCCTGGTCTTTACAGTCCCCATACTTATTCTTAAATATATCGGATGCGTAATGCGGTTCGTAACCAGCCTGTCCATATTCTACTGCCACATAACGGATTTCTTTAGCGCAGAAATTATAAATTGCCCTGAGCTTTGCCTCATCTGAATACTTGCCTCTGATTAATTCTCTGACTTTATTCTTTATTGAGCTATCAGCCTTTATCTTACCCCGAGAGAGCTGCCACCACCAATTATAAATTGCCTGCCAATTATTAAATGTAGAGAGCAATATTGTGGGATTTATCTCTACAGCCGGCGGCATACTGGACTCAGGTATTATCTGGGGTATGTTTTTAAATTGCCAACTATAAATTAAGCGCGCGTTTTCTTCTTTTATGATGGGATTTAGATTGGCAGCAAAATTATTATACTTCTCATTGAGAATTCTTATATGGAGTGAATCTTGCTTAGGCAAGATAACACTAAAATTTGCCGCAATAATCGGTTCTGACGACTGCGCAGGATAACTTATAACAAAATCTTTTTTATTGATGAGTTGATTACGATAAATCTTAAGCTTATATTCTATTGCCGCACCTGTAGTAATTTCAGGGAAAGAGATTATAAATACACGCGCATTGCTATAAAGCGGGAAATTCAAATATTTGCTTACATCGCGAATATGGCGGCTACCCACATCTGCCACTGTGCCATCTGGTTTGATGGTCCTGGCATATTCTAATTCTACTTTTTCATAAGTAGAGTCATAATCTATGTGGGTTTCTGAAAAACTCTCTTTACCCCGCTCATTTAAAATCTTGATTATATAATGCAAATGGGCTATCTGCGTATCTTGTGCGGTGGTCTCAATCCTTTCATCGCAAAATAAAACGAGTGCGCCTGCCTGCGGATATTCTTTGAGGCTTGGTGCACTCTTTAAAATCTTATCTACCTGGGGGTCTAAATCTTTTATATTAGTTAAATTGGCCTGCCTCTCAATAAGATTAATGCGCTCTTTGGCCTTTAATCTAAATTTTTCTTCTTTTATCTTATTGTATGTAGCTAAGGCGCGGTCAAAGAGATTCAGTTTCTCGCAGGTAAGGCCATAATAATACAGATACTCGCTATCCGCCAGTTCATTTTTAGTAAATACCTGAAGAGCATCAGTAAAATTACCCATACGATAATAAGAAATAGCTAAAAACTTCCGGGCATCTTTGTCAGTAGTGTGCTTAAATGCCTCGATTGCCTGCTGGAAGTCTCCGTGCTGGTAATATAATCTCCCAAGTTCCAGATACAATCTCTCTAAATCTTTTCCTTGGGCGATTAATTTTTTATATTCGGCTATGGCATCCTGATAATAAACCTGAGACTGCTCAGAGTAATTTTGCGCCTGCTTTAAATCATTTCTTTGAACACACCCCGACATTAAAACAAAAAAGCCGAACATAATGCAGCCACAGGCTACAAGCCACAGGCTAGAAGCCAGAGAACTTAAGCCTGGAGCCTTAAGCCTGGAGCTTGAAGCAATAGTATTTTCTGTTTTAGCGGTATTTGTAGTAGGCATTACAGGCTCCTTCACTTGAAACCATACAGGGACCAAGGGGATTATCCGGCTGGCAAGTTTTAGAAAATAATGGGCAGGCTGCTGGAAAAATCAGACCCTTTAAAACATCCCCGCATCTGCATTTCGGCAATCGGCAATCGGCAATCGGTAATCGGTAATTAATATGAAATTCTCTTTCTGCATCGAATTCCAAGAATTCATTCCTGATTTTAAGGCCGCTATCAGGAATTTCACCCAGGCCACGCCAACTGGTATTTGCAACCCTAAAAACTTTATTGATAATGTCCAGGGCTCTAGAATTGCCCTGCCTGGTTACAACTCGTGAATACTGATTCTCTACTTTAGGTTTCTTATTTATTATCTGCTTAAGGAGTAGATATATGCCTTCTAAGATATCTAAGGGTTCAAAACCAGCAATACAACAACCTAACCGGTATCGCTTTACAATAAACTCATAGGCTGCCGTACCGATTATAGCAGAGACATGCCCTGGACACAAGAAGCCGTTCAAATCTAACCTTTTATCTTGGGCCAGATGACTAATAGCAGGAGGGATGAGTTTTAAAGAAGAAAAGAAAAATAGATTTTTTAGATTTTCTTTTTTTGCCGAAATTATACTTAAGGCAATTGTAGGTGCAGTAGTCTCAAAACCTACGGCTAAAAATACTATCCTTTTATCGGGATTAAGCCTTGCCACACTAAGTGCATCTAATGCAGAATAAACCACACGCACATTAGAATATCTTGCCCTCTCTTTTTCTAATGTGGAGCGGGTACCGGGGACGCGCAGCATATCCCCAAAGCTAATAATAATTACACCATCCTGTTGCGCTAATCTTATAGCAGTATCTATATATTCCTGGGTACTTACACAAACCGGGCAGCCCGGTCCGGAAATAAACCTTAAGTTACTCGGTAAAATTTTATCTAAACCAAATCTATAGAAGCTTTGCGTATGCGTGCCACAGACCTCCATAATCTTTAAATCTTCGGCAAGCTCAGCAAGCGCTTTTATGTTTCTAGAAACTTTTTTTATCCGATTTTTATTGCGGAACTCGTCAATGTATTTCATCGATTAACTTTAGTGTCTGTTTTGCTCTTTCCGGATCCACTTTCTGAATAGCAAAGCCAGCGTGGACAATTACATAATCTCCTATTTTAACGTTGGTGAGCATCTGTATGTTTATAGTGTGGATGAGCCTTGCGGATTCAACCTTCGCAAAATCTCCTTTAATCTTTTTTACCTTCATTGGGATACCCAAACACATAGTTTCTTAACTCCTGAAATGAGCAATTACCGCTTGACCTAGGGAAATGCCAGAATCATTACAGGATAATTGTTTATGCGTAAATACATTAAAGCCTTGCTTATACAATAAATCTCTGGCCAAACCTAGTAAAAGATTATTTTGAAAAACCCCCCCGGATAAAACTATCTTGTTAATACTGTTTTCTTTCCTTAAAATTCTACAGATTTTATTGATCATCTCGGCCACTGTGAAATGAAATTTATAGGCCATCTCTTCTTTTGGCTCTTTAGTTTTCAAAGCCAAGGTTATCTCTTTAAACATGAACCTTGGGTCTATAATATAATCACCCTTATCTTTAATAATTTTGAACTTATAGCCTAGGGCCTGAGGCCTGCAGCGTGAAGCCATTTTTTCCAACTCTATTGCCAATTCCCCCTCAAAATTAGCCCTCTGGCTTTCTAAGATAAGGCTTGCTGCAGCATCAAAGAGCCTGCCCATACTGCTTACTAAGGGAGAATTGAATCCTGCCAGATACATATTTTTTAAAACTCGCCACTTTTTCTTATCTATGCCTTTTACAAACTTAATATCCAAATTTAAAAATCTGTCTTTATATATAAGATAAAGCCAGGCCAGGGCGAGTCTTACAGGTTCTAATATTGCCTTTTCCCCACCCAAAAGAGGGATTTCTTTAAGGTGCGCCCTTCTTTTAAAATTTTTATAATCACAGAGGAGGAATTCTGCGCCCCAGAGCTTATTATCACTTCCTAAGCCTGTGCCGTCAAAAGCTATACCGATTACTTTCTGATTTCCAAGTCCGTTATCTAACATACAGGAAGCAATATGGGCATGATGATGCTGAGTAGGTGATAGGTGATAGGTAGTAAGTGATAGGTTTAAGGCATATTTTGTGGATTGATATTCAGGATGCAAGTCATAGGCAATAACCTTAGGATTTTCTTTAAGAAAATATTTTACATCTTTTTCAAAGCCAGAAAAATCTTTTGGGTTCGCTAAATCAGGATGCACTGGGCTTAAATAAGCAAAACTATCTTGAATAAAACAAAGTGTGTTCTTGGTGTGGCTGCCCAGGCCAAGAATAGGTTTTTTAACCCTTTGGGTGAGTTTTATTTTCTTAAATTCCATTTTTAAGCAAAGAATTATATTTTTTTATAAAATAAAGGGTTAGCTTGCCGCTTAGCCCTTTTCTAATTAAATGCTTTTCTACGGATACCAGGGGCATAACGCCCATTAAAGAATTAGTCAGGAATGCCTCATCCGCCTCATATAAATCTTTTAGAGTAAATTTGCCTTCATATATTTTGATATTATATTTTTTAGCTAAATCAAATATAACCCTTCTGGTTATGCCAGCTAAACAGCCGCAGGATAAAGTTGGGGTAAATAACTCATTGTCCTTAGCCAGAAACAAATTGCTTCTGGTAGTTTCTGCTATGTAGCCGCGATTATTGAGAATTATGGCCTCATCAAAACCTTTATCTTTTGCCTCCTGTAAGCTTAGTTGATAAAAAAGCCGGTTTGTGGATTTTATCCTCGTTAGCGGAGAATCTTCATTCTGCCTTAATGAAGAAATAACTGCGCGAAATCCATTTCTGTATTTTTGGCAAGTAAAGGCGTGGTATCTTTTTACAGTCACCAGAATATCTGTTCCTCTTTCAGGCTTCCATAAAGTTAACCTTACGTATGCATCCTTAAAGCCATTTTTCTCAACTGTCTCTTTGATAATCTCTTTTAATTTAGTAAAAGAAAAGGGCAGTCTTATGGCAATTAATTTAGAGGAGCTTTTAATCCTCTTAAGATGCTCGTCTAAATAAACTATTTTGCCATTGTATGAACGCATACTTTCAAATAACCCTAATCCAGATAAAACACCAGGTGTCAATGCTGACAATTGTGCCTTTTTAGAATCTAAAAATGCGCCATTCAAAAATGCTATCTCGCCCATCTTCTTAACAGGGACACCCTTTGGGGACACCCTTAGCTTTGGCTGAAAGGGTGTCCCTATTGGTTTAGCGTTCCTATTGCAGTTAATATCCCTTTTGCTTTAACTAACGTCTCCTCGTACTCGTCTTCTGGCTTTGAATCCGCAACAATGCCACCGCCTACTCCAAAATAAAGCCTATCGTCCTTCTTTAATAATGTACGGATAAGGATATTGAAATCCATATCCCCGGAAAAACTTAAATAACCCAGGCTTCCCGTATAAATTGCACGCCTGCTCGGCTCTAATTCCTCGATGATTTCCATAGCGCGAATCTTAGGGCACCCTGTAATTGACCCCCCCGGGAAAGAGGCGCGTAATAAATCAATTCTGTCTTTATCTCGGTGCAGGCAACCAGAAACTGTAGCTGTAGTCTGAAAAACAGTGCTATATTCTTCCAGCTGTCTCAATCTGCTTACCTTAATAGAATCGTAGTTACAGACTCTTCCTAAGTCGTTCCTTTCCAAATCTACGATCATCATCAACTCTGCCTTATCTTTAGCGCTCTCCAAGAGTTCTTTTTTAAATCTTTTATCTCTTAATCTACTTTGGGAGCGTGGACGCGTGCCTTTCATCGGCCGGGTTGTAGCTATATTACCTTCTAAACTTAAAAATCTCTCTGGAGAAGAACTCAAGATTTGAAAGTCTGCGAAATCAAAATAGGCGCTAAAATAAGACGGACTAATTTGACGCAGCAGCCGATAAATCTCAAACCCCGAAAAAGAGGTCTGAGCCTGGAAGCGCTGGGAGAGGTTTACTTGGTAAATATCCCCAGCCCTTATGTATCTCTTTGCTTTATTTATCGCTAAAAGATAACCCTCTTTACTAAAATTAGATTTTAAATTTGCCGGATTATTTTTAAGCTTATTTTTCTGATTAATTTTATGCTCCTTAACACCGGAAAGTAAATTATGTATTTTTCTAAAGTTTAATTCGCAGAGAGACTTAGATAAGCTATAACTTTTCTCAGGAAAACCTACTGTAAATATATAAAGTATTTTTTTTATATTATCAATTGCTATTATCGTATTATAAAAACCAAAAATACAATCAGGAATCTTTAAATCATCAACGGTATATCTGTGCAGCTTCTTTTCTAAGAGAAAGCCCAAATCATAAGCCAGGTATCCTACCGCACCGCCCAAAAAAGGCAAGGGGCTCTTTGGAATAGAAATTTTGTATTCTTCTAAAAATTGCCTTAAACTTCTAAAGGGGTCTTGATTTTTTGCCTCTAAAATATAGAAGGGGTTTATCCCAAGAAAAGAATACCTACCTAAAGAACTATTATTAGAATTAAGACTGCTGTCTAAAAAGAAACAATTTGTCTGATTTCTTAAGGCCTCAAATACCTCAAGGGGCGAGAGCCTTAATTTATACGATTTCAAGATGTAGTATGCCATCTATCCTAAAGGTGCGCTCCTCATTCCTTAAACAACAATACCCAATTAAGTAGCTACGCTTGTTCTCTTGTTTAATCTCGCAAGGTATGACTTCTCTTTCGGAAACTTCAGCTCCAGCAGTTGATAGATATTTTATTTTTAATTTAACCCCCAAATCCATTGCTTCTTGTATCCGGGTAAGCTTCTTGGCATTTAAGTTCTCAAGGAGTTCTGAATTAATAGTAAAGAGATTTGATAAATGCATAAAATCCACTATGCCTTTATTCTGTAATATTTCTTTTAGCCTATTAAATACGCTTAAGGTAAGCTCTACATCGGCAAATGCGCGGTGCATCTGTTGGGCTGCAAATCCTAACCGTTCTGCCACACTCATAAGTGCATAACGCTCTAAGCCTGGCAGGAGCCGTCTGGCCATCTTTAATATATCCACAACTACAATGCCTTTTAAGGCCTCTTGACCAATAAGCTTGAATTCATTATTTAAAAATTCTAAATCAAAGCCGGCATTGTAAGAACAAAGGCAGCTTCCTTGAATAAAGTTTAAAAATTTAGGCATTACCGCATCGGCGCCCGGAGCACCTTTAAGCATATCCTGGGTAATCCGGTTTACCTGAAAAGCAGCTTCCGAGATGGGCCTATTGGGATTGACCAGAGTTTGAAAGGTAGCAATTCTTTCTTTGCCTCTAAATCTTATGCCGGCAATCTCTACTATCCTATCGCCAGAAGCTGGCTCAAGGCCAGTGGTTTCAGTATCAAAGATTGTAAATTCTATTTCATCTATATGTTGGCCCATCTTTTCTCTTAACAATATATGCCGGGATTAATCTTAGTGGCCAATAGGAGAGTTTTACTTTTTTAAGGTTCTCTAGTCCCGAATCATCCATTATGTTTATATATTTATAATCTTTTAGTTCGTTAGATATGGAACGGAAGATAAACTGTGCCAGGCCTTTAATGGAGAGGTCGGTTATTTCATATAATATACAGAAGGTATCAAGGCTCAATTTAAATCCAAAGGTAAATGCCTTTATCTCTTTATTAAGCCTTACGACTCTGCCTATAAGCTCTAAATCTGAGTAATTATCCAGTGCATTTTTTAGGCAACCTCGGCTATCTTGGAGCATGCCAATGTAGAGTTGGTTATCGGTTCTGGTCTTACGCTCTCTCATCCAGCGACTATACAACTCTAAACAACCATTTCTATCGTTTAAAGAAAAGGGAAGATATTCAAATTGGTAATGTTTGATAAAGTAGTTAAAAGGCGCCCGCTTGGATTTAAATTTATTCCCTTCTAACTTAACTAAATCGCCTCTTTTGCAAAGGTAATCATAAGATTTAATCGCACAATCAAACCCAAGCTTTTTATAAAAGGCTACGTCTTTAGCCTCAATATTTTCTATGCGCGATATATCTTTATTTTTATTAAACTTATCTAAAACTGCAAAAACTTTTTTTAAAACCTCTGGCTTTTTTTGTTTGTTTAATGGAGCAAGATACAAAAAGCAGCCGATTTTATCCTTAAAAAATATGCAGAGGCTATCCTCAATAATCAGCCAGCGGATATCAAAAAGGCCCTTCCAAATATAGATGTTCTCAAAAGTATAGGTTGATAATTCATGCTTCTTAAGAGCCAAAAATTTATCAAATAATTTCTTATCTTTGATGGTTAGCTTATTAAAATCCACCCCGCCCTTCCTTCCATCTATACCCGCCAATCCTTGCGTTCATAAATACTTCGAGGAAAGGCGGGGTAAATAAATTAAAAATTTAACTCTCTAAGATTTAGAGCTTCGGGATATGCCTGGATAATTTGCGGGTTATTTTTTAAGATTTTTATTAAACTTGGGCTGTTGAGAATGCCAGATAAATTCTTGGTGTATTCTTTGAACTCTTTCGTTTCCAGTCTCTGTTTCACAAAAGGGCATTTTAAATCTACGGCCAAAAACGCCTTACCAGCATTACGGTTGATAAGAAACGGATAAAGCTGGCATTCAAAAGGACGAAAAAAATAGATTTTACATTTATTATCTTTAAGGTTCAAAAAAGTGCAGAGAAAATTATTTTGCCTTAGGTTAGGGACAAGCCGAATCCTTTTGTTAGATGATATAGCCAGAGGCGGGATATTGTCGTTATCTAAAAGAGAGGGTGCCCAGAGACTCTCAGCTTCCCTAAATCTGCAGCAACCCTGGCATTTCAAACAAAACTCTTGAAGCACAAATTGCACAAACTGCTCTATCATCTCACAATACTGCCCAATTTAACTTTTCTCTGAGGACTGACAATCGCTATGCCTGTTTCATCAGAGGCAGCCAGAAGCATGCCTTGGCTTTCTACGCCTCTTAAAACTGCTGGCTCTAAATTATCCACAATAACCACCTGTCGACCGAGCAGGTCTTCTTTGGCATAAGAATTTTTTATCCCCGCTACTACCTGCTTGGTTCTATCGCCCAAATCAACCTTGACAATGTATAGCTTATCAGCATTAGGATGATCCATAACCTCTTTTATTTCAGCAACTTTTAACTCTAATTTTTTGAAGTCTTCAATACTAACCATACCGCCTCCTTTAATAAGCCCATCTATAGGGTAAATCGATATACATTTTTTATATAATAACACGCTCGAGTCCAAAACACAAGACGAAATAATACGGGTGACGAAATAATATGGGTTACTTTATCCTAATGGTCGTAGGTAGAATAGTAGTAGGGGGTGAAGGCCTTAAATTCCGCAGCACAGGTATCAACTAACCTAAAGGCAGGTTCTAGATTAAGGGATTTTCTTAAAGCGCAGATTTCTTCTTCTTTTTTATTTAAAAGTCTTGCGAGTTGTCTATCGCTAAACCCAAATTGTTTTGCGGTAGTTAAAATTTCGTCTGTTATATTACCCTTATCTTTGATAATCTTTCTTTCCAGCTCAATGATTTCTTTTATGTTATATAAAAACCAACGGTCAATTTTAGTCAGTTCGTAAATCTTTTCTACTGCCCAATCAACCCTTAGGGCATCAGCGATATAAAATATCCGCTCGGCATTAGGGACTTTTAATCTCTGATAAATTTTGTCAGATATACTATTATCAACATTCACATTGATTAAATCCTTAAACAATGCAGACTCTAAACCAAATTTACCTATTTCTAAAGAACGCAGTCCTTTCTGTAATGCCTCTTTAAAAGTTCTACCTATTGCCATTACCTCGCCTACAGATTTCATAGAAACTGACAGCACCGGATCCGCGGAAGGAAATTTCTCAAATGTAAAACGCGGAATCTTCACCACACAGTAGTCAATTGTTGGCTCAAAACATGCGGGGGTCGAGCAGGTAATATCATTGGGTATCTCATCCAAGGTATAACCTACAGCTAATTTTGCGGCAATTTTAGCAATAGGAAAGCCTGTGGCTTTCGAGGCTAAAGCAGAGCTTCTGGAAACCCGGGGGTTCATCTCAATGATAACCATCCTGCCGGTCTCTGGATGAACTGCAAACTGGATATTGGAACCGCCGGTCTCTACACCAATCTCTCTGATACAGGCAATTGCCCCATCGCGCATTTTCTGATATTCTTTATCAGTCAATGTCTGAATCGGTGCCACAGTGATTGAATCTCCCGTATGTACACCCATGGGGTCAAAATTCTCAATAGAGCAGATTATTACTACATTATCTTTTATATCCCGCATTACTTCCAATTCAAATTCCTTCCAGCCAATAACTGATTCTTCAATAAGAATCTCAGAAATCATGCTGGATTCAAGTCCATGCTTAGCCAACTCTTTAAATTCTTCTATATTGTAAGCTATGCTGCCGCCTGTGCCGCCCAGGGTAAAGCTTGGCCTGATAATTAACGGGAATCCTATTTTTTTAGCAGCCTCATAAGCCTCTTTTAAATTATATGCCCTTGAACTCTTGGGAAGGTCCAAACCAATTTTCTGCATCGCTAGCTTAAATAATTGCCTGTCCTCGCCTTTCTTTATGGCTTTGATGTTTGCGCCGATAGTCTCTACTTTATATTTCCTCAATATGCCTTTTTCTGCTAAATCCACAGCTGTATTTAATGCGGTTTGTCCTCCCAGGGTAGCCAGAAGCGCATCCGGTCTTTCTTTAGCGATAATCTTTTCTATTATTTGGGTAGTTATCGGCTCAATATACGTATTATCTGCGATTTCCGGGTCAGTCATAATAGTAGCAGGATTGGAATTAACCAAAACAATCTCAAAGCCTTCCTGTTTTAAAACCTTGCAGGCCTGTGTTCCTGAATAATCAAACTCACAGGCCTGGCTAATGATAATAGGGCCGGAACCGATGATGAGAATCTTTTTAATATCAGTACGCTTAGGCATCTTCTTTAGCGTTTAGCGGATAGCGTATAGTCTTATACTAAACGCTATACGCTCTACGCTATACGCTAACCTTCCATCATTTTTATAAAATCTCTGAATAGATACTCAGCATCATGCGGACCAGCTGAAGCTTCCGGATGAAACTGGACAGAGAAGATAGGTAGTTTTTTATGCCGTATTCCCTCCAGAGTACGGTCATTTAAATTAATGTGGGTTAGTTCTATATCTTTTTTATCCAGAGATTCTATATCCACGCAAAACCCGTGATTCTGAACAGTGATAGAGATTTTACCGGTCTTTAAATCTTTAACCGGATGATTTGCGCCATGGTGGCCGAATTTAAGCTTATAAGTCTTGCCGCCAAGGGCAAGCCCCAGCATCTGATGACCCAAACAAATACCAAATATCGGTAACTTTCCGATGAGCTCTCGCGTAGTCTGGATTACATATTTTACTGCCGCAGGGTCACCCGGCCCGTTGGAAAGTAAAACACCATCGGGCTTTAATTTTAAGATTTCTTCTGTCTTAGTATACGCCGGCACTACCACTACTTCGCAATTATTCTCCAAAAGCTTCCTTAAAATATTGTATTTTACCCCGCAATCAAGCACGACTACCTTATAAGATGCTTTAGTAGCTTTACTCCAAATATAAATTTTGTTGCTGGTTACCTCCTTTACTAAATCTATTCCTACAAGACCCGGTGACTCTTTTGCCTTTTGGACTAATATTTTTTCATCCAAATCTTCAGTGGATAAAACTGCCTTCATTGCGCCAGCCTGCCGGATATGTAAAGTCAGTGCGCGTGTGTCTATACCTTCAATGCCTATGATATTATTTTGCTTAAGATAATCAGCCAATGAATACTGAGAGCGCCAATTGCTGGCAAATTTAGCGTATTCTTTAACTACAAAACCCTCTAAGAAAATCTTGCGCGACTCTACATCTTCTTTATTGATACCATAGTTGCCAATCAGAGGATAAGTCATCGTTACAATCTGGCCCTTGTAAGAGGGGTCGGTGAGTATCTCCTGATAACCGGTCATGCTGGTATTAAACACTACCTCACCGTATCTTTCTCCGTCTGCACCGAAAGATTCTCCCTTAAAAACTTTACCGTCTTCTAATGCTAACCTGGCTTGCATATTTTAGCGTTTAGCGGATAGCGGATAGCGTATAGACCTATCCGCTATACGCTCTACGCTATACGCTAATGCGGCCTTAATGAATTCTCTAAACAAGGGATGCGCCTTATCAGGTTTGGATTTAAATTCGGGGTGATATTGCACGGCAATAAAATAAGGATGGGCTCCAAGCTCGATTATCTCAACCAAGTTTTTCTTTTTATATATACCGGAAAACTTCATCCCTTTTTTCTCTAATATTTTTTTGTATCTATTATTAAACTCGTATCTATGACGGTGCCGCTCTTGGATTAATTCTTTTCCATATACCTTAAATGCCAAGGTCTTCCTTTTAATCTTGCAGGGATATGCGCCTAAGCGCATTGTCCCGCCTAAGTTCTTAATATGCGCCTGCTCTTCTAATAAACTGATTACCGGGTATTTTGTCTTCTGTATAAACTCAGTAGAATTTGCCTCTTTTAAACCGCAGGCGTTTCTGGAAAATTCAATTACCGCACACTGCATACCTAAACATAGGCCTAGAAAAGGAACTTTATTAATCCGGGCAAATTTAATTGCCTTAATCTTTCCTTCAATCCCACGATAACCAAAACCTCCTGGCACAAGAATCCCGCTGACTTCTTTTAAAAATTTATCCGGACCCTGTTTTTCAATGTCTTCGGAATCTACCTTTGCAATCTCAACCTTACAATCATTAGCAATACCCGCATGTACCAATGCCTCATATACAGATTTATAGGCATCCTGCAAACTGATATATTTACCTACAAAGGCAATCCTTACTTTATGCTTAGGCTCTAGCGCCCTATCTACTACATTATTCTGCCAATCTTTTAAATCAGAAGATTTGTAAATCAGATTAAAGTGGCTTAAGATAATTTCATCCATAATCTGATTCTTAAAAACCAAAGGTAATTGATAGATGGAATCTACGTCTTTGGCCTCAATAACCGCCTCTTTTCTAATATTGCAGAAAAGAGAAATCTTTTCCTTCACCTCATCTGAGAGGGTTTTCTCAGTGCGGCAAATCAAGACATCCGGTTGAATGCCTATTTCTCGTAGTGTCCCGACACTATGCTGAGTGGGCTTGGTCTTGATTTCATCAGCAACTTTTATATAAGGGACTAACGTAAGATGCATATAAAGCACATTATTATAGCCTACATCAAGTCTGAATTGCCTGGCCGCCTCCAAAAACGGCAGGCTTTCAATATCACCCACTGTCCCGCCTACTTCTATAAGAATAATCTGGGCGGCTGAAACTTGAGCAACTTTCTTAATCCTTTCTTTTATTTCATCGGTGATATGGGGAATGACCTGGATGGTCTTACCTAAATAATCTCCGCGCCTTTCTTTAGTGATTACTGCATTGTAAACCTGACCAGCCGTCACATTACTGAATTTAGTGAGCTTGGAATTGGTAAATCTCTCGTAGTGACCTAAATCTAAATCTGTCTCTGCTCCGTCCTCTGTCACATAGACCTCGCCGTGCTGATAAGGATTCATAGTGCCTGGGTCAACGTTTATATAAGGATCCAGCTTCATAAAAGTAACTTTTAATCCCCGCGATTCAAGGATTTTGCCAATGGAGGCAGAGGCGATTCCTTTACCCAGGCTTGAGATAACTCCTCCGGTAATAAAAATATACTTAGGCATAGTTATAATTTTTCTCCAATATATACTTTGAAATCTTTTTAGCTGGTTTTATAGGATATTCTCCGGTAAAACAGGCGGTGCAGAACTCCTCTTTAGCGCAAGGCATGGAATTAAGCATGCCTTGCAGGCTTAAATACTGCAAAGTGTCTACGCCAATAAAATCGCTAATCCAATCAATAGTGTGCTTACCAGCAATGAGTTCTTTTTTAGTGGGAAAATCAATACCATAGAAACAGGGGTATTTTAAGGGAGGGCAGCTTACCCGCATATGAATCTGTTTTGCACCTGCCTGCCTTAAAGTTTTTACCCGCGCCCTGCTGGTTGTCCCCCGCACAATGGAATCTTCAATAAGCATAACTCGTTTATCTTTTAGGACCTCTCTAACTGGATTGAGTTTTACCTTAACCCGGAAGTCGCGTAAGAATTGCGTGGGCTGAATAAAGGTGCGGCCGATATAGTGATTGCGAATCATTCCTGCCTCATAAGGAATGCGGGAAGCTTGCGCAAAACCTAAAGCCGCATATGTCCCTGAATCAGGAATAGGCATTACCAAATCTGCCTCAGCAGGATATTCTACGGCAAGCTGTTGACCTAACTTTTTACGCACCATATATACGTTATTGCCGAAGATACAGCTATCAGGCCTGGCAAAATAGATATACTCGAATATACAGAAGGCATGGCGAGTTTTTTCAAAAGGCGTAATTGATTCTATGTTATCCTTATAAATAAACACAATCTCGCCTGGCTGTATATCTCTTACATATCGTGCTCCGATTAAATCCAAGGCGCAGGTTTCGCTGGCTAAAATATACGCATTATCGAGTTTCCCAAGACAAAGAGGCCTGAAACCAAATGTATCCCTTGCGCCAATAAGAATATTGTTTAGCATCAACACTAACGAATATGCGCCTTCCAATTGCGATAGCGACCAAACAATGCTTTCTTTATAGTCTTTTTTTGGGCTATGCGCTAAAAGATGCACGATAACTTCAGAATCCATGGTAGTTTGAAATAGCGAACCTTTCTCTTCCATTTCTTTACGTAATCTTGAGGCATTAATAAGATTTCCATTGTGGGCAATAGCAATATCGCCTATTTTTGACCTTACATAAAAAGGCTGGGTGTTTTTTATATTGCTGCTTCCGGTAGTAGAATAGCGCACATGGCCTATAGCCATCTCCCCACGTAAACCTGAAAGAATTTTTTCATTAAAAACATCACTTACCAAGCCTAAAGACTTATGTAAGGATACTTTCTTGCCATTACGGCTGAGTAGGCCAGCAGCCTCTTCACCTCTATGTTGCAAGGCATAAAGGCCTAAGTAGGCAATTCGGGAGGCTTCCTTATGAGGATAGATTCCGAATATTCCGCACATAGCTATGCCTTAATCTGCTTTGGTAAAGATTTATACCATGCTTTAGACAGCTCTTCTAATGACATGTTGATTATTTTTCTTCTGCCACGCAAGATAGTTAGAGTTTCTTTGCCTGTCTTACCGATGATACGTAAAGGCGCTTTGTATTTATTGGCAATTTGTCTTATCTTGGTTACATAATCCTTACTACAAGAAAGAATAATCCTGGATTGAGATTCTCCAAAAAGCAATGCATCTAGTCTTAGAGCAAAATTTAAATTGTTAATCACTGCTCCTGTCATATTTTCTTTATGAGAAATACAGCTCTCAGCTAATGCCACAGCTAAACCACCCTCTGAGCAATCGTGGGCTGAGCTAACTAACCTTTTCTTTATCGCTTCTTTGGTTGTTTCCTGAACCGCTTCCTCTAAACTTAAATCGAGTTGCGGCGCATCGCCTTTAACTATTTTGTGAATTTCTTTTAGGTATTCACTACCTCCCAATTCTTCTTTACAAATCCCCAGAAGAATAATTGTTTCATTTTCTTTTTTAAAATACTGGGTGCAGGTTTTTTTAATATTATTGATAATCCCAATCATGCCAATCGCCGGCGTAGGAAAAATTGCGCCATTGGGACTTTCGTTATAAAAAGAGACGTTGCCGCTTACTACGGGAAGATTAAAAATCTGACAGCTAGATGCGATTCCCTCAACAGCCTTCTTAAACTGCCAAAACCTTTCTGGTTTTGTAGGGTTGCCAAAATTAAGACAGTCAGTAACTGCAGCTGGCTGGGCGCCTGAACAGACCAAGTTTCTTGCAGCTTCGGCTACGGCAATCTGTGCGCCTTGGTATGGATCTAGATAACAATACCTGCTATTGCAATCCGTGGTCGCAGCAATCGCTTTATCTGTGCCCTTCAATCTTAAAACAGCTGCATCAGACCCTGGCAAAACTATAGTGTTAGTTTGCACCATATGGTCATATTGCTGATACACCCATTCTTTACTGGCAATAGAAGGAGAACTTAATAGTTTCAGTAAAATTTTGTTATAATCTTTAGGCTCGGCAATTTTAGTCATATCCAATCTATTTACCGCATTTAAATAATCTGGTTTGGTATAGTTTACCTCATACATAGGAGCGCTGGTTAAGTCGCTAGCTTTAACTTTTACTTGAGTCTTTCCTTTATATTTTATATGTACTATGCCGTCTTGCGTAACCTTGCCTATCACATTAGCATTTAGTCCCCACTTGGAGAAAATTTTCTCAATAATTTTCTCTTTCCCTTTTTTTACGCACAAAAGCATCCTTTCCTGCGACTCAGACATCATAATTTCCCATGGAGCCATGTCTTGTTCTCTAAGCGGCACCTTTTCAAGTTCTATCTTTATCCCTGATTTTCCAGCTGCAGCCATTTCGCTTGAGGCGCAGGTAAGTCCAGCTGCGCCCATATCTTTGATTCCCACTACGAACCCCGTAGAAAGCGCCTCTAGCGTCGCTTCAATTAAACATTTCTCAGTAAAAGGATCTCCTATTTGAACCGTGGGTCTTTTTTCCTCGTCCTTCTTGAATTCTTTGGAAGCCAAGATACTGCAGCCTCCAATCCCGTCTCTTCCTGTGCTTGAGCCGACATAAATAATGGAGTTACTTTTTCCTTTAGCGCGCGCCCGGGCTATCTTTTCTTTTTTAGCTATACCAATACACATCACATTGACTAAACAGTTTCCGCTATAACTTTCATCAAAGTATATCTCGCCGGCCACTGTAGGCACGCCTACGCAGTTTCCATAAAACTGTATCCCATCTACCACGCCGGTGAGAAGATATTTATTATAAGGTCCTCTGAGGGGCCCGAAGCGCAAAGAATCCAAAAGGGCAATAGGCCGGGCGCCAGCAGTAAAAATATCCCGGATAATCCCACCTACGCCTGTTGCTGCTCCTTGTTTGGGTTCCACTTGCGATGGATGATTGTGGCTCTCCATCTTAAAAACTATCGCCAGGCCATCAACAATAATCCCGCCTGAGTCTTCGCCTATTAGAGTAGGATATTTGCCTGTTTTTGGTAAAAGTTGCAGCATCTTTTTAGAGTGGGTATACCCGCAATGTTCAGACCACTCTACAGAAAACATGGCCAGCTCAGTTGTGGTAGGCTCTCGACCCAGAAGAGCGATAATCTTCTGATATTCTTCTAGGCTCAAGCCCAGCGCTTCATAATTTTTTGGCGTAACCATTTATTTATCCTTAAACCAATTCAACATAGATTTAAAAATTAGGAGGCCGTCCTCTGACCCCAAGGCAGTTTCGGCGCTTCTTTCCGGATGCGGCATCATCCCTAAGACATTACCTTGCCTATTCATAATACCTGCAATATTATCTTTTGCGCCATTTGGATTAAATCTATCTTCGGCCTTTCCTGTCTTGCTGCAATATCTCAATACAATCTGGTTATTGCTCTTAAGTTCGCGCAAACCTTTTTCATCTATATAATAGTTGCCCTCATTATGGGCTATAGGAATCTTAAGCACTTGCTTCTTGCGGTATAAAATGGTAAATGGTGCCTGGTTATTCTCTACTTTCACAAAGACATCCCTGCAAATAAAATGCAGACTTCTGTTCCTCAACATCGCTCCTGGCAGGAGCCCTGACTCAAGTAGAATTTGAAAACCATTACAAATCCCGATAACCAATCCGCCTCTTTTTGCAAAATCTACCACTCGCTTCATCACCGGCGAAAAACGCGCAATCGCACCGGTCCTTAAGTAATCTCCGTAACTAAAGCCGCCCGGCAATACCAGACAATCATAGTTATTTAGCTCTCTTTCTTGGTGCCAGATGTACTTAACCGGTTGCTTTAATACATCTTTAATTACGTAGTAACAATCCTGGTCGCAATTAGAACCCGGAAATATAATCACTCCGAATCTCATGATAATTTTCCTTAAATTTTCGTTATCTTGTAGCTGTAATTTTCGATTATAGGGTTTGCCAACAGCCTCTTACACATACCTTCGATTTCTTCTATTGCTCTTTTTTTATCTCGGTAATTTAATTTGACTACGACTAATTTACCCATGCGCACCTCTTCTAAATTTCTGTATCCCATTGCTTCCAGCGCATGTTTAACTGTCTTGCCTTGAGGGTCAACCACGGTTTCCTTTAGAGTAATATAAATTTCTGCTTTTAGCATAATACGCTCCCTAAGTTGTGGGTTACCTTTATCCCCCTTCGCCCTGGGAATTTTAAATGATAACTCTGACGGGCTATGGGGGATTATTTCGGCCAAACACTTTACGTCGCTCTTGCAGAACTCCCTAAGTTGTGGGTTACCTTTATCCCCCTTCGCCCTGGGAATTTTTAATAATAACTCTGACGGGCTATGGGGGATTTATTTCGCAGACGCCCTTGACATCACTGATGTCAAGGGCTACAATTTACGTTCACTTCGTTCCGTAAATTGTCTGCTCAATAAAAAAGGCGTTTAGCGCCGATAATCTCGGCTTCTAAACGCCTTCGTTTGTTTGTAGTACTTACTTTGGACTACAATTAAGTATATCATATCTTTTGCTTAAATCAACCGATTTAAATCATAGGTAAATTTGATTCTCCCATAAGATATTTATCGATATGGTATGCTGCACGTCTTCCTTCGGCAATTGCCCAGACAATTAGAGACTGGCCCCTATGCATATCGCCACATGAAAATATATTTTTAACTGAGGTCATAAAATTCTTATCTGTTTTCACGTTTCCTCGCTCATCCAGTTCTAATCTTAGCTGCTCAATTAAACCTTGCTTTTGGGGATGCAAAAATCCCAGCGCCAAAACTACCAAGTCTGCCTCTATCTGGAATTCCGAACCGGGAATCTCCTGCATATTAAAACAGCCGCGGGAATCCTTCTTTAGGTTTACTCTTGTACAGGAAAGTTTTTTTACGCGGCCGTTTTCCTGGATAAATTTCTTGGTTAAAACAGACCATTCCCTTGCGCAGCCTTCCTGGTGGCTGGTAGAGGTCTTTAAAATCACAGGATACTTAGGCCAGGGAAAATCCTGCGTGCGGCATTCAGCTGGCTTAGGTAAAACCTCTATCTGTACAACGCTCCTTGCTCCCTGGCGGTGTGCCAGGCCAACGCAATCCGCGCCTGTATCACCTGCGCCAATTACTACTACTTTTTTACCTTTGGCGTCAATTAAATTTGGCGCAGGAATTTTTTCGCCAGCCACCCTTCTATTCATCTGCGTCAAATAATCCATTGCGAAATAGATTCCTGATAAATCTCTTCCTTCTATATTTAAGTCTCGCGGAACGCTTGACCCTATAGCCAAACAAATAACCTCAAACTCTTCTTTCAGATACTTTAACTTTAATTCCTTGCCGGCACAAACAGCTGTATTAAATATAACTCCCTCTTTCTTAAAAAGTTCGATTCTGCGTTCCAGTATCCATTTTTCTAACTTAAAATCAGGAATACCGTAACGCAGTATCCCTCCGATTTTATCTGCTTTCTCAAAGACTACTACTAAATGGCCGGCCTTATTCAGCTGGTCCGCCAAAGACAAGCCTGCTGGCCCTGAACCTACTATGGCTATCTGTTTTCCTGTGCGTTTCTGCGGTGGATTCGGTTTAACTAGGCCCTTCTGGAAAGCATATTCGATAATCGCCAGTTCATTTTCCCTGATTGTCACCGCCTCATCATTTATTCCTAGAACGCAGGAGTACTCGCAAGGCGCTGGACAGACCCTGCCGGTGATTTCTGGCAAATTATTAGTTGCCGCAAGTAATTGGAATGCCCTCCCCCAACGCCCCTTAAACATAAGGTCATTCCACTCTGGAATATAATTTCCTACTGCACATCCCCAGTGGCAAAAAGGCGTTCCGCAGTCCATGCAGCGCGATGCCTGCTCTTGGGAATGCTCGTTATCCGGCAGTACACAAACTTCGCAAAAATCCTTTATCCGTTCACATACCGGCCGGTATGGCGCTGTTTTTCTCTCTACTTTTAAAAACCCTTTTACATCACCCATCCAGAACCTCTTGTAATTCAGGAATCTCTTCTATCTCTTTCATCTCTAAAATCCGTTTATATTCTCTGGGCATTACCTTAATAAACTTATGAATTTCGCGGCTAAAATTATCTAAAATCCTATAAGCTAGCTGGCTCTCTGTGCATTTATAATGGTTATTTAGTAAATTATAAATAGTACGCACATCTTCTGCGCTAATTTTCTCTAACTCTACCATCTTGAGATTACATTTATTTTGAAAAGTCCCCTCTTTATCATAGACGTAAGCAATCCCGCCAGACATACCCGCGGCAAAATTGCGTCCGGTCTTTCCCAAAACCACCACTCGACCTCCGGTCATATACTCGCAAGCGTGGTCTCCTACCCCCTCAACTACGGCATTTAGGCCGGAGTTGCGGATACAGAACCTTTCTCCTGCCACTCCCCTGATATACGCTTCACCGGAAATTGCTCCATAAAATGTAGTATTGCCGATAATAATATTTTCTTCTTGCCTGTAATTTGAGCGCCTATCGGGATAAACAATAATCTTTCCGCCGGAGATACCTTTACCTACATAATCATTGGCCATGCCTTCCAACTCAAAGGTCGTGCCTTTGGCAAGCCAGGCGCCAAAACTCTGGCCCGCCACTCCTTTAAACTTAAAATGAATCGTGTCATCAGTAAGCCCTTCTTCTCCAAAAACCTTGCACACCCGACCGCTTAACATTGCCCCTGTGGCCCTATCCGTATTATTTATCCGTAATTCTGCTCTTATTGGTTCATTTTTTTCAAATGCCGGCCTTGCCAACTCAATAAGTTCTAAATCTAAAACTCCATCTATTCCATGATTCTGTCTTACGGTACAATGAGTCCCTACTGTATCCGCATTTTTAGGCTTATAAAGGATTTTTGAAAAATCAATTTGTTTTGCCTTCCACGGCAAGATATCGCTATTTAACTCCAGTAAATCTGTTCTTCCCACCATCTCATCAATGGTACGTAGGCCTAAACTTGCCATAATCTGACGTAATTCCTCCGTTACAAAGCGAAAATAATTTATGATGTATTCTGGCTTACCCTGAAACCTCCTCTCTAAGATTTCATCCTGCGTGGCTATGCCCACAGAACAGTTATTTAAATGACAATGCCTGAGCATGACGCAACCTAAAACAATGAGCACAGAAGTACAGAAACCAAATTCCTCTGCTCCTAAAAGACAGGCAATAACTACATCTCGACCAGTGCGCATCTGGCCATCGACTGCAAGCCGCACCCTGCTCCTTAAATCATTCAAAACTAAAGTCTGGTGCGTCTCAGCCAAACCTAATTCCCAAGGGAGCCCGGCATGTCTTATTGAACTTAGAGGCGAGGCGCCGGTTCCGCCGTCTCCTCCGGAAATCAATATCATATCAGCATGGCCTTTAGCCACTCCAGCAGCAACAGTTCCTACACCGACTTCAGAAACTAATTTCACGCTGATACGTGCATTCGGATTTACATTCTTCAAATCAAAGATTAGTTGCGCTAAATCCTCAATAGAATAAATATCGTGGTGCGGCGGAGGGGAAATCAAGGTTACCCCCGGTGTCGTGTAACGCGTTTTGGCAATAATCTGGCTTACTTTATGTCCGGGAAGCTGCCCACCTTCACCCGGTTTTGCGCCTTGAGCTATCTTAATCTGTAATTCATCGGCATTTACTAAATAATTGCAGGTTACGCCGAATCTTCCGGAGGCAACTTGTTTTATTGCGCTCCTTGCAGAATCCCCGTTACATAAACCAATAAAACGTGCCGGATCCTCTCCGCCCTCTCCGGTATTGGATTTTCCGCCTAATCTGTTCATCGCAATCGCGATTGTCTCATGAGTTAGCCGGCTGATGGAGCCAAAACTCATTGCGCCAGTAGCAAAACGCTTAAAGATAGATTCGGCAGGCTCTACTTCTTCGATAGGAATCGAACTTGTCTTCCTGAACTTAAGTAACCCCCGCAATGTCGTAGGATTCTGGGATTGATCATTAATTAAATCTGCAAATTCCTGATATTTCTTTGGGTCGTTATTTCTGGCTGCATCCTGCAGGCAGGCGATACTCTCAGGATTCCAGAGGTGAAATTCGCCGTCTCTTTTCCATTGATAAAGCCCGCCGGTTTCCAAATAGGAGGTTTCCAGCCCAAAAAATGCCTCTTTATGCCGCGATAATGTTTCCTGTGCGAGCGTATCCAAGCCTACGCCGCCGATTCGTGAAACAGTCCCGCTGAAATATTTGGCAATAACCTCCTGACTTAATCCTAAGGCCTCAAATATCTGCGCTCCACGATAACTTTGCAGGGTAGAAATGCCCATCTTGGAAAGAATCTTTAAGATTCCTTTATCCACTGCTTTGATGTAACGTTCAATCGCCTCCTGGGGAGCTAAATTTAATTTTTCCTCTATAGTGATTTGCTTAACTGCCTCAAAGGCAAGATAAGGATTAATGCAATCGGCTCCGTAGCCAAAGAGAAGCGCAAAATGATGCACTTCTCTCGGCTCGGCGCTCTCCAAAATAATACCAATCTGGTTACGAAGAGCACGACTAACTAAATGATGGTGTACTGCTGCCACAGCAAGTAGAGCAGGTAGCGCCGCATTATTTTTATCCACTCCCCGGTCGCTTAAAATAATGAAGGTATAGCCTTTTTTTATCGCCTGGGTCGCCTCTTTACAAATTTTTTCTAAACTCTTCTTAAAGTCGTCTTCTCTTGAAACCTCGAATAACAAGGAAATGGTCTTGGTTCTAAACTTATTCACTTTTATATGCCTTATTTTTTCTAAATCTTCGTTTGTCAGAATCGGCCTTTTTACCAGCAGCTTATGACAATGTTCTGGAGACTCCTCTAAGATATTTTTCTCAGGGCCAAGATAAGTATCTAAACTCATTACCAACTCTTCGCGGATAGGGTCAATTGCCGGATTGGTAACCTGTGCAAATAACTGTTTAAAATATGTGTATAAAAGTTGGGGTCTCTGTGATAAAACAGCGCAAGGGGTATCGCAACCCATGGAGCCTGCCGGCTCCTGCGCATTCTCTATCATCGGCTTAAGGATTACTTTTAAATCTTCCCGGGTGTATCCGAATGCTTTTAGCGTAGTTAAGATATCTAAATTCTGGCGTCCCTGTTTTGTCGTCTTTGGCGCATACGACAGAGTATCTAAATCGAGTATATTTTCTTTAAGCCATTCATCATAAGGCCGCATTCTTGAGATAATCTCTTTAATCTTTCGGTCCTCTATGATAGACCCAAGTTTAGTATCAATAAAAAATATCTTGCCTGGCTCAAGCCTTCCGCAACTTTCGATATCAGCCGGATTAATATCCAAAACACCTACTTCCGAGGCCATAACCACAGTATCTTTTTTAGTGATAATATAACGCGCAGGACGCAGGCCATTTCTATCTAAACTAGCGCCAACCCGGATGCCGTCGGTAAAAACAATCGCAGCCGGGCCATCCCAGGGCTCCATTAAACAAGCGTGATACTTATAGAAGGACCTTAATTTCTCGTCCATAAAATTATCCTGCTGCCAGGCAGAAGGAATGAGCATCATCATTGTATGAGCAAGGGGCCTGCCGGATAAAACCAGGAGTTCAAAAACATTATCTATTGTTGCTGAATCGCTTCCGGCCGGAACAATAACCGGGAGTATTTTTTTTAAGCCCCTGCCAAATAAATCACAATTTAGCAGGCCTTCCCTGGCACGCATCCAATTGATATTACCTCGCAGGGTGTTTATCTCGCCGTTATGGGCAAGGAACCTGAATGGCTGCGATAAATCCCAGGTAGGAAAGGTATTTGTACTATAACGGGAGTGCACCAGACACAACGCGCTTTCTAAATTCTCATCTTGTAAATCCAGAAAGAATCTATCCAATTGTGCAGGCATCAGGAGCCCCTTATATGAGATGGTGCGGCTGGAAAGATTGGTGATATAGAAAAATCTCTTCTGTTTTAGGTGCGAGACGCGGATGCAATTCTCAATACGCTTCCTGATCACATAAAGTTTTCTCTCAAAGCTAAGCTCATCCTTTGTCTTTTTCCCCCTGGCAATAAAAACCTGCTCAATGACCGGTTGAGTCTCTTGAGCAGTCTTTCCTATATCAGAATCATCAACCGGAACCTTACGCCAACCCAAAAGGATTTGGCCTTCTTCTTTTATAAACTTAGCAAATACTTTCTGGCAATACTGGCGTTCTTTTTTGCCCGGAGGCAGAAATACCAAACCTGTACCGTAGTCGCCTTCGCAAGGTAAATTAATTCTTTCTTTAGCGCATACCCTGGTAAAAAAGCGATGTGGAATCTGAATTAATATCCCTGCGCCGTCGCCGGTTTTTGGGTCAGCTCCGGTTGCACCGCGATGAGATAGCCGCCTCAAGACTTCAAGGCCCTGCCTGACAATCTCGTTTGACTTCCTGCCTTTAATATTGCAGACAAAGCCCACCCCGCAGGAATCATGTTCAAAGGCAGGATCGTAAAGGCCTTGTTTTTCAAAATGGTGTGTATATTTCATTTTTTCTTAAAAATAGGTATTGCGTTTCTTTTATGTCTTGAATTTCTAATCAGTAATCTTGTCCTCATTAAAACCTCTTCTTTTACTTCGCCCAATCTTTTCATTTCAATTGCCCGAAGACATCTGTCCAAGTCTGTGTAGCTCATACCGATTTCTCCCTCATCGGTCTGGCCATCCCAAAGTCCGGCAGTAGGAGCCCTTTTTATTATTTCATCTGGAATCTCTAGTTCCCTGGCCAACTTTCTTACTTCTGTTTTTAATAAATCTCCTAATGGCAATATATCGCATCCGCCATCTCCATACTTGGTGAAATAGCCAATCATCAGCTCGCTCTTATTGCCTGTTCCAGCAACCAGATAATCTAAAGAGTTAGCCAGATAATAAAGCGCAACCATCCTCAATCTCGGTTTTAGATTGGCTTTTGCAAGATATCCGGCATTAGGATAAACTTTCTCAAACCTTTTATATATATCAGTCAAATCTATCTTTTTTAACTTTATGTCAAATTTCTTGGCAAGTTTACGTGTCATCTTTTCATCTCTGGGATTGCTGGCACAAGGAAGGATTAATCCCAAGACATAGTCACCCAATGCCTTTTTTGCCAGAACAGCGGTTAGCGCAGAATCAATCCCCCCGCTTAAACCTACAACTACTCCTTTTTTGGCGGCCTTTTTCACCTGCTGTTTTATCCAATTACTAATCTGTTTTGATAGTTTCATTTTATCCCTCTTTGTTAATACACCGGAAGATACTTATCTAGCTCGTACTCAGAGACCTGTATGCGGTAATCGTCCCACTCTTTCTTTTTAATCTCAATAAACCTCGGAAATATGTGTTCTCCTAAAATCTTTTTTACCAGCGCGCTATCTTCTGCGATGGCGATGGCATAGCCAAGGCTATCCGGCAGAGTTTCTATCCCTTTTTCTTTTCTTTCTGCGTCTGTGAGGTGATAGAGATTTTTTTCCATGGGAGCTGGCACTTTATATTTCTTCTCAATCCCTTCTAGGCCTGCATGAAGCATTGCTGCAAAGGTAAGATAAGGGTTACACGCCGGATCGCAGGCCCTGAATTCACAACGCGTGGCCTTCTCCTGTCCAGGATGATAATCGGGAACCCTTATCAGCGCGCTCCTGTTTCTACGGCTCCAGGCAACATACACCGGCGCCTCATAACCAGGAACCAGCCTTTTGTAAGAATTTACAGTCTGGGCAAAGATTAAACTGATCTCTTTTGCGTGTTTCAGAAGCCCCGCTATAAAATGCTGCGCAACTTCAGAAAGATTATCTTTGGATTTGGCATCAAAAAATGCATTCTTCTCGCCAATAAAAAGCGACTGATGCGTATGCATACCAGAACCATTCTGGCCGAATATCGGTTTGGGCATAAAGGTGGCATAGACGCCAAACTTGTTGGCGATTTCTTTCACTGCTACTCTATAGGTAATGACGCTGTCTGCCATCTGTAAAGCATCCTTATAACACATATCCACCTCATGCTGAGAAGGCGCAACTTCGTGATGGGAATATTCAATTTGTACGCCCATCTCCTCCAGGGCTAAAATTGTTTCCCGCCTTAAGTCGCTGGCCACGTCTAAGGTAGTCAGATCAAAATAACCTCCTCTGTCCAGTATCTCTGTAGCCTGGTCGCTTTTAAAATAAAAATATTCGAGCTCCGGCCCTACATAATAATGGTCAAATCCCATCTTTTTCGCCCGCTCAAGAGCTTTCTTTAAAACATAGCGAGGATCTCCATCATAAGGAGTCTTGTCCGGGTTTAAGATATTGCAAATCATCCTGGCTACTGCCTTTTCTTTCGGCCTCCAGGGAACCAGCGTAAAGGTATCCGGGTCAGGCACGGCAATCATATCTGATTCCTCAATATCCTGATAACCGGTAATGGATGAACCGTCAAAACCCATGCCTCTTTCTAATGCGCCCTTTAACTCACTGTCGGTTATGGCAAAGCTTTTTACCTGCCCTAATACGTCGGTAAACCACAGCCTGACAAACTTCACATCCTTATCCTTTACCAGTTTTAAAATATCCTCTTTCGTCCTCTTTGTCATCTTATCCTCCTTTTTCATCCTATCGCCACACCTCCTGTCTCGCCTGTCCTGATTCTTATACATTGCGGCAAATCCAGGACAAATATCTTGCCGTCTCCAATCTCGCCGGTCTTTGCGCCTTTGATGATTGCTTTTATAGTCGGTTCAACAAAATTCTCATTCACTGCAATCTCAAGGCGAATCTTGCGCAAGAGGTTACCCGTCTCTTTTGCGCCGCGGTAAATTTCAGTTACACCTTTCTGCCGGCCGTGGCCTAAAACTTCGCTTACCGTAATTAAATTAACCTCGGTTTTGTAAAGCTCTTCTTTTACTTCTTCTAATTTATCTGGCTGAATAATAGCAATAATAAGTTTCATTGTAGGCCCTCCTATTCTAAAACCGTATAGGCTCTTTCATGGTGTTGGGTTAAATCAAGACCCATCAACTCCTCTTTCTCACCTACCCTTACGCCAATAATCAAATCTACGAGTTTGTAAATAATAAAGGTAACAGTAAAGGTATAAACTAAAGTTACCAAAACCGCTAAAAGCTGCACGAGAAATTGTTTTGGATTACCAAAGAATAATCCATCTGCTCCTTGGGAATTTACTGCGCGAGATGCAAATAAACCCGTTGCCAGAGCGCCCCACATGCCACCGATACAGTGCACGCCAAAGGCATCCAGGGAATCATCGTAGCCTAATTTAGGCTTTACGATGCTTACTGCGGTAAAACAGAAAATACTTACCAACAGACCAATGACAATCGCGGGCAGGACGCTTACATATCCTGCCGCAGGCGTAATCGCAACTAAACCTGCAACTACTCCGGAGGCTGTACCGAACATAGTGGGTTTTCCGTTACGCAACCATTCAATAAGCGCCCAACTTAAACCCGCTGCGCTAGCTGCGGTGTTGGTAACTACAAAGGCATTTACCGCTAACCCATTTGCCGCAAGAGCACTCCCGGCATTAAAACCAAACCAACCAAACCAAAGAAGGCCTGTTCCTAACGTTACAAAGGGAAGACTGTGTGGCGCTGGTATATTAGAATCTAAATTTTTTCTGCGACCAATGATCAGGGCAGTGACCAACGCAGCGATACCCGCATTGATATGCACTACAGTTCCGCCGGCAAAATCTAAAGCACCCAAATTTTTTAACCATCCTCCCACTCCCCATACCCAATGAGCTAACGGGTCATATACAAAAGTTGCCCAGAGCAAAGTAAAAACTAGGAATGCGGAAAACTTCATTCTTTCTGCGAAAGCACCTATAATTAAAGCCGGTGTGATAATTGCAAACATGGCCTGGAAAATCATAAATGCCTGGTGTGGTATTGTCGTTGCGTAATCCGCATAAGGTTGAAAACCAACTCCTTTCAAGCCAAACCAATTCATGCCTCCCCAAAATCCTTTTGAGGGACTAAAAGTTAGACTGTAGCCAAAAAGTACCCATTGCAGGCTAAGCACACACATGATAATAAAACACTGCATGAGGACGCTGAGCATATTTTTCTTTCTTACCATGCCGCCGTAGAAAAAAGCCAGACCGGGACTCATCAGTAAAACGAGAGCAGAAGAAATCAAAACCCACGCCGTATCACCTGGATTAACCATCCTCTATCCCTCCCCTCTGTATTATCCCTCACCTAACCGCTTGTAAATTTCGAGGAAATTTACTGCGCAGGTTCGGGATTATTTCGGCCAGACAACTTACGTTGCGCTTCGCGCTGCCGTAAGTTGTGGCCTCAATAAAAAAGGCGTCCATTTTCCGTCATCGGAATTACGGACGCCTTAGTCCTTATGTTTATCTACTTACTATTTATACTTTATTCGCTTTCGGTCGCTACTTCGCGAGAGACAACTCTCTTTGTCTTTGCTTTTTTAAAGTTTGTTGTCACATTATTGCCATTAGAAAATTCTTCGCACTGCAAAACAGGCGGCTCCTTAATAAAAATACAAGTCTCAGCCTGTACGCAGGTGCTACATAACCCTTTCTTTTCCATGGCTACCTCCCTACTGCTACTTTTAATCGGCGGTGGTTAACACGATTCCGGAATCTGCCGTTTCCTTTACCATTCAGAATCGCCTCTGCCTCTTTACGATAAGCATCCATCACATAAGGAATGCCCGAAACTTGCGCTGCTTCTTCAGTTAAACTCATCAGATCCTTGCGAGAAATGGTAGCGAGCCTAAAATTCCTGCTTCCCGCCATCAACTGCTGCAGGCCGACTTTAATCTTCTGGACAAAGGAATATACGCCTAATGCACCTAAGGGTATATCCTTCATATCATCACCGTATTTTTCAGCCAACTCTTCGTAACAGACAAAGATTTCTTTCTCTGTCTTACCGTATTCTGAAACTGTAACCGGCAGTTTATCCTCCTTAATCCAGTTACCGATATTCTTCCCTACCATTCCCGGAATCATCAATGCCCTGCCCATACAAACTGCTTTAACATAGGGAGCGGCCATCGCAATCACTTTAAAAACATGGTCTTCGGTAGAAAAACCTCCAGCAATGGCTATATCCGGAACGCGCATCCCTTTTTTGGCTAATTTTTGAGCAAATTCATAGGTCAGCGCTTCCAAATAAAAAGTCGGAATCCCCCACTCTTCCATCATCCGCCAAGGGCTCATCCCAGTTCCTCCTGGCGCACCGTCAATGGTCAAAAGGTCAATTCCTGCCATAGAAGCATATTTAATCGCCATCGCCAGTTCACGCATGGAGTAAGCACCGGTTTTAAGAGTAATGCGCTTAAATCCTAAATCCCTAAGGCGCTGGACCTCGGCTAAAAACGACTCCTCTGAAACAAAACCTAAGCGGGAATGGCGCTCAAATTCCTTTATTGCGCCATCTTCAAACGCCTTCTGAATTGCCTCTTGTGTTGGATCAGGCGTAACAATATATCCACGCTTCTTCAATTCCAACGCCCTATCCAAACTCTTTACTTTTATCTCACCGCCAATGCACTTGGCTCCTTGGCCCCACTTTAGTTCTATGGCTTCCAAGTTATGTTTTTTGCGCACGTATTCTGCCACACCTAAACGCGTATCCTCCACATTCATCTGCACCAAGATTTCGCCATATCCCTCATGGAACCTCTTATACGTTTCTATCCTGCGGTCCATATCCGGCGAGCTCTTGATTTTACCTTTATTATCGAGCTCTAATCCCGGGTCAATGCCGCAGACATTCTCTCCGCAGACCAGCGTAATGCCTGATATAGCTGCTCCAACCGCAACATGCTCCCAATTCTTTCTGGCAATCTCAGTTGAGCCAAGCGCGCCAGTAAAAATAGGAACCTTCATTTTTACTTTAGAATTCCAGCCATATTGGGTTTGTGTATCTACATCGGGAAATTTGGTATTATCAGGATTTCCTTCTGCATCCTGAGGTAAACCTTTTGCACCTAAGGCATAGCCCTGAATATTCAGGTGCGAGTAATCCACTGGATAATCCTTATCTGCGCCGGCAGTCACTTCCCCAAAAGGACCGGGGTAAATTACCTCCCGGCTCCTAAACGTGGCTCTAAAAATTTCACAATTCCCTTTACATCCGTCCACACAACGTGAACAGATACCCGAACCCGGCACCACATTTTTGGACCGGTTAAACGTCCCAGTTGCATCATTTGCATTCGGCCTGCCTAAATTCATGTTGCTCCTCCTTTTTTTACTCTGCTTGTTTTTTTCTACATTAATCCGCCTGGATTAAGGTAACATCTGCCTTTCAAGCAATTGGGCTACTTAGCCTCGCTTAAATGTTTCATATCCGTTGTTAAAATAATCGCCTCCGCTACTTCGCGCATGGTTTTGCGATTATCCATACTGTACTTACGAATTTTTAAATATGCCTGCTCTTCAGTTAATCCTTCATCTCGCATCAGAATGCCTTTGGCACGTTCAATTCTTTTGCGCGTTTCAAGCTCCTCCTGAATTACCTTGCTTTTTACCAATAACTCTGTATTCTCAATGGCTACCGCTGCTTGATTGGCAATGGTAGTCAAAACTTCAATTTCTTCATCACTAAAATTGTACGGCTTGGATGTATAGCAATTAATGACGCCGATAACTTTGCCTTTTACGGACATAGGCACGCATAACAAAGAACTTAAGCCCTCTTTCTTGGCTATATCTTTATGTTTGTACTCCTTTTCTTTAGTCACGTCTTTTATCACGATAGGTTTATTTTCTAAAGCCGCCTTACCAGCAATACCTTCTCCGATTTTAAGAGGAGGTTTTTTATTGTATTCCTCGCTAATACTTTGCGTTGCGCGTACTACCAATTCATTTGTTTTCTCATCAATCAGCATCAAAGAGCAGATATTTGAGCCCAAAACTTCTGCAGTAACTGTAACGATGAGCTTTAAGATATCCTCTAAATACAACTCTGACGTTATAGCTTTACTAATTTTGGATAGTGCTTTAATCTGTTCTATAGACGATTTATGCATGGCTCAATAAAAAAGGCGTTTTACACCGATTTAGTCGGCATAAAACGCCATTGTTTTGCTAAAAGAAATGTCTTAACTTGTTAGCTAAACCTTGCTAACTATAAGGTTCATTCCTTTTAATTTTTTCAGACGCTGAAATGAAAAGGGCATAAAAAAAAGGCACCTTTATACGCCTTTGTCCTTTTTCTGGCACACACTTTGTGCCTTTCCTAATTTTCAATTAAAAGATAACATATTATCTTAAATTTGTCAAGTCTTTTTTTGAAACTGATGTTACTATTTTAAAATGTTAAGAGTTATTACTATTTTGAAATGTTAAGTTTTTAAGTTTTATGGTAGCCTCTAAAGTAAAAGGAGGCTACCCATGCAAAAGCTCTTAGTTACCATGAAAGACA
>Ga0315279_10000951_pt1 | contig 51315 bp, 39 predicted proteins | sample YL17G06_20_MG_FD_203694 | JGI IMG/M metagenome (GOLD analysis project Ga0315279, IMG submission 203694) | Sediment microbial communities from Yellowstone Lake, YNP, Wyoming, USA - YL17G06_20 | ecosystem: Environmental > Aquatic > Freshwater > Lake > Sediment | place: USA: Wyoming | collected... | reverse complement strand
GTGGTCAAGGAATCGGCGCTCTTCAACCTCAGCACTCTGCGCACGCAGACGTGCTTCCGTACCGAAGACGGCAAATTCTATGCCTGGGAGGGCTGCGGCGACAAGGATGGCTGCTGCTGGGGCTCGTGCACGCACGTCTGGAACTACGAACAATCAACGGCTTTCCTGTTCGGCGAGCTCAGCCGATCCATGCGCGCGGTCGAGTTCGGATCGCAGACGGACGACAACGGCTTGATGAGCTTCCGGGTCAAGCTCCCGCTCACCGAGGAGCGCTGGGGAAAGGCCGCCGCCGACGGCCAGATGGGGTGCATCCTGAAAATGTACCGCGACTGGCAGCTTTCCGGCGACACGGCGTTTTTGAAAATGCTCTGGCCGCGGGTCAAGAAGGCGCTGGAATTCTGCTGGATCCCCGGCGGCTGGGACGCCGACAAGGACGGCGTCATGGAGGGCTGCCAGCACAATACGATGGACGTCGAATACTACGGACCCAATCCGCAAATGGGTCTCTGGTATCTGGGCGCCTTGCGCGCCGCCGAGGAGATGGCCCGGGGAGCAGGCGACGCGGCGTTCGCCAAGATCTGCCGCGCCCTGTTCGAGAACGGCAGCCGCTGGATCGACGCCAACCTCTTCAACGGCCGCTATTACATACACAAGGTCGTGCCGCCCAAGAGGAAGGAGGACATCGCCCCGCCGCTGCTGGTGGGCATGGGCGCGGCCGACGTCGCCAATCCCGATTACCAACTGGCCAACGGCTGCCTGGTCGACCAGCTCGTCGGGCAGGCCATGGCCCACGTCTGCGGGTTGGGCTATCTCGTCAAGCCGGAAAACGTGCGGACCACACTGGCCAGCATCGTCCGGTATAACCGCATGGATTCGATGCGCGACCATTTCAACTGCCTGCGCACGTTCGCCCTGGGCGACGAGGCCGCCCTGCTCATGGCCGGCTACCCCGATGGGCGGCCGGCCAACCCCTTCCCCTATTTCACCGAGGTCATGACCGGCTTCGAATATGCAGCGGCGGTCGGGATGCTGTATGAAGGGATGACGGCGGAGGGCCTGCGCTCGATCACCGACGTGCGGGCGCGCTACGACGGGCTCAAGCGCAGCCCCTACGACGAGGCCGAATGCGGCCATCATTACGGCCGGGCCATGATCGCCTGGGCCGAAGCCCTGGCCCTGACGGGATTTCATTACTCGGGCGTGGCCCAATCCCTGGAGATGGCGGCCAAGGACGGGCGGTTCTTCTGGTCGAACGGCCAGGCCTATGGAACGGCCGTGCTGAAGAAAACGGGCGATCGGCTGGCGGTGACATGGAGCGCGCTCAAAGGCGAAATCGTCTTCAAGACCTTCACCGCAGCGGGGTTCGCAACAAAGTCTTTTCCCCGGCCTCAGACGGTCCAGCCGGGGGCGGAAGCGACGTTCGAACTGTGGGCGAAGAAGTAGATCAGCGGCCCCAGAGCTCGACGACGGCCCGGCGGGCGGCGTTGTTGAGCTTGCGGTAGCGGAAGATCACTTCTCGCACGCGGCGGGCGTTTCCGGGCAGGTCGACGATCAGCCGGTCACGCTCCACGAACAGTTTCTCGCGCAGGCTGAAGTCCTCGGAAGCGCCGCTCTCGAAGATAACCCGGATGTTGTACACTTCGACCGGGTTCATACGGGCCACGACGATCAACTGGCGGAGCGGGCCGGCGGCCCGTGAGACGGGGATCGTGTCGCGGTCGATGCCGAAATTGACTTCGCGCTTGCCCAGGAATTCGGCGCCGGCGGGGATGATATTTGAGAAACAACTGGAGAGAACGAGGGGTCCGGCGATCAACACGCCGGTCAGGAGAATCTTCCACCCTTTCATGAATCCTCCTCAGGATTTATTTTTCGGAGGTATTATAACACAGTGGGGCGCGCCGCTCAACGCTCATGATTGGATCTCCGAAATGATAGAATAGAGGAAGGAGGCGCACCATGTCCAGAGCGCTGGTCTGTTATTACAGCCATTCTCACAACACCGAAAAGATGGCCGTCCGGATCGCCGAAGTCTTGAACGAAAAAGGCCTGCCGGCCGACTTGAAAAAAGCCGAGGACGTCCAGCCGTCCGAGCTCCTGGCCTATGATTGCCTGGTCTTCGGCTCGCCGACCTATTACGGCACGATGGCCTGGCCGCTGAAGAAGCTCATCGACGAGAGCGTCAAGCACCACGGCAAGCTCAAGGGCAAGGTCGGCGGCGCGTTCACGTCCTCCGGCAACCTGGCCGGCGGCAACGAGACGACCATTTTGGACATCCTCAAGGCGCTGATGATCCACGGCATGATCGTCCAGGGCGACCACCAGGGCGATCACTACGGCCCCGTGGCCGTGGGACGTCCCGACGCCCGCTCGCTCAAAAGCTGCGAGAAATACGCCGAGAAGCTGGCCGCCCTGACCAAGAAATTGTTCGGCTGACCCCCGTACTTATAGGTTCCTTTTTCCGCAGCGCCGCAAATACCGCCGCGACCGATGAATCTCCCCGTTTGCCACGTTGGCCATAAACTTCCGGCCGCCATGAGCGCAACTTGCTCGAAGACATGTGAAGGCGGAGGCGGGGCGGACGCTCAGCGATCCAGATATCCCGCCCGGTGCCCGACTGCGTAAAATCCGGTCTTAGTCTTGACCGTGATTTCCCGGAACCGGCCGTCCCCGGCCGGGGGGGTGGGCAGGTAGGTCAAGACGTAATACTGGGTCGCCGCCTGGGCCACCGCCTTGAAGCCGGCGCCCGGATTGCTGGAAGTGTCGATCAGTCCGCCCGTGGCCTGGACGATATCGGAGAAGATCCGGAAAGCGTCCTGGGACTGCTCGGCCATGTTGATGCCGAATTCGTACTTGGCCTCCCGGTCCATGAAGATGAAGTTGAAGACGGCGCCCGAGTCGGCGAAGGCCGCTCGAATGCGGGCGGCGTCGAAGGAGAAATCCCTCTTGTAGAAGGCGAAAAGCTCCTGCAGGCCGGCCAGGATGTCATCCCGGTCCTGGTTCATGCTCATGAGCGTCGTCAGTGTCGCGGAGCTGATCTCGGGCCGGAATTCGCGCTGGTAGAAGAGGAAGACGAAATTCGTTCCCGGCGATTTCTTGATGCTGGCGGCGAAATCGAGGAAGCGCTTTTGGTCGATCAGACGCATGGCCTCGAGTTTGATCAGGGTGCTCTTGTAGCGGGGAAGAAGGAACTCCAGGGAGAAATCGGCGTTGGAGGAATCCGATTCCATATCGGCGTCGAACCGCGAGCCGCCGCCGATGGCCGTGACGATCCGTTTCAGGTCGTTGAGGACGGACCGGTATTCCCCCGCGCTCGTCTGGATGTCTTTGCGCAGGAGCTTGTTCATCTCCTTGGCGATTTCGGCCTTAGGTTTCTTTCCATAAGCCTGGGGAGTCAGGGTGTAGGGCTTCATCGGGGTGACGATGGTCAGAATATCCTGGGGAGTGAGGACGGAGGCGAAGAGATGGTCAATGGCCTCCTCGATCCGGCTGTTGGACTCGGTCATCTGGAAGAGGAGGTAGAAGTGGCGGCCCGAGGCGGGCTCGGAAACTCCCTCGGCCCGGACGACCTCGCCGTTGCGGACGAACTGGAGGCCCTCAATCTTCTGGGGAACGCCGCTATCGAAGAGCTCGAAGTCGGCCAGCGAAAGCGAGTCGACGAACCGTTTTCCCTCGGTCACCCGGAGAGAGACCTTGATGAAGTTCGTCCCGGAAGACGTGTCTTGGGAGCTCGAGGTAAACGCCGACGAAGAGGCGCTCATCCCGCAAACGAGGAGGGTGATCATCCCGAGCGAGGAAACGATAGGCTTCATGTTGTCCTTCTCCTGGGGAATCCAGTGGTCCCCTCCCGTTAGGCGCGATGTCCGTTCTTCTTCATTCCTGCAATTTTCATGCCTAGGCGGGAATCTTGATTATAACCCAAGGATTCCGCGCCGAGTTGCGCCATCGTAAAGAAAATTGACGCCAAGCGGAAACGGGCGTTGACTTGCGACTTATAGGAAATTCCTTTTTCCACGACGTCGCACTAACCGCTCCGTGCGATGAATATCCCCGCTTGACTTCGCTGGTAAGATACTTCCGGCCGCTCGGTGATGTCAATTACAACGAAAATAGCGAAAATCGACGCTCGAAAAGCATATAAGGAAGGAAGGCGTCGAAGCTCCTTATCGACCACCCGAAACTCCGAGGGACTCAAGCTTGCCTTGTTGATCTTTCCCCGTCGAGGGCGGCACCTATCTGTGGCGATACAAAACCATCGCGGAAACGCTCACGTCAGTGGGCGCGGCGTACAACACTGAAGGAACTATGAGAGACTCGCGCGCCGCGCTGTCAGGTGGAAGCCATGGTTGGGCACGCCGACGACCCGCTCACGCCCGGTCCCGGCTCTGGCCATGTCGCGTGCAAGATACGTCCGCGTCCTTCCGCCTTGCCACGGTACATGAGGGCGTCCGCTTGACGCACAGCGAAGTCCGCGTCCTCCGGCGGTTCGGTGAAAGTGACTGCGCCGACCGTGGCGCTCACTGCCCAGTGACCGCGTACCCGGTCGGCGATGGAGGCGGCGATGCGCTCTAGGATCACCCGCGCCTGTTCCGCCTCTGTGTCCGGCAGGAGGATGCCGAACTCGTCCCCGCCCAGGCGCGCCACCACGTCGGTGGAGCGCACGCCGTCGGCGATGAGCAGCGCAACCGTACGGAGGAGCTCGTCCCCCGCGGAGTGGCCGAACTCGTCATTCACCTGCTTAAACCTGTCGAGGTCGACATAGGCGACGGTGAACGGACGCCCGCTGCGGCGACTCAGGGCGTTGGTCCGATGCGCGTTCTCCTCGAACACGCGCGCGTTGGCGATTCCCGTGAGCGAGTCTTGGCGGGCCAGCGCCCGCTGTCTGGCATGGGCTCGCCGCAGGCGCTCAATGAGCTCGTTGACGAGAAGGAAGAAGCCAAGATGAATGGCGCTGTTCCAGTACGGGATCCAGGCAGCCGAGTAGGCATGTCCGGTCGTGACTTCGAAGTATCCCCACGTGGCCGCGCTGAGGATGGCGAGAACGAAACCGGTGCGGCGAGAGATGAACGCCCCGGCGAACGAGACGGGGACCAGGTAGAAGATGGAGAAGCCGATCTCGCTTCCGGTCGCCGTGTCGAGCACGGCCACACAAACGAGAAGGACCACACTGAGAAACACTCGAACCGCCAAGGGCAACGAGAGGAGCCTGTCACCCCAGATGGGGACAACGGGTCTGGCGTTACTACGAGGCCCGGAGTTCGCTTCGGTCTTCAGCTCTTCGATCTGTTCGTCGGGCACGGGATTCCTTTGCCTCCGCTCACTGTCTCACGAGCGACAGGCTCCTTTACGCCGTCTTCGCCGTCCGAGACGACCCGCCAGTGTCCGCGCTAGTGCTCGGGGAGCAGTTAGGATTATGTAACATATTTACTGCTCCCCGTAGTAACATAAATGCAGATTATCACTCTGATTCGAAAGGTGTCAATTTTTTATAATTCGGGAGCTCGAGGATTGAAACGCGTCTCTTCGGACAGCTTCTTCTGCTAAAGCTGTCCTTGATATCTTTTTGATTCATGATTTATAATTCCTCACAATGTTAGAATGGGTATATGTGGGCAATGATGCTCACCTATCCAGCGCAGACGAAAAGGAAATTCTTTTCTAGGGGAGGACTAAAATGAGTCGTTGCAAAAAACTTCAGATGCGGTGGCTCTTGTCGGTTTTGGTGGTCGCGCTCGGCGTGGCTGCCGCAACACCGCAGGCTGCCCAAAAAGCCGTCCAAATTGACTCTGCGGCGCAGGCACAAGCTAAGTCCCTGTCGCTTGCGCAGGCCATACCCGTCGATCCGCAAACTACCGTAGGCAAGCTCCCCAATGGGCTCCGCTATTACATCCGGACAAACAAATTACCCGAGAAACGGGCGGAGCTGCGTCTTGCGGTGAACGCAGGGTCCGTGCTCGAGGACAACGACCAACTCGGCCTGGCGCACATGGTCGAACACATGTCTTTCAATGGCACGAAGCATTTCGAGAAGCAGCAGATCGTCAATTTCATGGAGTCGATTGGAATGCGCTTCGGCCCCAGCCTGAACGCGTTCACGAGCTTCGACGAAACGGTCTACATGCTCACGATTCCGACCGACAAGCCGGAGCTGATGGACAAGGCGTTTCTGATTCTCGAAGACTGGGCGCAGAACCTCTCCTTCGATCCGGCCGAGATCGACAAGGAGCGCGGCGTCATCGTCGAAGAATGGCGGCTGAGGCGGGGCGCTAACGCCAGGATGCAGGACAAGCAGTTCCCGATTCTGTTCAAGGGCGCCCGTTACGCCGATCGCCTACCCATCGGCAAAAAGGAAACCATCGAGACGTTCAAGCACGATGTGCTCAAGCGGTTCTATAAGGACTGGTACCGGCCGGACCTGATGGCCTTAATCGCCGTCGGAGACTTCGACAAGGCCGCCGTAGAGGGCCTCATTAAGCAGCATTTCGGGTCGATTCCGGCGGCGAAAGTTCCCCGGCTGCGGCCAACGTACGACATCCCCGACCATCCGGAAACGCTTTACGCGATCGCTACAGACAAAGAAGCAACGATGACGTCCATCTCCGTTTACAACAAGTTGCCGCTGCGCGAGCAGGGCAGCGTGGGAGTCTACCGGCAGATGATCTTGGACCGGCTCGCGGCCGGCATGCTTAGCCGCCGACTGTCTGACATGACTCAAAAGCCGGACGCCCCCTTTGTCATGGCCGGCGCAGGCCGGTCGATTTTTGTCCGCACGAAGGAAGCGGCGATGCTGTACGCGATCCCCAAGGAGGGCGGCATCGAGCGCGCGCTGGAGGCGGTCTTGACAGAGGCGGCCAGGGTTGCACGGTTTGGCTTTACGGCGACGGAGTTCGAGCGCGAGAAGCTGCAAGCGTTGCGGACCTACGAGCGGTATTATGCCGAGAAGGACAAACAAGAGTCCGCGGTCCTGGCTGCCGAGCTCATCCGGAATTTCACGCAAAACGAACCGTTGCCCGGCCTCGCTCTGGAATATGCCCTCCATCAGCGGTTTCTGCCCGAGACTACGATCGATGAGGTCAACAAAGTTGCCAAGGACTGGATGAGTGAATCGAGCCGGGTTGTGGTCGTGAGCGCTCCGGAGAAGGACGGCGTGACCGTGCCGGACGAAACGAAGCTTGCGGCCGTGGTTAAGGTCGTTGGGACAAAGGAGATTGCCGCGTATGTTGACACCGTCGCCAACCAGGCGCTCCTCGACAAAATGCCTGAGCCGGGGAAGATTATAAAAACCACTTCCAAGGAGGCGTTCGGCATCACGGAGTGGGATCTCTCGAACGGCGTGAAGGTCGTGCTCAAGCCGACCAAATACAAGCAGGACGAGATCATGTTCCGTGCGTTCAGTCCCGGCGGCTATCAGCTGGCGAGCGACCAGGACTTTATTCCTGCGAGAACCGCCGCCCAGGCGATGTCGGTCACGGGTGTGGGCAAATTCAGCGCGATCGATCTCCGGAAGATGCTGGCCGGCAAGATTGCGTCCGTGGGAGCACTGATATCTGAGATGGAAGAAGGGTTGAGCGGCAGCGGCTCCCCTAAAGACCTGGAGACGATGTTTCAGCTTATCTATCTGAGGTTCACACAACCGCGGGCGGACCAGGGTGCGTTTGCTGCGCACATCGCCCAAGGTAAAACGGTCCTGGCCAACCAGCAGAAGAGTCCCGAATTTGCCTTTTACGATATGCTGCAGAGGACCTTGACGCAGGACCACCCTCGAGCGCGCCCGATGACGGCTGAAATGATCGACCAGATGGATCTCGACAAATCGCTGGCCTTCTACAAGGACCGGTTTGCTGATGCCAGCGACTTTACCTTCGTGTTTGTAGGGAGCTTCACCTTGGAGATGGTCAGACCGTTCGTCGAACGGTATCTCGCATCGTTGCCCGCCCTGCGCCGGAACGAAACCTGGAAGGATGTGGGAATCCGGCCGCCGAAAGGCGTGGTCGAAAAGACCGTCCTGAAGGGCATCGAGCCCAAGAGCCAGGCGGCCGTCTACTTCACCGGACCGTTCCAGTACGATCAAGAGCATCGCGTTGCGATCCAAGCCTTGGGCATGGTCTTGGAGACGAAGCTTCGTGAAGTGCTGCGTGAAGACCTGAGCGGTACTTATGGCGTCAGCGTATCGCCAAGTTACGCAAAGATCCCGACCGAGACGTACGCTTTCCCGATCCAATTTGGCTGCAATCCGCAGCGCACGCAGGAACTGGTCAAGGTTATCTTCCAGGAGATTGAGAATCTGAAGAAAAACGGCCCCAGCGAGAAACAGGTCAGCGACGTCAGGGCGCAGCTCATTCGGGATTTTGAAACGAACACGCAGCAGAACAGATATCTCTTGAACCAGATCTATCTTTGCTACCAGTTTTCAGAGGATCTCGGGAAATTTTTCGGTCTGCCTGAATACTACAAGACCGTCAATGGCAAGAGCATTGGGGATGCGGCCCGCACGTATCTCAACACGGATAACTACGTGAAGGTGTTGCTGCTGCCGGAGGCCAAGTCCGAGGCTCGTCCCGTCGAAAGAGATAGGGACGATGAGCCGGTCAGCGAACAGCGACCGGCCGCCTGAAGGTCATAAAATCGTAGAGGGCCGCTGAATCTCCCCGTTTGACCTCGCTGGCAAGAGACTTCCGGCCGTTCGGCGAGGTCTATCACAACTAAAATCGCGAAAACCCGTTTGGGGTCTTCATTCCAGGTAGTAGCCGACAGAAAAGAAACTGACCCAGTGCCGCAGGGAGAACGGCGCGGTCGTGCCCATGCCCGTTTTCTTGAGCGGCAGAACGCCTTCGCTATAGGTGTCCGAGAAGCGGATGAGCGAGCCGCGGATCTTTTTATGAAGGACGCGGTCGATGATTTTTTCGGCCGTCAAGAGTCCGAAGGGAACGGAATACTTGCCGCACCAATACGTGTTGCGGTAATCGAGATAGGTCTTCCCCCACAATTCCTTGGTCAGGCCCTCGATCCCGGCCGGCTCCTGCGGGCCCTCGAGATAAGTTTTGATCAAGCGGCGGTCGAAGGCCAGAGCCTGTTCCCAGGCCTTCTCGCCTTCGCCGTACGGCGAGTTCTTGAAATCCTGGCCATAATGATTGCCGTCCGAGGAGATGAGAAAGAAGATGTCCTTGCCGGCAACCAAACCCTTCTCTTTCATATAAGCGGCGATCTCCTCGGCCAGCTTCCCCGAAATCTCGTCCATCCGGGCGAAGGGCATCGGGGCCACCATGATGGGCGTGATCTTGACCTCCGGATTGAAGTATTGAAGGAACGGCAGGAGCGCTTCGATCGAGTGCTCGATCGTATGGGCCCGATTGTTTGTGATGAAGACGGACTTGTCCAGGCGGCCTTTCAGGAATTTACGCAGCCCGGAGATTTGGATGGGCTTGTTAAGGCCCGGCCAGAGCTTGAATTCGTCGAAGATGAGGACGCTGTCCAGATTCGGAATGGCCGACCGGACCGTGCCGTGGGTCACGCCGAAGATGACGACTTCCTTGGCCCGCAGCATTTTGAACAGCGGATAATAGAGGCGGCCGGCATAGAGATAATCGTCGTGGGGCGAGATGGCGGCGACCAGGCCGTCGGCCGTAAAGGTTTCCTTCTCGATCCCCTGTAAATAATCGACGAGGATGCGCATGCCGGCCGGGCTCCAACAAAACCCGACGTCGTCCTTGACCGGCCGTACATCCTGCGCGCCGGCCAGGGCGATGAGCGCAAAAATCATGAAACTTTTTTTCATGTTCGTCCCTCCCGATTCAATAAATCCAGTTCTTGGGGGCATCCGGCGCGCTCTTGAATATATGGTCGGCCATGACCCGCGTCAATTCGTCGCCTTTGAACGGGCTCCAGCCGTGGCCGCCCCGGTCGCCGTATTGAAACTCGCCCCCGTAGGGCGGGTTGGCCGCCTTCTCCAGCGTTTCTTGGAGCAGATAGCAGGCTTCGTTGAGGTAGAAATTGTCCATGCGGCCGCAATAGACGTGGATCTTGCCGGCCAATTTCGGCCCGATCACCGGCCAGTTTTTCTCCAGATATCGGCGAAGGTCGTACCGTTCGCCGGCCCAGGCCGCGATGCCCTTGTCGATCACTCCGCTGACCGGGTCCCAGAGCGGCTGCGGATATCCGTCCTCGGCCACGGGAGCGAACACGGCGTTCCAGATAGCCCACTGTCCGCCTGATCGATAGCGGTCGCCGATGGCTTCCTCGTAAAGGCATTCCTGGTCCATGGTGTAGGTCAGGTTGCCGTGGGTGTCCCGCTCCCCTCCCCGCGGAACCCGCGTCCACTCGTGGTCGATGGAATAGGCGTTGGCGTCCTCGTAGAGATTGACGATCTGATACTTGCGGAAATCGACCGGATCGGGGAAGAGCGACCAGGTCCCGCCGAACACGTCCGGGTAGAAGATCTGGTCGGCCAGGGAAATCCAGCCGCCGGTCGAGCCGCCCGTGAGGAGGCGGGCCCACGGTTGGGGGATCGCCCGGAACTTTTTCTCGAGATACGGGATCAGCTCGGTCACGATGGCGTCGCCGTAGGGTCCGACGTTGGCCGAATTGACCCCGTAAGCGTCGTCGTAGTACGGGCAGGCTTGTTCGATCGTCACCTGGATGAAGCGCGGCCGATCGTCCGCGTTCCAGGTTTTAAAGGCGGCATTGCCCGGATCGTCGCTGAATCGCCCGACGTTGCCGCGCGGGAAATGGCCCTGGCTATAGAGGACGGGGTAGCGGACGTCCGGATGCTCATCGTATCCCTTCGGCAGCAGGATATTGGCCCCGATCTCCATGGGCCGGCCCCAGAACGCGCTCAACAGGCGGCTTTGGATCCGGACGTGCTTGAGATGGGCCGTATCCTTGTATAGAGGAAGGGGCGGCACGACATGGTTCAAGACGAGCGCCGGGAGCGGCGGCGCGCCCGCCTCGATGCGGATCTTGACCGGGTCGCTGTAGAGATTTCCCGGAGAGCGGCGCCAGTTCTGTCCCTCGCCCTGGTCCATGTGCAGCTTCACCGTTTTGCCGTCCGCCCGCTTGAATGTCGTATAGATATTGAGCCAGGCCTGGACGAAATAGTCGCCTCCGGGAATATCGCTCAACCGCCGGATCGGATAGCCGAAAGCCGCATTGTCGATCGCGGCCGCGGCGCCCGGCCGGAGAGAATCCACGTTGAGGCCGAAGACGGGCGTTCCGTTCATACCCGGGCTGAAACGCTCCGCTCGCGAGAGAAGGAGCAACAAACGGCCCGAGACGGGCTCGGACCGAACGGCCGGGTCGATGGAGACGGTGAACCGGACGGCGGAGGGGGCGGCGGCGGGGACCCCAAGCCTTGCTTGGGGATCATGTTCCGCCGTACTCGCGAGCGCACTAGAACCGCGAGCGAGTGCCCCAAGCCTTGCTTGGGGGTCGGGCTTTGCCGTACCCGCTGGCGAGCTTAAAACACAAGCGGGTGCAGGTTCCGCGGTACTCGACCCTGGATAAAAACCAGGGCCGGGTGCGGCGCCGCCGATTAAAAGTAACAAAGCGAGAAGGGGCAGAATTCGGTTTTTATTCGTTCGACGGGGGCTCTTCATTCTCAAGAGCATACCCCGGTTGAGCGGCCGGCGTCAAAAGCCTACAATGAATCGACAAGGCGCAGGCCATGGATCGACGAAAATTCGTCAAAACGCTGTCCGGCGTCCCGCCGATCGCCGCGGAAAAAAAAGACGCGCCGGCCTGCTCATCCTAACTCATTTGGCCGGCGCGGGGCTTGAAAGCGCCCGGCCCAGTTCCTCGTTCAGCATCTTCAACATGTGCCGGCCGAACGCCCCGGGGACGTTGAAGCTCGCCAGCAGGTCGAGTTGCGGCTTCTCCTGGGGCGCCCCGTTGCTCAGATAATAACCATCCGTTATGAGAATGAACGACCGTTCCTTATGCCGCGGCAAATCGGGCGACCGGAACGAGAGATCGGCCTGGTCGGCCGACGAGGATAAAACGAAGTAGTCACCATCCGTCGAGGCCATGGTCCCGCGCAGGTCTCTGCCGTTCAGATCCTTGGCTTCGAGCAGGGGGCACTCAGCGACCGTGAACGCGCCCTCGGCGCCGAAATCGGCCTGCACCCGGTCGATCATCCACAGACCCGCCGTCGACTCCAGCCGGACGCGGAGCGGGCCGGCGCCGATCTTCGACAAATCAATCGGCACGACCAGGTCCTTGGAGAGCGAGGGGCCGACGAACCAGATCGAGCCGGCGGAGGTCCAATCCGTCCCGTTCCAGATCTGCACCCCCAACATGGCCTCGCGGGAGACCGCCCGCCGATAAGCTTCTCGGGCCGGCGCCGAGGCGTCCATCAGGGCGCGCCAGTCGCCGAGGCGGGAGCCGGCGATCTGCGACAGGTACGCTTCCGCGTAGGCGGCCCAAGCCGTGTTCTGGACGGTGAAAAGGAGCTTCCCCGTCCGCGCGACGGCCGGCCGGTCGAACTCGATCGTCAGACCGTCCCGAACCTGGGCCGGATCGTCGGGATCGCGGCCGAACGGATTGCTCGTCCACAGCCGGTCGTCCCGTTTGGCGACCAGGGCCAGAACGTTCGATCCGGCCGCGTCCTCGGCCCAGACCGGATCTTTCAGGTTCCGGAGGGTATGCAGGGTTCCGTTGAATTCGGGCGCGACGACCGTACCGGGCTCGTGGTCCACGACCAGGAGTTTCATAGAGTCGATGTACTGAACCTCGGGCATCTCGTTGCGGACACGGAGTCGATAGATGCCGTCGACGGCCTTCAGATGGTCGAGGTTGTCCCAGTCGGCGCGCTGGGCGGAGCGGACAACGGCCCCGCTGAAGGTCTCGGAATCGAGGACGTAATCGCGCCCGTCGAAGCTGTAGACGAACGGGCAGGACCCTTTCCCGCCGGATGCGGACGTTCTATATTCGGCCGGCAGCATATAGGGTGCCGATGATTTGGTTGCGGAAATGACGAGCACCATGGCGACGATCAAGCCGTCGATCGCCAGCCCGGTCAAGAAGCCGGTCAATTTGCCGTAGCGCTTATTGGTCACTTCGGCTTGGGCGATATCATTAAGAGGAACGTCGAAGTATTTTACATCCGGGGTCCGCAGCCGGACTTGCTGGAGGCTGGGAATTCCGCCACCGGCCAGGACCTGGGTGAGCTTGGCCTTATCGACAAATCGGCCGTCCGCCCGTGTGAGCGCCTGGAACTGGTTCAAGGCTCTGCGCACGATTTTCGTTTGTCCGTTTTCGTGAAATACGAGATCATTCGAGTCGAAAGCGATGAATTCAATGGCCCCTATCGTCCCGCGTGTCGTCGACGCAGTCAAAATCTCGCCCGGATCGGGTAAAAAGGCGCGCGCCGCGTCCTGCTCCCGCCAAAGCCGATAGCGCTCGGCGTATTGCTCAGGGGTCAACGAAACGATCCCCGAGAAAACGCCTCGGCGAATGCTCCCGTCCTTGCCGCTGAGAGAAATCGTCATGCCGGGCTTGACGGACTCGACCGTCCAACCCGTAATCGTCTTGGTCGGTGGCGTGGACAGGTCGGAAAGCCCGCCGATGACCAGCCCGGTGATCGAACACCCCGTGAACTGGCCGAACAGAACGGACAGGAAGGCCGCCGCCATCACGAAACTCCATAATCTGTTTTTCATGTTGGGTTACCTCCATCCATCCCCAATTTAAGTCCGGGCCGCTTTGGGGTTGTCAGGGAAGTGTCAACATTTTGTCAAGACTCCGTAGGCTTCGAGAACGAACCTAGCCTTCCGATTTGTCAAAAAGCGGACTTTCGATTATAAAAGTGGCGGAGAAGGAATCATGACATTGACTCCCCGCCGCTTATTCGTCCGTTTTCCGCTCGCCGCCGCCTCATTCATCGTTCTGATCGGCGCTTTCCTTTTTTGGCCATCCGCTCAAAAAACCGCCGACCGCCCGCCCGTCCCAGTCGTTTCGGCCGAGTCCGGCCGTCTCCCCACCGGTCAAATGGTGACCCCCGCCGGGCGTCAGGTCGAGCTCCCCGAGCTGAGGCCCCATGTCCTGGCCATGAGCCCGGACGGCAGGCTCCTGGTCACTTCGGGCCGTTCGCGCGAAATCGTCTCCGTCGACCCGGTCGAGGGGCGCATTCTCCAGCGTATCCCGTTCCCCCCGGAGCCGCCCGACGCGGCCAAGCCCGAAGCCGCCTCGGCCAACATCGTCAAGCCCGACGAGAAGGGCCAGCTCAGCTACACCGGCCTGGCCTTCTCCCCGGACGGACGGCGGTTGTATCTCAGCAACGTCAACGGCAGCATCAAGGTTTTCGACGTCGCGCCCGACGGGACGATCACCGGATCTTTTTCGTTTCTGCTGCCGCCGGCCGACGCGCCGCGCCGGAAGGAAGAGATCCCCTCCGGCATCGCCGTATCCCCCGACGGCGCGAAACTCTACATCGTCCTCAACTTATCGGGCCGCCTGGGCGAATTCGATGCCGCCGACGGCCGGTTCCTGCGCGCCATCGACGTCGGCTTCGCGCCCTACGATGTGGTCCTCGTCCAGAGCCGGGCCTTCGTCAGCAACTGGGGCGGCCGCCGACCCCGGCCCGGGGACACGACCGGGCCGGCCGGCCGCGGCACGCTGGTCAAAGTGGACCCCAATACATTCATCGCCGATAGCGGCTCGGTCAGCGTTATCGACCTCCAGAAATGGCGAGTCGTCTCCGAGCACCCCGTCCAAAGGCATTCCTCCGCCCTGGCCGTCTCGCCCGACCGGCGCTACATCGTCTGCGCCAACGCCGCCAGCGATACCCTCAGCGTCATCGACGTTCTCAACGACGCGGTGATCGAGACGATCTCGGCCAAACCCGATCCGGCCGACCTCTTCGGCGCCTCGCCCGCAGCGGTCGCTTTCGACCCCAGGGGCCAATTTCTCTACGTCGCCAACGGCACCCAAAACGCCGTGGCCGTCATCCGCTTCGATCCCCGGAAAAAGGCCTCCCGATTCCTCGGCCTCATCCCCGCCGGCTGGTGGCCGGGGGCGATCCTCTTCGACGAGCGCCGCAACCAGCTCTGTGTCGCCAACATCAAGGGCCTGGCCCGGGAGAAGCGCCTGGACAAGCGCACCGGCGCGCCGGGATTCAATTCCCATCTTTACCTCGGATCGATCTCGCTCATCCCCGTCCCGGCCGAATCCGAGCTTCCGGCCATGACCCGGACGGTCTGGACGAACTACTTCCGCGAGCGCATCGCCGACACCCTGCTCCCCCCCCGGCCCGGGCAACCGGCCCGCCCCATCCCCGAGCGGATCGGCGAGCCGAGCCTCATCAAGCACGTCGTCTACATCATCAAGGAGAACCGGGCCTACGACCAGATCCTGGGCGACGTCAAGGAAGGCGACGGCGATCCGGCCCTGACCCTCTTCGGCGAGGCCGTCACGCCCAACCAGCACAAGCTGGTCCGGGAATTCGTCCTCCTCGACAACACCTACTGCAACGGCGTCCTCAGCGCCGACGGCCACCAGTGGTCGACCACGGCGTTCGCCACGGATTACATGGAAAAGTCCTTCGGCGGCTGGCCGCGCAGCTATCCCGACGGCATGGGCCCCGACGAGGTCGATGCCCTGGCCTATGCGCCGACCGGTTTCCTCTGGGACAACGCCCTGCGCCACGGAAAGACCCTCCGCGACTACGGCGAATTCACCATGGCCGACGTGCGCTGGGCCGATCCCAAACGCACGGACGACATCGACTGGGCCGCGAGCTGGCGCGAATACAATCAACCCAAGGGCGAAATCCTCTTCGGCAGCGGGCCGGCCATCGAGACCCTGCGTCCCTACATCGCCGCCCAGACCCTGGGCTGGTCGATGGAAGTCCCCGACCAGTTCCGGGCCCGCTATTTTATTGAGGAATTGAAGGAATTCGAGAAGACGGGGAATTTCCCCGAGTTGGTCATCATCTGCCTGCCCAACGACCACACCACCGGGACCAAGGAAGGCACGCCCAAGCCGACCTCCCACGTCGCCGACAACGACCTGGCCTTCGGCCGGATCGTCGAGGCCGTCAGCCGGAGCCGCTTTTGGAAGGATACGGTCATTTTCGCCATCGAGGATGACCCTCAGGACGGCTGGGACCACGTCAGCGGCTACCGCACCACGGCCTACATCGCCTCGCCCTACGCCAAGCGCCGCCAGACGATCAGCGCCTTCTACAACACCGTGAGCTTGCTCCGGACGATCGAGCAGATCCTGGGCCTCCCCCCGATGAACCAGTTCGACGCCGCGGCCTCGCCCATGCGCGAAGCCTTCACCGACCAAGCGGATTTCACGCCTTTCACGGCCGTTCCCAACCGTGTCCCTTTGGATGCCATGAACCCGCCGCCGGCCGCGATCCAGGACCCGCTCCTGCGCCGGCAGGCGCGGACATCGGCGCGCCTCGACTTCCGCCATGTCGACGCCTGCCCCGAGGACGTCCTCAACCGCATCCTCTGGCACGCCGTCAAGGGCAGCGGCGTCCCCTACCCGGAATGGGCAGCCGGCCGGCGCCAGGCTGGGGAGGATCATGACGATTAAGCCGCCCGTCCGGCGCTTCACCGCGCGCGAGGTCCTCAAGTATGTCGGACCGGGGCTCCTCGTCACCATCGGCTTCATCGACCCCGGCAACTGGGCCGCCAACATCGCCGCGGGCTCGATCTACGGGTATAAGCTGTTGTGGGTCCTGACCCTGGCCACGTTCTTCCTCGTCGTCCTGCAGCACAACGCCGCCCACCTCGGCATCGCCACCGGGCTGTGCCTATCCGAGGCCGTCACGGCCTATTTCCCGCGTACCGGCGGCCGGGTTATCCTCGGCACGGCCGTGGCCGCCGCCGTCTGCACCGCCCTGGCCGAGATCCTCGGCGCCGGAATCGCCCTGCAGATGCTGTTCCAGATCCCGCTCAAGATCGGCGCCTGCCTGGCCGCGGCCTTCGTCCTGGTCATGCTGGCCACCAACTCCTACCGCTACCTGGAACGCTGGCTGGTCGGTTTCGTCTCGCTCATCGGGCTGGGCTTTCTCTATGAGCTGTTTCTCCCCCGTGTCCCCTGGGGACAGGCCGCGCCCGGCTGGATCATCCCCGCCTTTCCGGCCGGGGCCATGCCCATCATCATGAGCATCCTGGGGGCGGTCGTCATGCCCCACAACCTCTTTCTTCACTCCGAAATCATCCAGAGCCGGGAATGGAACCGGGCCGACGAGAAGACGATCCGCCACCAGCTCAAGTTCGAGATGTTCGACACGCTTTTCTCCATGGGCATCGGCTGGGTCATCAACAGCGCCATGGTCATCGTCGCCGCGGCCACATTTTTCTCGCGGAAAATCGCCGTCAGCGACCTGGCCCAGGCCCAGGCCATGCTCGAGCCCCTGTTGGGCCGGAGCGCCCAATTGGTCTTCGCCCTGGCCCTGCTGTTCGCCGGGTTGGCCTCGGCCGTGACCGCCGGGATGAGCGGGGGAACGATCGTTTCCGGGATCTTCGGGCGTCCCTATGATCTCAAGGAAAACGTTTCGCGGGCCGGGGTCGCCGTCACCATCCTGGGCGGATTGGCCTTCATCTTCGTTCTGGCGGACGCCTTCAAGGGGCTCCTGTTGTCCCAGATGCTGTTGAGCATCCAGCTCCCGATCACGATTTTCTCCATGATCGTCCTGACCTCGTCGAAAAAGGTCATGGGCCCCTTCGCCAATTCGAAGTGCGACAGGATCGTCCTCGGCCTGGTCGGAACGGTCGTTGTGGGACTGAACGTCGCGCTGATCTTGAGCCTTTTGGGAATCCTTTAGGTCCTACCGTTTCTCGTAGGATTTGATGACGGCTTAGTGTCGCTTGAATCTTGAAGACATCGGAATGGCCGGCAAGGTCGGCCTACGAGACTTGTGGCGTCAGAAGGATCTGAAGCCGGAGGCGCTGATTACTTCGCCTCCTGGGCCAACTGGATTTCCTTCCAGAACGTGTACTTCTTGGGCGTCTTGCCGCCGGTCGAGCCGATGATATTGTTGCGCATCGCCTCCTGCGTCATTTGTTCGTTGGCAATGCCGGCCGCCCCGGTCAGGCGGTTGCGGGCCTTGCGCATCTCCTCGGTCATGCCGCCGTACTCGATCCCGACCATGACGGTTTTCCCCGTCTCGACCCCTACGCCGGCCAGATTGTCATTGGCGCGAACAAGGGGGACGAGGAATTCGTAAATCAGCATGCCGCCCTTGGCGGCGTATTTGTAGACGGCCGGCTGGACGGGGCCCTCCGGCGACGCGGCTTCGACCTTCTTCTTTCCCAGCACTTCGTGATGATAGAGATAATATCCCGGCTTGCTCCGGATCTGGGCCTTCTGCTCGTCCGTGAGCGGGCTCTGCTTTTCGACCATGGCGATGTACTCGTCGGGCTTGATCATGATTTTGTTGAAAAGGATCCCGTAACCCGTTTTTTTCTTCCCCTCGGCGTTGAAATACATCGTCACGCCGGTCTGCTCAATGGTCGATTTGTACTGGGGGTTCTTGATGACGAGCAGGACATAGAGGTTCTTGGCGTCGTTGGCGAAGGCGCAGCCGATGTTGCCGTCCTCGGCGTCGACGAAAGCGGCGTTGCCCCAGTCGGAATCGGCGCCGTCGATGGTGGGGGCGACCGTGATCCAGACGCTCGGGACGGGCTTGTCGGCGGCGGACAGGAAAACGGCGGCTCCGGTCAGCAAAACGAGAAGGAAGGCGTATTTTGAGAATTTCATCGGGCTCATGGGACCTCCGGAAGATAATGTCCTAATAGTATACATCATTTAGACGAACGGACCCGCCTTTTGCTTCCCTCACGCCCCAAACCCGGCCGCGTGAGCCGCTGCTCAGAGGCCGAGAACGGATGCGGCGGCGAAGTTCGAGAGGAGCGCGGGCAGGATCCCCAGAACGAAGCAAACGAGGGCCGACACGGCCAGGACGACGCCGACGGGCAACGACGATTCAAGCGTCGTCTCCGCGGATGGGTCCTCCATGAACATGGCCCGGCCGATGCGGAAATAATAGAACAGCGAGATGACCGAATTCAGGGCGCCGGCCAAGGCCAGAACGATCATCCCCTTGTCCACGGCGGCCAGAAAGAGGAAATACTTGCCCATGAAGCCCGCCGTGGGCGGGATCCCGGCCAGCGACAGCAGGATGATTACGATCGCCGCCGCGGTGAACGGCGCTTTCCGGGCCAGGCCGCGCAGAGAGTCGACATCCTCGCCGAAGCCCTGGCCCCGGCGGACGATGAGGACCAGCCCGAAGGCGGCGGCGTTCATGAAAACATAGACAAAAAGGTAGAAGAGGACGGCGGCACGCGCCCGTTCGCCCCAGGCGGCCAAGCCGATGACGATGTATCCGGAATGGGCGATGGAGGAATAGGCCATCATCCGCTTCAGGTTCTTCTGGGTCAGGGCGGCCAGGTTGCCCCAGAACATCGTCAGGAGGGCCAGATAAAAAAGGATGGCGCTCCACTGGACCGTGTAGCCGGCGAAAATCACGACCATGACTCGGATGAGCACGGCGAACACGGCCGCCTTGGGTGCCGTGGACAGGAACGCGGTCATCGGCGTCGGCGCCCCTTCATAGACGTCGGGCGCCCACATGTGGAAGGGGACCATGGCGGCCTTGAAAAACAGGCCGGAAAAGAACAGGATCATCCCGGCCAGAGCGAAATGCGAATCGGCGGTGGCCAGGCCGCGGGCGATGGCCCCGTAATTGGTCTCGCCCGTCAGGCCGAAAACCAGGGCCATGCCCAGCAGCATCAGCCCCGAGCTCAGCGTGCCGAGGAAGAAATACTTGATCCCGGCCTCCGAGGAGCGCCGCTCTTTTTTGAACAGGCCGGCCAGGATGTACGAAATGATGGCGAACAGCTCGAAAGCGACGTAAGTCGAGATCAGGTCGACGGTCGAGGCCGAGACCATCATCCCGATCATGGCCAGCGGCATCAGGATGTAAATCTCGCCCGGTTCATAGCGCTCGACGCCGAAGAAGCGGAAGGACAGAAGGATGGTCAGCGCGCCGGCCAGGAGAACAACCAGCTTGATGAAGACGGCGAAAGGATCGACGTTCAGGCTCCCGGCGTAGATTTCGCCGCCGCTCAGAGGCGCCCAGAGAAGCGCCGCCCCGGCCGCGGCCATCCCGGCCAGCGAGACCCAGCCCGCCTTGCGGGGCCCTTTCCGCCCGCCGAAGAGGTGGACGAACATGGCCGCCGCAGCCGCGGCCAGCAGCACTATTTCCGGCGCCAGGGGCTTCAGGCCGGAAGCGAACGCCGACATGTCCATCAGCGGACCTCGCTCCGCCCGGCCGCCCGCTTATTGGCCCCCGCCGTCTCCGTCCCCGGCCCGGCAGGGGCGGAGAGGGCGGCGGCTTCCTTTTCATAAAATTCGGGATTGACGATGCGGATGATCTTTTCAACCGGCTTGTCCAGGACATCAAGGATCGGTTTAGGGAAGATGCCGATGCCGAAGGCCAGAAGCACTAGGGGCAGGAACACGGCGAACTCCCTCAGGCTGAGGTCTTTGAGGGACTCGTTGGCCGGATTCTGGAGCTTGCCGAACATGACCCGCTGGTAGAGCCACAGCATGTATCCGGCACCCAGGATGATCCCTGTCGCGGCGATCGCCATCCAAAGCGGGTTGACCGGAAAAACGCCCATCAGGATCATGAATTCACCGATGAAGCCGTTGAGGCCGGGCAAGCCGATCGAGGACATGGTGATGATCAGGAAGACCGCCGCGTAGACCGGCATGCGCGAGGACAGGCCGCCGAATTCGGAAATCAGGCGTGTGTGCCGCCGCTCATAGATGACGCCCACGATCAGGAACAGGGCGCCCGTGGAAATACCGTGATTGATCATCTGCAGGACGGCGCCCTTGACGGCCAGGGGCGTCAGGGCGAAGAGGCCCAACATGACGAAACCCATGTGCGACACCGAGGAGTAGGCGATCAGCTTCTTCATGTCCTTCTGCATGAGCGAGACGAGCGCGCCGTAGACGATGGAGATGAGGGCCAGGACGGCCACCAGCGGCACGAAGCGGCGGGCCGCCTCCGGAAAGAGCGGCAGGGAGAAGCGGACGAATCCGTACGTCCCCATTTTCAGTAAGACGCCGGCCAGGATGACGGAGCCGGCCGTGGGCGCCTCGACGTGGGCGTCGGGAAGCCAGGTGTGGAAGGGGAACATCGGGACCTTGATGGCGAAGCCGAGGAAGAAAGCCAGGAAGACCCAGGTCTGCAGGGCGGCCGGCAGGATCGAGCCCATGGCCAGCATGGCCGTCCAGTCGAAGGTGTGGTAGCGCGAGAAGAGGACCAGAATGCCGACCAGCATCATGACCGAGCCAAAGAGGGTATATAAAAAGAACTTGATGGCGGCGTAAAGCCGGCGTTCGCCGCCGTAGATGCCGATCAGGAAATACATCGGGACGAGGACGATCTCCCAGAAGACGTAGAAGAGGATGAGGTCGAGCGAAACGAACACGCCGATCATCCCGACTTCGAGCAGGAGGAGGAAGATATAGTATTCCTTCAGCCGCGTCTGGACCGCCTTCCACGAGCTGAGGATGGCGATGAAGCTCAGGAGCGACGTCAGCAGGACGAGGAGAAGGGAAATCCCGTCGATGCCCATCAGGTATTGGACGCGCAGGGACTTGATCCACGGGGCGCGCTCGACGAACTGCATCTCGCCCGAGCCGCCGCGGAAGCCCGCCAGAAGGTAGAGCGTGGCCAGGAATTCCAGGCCGGCGACGATGTTGGCGGCGAGCTTGACGCCTTTCTCCTTCCGGCCGGGCAGAACGAGAATGAGGACGAGCCCGGCCAGGGGAAAGAAGGTGATGAAGCTGAGAATCGGGATGCCGAAGATAGTCATGTGCATGATCCTAGAAAATCGCGACGACGAGGGCCAGGATGACGGCGATGCCGAACACCAGCGCCATCGCGTAATTGTAGACGTAGCCGGTCTGGAGACGCTTCAAAACGTAGGAAATCCGCCGATTGAGGGTGCCGACCCCGTTCACGGCGCCGTCGACAAACCCTCCGTCGAAGCGGATGGAGGCATTCGAGATTTTACGGGTCAAAAAAGCGGCCCCGTCGACGATCCCGTCGATGACGTAGGCGTCGATCCAGCCGGCTGCCCGGCCCAGGGCCATGGCCCCGGCGACGAAGACGCCGTTGTAGAATTCGTCGACGTAATATTTGCGGGTCAGGATCCGGTAGACTGCCTTCAGGCGCGCGGCCAGGCGGCGCGCCGGTTCGCCTTCGCGCTTGACGTAGATCCACCAGGCCAGGCCGATGCCTCCGGCCGCAACCGCGGTCGAGACGGCCATCAGGAGGTATTCCGTCCCGGCGGCCAAGTGGAATTCGGGCGTTCCGGTGCTGGCTTCGAGGAAGCGGCCGAACCAGTTTCCCCCGCCCAGCGCTACCGGCAGGCCGACGTAGCCGCCGACGACGGACAGCCCGGCCAGGACGACGAGCGGCCGGATCATGACCGGGGGCGACTCATGGAGGTGGCGCAGGGCCTCGTGTTCGATCCTCTCACGGCCGTGAAAGGTCAGGAAGATCAGGCGGAACATGTAGAACGCGGTCATGGCCGCACCCAGCAGGCCGAGGGCGTAGACGAGGCGGTTGCCGGACGCCCAGGCCGCGGCCAGGATTTCGTCCTTAGAGAAAAATCCGGCCAGCCCGGGGATGCCGGCAATGGCCAGCGCCCCGGCCAGGAAGACCCGATAGGTCTTGGGGATATGCGCCTTCAAGCCGCCCATTTTGCGCATATCCTGCTCGCCGGACAGGGCGTGGATGACGCTGCCCGCGGCGAGGAAGAGCAGGCTCTTGAAGAAGGCGTGGGTCATGAGGTGGAAGACGCCGGCCGAGTAGGCTCCGACGCCCAGGCCGACGAACATGTAACCGATTTGGGAAATCGTGGAATAGGCCAGCACGCGCTTGATGTCGTTCTGGACGAGGCCCATGCTGGCCGCATAGACCGCGGTGAAGGCGCCGACAAGGGCCACGACCGTCAGGGCCGTGCCGGAGAAGGAGAAGAGCGCGTGCATGCGGGCGACCAGGTAGACGCCGGCCGTGACCATGGTCGCGGCATGGATGAGGGCCGAGACCGGGGTCGGGCCCTCCATGGCGTCAGGCAGCCAGGTGTAGAGGGGGATCTGGGCCGACTTGCCCGTCGCGCCCAGGAATAAAAAGAGCGCGGCGGCGGTGGCCAGGCCCTTGCTCAGCGCGCCGCCCTCGACCAGGGCCGTGATTTGGGCCGTATCGACCGTCCCGAGAGCGAAGATGAGCAGGCCGGCGCCCAAGAAGAACCCGAAATCGCCCACCCGGTTGGTGATGAAAGCCTTTTTTCCGGCGTTGGCCGCCGCGTCCTTGGTGAACCAGAAGCCGATCAGGAGGTAGGAACAGAGCCCCACGCCCTCCCAGCCGATGAAGATCACGGCCAGGTTGGCGCCCAGGACCAGGACGAGCATGGCGAAGGTGAACAGGTTGAGGTAGGTGAAGTACCGGGCGTAACTCTTCTCCTGAGCCATGTACCCGATGGAGTAGATGTGGATGAGCAGGCCGACGCCCGTGACGACCAGGGTCATCACCGCGGTCAGGGAATCGTAGCGGAAAGCCAGGTCGATGGAGAACGCGGAGGTCTTCCCCCCGAGGAGGGGCACCAGGCTGGACGGGATCCAGGTGAAGAGCTTCTTGGCCAGGACGGCCTCGGGCTCGCGCAGAAGTCCTATGAACGAGACGGCCGAGGCGGCGAAGCTCAAGCCGACCATGCCGACGGCGATCCCGTGAATCGTCCGCTTGGAGAAGTATTTCACGCCCAGCAGGCCGTTGAGGAGCACCCCGATGAGCGGAAAGACGGGAATCAGCGCGAACATGGATCAGCCTTTCAAGTCGTTGAGCTCGTCGATGTCGTAGGTGCGTTTGTTGCGGAAATAGGCCAGGACCAGGGCGAAGCCGACGGCGGCCTCGGCCACGGCCATGATGACGACAAAGAGGACGAAGATCTGGCCCTTGGGCGAGTGCAGGTGGCGGCCCAGGCCGGCCAGGATGACGTTGATGCCGTTGAGCAGGAGCTCGAGCGACATCAGCATGATGACCAGGTTCTTGCGGAAGAGAACGCCGAACAGGCCGAGGAAGAAGAGGATCAGGCCCAGACCGAGGACGGCGTTAATCGGGATCATGGAGGAGCTTCCTTCGGGCGATGATGACGGCCCCGATGAGAACGGCCAGGAGGAGGATCGAGGCCAGCTCGAAGGGGACGAGGTATGTGGAAAAGAGGATCTCGGAGAGTGTCTTCAGGTCGGCCGCCTGTTCATGGCCGGCGGCCGGGACGTACTTATATTTCAGGAGGACCGCCGCGATCTCGCCCAGCAGGAGGGCGGGCACGGCGAAGATGAAGATCTTGGGGAAGAGCTTGCGGCGCTCGCGGACCACCTCGTCGAGGTTGACGATGATGATGACGAAGATGTAGAGGACGACGATGCCGCCGCCGTAGACCAGGATCTGGATGGCCCCGAGGTATTCGGCCTCCAGGGTGAAGAAAACCCCGGCCACGGAAAGGACGGTGAAGGCCAGGTAGAGGACGCTGTACATGGCGCTCTTCTGGACGATGATCAGGACCGCCGAGACGATAGCCAGGGCGGCGAAGAAGGCGAAGACGGCCAGGGTGATCATGGGCGGCAGCCTCCGCACAGATGATTCTTGAGCTCCTCGCCTTGAATGTACATGGCCGGCAGGTCGAAATGGAGGGCGGGCTTTTGGACCGCGGTCAAACGGAACTCCCGGGAGAAGCGGATGGCCGCGGTCGGGCAGACCTCGACGCACAGGCCGCAGAAGGTGCAGCGGTCCAGGGTCCAATCGAATTTCGTCGGGCGCTTGATCTTGGCCCCCTCGGCCTTCAGGCCTTCGATGTCGAAACAGTTCGTCGGGCAGATCCGCTGGCAGGCCTGGCAGGCGATGCACAGCGGCTCGCCCTGCTCGTCGCGGTAGAGGCGGAGCAGGCCGCGGAAGCGGGTCCCCGGCTCCTTGACCTTTTCCGGATACTGGATGGTGACCTTGCGGCTGAAATAATGGCGCAGGGTGACGGACAGGCCGAGGAGCATGTCGACGAGGAAGAAATTCTTGAGGAACCGGCCGATCGATCTCATAGCACGGACCCCAGCAGGGCGACCACAAGGAGGTTGACGAGGGACAGAGGAATGAGCCACTTCCAGACCAACCGGATGAGCGAATCGAAGCGGTAGCGCGGGAACGTGCCCCGGATCCAAACGTAGCAGTACAGGAAAAACATGATCTTGATCAGGTACCAGACGAACCCGGGCAGGATATGGAGAAAGTGCAGGGCCTTGACGTTGGGAAACGGCGGGAGCCAGCCGCCGAAAAAGAGAACGACCACGAGCGAGGAAACGAGCACCATGTGGGCGTATTCGGCCACGTAGAAAAAGGCGAACTTGAATCCCGAGTATTCGGTATGGAAACCGGCGACGAGCTCGGACTCGGCCTCGGGAAGGTCGAAGGGGGCGCGGTTGGTCTCGGCGATGGCCGAGATCCAGAAGACGACGAAAGACACGGGCAGGAGAAAACCGTACCAGATGTGCGACGATTCCTGGCGGCGGACGATTTCGACCAGGTTCATGGAGCGGGAAACGAAGGCCACGGAGAGGACGGTCAAGCCTACGGGGATCTCGTAGCTCAAGATCTGAGTGACCGAGCGCAGGGCGCCCATGAGAGGGTACTTGGAGTTGGAGGCCCAGCCGCCGAAGATGACGCCGAAGACCGAGATGGAGGACAGGCCCAGGATGAGGAGCAGGCCGACCGGGCTTTCGGCCACCCAGAGCTTGAGCTCGTAGGTCCCGATGCGGATGGGTTCGCCCAGGGGCAGGAAGCAGAAGGACAGGAGCGTCGAGAACATGACCAGGACGGGGGCCATGTTGAAGAGGAACTTGTCCGCCTTGCTCTGGATGATGTCTTCCTTGAAGAACAGCTTGACGGCGTCGGCGAAGGGCTGGAGGATGCCCTGCCAACCGACCCGATTGGGCCCGATCCGGCCCTGGATCCAGGCTACGACCCGGCGCTCCAGCCAGATCATGACGATGACCATGACCATGGGATAGATGATGATGGCCAGGATCTTGGCCACGGGGATGAGAAACTCGGCGACGAAGGGCGTCACTTGTCGATCTCCCCCAGAACGATGTCGAGCGAGCCGAGGATGGCCACGACGTCGGCGAAGAGGTTGCCCACGCACATCTTCTCGAGCGACTGCAGGTTGATGAACGAAGGCGATTTCATTTTGACCCGCTCGGGCTTGTCCGTGCCGTTGGAGCGGATATAGAAGCCCAGCTCGCCTTTGGGCGCTTCGATCGAGTGGAAGACCTCGCCCGGCTGGACCTTGAAGACGCGCGGGACCTTGGCCCGGAACTCCCCGTCCGGCAGGCGGTCCAGGGCCTGGCGGACGATGGACATGCTCTGGTCCATTTCGGCCAGGCGGACCCGATAGCGGTCATAGAGATCGCCGTTGCGGGCCAGGGGGACCTCGAACGTGAAATCGTCATAGGAGCTGTAGGCGTGGCGCTTGCGTACGTCCCAGTTCACGCCCGACGCGCGGAGGACAGGACCCGTCAGGCCGTATTCGACGGCGTCCGCGGCGTTGAGGATGCCAACCCCGACCGTGCGCTGTTTCCAGATGCGGTTCTCGGTGAGGAGGCGCCCGATATCCTTGAGTACGGCCGGCAAGCCGTCCAGGACCTTACGAATGAGCGCGATATTTTCGGGGGTCAGGTCGTAAGGTACGCCGCCGAGGCGCAAGGCATGGATGGTCAGGCGGCCACCGGCATAGTCCTCGAAGAAATCCAGGATGGTTTCCCGGGCCTCGAATCCGTAGAGTAGGACGGTCCCGGCTCCGATGTCGTTGGCCATGAAGCCGACCCAGGCCAGGTGCGAGGCCAATCGCTGAAGCTCGGTCAGGATGACCCGGATATACTGGCCGCGCTTGGGGACTTCGACGCCGGCCAGCTTCTCCGCGGCCAGGACGAAGGCCAGGTTGTTGGAGACCGAGGCGATATAGTCGAGGCGATCGGTGAGCGGGACGATCTGGTGGAAGGTCTGACTTTCCCAGAGCTTCTCCATGCCCCGGTGCAGATAGCCGACGACGGGCTCGACGCCCCGGACGACCTCGTTGTCGACGCGCAGCTTAAGGCGGAGCACCCCGTGGGTGGAGGGGTGCTGGGGCCCCATATTGAGCTCGATCTCTTTAAAGGCCACGCTTCGTCCCCTCGAGCGGGAAATCCTTGCGCAGGGGAAATCCCTCGAAATCGTCGGGCAGATAAATCCGCCGCAGGTCGGGATGGCCGGCGAAGCGGATCCCGAACATGTCGTAAGCCTCGCGCTCGGCCCAGTCCGCCGACTTGTAGACCGGCTGGGCGGAGTCGAGTTCCTCGCCCTCGGCCGCTTCGACGGACAGGCGGAGACGCAGGCCTTCCGGGAAGCGGTAGAGCTGATAGAGGACTTCGAAGCGCGGTCCCGCCGGGCCCAGCCCGGCGGGACCGCGCTTCATATTGTCCAGGGCGATGATGTCCTGAAGGGCGTTGAAGCCCTGATTCTCCTTAAGGAAGGTGAGCGCTTCACGCAGGCGGGCCGGGCGCAGCCTGACGATCAATCCGTCTTTCCCCAGGAATGTCTCCACAACGGCATCGCCAAAACGCCCCCGCAGGGACTCGGCGACGTCCTGGAGGCGGCGGTCGTCAGCGGATGCGGCGGGCATGAGGTTTCAGGATCTCTTGGGTGGGGTGCATATGGGCGATCTTATCCTGCAGCGTCATCAGACCATGGAGCAGGCCCTGAGGCGTAGGAGGACAGCCGGCGACAAAGACGTCCACGGGGATGATCTTGTCGACGCCCTGGAGGACGGAATACGTGGGAAAGGGGCCGCCGCCGATGGCGCAGTTGCCCATGGCCACGACCCACTTCGGGTCCGGCATCTGCTCCCACAGCCGGCGGACGACCGGGGCCATCTTGTTGGTCACGGTGCCGGCGACGATGAACAGGTCGGCCTGGCGCGGCGAAGCGCGGAACAGTTCCATGCCGAAGCGGCTGATGTCGTAGCGGGCCGCGGCCGTGGCGATCATTTCGATGGCGCAGCAGGCCAGCCCGGAGCCGAACGGCCAGAGCGAATTCTTCATCGCCCAGGTGATGAACTGATCGGCTTTGGTCAGGAAGAAGGATTCTTTTTTATCCGCGTCAGTCATCTTTCCTCCGGAATTCCAGGGCGCCCGCCTTCCAGGCGTAGACGTAGCCGAGAAGCAGGATGCCGATGAAAATCGCCGCTTCGATCAGGCCGAAGAGCTTCAGCCTGTCGTGGACGATGGCCCAGGGGAAAAGGAAGAACGTCTCGACTTCGAAGACGATGAAGGCCAGGGTCAGCAGATAAAAACGGATGGAATACGATTCGCGTGCGGTCGGCGTCGCCGGGTCCACGCCGCATTCATAGGGAAGGCATTTGTCCCCGATGGGGCTCCGCCGGTAGCGGATGAGAGAGATGCCGACAAGCAAACCGATGGAAAAAACCAGGGAAATGACGAAAAAAAGAAAAAAATACCAATAGTTCTGCATTTCGGTGCGCGAAATTATACACGAACGACCCTATAAAATAAATAGAGATTGACCCGCTTTTTTGATTTTTGTTGCGAGCGCCAGCCCGCCTAGAACAGCTCCGGACAGTATTTCCGGATCAGCGTCTGTTCTTCCGCCGTGAGAGCCGACAGGGGCACCGGCGCATCTTCCGGACGGCGATGCTTCTGGTTGATGCGGTTGATCAGGCTCCAGTTCCGCGACGGTTTCCCGGCCACGGGATCCGCGGGCTCATGGGCGGTCAGATCGTACCGCGTGAAATCGATGACCTTGCCGGGCTCGTCCTTCTGCCAGTCGCGCAGGATCGCCAGACGAAAGCCGGTGTTCATGAACCAGCGGATCTCCAGATTGGGCTCGGAGCCTCCGATGCCGGTACCGCGTTGCACGAACCGGTAGTCCAAGCCGCTGTTATCCGGATGCTCACGCCGCCAGGCCTCACCGAACTCACCCTGCGTGACCAGCCGGGCGTCGGGCCAGCGCCGCCGCACGTTCTGTAGCCACAGCGCGAGACAGTCGAGTACTTCGGGCTTGAGGCTTTTGACCAGACTGATCTCCCAGCAGACCGTGACCCAACCGAAGCCGTTGCGCTGAAAGCCGTCGTCGAAGTGATTCGCTGTGACCGCCATCACTTCGGCCATGCCCTTCTCGACGCCGAGATTGCGATACGCCTCGATCGGTCCCACGCCGAGCCGACTGTTGAAGCCGCCCTCGAATCCGAACCGCCGCGCACACAGGAAATCGCACGTCCAGCCGTCCAAATTCACGCAGTCGATGAAGTCGGCCCGTCCCTGGGCGGGCTTGCAGGCGTGCTCGCGACTGGGGTAATACGGATAACTGATGGAACCGTCACCGTCGCCGTTGTCGATGCCGTACTGACTCCAGATCGTGCCCTGACAGACGTGGATGCCCTCCTCCTCGGCCAGGAAGCGCAGGTTCTCGGCGGAGAGGAATCCGGCCACCATGCTCTTGGGTTTGTATCCGTTCCCAACCATGTCGCGCACGCGCCGAAGCGCCTCTTTGATGTCCTGATTGACCTGCGCGCGCGAGCTGTACATCGGGGCAAAGTATCCGCCCGGAATGAAGGTGATCTCATCGCCCAACGTCGCCTGATAGCCCGCGACCTGTTTGCGGATGGCGACGTAGTTCGGCCGCTCGTCCTGCAAGGCGAGCCAGGAGAAGGCCCACGTCACCTTGGCACCGGGGAAACTTATAGCCACAGCGTCGCGAAACGCGGCCACGGCTTCCGGCGTGTGGATCGCGGCTTCGTCGGCGCCGACGTTTAGGTTGCGCGCCGATTCGATCTGGTTCACGCGGATGACCGTGTTCAGCGTGAGATAGCGATGATTTTTCAGCGTCAACCGTTCCTCCCCGGCGGCCGCGTTCAACGCACTGCCGAGAACACCTGCGATCAACATCAGACTCAGACTGTTTTTCATCGTCCCATTCCTTCCCTTTGGGATGAAACCATGACTAAAGATAGATTTCCTTTTTCCACGGCGGCCGGGGCCCCGGGCTTAGCCCGGGGGTCAACTTCCGCCGCGAAGGCTCGTCCCTTGACGACGCGGCGAATTCCCGCTTCGGACGATGAACCTCCCCGCCTATCCATAGCGGAAGTGTATGGGCGGCCGCCTGGCGGTGTCAAGAGTTACGAAGAGCCATAAAGAGCGGCACTCGAGAGCATGTCGGGACAAGAAAACATACCGCGCCGTCTGAAAGGCGATAGACTAGCCCGCCCCGTCGACCTCGTAAAGAGGGATTCGCGGGTGTTGATTCCGACGGTTTCCGGGATTTTCAGGGAAGACGCGGCGGGAATGATTCGATCATTGAGATTTTAGTCCGTTTCGCGCCCGCAGGATGTTCCCTCACACCCCGCCACAGGCGCGGCGTGAGGACTGTCGAGCCTGCCCCAACAAGCCCAATCAACCGGGCTTGTTAGGACTGCAAAGCTCGCCAGCGTTTGATGCGGAGGACGCCCCGAACGCACGAAAACAGGCAGGCAACGGCGATGATGCCCAGGGTCAAGGCCAGGCTCCAATCCCGGATGGCGGCGAGCTTGGCCGGCCCGGTCGCCCCTCCGGTCATGGCCACCCACGCGGCGCGGATTCCCTCGACGTGCGCGCCGAGGGTTAGAAAGATCATGACCGGGATCGCCGCGTCGATCACCGCCCGCACGCCCACGCGCCAGGGTGTGAGATTCGGACGGATCAGATTGAGCAGGGCCAGGACTGCGCCGGCGGCGATGAAGACGGCCATGGGGACGAAATAGCGCGACTGGAAATCGAGCCAGAGCGTAGAGGATGGAAGATTTTTAATGCCTCCGTTGAAGGACAGAACAATCGGGAAGCGGAATCCTCCCAGCCACCAGACAAGGACAAGCAGGTTGGCGACGATATCGACGAGGGAGGAGCCCCGGGAAACTCTGAGCACGTTGCGGACGGCAGGCAAGCGGCGGGGATTCCAATCCCCGCGGGAGGCGGATTGACGCTGGAAGCGTTCGCCCACGGCGAACCCCAGAGTGATCATGGCGAACATGGTCAGGGCCGTCATACAAAGATTCCCCAAGCCCAGGAATAATGCGGCCCCCGAATGGGCGGCCCGGTAGGAGGGGACGAAGATCAGGAGGCCGGCCCAGACCAGGAACGCGGGGATCAAATAGATCCCGGCGGTCAATTTGAGGACGAATTCGTAAATGGGATAGAGCTGCGGACCGACAAGATGGCGTTGGGGCAGGAAGCGCCCGGCCACGGTGAAGGGGCTCCCCCTTTGTTTGAGAAGATCCGACAGGGCCGCCTCGTCCAAGGCGTGGCCGAGTTCCTTCTCGCGCTCCTCGACCTGGGAGCGGATGTCTTCGGCGAGCTCGGCGATAACGTCGAGCTTCTGTTCCTTGGGCAGCCAAAAACGGACAGAGTTCAGATAACGTTCAACGAGATCCATGGTTCGACTCCTTCATGATTTGGCTCAGGGAGGCCGTGATCGTCTCCCACTCGGCGGACAATTGTTTGAAGATCCTCTGTCCTTCCGAGGACAGGTGATAGAATCGCTTGGGCCTTTTATCCTCTTCCCGCCAATCGCTGACCAGAAGGCCGTGGCTTTCCAGCCGCCGCAGGAGCGGGTAAAGCGTGCCCTCGTCCACGGCCATCCCCTTCTCCGCCAGGGCCTTGCGCAGGGTATAGCCGTACTGCTCGCTCCGCAGCTCGGCCAGGACTGCCAGGGGGACACAGCCGCGGCGAAGCTCGAGCCGGAGGTTATCGAATTGATCGTTGGTCATGGGCGATGGCCTTTCTTCCTATACAGTGTCACGTATAGTGTATATCGCACAGTATTGTTTGTCAAGACTATTTTTCGTTTTTTTTAAGCTTGAATAACCGACTGCGGGCGGCGCCCGCCCGCGATCAGGGCTCCGCCGGCCCGCGCCTGGCGCTCCGCACCAAAGCCCGGATGCGGCGCCTCTCCTTCTCCGACAAACCGCCGTCGGCCAGGAGGACGCGGACCACCTCGGCGTGCGAGCCGCCGAAGAGGCGCCGGCGCAGGGAGCGCAGGAGATCGGCCACCGTCTCGTCGCGCCCCCACTGGGGCGTGTAAACGAACTCGCGGCCGGCCTTGCGCCGGGCCAGCCAGCCGTAGCGTTCCAGCCGCCGCATCTGGACCTGCACGGTGGTCTTGCGGACCTTCTTGCGCCGGGCGGCGTTGAGCGCCGACCAGACGACGTTGACGGTCCTACCGTCCCGTCCGGCGCCCCAGATTTCGCTCATGATATCCAGATTTTCCTCGGACAGAACGTGGTGGCGCATCCGTGTTCCTCGTCTTCTTAGCGATTCGATATTAGGTATTATAAACGACACTTGTCGTTTTTAAAATAAAAAATAAAAACAAATATCCCCTTGACAGCCCATTTTTGCTATGTTAAGACATATTCGTTTTGACACGGTTTCGACCCGGAGTTCTCGTGAAGTCATTCATTCATCGCCCGCAGACCCGGAGTATCCCCCGCCCCGGCGGCGGCCCGTCCGGCCGGCCCTTCCCCGTGTCTGTCCCGCCTGCCGTCCATCCTTATTTATCCCCATACATCTCAGAGGAGGGAAACCCGTGGATGTCCAAACTGAAAGCGTGAACGCCTTTGTCCGTAAGCACAAAAACCAGAAAAAGGCCCTCATCGCGATCCTCCAGGACATCCAGGCAGAGTACAAATACCTGCCCCGGGAAGCCCTGCAACAGGTCAGCCGTTCCCTCGGTGTGCCCTTGATCGACGTGATCGGCGTCGCCACGTTCTATCGGGCCTTCAGCCTCAAGCCGCGCGGCCGCCACGTCATCACCGTCTGCCTGGGAACCGCCTGCCATGTGCGGGGCGGCCCGAAGATCCTGGAGGAGTTCGAGCGCAGGCTCGGCATCGCCGCCGGAGATACCACCGGCGACGGCATATTTACGCTCGAAACCGTGGCCTGTCTCGGCTGCTGCGCCATCGGGCCGGTCGTGGTCATCGACGGCGATTACCATGCCCAGACCTCGATCCGCAAGGCCGAAGCGATCATCAAACAGTACATGAACAAGTGAGACGCGCATGAAAGCTCCCGCCAAACTCAAAACCCTGAAGGACCTGGAGCAGACGATTGCCGCCCAGAAGCGTCAGCGCGCGACCGACGAACGGCCGGTCGTCACCGTCTCGGCCGGCACATGCGGCCGGGCCCGCGGTTCGCTCAAGGTCCTGGACGCGTTGAACGCGTCGCTCCGCAAGGCCAAGCTCGACAAGAAGGTCAACATCCGCGTGACGGGTTGTCACGGGTTCTGCGAGGCCGAGCCCAATTTAATAATTCACCCCGGCGGCCTCTTCTACCAAAAGGTCGATCCCAAGCACGCCGAAGGGATCGTCGTCGAGACGATCAAGAACAAGAAGACCATCAAATCCCTGCTTTACAAAGACCCGATCACGGGCAAATCCGCGGCCAAGGAGAAGACCATCTCCTTCTACAAGAAACAGAAGCGGATCGTCCTGGGCGACAACGCCCTGATCGATCCGACTCGGATCGACGATTACTTGGCCATCGGAGGTTATGGAACCCTGGCCAAAGTGCTCTCCAAGATGCCCCCCGACAAAGTCATCGCCGAGGTCAAGACCTCCGGGCTCCGTGGCCGCGGCGGGGCCGGGTTCCCGACCGGTCTGAAATGGGAGCTGGCCCGCAAGCAGAAAGCCGAGCCCAAGTCCATCATCTGCAATGCCGACGAGGGCGATCCGGGCGCCTACATGGACCGCAGCCTGCTCGAAGGGAACCCCCACCGGGTCCTCGAGGGCATGATGATCGGGGCTTTCGCCATCGGGGCCAGCGAAGGCGTCGTCTTCGTCCGCGACGAATATCCCCTGGCCGTCAAACACGTGACAATGGCCATCGAAGCCCTCCGCGAACGCGGCCTGCTGGGCAAGAACATCCTGGGCACGGGCTTCGATTTCGACCTTCAGATCGCCAAGGGCGCCGGGGCCTTCGTCTGCGGCGAGGAAACGGCTATGATAGCTTCGATCGAAGGCTATGTCGGCGAACCCCGCCAGCGGCCCCCCTACCCCGCGGAAAAGGGCCTCAACGGCAAGCCCACGGTCATCAACAACGTCGAAACGTGGGGCACGGTGCCCCTCATCCTGGCCAAGGGCGGGGCCTGGTTCGCCAAAATCGGCACGGAGAGCAGTAAGGGCACCAAGATTTTCGCCCTGGTCGGCAAAATCAACAACACCGGCTTGGTCGAAGTTCCCATGGGGACGACCCTCCGCGAGGTCATCTACGAGATCGGCGGCGGCATCCCGGGCGGCAAGAAATTCAAAGCCGTCCAGACGGGCGGCCCCTCCGGCGGCTGCCTGCCGACCTCCAAGCTGGACCTGCCGATCGACTACGAGAGCCTGACCGCCGCCGGTTCGATCATGGGCTCGGGCGGCATGATCGTCATGGACGACAAGACCTGCATGGTCGACCTGGCCAAGTACTTCCTCAACTTCCTCCGCGACGAGTCGTGCGGCAAGTGCATCTCCTGCCGGGAAGGCACCCAGCGGATGTATGAGATCGTCACCCGCATCGCCGAGGGGAAGGGCAAGCCCGATGACATCGAACTCCTCGAAGAATTGGCCCAGGCCTGCAAGGACGCCTCGATGTGCGGGCTGGGGCAGACGGCGGCCAACCCCGTCCTGTCCACCCTGCGCTATTTCAGGAAGGAGTTCGAGGCCCACATCAAGGAGAAACGGTGCCCGGCCGGGGTCTGTAAGTCCCTCATCCGTTACGCCGTCCTGCCGGACAAATGCACGGGCTGCCTGTCCTGCAAGAAGGCCTGCCCCAACGACTGCATCCACGGCACCCTGCGCGAGGTCCACCTGATCGACCAGGAGAAATGCATCAAGTGCGGGGCCTGCTACGAAGCCTGCCGGTTCGAGGCTGTTGAGACGCAGCGCGACGAGGCCATCGTCATCATGGAGGGAGCGCGATGATCACCTTCAAACTCAACGGGCTGGAGGTCCAGGCCGAACAGGGCTCGACCATCCTGGACGCGGCCAAGTTCTACGGCCTGGAGATTCCCACCCTCTGCTACATGGAGGGGCTGGATCCCTGGGGCGGCTGCCGGCTGTGCGTGGTCGAGATCGGCGAAAGCCCCAAAGCCAAGCTGGTCTCCTCCTGCACCTACCGGGCCGAGGAGGGCCTGGTCGTCCACACCGACACCAAACGCGTCCTGGCGGCGCGGCGGATGATGATCGAGCTGATGCTCTCGACCGCGCCGATGTCCAAGGAGATCCAGGACCTGGCTTCGAAGTTCGGCGTCACCCGGCAGCGGTTCACGCCGCGCAACGAAGAGTGCGTCTATTGCGGACTCTGCATCCGCATGTGCGACCAGCAGATGGATGCCCGGGCCATCGGGTTCCAAAACCGGGGCTACAGACGGAAGATCTCGACACCCTTCGACATCAAGTCCGAGGTGTGCCGGCTCTGCGGCGCCTGTATGTACGTCTGCCCGGCCTGCGCCGCACGTTGCGGCGGGCCCAATGCGGACACGGACATCTGCAACGCCTGCCTGCAGGTCGAGCCGACCTGTCTGGAGACCTACGGCGAATTGACCTGCTGGATGTACGACGCCGGACGGTGCGGAACGTGCGTCCAGGAAACCAAAAAGTAATTATCACCCTAAGGAGGTAAATCATCATGTCATTCACGAAAATCAATCGCAGCGCGGCGACATTAACCAAGAACCGGACGGAAGGATCGATCAGCTCCATCAGCGGCATGTGCGTCACGTGCGTGGACGGCTGCATCGGGATGTGCGAGATCGGCAAATCCGCTTACCGCGGGGCGGAGGTCCTGTATCCCCAACCCTTTGGGATCATCACCGCGGGCGCGGAGAAGGAATACCCCTACGACCTTTCCCACTTCTCGGTCATGGGTACGGCCGCCGGCGCCTACGGTTGCGAGGCCGACAGCGACAAGGCCACCTTCGAGAAGGTCACCACCGAAACGACCATCGGCAAGAACAAAGACATCAAGCTCAAGCTGCCCTTCGTCGTCCCGGGCATGGGTTCGACCAACGTGGCCAAGAACAATTGGGAGGGCCTGGCCATCGGGGCGGCCATCAGCGGCTGCATCCTGACTGTCGGCGAAAACGTCTGCGCCATGGACGAAGAGTCCGAGATCAAGAACGGCCGGGTCCTGCGCTCGCCGGACATGGAAATGCGGGTCAAGAGCTTCCAGAACTGGGCCGACGGCTACGGCGACGTCGTCGTCCAGGCTAACATCGAGGACAGCCGGCTGGGCGTCCAGGAATACACCATCGACAAGCTGGGCGTCGAGACGGTCGAGCTCAAGTGGGGCCAGGGGGCCAAGGACATCGGCGGCGAAGTCAAGATCAAGAGCCTAAAGAAGGCCCAGGAGTTGAAGCGCCGCGGCTACATCGTCCTGCCCGATCCCGAAGACCCCAACGCCATCCAGGCCTTCGAAAAAGGCAGCTTCAAGGAGTTCGAACGCCACTCCCGTATGGGCATGGTCGAAGAGGAGACGTTCATGAAACGGGTCGAGGAGCTGCGCAAGGCCGGGGCCAAGCGCGTCTTCCTCAAGACCGGCGCCTACCGCCCGGCCGACCTGGCCCGCGCGGTCAAGTACGCCTCCAAAGCCAAGCTCGACATGCTGACCGTGGACGGGGCCGGCGGCGGAACGGGCATGAGCCCCTGGCGGATGATGAACGAATGGGGCATCCCCTGCGTCGAGATCTGGAGCCTGACCTACAACTACGCCCACCAGCTGGCCAAAAAGGGCGAATACGTGCCCGACCTGGTCTTCGCCGGCGGCATCACCTTCGAAGACCAGATCTTCAAGGTCTTGGCCTTGGGCGCGCCTTATGTCAAGGCCGTCGGCATGGCCCGCGGCCCCTTGGCCGCAGCCATGGTCGGCAAGACCATCGGCAAGCGCATCGCCGAGGGCCAGATCCCGGTTTATGTCGAGCGGTTCGGCAACTCGATCGACGAGATCTTCGTCACGTCCCCCGAGCTCAAGCGGCGCTTCGGCAAAAAGTTCGCCGAGCTGCCCCCCGGCGCCCTGGGCGTCTACAGCTACTTCAAGCGGCTGAGCCAGGGCCTACGCCAGCTCATGGCCGGGAACCGCAAGTTCGGCCTGTCCTACATCACCCGCGACGACATCGCGTCGCTGACCAAGGAAGCGGCCGACATCAGCGGCATCCCCTACGTCCTCGACTGCGATAAGGACGAGGTCGAGAAGATCCTCAAGGGCTGAGGATCGCCGACCGGTGGCGGTCCCGCCGGGAATCGGATTTCATGGGGACGGGAGCGAAAGCTCCTGTCCCCGTTTTTTTGGACGGGCCGGAATCGACGGCCGCCGTCGGATCGGCAGCCCGCGTTTTTCCCCAAATTGACAAAACCGCGACAGAGCAAGTATTCTTGAAGCTGACCAAGGCCTTCGACCTGGCTGAAGCGGAGGAAAAAATTAAGGAGGGCGTCCCCCTGCGCGCCCCGAATTTCTAACCGTTAGGCCTTTTTGCTAATTTATTAAAACAGGCCCCAAGCCATCACAGGGAGGCACATCATGTTGAATAGGCATTGGCTATTCAAGATTGCCGTCTGCTGCCTCAGTTCATCCATGCTTCAGGCGCAGGGAACTTATAATTTGTTTAATAATCAAAATCACCCTGAACTGAACTGGTCTGTCTATGAAACCGATCACTTTCGCATCGTTTTCAGTGACGGACTCGAAGAGACGGCCAAAAGAGCGGGGAGCGTGGCCGAGCAGGCCTACGCCATCCATCAAAAGAATCTCGGCCTGGCGTTTAAAAAGAAATACCATATTTTCATTTCGGACATGGACGAAATCACCAACGGCGGCACGTCGCCGTTCGGCTATATGTTTATCTGGGTCAATCCTTCCGATTTCTTGACGACTTTCACCGGAACGGATGGCTGGCTGGAAAAAGTGATCGCTCATGAGATGGTGCATGCGCTGATTTTCGAAAACGCCAAAGGTTGGCTGGATGCCTTGCTTCCCTTGTCGTCGTTGTTTGTCGGCTTGGAGATCCACGAAGGAATGGCTCAGTTTTACGCCGGCGAGAAATGGGGCGTGGAAAGGGGGGACCGCTATCTCAATCAGGGAGTCCGGAATAATTCCATACTGCCCAATCCATTGGACCTCGATTTCGGCGGATTGACCTACGCCCGGGGATTCGCCAAGGTCAAATGGCTCCGCCAAACGATCACCGACGAGCAATGGGGAAAAATTTTCTCGAGGGAAAACGCCGGGGCTTTTTTCAATTTTAAAAAATCCTTCAAAAAAGTTGTCGGCCGGTCGTATTCCGACCTGGAAAAAGAATGGAAGAAAGCGATCGACGTTTATTTCAATTGGCGGGAGTCGGTCTCGGAACGTACGGAGACGATGGGCGCGAAGCTGGAAAAAGTCCCCGGCGAACAATTTTTGGCGATTAAAGCTTCTCCCGACGGGAAGTCTTATGCCTTCACCGGCATGAAGTCCTTAGAGTCCCGCTCTTTTGATCTCTACATTTGGGAAAAGGGGAAATCCAAAGCTCGGCGTCTGGCTCAAAAAAACATCCATGCCAATTTTTCCTTTGATCCGCAGGGAGGCAGAATCGTGTTCAGCCGGAGTCATTACGGAAAAAATGGCAGCCTCATTTCGGATCTCTATGTCGTGGACGTCCGGACGGCGAAAGAGAAAACGCTGACGCGAGATTTTCGGGCGATGGAGCCCGTTTTTGTCGATGAGGATCGAATCGTCTTCATCAGGCAGGAGGGGCTGGTCTGTAATTTTTATATGTGCCGGGCGGAGGGCGGCTCTCGTCCGGAAAAATTGACCGGATTCAAGTCGGAAATGTATTTTTCCGATCTGTCCGTTTCCCGCAGCGGGAAAAAAGTCGCCGCCTCTTTCCTGGATCCCAGCCGGAAAAAATGCGGCCTTGTCGTTTTGGACGTCGAAACCAAAACCCTTGATGAAAAGATCATGCCTGATCTGTGCCGCTTTCCTCTCTTTTCCCCGGAAAATCCCGAAGAAGTCCTTTTCACTTCCCAAGAGGATGATGTGCCCAATGTTTTCCGTCTGAACCTGCGAACGGGCGAAAAAGAACCGGTGACGCATCAATCCAATTATCTTTTCGTCACCGATTGGACGGATAAAGGGACGGCGTTCGGGATCCGGCAGACGCAAAGGCAAAGCAACGAGATTTTTATGCTCGATCCCTACCGCAAGCCCCAAATGTTTTCCGGAACACTTCAGGATTATTATGCCAAGTGGAAGGACACGCAACCCTCCACTCCGATGGCCGTCGAATCCAAGGACATGCCGGGGAGATTCCGCGGAGCTTTCCATTCCCTGTCCACGTTTCGGCCGTTGCTCGTCCTGCCCCTTCCGGTGTTGATCAAGGAAAAACTGTCCCTCGCTTTGGTGGGACAAGCCGCAGATATGATGGGGAAAAATCTTCTATCGGCGTTTATCGCTTTCGATTTCCAAAAATTCGCCGACACGAATTACGGCCTGTCTTTTCTCAACCGGTCCACCATTTTTGACATGAGCGCTGACGTCGGCTATGGAGACGTCACCACCTATCGCTTCTTGAATGGGAAGAATCTTTATGAAGGCGTCACCTCGGCCAGCCTTCAATTCTCCGTGCCTTTTTCACACGCCGCTTCGTACACCAAACATCGACTTTCTTTCGATTTCGGATATGAAAAGAGCGCCATTCTTAACGGTCCCCTCGATTCGAATACCGGCGCAGGCGAATCGACAGACAGGAGCGAACCGGCGAGGCCATACCGAATCGGTGACGTCGGCTTTGCTTATAACCTCAAGAACATCCAGCCTTATTTGTTTTTCCCGGCCCAAGGTTACGGAGCGGCCGTGGCCTACCGTTTTCATCAATCCTTTTCGGGAGGAGAATTTTCCTATCATTATTTTCATCTGAGTTCCTTTAAGCTTCAACCTTTGCTGGAAAACGCCTTGACTCTGTCTGTGGCCGCCGATGTGCAGGCCGTTTCCGGAAGGACTCCTCCCCAAAACCGATTGGGCATGGCCAAATATTACACGACCAACGGATTCCTGGCCTATTCGGACCAGATCTATATCCGGGGCGGAGACCGATATTTCCCGGGGAACCGGCTTTTGACGGCCAGCATGGAAATGCACTGTCCGCTTCCCCTGGGCCTGGCCGACATGGTCGTTTTCCTGGACCTGGCCAGAATTTGGGAGAGCGGCCCGTCAGGATGGAAAAATGGAAAAGGCTTGGCTTCTTACGGCGTGGAGATGAAACTGCCCAGTCTCTTGGGAAGCTATGTCGGACTGGGCGTCGCCCAAAACATCTCGGAACAGGAGCCGGGCAAATGGAAATTCTATCTCACAGTGAAAAACCTGCTTCCCTTTTGACGGGAACCGATCAATCCTAAAAACGCCGTCGGCCTTTCTGAAAATTCAAACATGCCCTGCGGCGAGGCTCAGAGGAGAAACGACCGCCTTCCTGACCTTTCCCCGGTGGCATTAGCGTAAAGCCCATAGTAACGAACCATGACCTGCCCTTTGTCGGGGATAGGCGAGGTCGATATTTAATTGACATACAAATTGTTTATGTTTATATATATTCATAACAAAGGGAAATTCCTATCAATCACAGGAGGAAACCATGCCTCGGTTGAAGAAGAAGTCCATCTCAAAAAGCGTAACGGGGGAACTGCCAGGCAACATCCAATTGCAAGTGGATGTTCACGTTTGTCTTTTAGATGCAATGACAAACAACTTTCCTATTAAGCGTTCGGAGATCGGTGCTAACACTGTACCGAGCAAGCCCCCAATTGGCGCCGACGCCCAAGGCTGGGGCATCGGTCTCGCCAGCTTCGGCGAGTATTTTCGCCACTGTCGTGAGATCTATAAATTCTACGTGCATAAGCCCCGCTACACAGAGGAGACGATCGACAAAACGTTTCCCGACATTGTCCTCCACCTCACAGAAAAAATTCTCGATCAATTCAATGGAACGGATAAATGAGCCGCTATTTTATATTAGCAATGGTCACGACACTGTTATTGACACAGCCTGTGTCAGCAGCAGTGTTGACTGCCAGCAACAAAACGCAGCTGTGCACTTCTACCTATCAGGGTAAGCCGGCTGTAGACAAAGATGCGCTTGCTAACGCGATTGTCACTGAGGCCGGGGCCGGGCAATACTTGGACGGTTCGAACCCGTTTGGCTTGCGTGATGGAGCAATCCAACTCCGGTCGATGGGTGGGATACAGAGCGAGCCGGTATATGCCATCCTCAACTGTGGTATCATAGCGGACCCGAAGGAAAACAAACCTTTTGGTCCAAACGTTGACCTCAAAAAGGACAATCGTGCGCTTCAGGCACGAAATGCGATCGTCAAGATCATAGGCAAAGAGTTAATTTTCCTTACAACAAACTGCTCCATCCCCGCTGGTTCAAATCTTACATACCGCATCAAGCGTCGAGAAAACCTTGTGGGGGCACCAACAACAGAAAATGAGTGGGCTAATCCAATGCTTCTCTTTCGTGATGATCCACCGCTTGTAATCATTTGCGAGGACAATACAAGCACTTCATCACTATCAGTCCCTGTCCCAGGTAATTCACAGCCACCATCTGGTGGTCTTTCCGCTGTAAATTTTATCCGCTTACGTGGCACCGTGGATGCCCTAACTGTAAAAGCCAACAATCTAAAAAGTGCAAAGCCGGCATCCGTTACCTATCAGCGCGATGGCTTAGCCAATACTGAGATATTCGGTATCAACGGTGTGCTAGGCATGCATTTCGGAGACTCAGCTGGTGTCTTTGATGCCATCCCGTTCATCTCCTATGAGAACCGCTCTATAACAGGCGGCAAGGGGAATATCGAAAAGTTCTCACCCGGTCTGTTATTCGGATATAAGATCGAGCGTCCAGCCTTTGCGATTCACACAAAGCTCGAAGCTTCGTTGATCAAAGATCTCCTTTACGATTCCAGCCAAGTTAAGTTGCGGGTCTATGCCGATCCCGCATTCGCACTTGGCAAAGGACGGGGAGTGCTCTTCGGGAGCTATATCCTGCCCATTGGTCCCTTGCAGTGGCGCCCAGACCTGACACTCATCGGCGACGTCTCCCATGTTAATGACAAAGGTACTAATCCAGCGCTTTCCGAGGCGAACAACTATTTTGGTCTCGGCGGTGAGCTGAGCCTACTTACCCGACTTAATCTCGGCCAGCCAATCTCCGACTTTGACCTGCAAGCCGGCGTACGTTACTTGAAACTGTTCGGTGGTATTAGCAAACAAGAGGCTCGTCGCTGGTTCTGCACCTTGAATTATGCACCGGCGAACTTCCCATATATTGGCATCGCCCTGTCATTCTCCAAGGGCAACAATGACGACACGTTTCAGGACGAAGAGATCTATAGCCTCAATTTCACGGTTCGCTACTGATGGCCGTAGTATTTAATTTGGTATTATTCTCTGGGGACACATATTATTGCATGATGAGATTGAGGATTAGCAGGTGAAACATATAAACAACTTTTTCTTGAAGTCCTTATTTTGGGGTATTCATAAAATATCCACGCTTTCGGCGGGCTCCTCGGAGGAGCAATAGGGAGTTCTATTCATGACTATGAAACACTCCGGATCGAAGGAAGATCTCATGATCAAATTGATTTAGTTATAAGAATATTGCGCACTCGAGCCCGATTTCCTGAATATCAATAACAGATTCTAGGTGGAGCATGAATCGATTGGGAGCCAGAGGCCGCATAGGCATGGCTTCCCGATGATCTAAATGACGCTAAAACCGGATAATCGCCTCAAAAGAGGAGACGCCTGGGAAAGTCAATTTTCTCAGGTTATCATATTATTGGCCATAGCCCAAAAAGCTCGGAATCAATACCTCCCCTCGCGCCAAGAGGATAATCCCGGCTGCGGATCGAAGTCAGAACACGAAGATGGCGGCGAAGGAGGCCCTCCGGGTAGTGATAACCGACCTTGCCCTCGGGCCCCGGAAACGTCAGCCGCTCAAACGGAATGCGCGGCCGTTCCCATTTTCGCTTGTCCATTTCTTTCGTTTGCCGCATAATCATCGCCGTCGCGAAACGGAGAGACTCGATCGTGGCATCCAAAATTTCGACTCTGGCCGGGAATCTCGACAAGCTTTATGAATTCGACCGCGAGCCCGTCACCCCCGACAAGCTCCAGGCCTGGAGCAAATTCGCCGGAATGTTCGCCGGCGAGCACGTGGCGGCCACGGAATTCGTCATCGGGGCCTTCTTCGTCCTCCACGGCGTGACGGTCCGGGACCTTCTCCTCGGCCTGCTTTTCGGCAACCTGCTCGCCGTGCTCTCCTGGGCGCTGGTCTGCGCCCCGATCGCCGTCCAGACGCGGCTGACGCTGTACTGGTACGTCCGCAGGATCGCCGGGCCGGGGCTGATGGTCGTCTACAACATCGCCAACGCCGTCCTCTACTGCATCCTGGCCGGGGCCATGATTTCGGTCTCGGCCACCGCCGTCGGACTGGCCTTCAAGATCAAGAGCCCGGCCCTGACCGACGTCTTCCCCAACAGCGTCGGCTGGGTCCTCATCGCCGCCGCCCTGGGGATTCTCTTCACCACGCTGGCCGTGCTTGGATTCGAGAAGCTCAGCCGCTTCGCCCAGGTGTGTTCGCCGTGGATCTTCGTCATCTTCGCGGCCGGGGCCCTGGCCACCCTGCCCAAGCTGGGGGTGCGTCCCGATTTCTCCAATTTCATGGAAATCGCCAGGACGAAAATATGGAACGGCGTGGCCGCGGCCGGCCAGGAAAAGCTCGGCTTCGGACATGTGCTTTTTTTCGCCTGGTTCTGCAACCTGGCCATGCACATCGGCCTTTCGGACATGGCCGTTTTCCGCTATGCCCGGCGCTGGACGTACGGCTTCCTGACGGCCTTCGGCGTGTACCCCGGGCATATGCTCGCCTGGATCGCCTCGGGCATCATGGTCGCCGGCATCGGCCGGGAAATGAACCCGGGTTTCATGGCTTATGAAGCGGCGGGACTGGCCGGCGTCGGCGGCCTTCTTCTGGCCGGCTGGACGACGGCCAATCCGACGCTCTATCGGGCCGGATTGGCCCTGCAGTCGATCACCCCGAATTGGCCGCGCTGGAAAATCACCGCGACCGCGGGCGCGGTTACGACCGTCCTGGCCTGCTTCCCGGTTGTTTTCATGAAGCTTCTCGACTACGTAGCCCTCTACGGCCTCATCCTGATGCCCATCGGGGCCATCGTTTTCGCCGAGCATTGGATCCTCCCCCGGCTGGGGATGGAACAGTACCGAGCGGAAAAGAGGGGCTGGATCATCAATCTCCCGGCCTTGGGCGTGTGGGCAGGAACGTTGATTTTCGTCTTCCTCCTGCCCCTCCATCTCTATTTCAAATGGCTGCCGGGGTACGTCTTCGCCGTGGCGTCCTATACGGCCCTTTCCGCGTTTGGCCGGCGGGCCCCGGCCGGAGGCCGCCCATGAGGCGCCGCGTGTTCGCCGTCCTCTCGATCGTCAGTTTGGCCCTCTGTCTGGCCTTCCCCATCCTGCGGTTTCTGGGACGGATATCGGTCGAAGGGTTTCGGTCCGGTTTATTGATTGCTTCCGTCGCCTGGTTCGTCTTCGCTCCGCTCTGGAGCATCAAGCCCAAAAAGAATTGAGACGGCTCTACGATTCCGCGCCGCACTTCTTGCCGGGGTCGGACAGGAAGCCCAGCCCCATCTCGCTGTCGGCGTCGATGACGACGCACATCTCGCAGCCGCCGCAGGCCGCCGGCACGTCGATAACCCGCAGCACGTTGGCCAGGTGTTCATACTCGGGCAGGAGTTCGGGCAGGGAGTTGGGCGAGTTGAGGAAAAAATCCCGGGCGAAAATGATGCCTTCCTCGTCCGGATAGAGGGCCAGGTAAGAGATGCGCGATTCGACCAGGTCCTGGAAGAAATGCGTCCCGAAGGACAGATCGGGGACGTAATTGCCGACTTTGCGGGCGATCTCGATCAGCATGGCCGTATTGTTGATGTCCGAATAGGTGACCTTGACGCCCAGCTTGATGTCCCCCCGGCTCCCCCACCGGCCGGGCCCCATGAGGACGAAGGAGCGGCGGGGCAGCATCGCGTTCAAGCGGCTGACGGCGTCGCCGATGGCGACCATGTCGCCGTGCGAGGCCACGGCCGCGTATTCGTCCGGATCGATGTAGATGATCGTCCGGATGCCGCCGACCCGGGCGTTGGTCAGGAACTTGGTGGCCGAGAAAAGCTTGCGCTTTTCCGGGATCCAGCTGGGGACGACGACCGGCTCCTCCTCCCCCAGGCGGCTCTGGGGGCGGCATTGCAGGATATAGAGCATCGTCCCGTCGTGGGCGAATTCGACGTCCATGGGGATGCCGAAGGCCTCCTGCAGGACGCGCATGATCTCCCGCATCTGCTTGAGGAAAGCCGTGTTTTCGATCAGCCCGGCGAAGTTGACGACCAGGACGTCGCGGTCGAGGCGGCTCATGGCCCGGCTGGCCTTGCGCACCGTGCTCCCGTCGTACACGGAGAACAAGCGGTCCCAAAGGGGAAATTCCTCTCCGACATCTTGAAGGACGTCCTCTATCGGGTGGGTCTCGAAGCGTCGGGTCTCGAGGTTGATGACGTCGATGAACTTTTGGGAGTAATGGAGGATCTGCTCGGGCGTGACGTTGACCCGGATCCCGGGCTGGCCAGGGCTGATGAGCATGGGATAATCGTTGCTCAGGCGGTCCACGGCGCGCGTGCCCAGCCCGGCGACGAGGCGCAGGACGCCGTCCTCGCGCCTGATGCGCGGCGACCAACGGAATTCATTGTTGCCGAAAGCCACCCCGGCGAAGGCGGGAAAGAAATATTTCCCCACCCCCTTCCCGACGACGCGCTGGATGAGCACACCCATCTCCTCGTAGTAATCGAGCAGGCCCCGCTCGGCCCGGTACTGGATGGCGTCTGGATTGAAGATGGAGGCGTAGACCTCGGCCACGGCGTCGCCCAGGGCGGCCAGCCGCTCCTCCTTGGTCCCGACGTTGGCCAGGAAAAGGCTGCGGTACTTCCCGGAAAAGGCCGAGCCGCGGCTGTCTTCGAGCAGGCTCGAGGAACGGACGATGAGCGGTCCCTCGCCGGCGTCCTCCAGGATGAGCTTGATCTGGGACATCATCTCCGGAGAAAAAAACGACTGCTTGCAGACCTGCTCGAGATAGGGGTAGTTGTGGCGGATCTCCTCGATGGGCGAGAACTTGAAGCTCTGCAGGTCCTCGAGGAAATTGTAATGGATGAAGTCCATCAGCCCGTCCGAGGTGATGAACCAGGATTCGGGCACTCGGAACTCCCCGATGGCCGGATCGCCCAGCGCTTTCTTCCTCAGGATGTGCTCGCCCAGGACCATGCCCGCCGACTTGCCGCCCAGCCGGCCCGTCCCCTGGCTGGGGCCCGTGACCCGGGACAAGACGCGGTTGAAATCGTGGACGGTCATATGGTCGCGGGCGACGCGGATGAACTGGAGCCGGTCGCTCAGGAACCGCCGGATCAGGGCGATGCGCGCCTGGAGATCGTCCGATTGGGACAGCGCCTGCTCGTCCTCGCGCGTCGAGCGGCAGAAGCGGTTGACGATCTCCTTGATCTCGAGCAGGCTGATCTCCCGCTTCTCCATGGCCACCATGAAGAAATTGAGCTTGTCCTGGCGCGCCCATTGCTTGATCAGAGCGGTCAGCTCGCGATCGGTCAGGGCCAGGGAAGCGATCCAGAGGGCCTCCTCGAAGACTTTCTCCAGCGAGGCGACGCTGTGCTTGGGCAGGGGCTGGTTTTCGTCGCGGCCGGCCTCGGGATCGCCGCCGTACAATTCCGGGGCCAAGTGGTAGAGGAGGCCCTGCACGCCGGGAACGCCCTGCCAGAGCAGGTAATTCATCAGCCGCCGCAGGATGCGCTTATAGAGCAGCGGGTCGGTTTCGCGCAGCAGATCGAGGATGACCTCCCAATCGGCCTTGCGCTTGCCCGAGGCCTCGACGCTGACGCTGGAGCCGCAGGCCGGGATGGCGCCCTCCCAATCCTCGATGAGCCGACCCAGCCGGTTGGCGATCAGCTCGATGAGCTTTTTCTCTTCCAGGAGGAAAGGGTCTTCGCGGCGGGCCGAGACGTTCTCGAAATAGCAGACTTCCAGAACGCCGACGGCGACGCCGCGCGCCCGCAACGGGACGCGCTGGATCCACTTGGTTTCGCTGAACCCGGGCGCGAAAAAGACCGCGTGGCGGTACTTGATCCGGGCCCGGCACAGGTCGGGGTACTGCCAGCCCGAGGGGATGGTCTCCACCACCCGTTGAAGGATTTTTTCCGAAGACAACCCCGGGGTTTCGAGAAGGGCGACGATTTTCTCCAGGCACTCCAGCTCCTTGACCCTTTCGCGGAGCGCCCCGCCCGGAATTTTATCTGAAGTCCGGTTTTGGCTCATGCCCGCCTCCGTTGGAACGGACGTATCCTATCATGAACCCCGGGGGGAAGGAAAAAAGCAAACGCGGCCGGTTTTAAACCCAGCCGCGCAGATGGCTGGCTTCGGCCACGCGCGTAACGGCGATCATGTAGGCCGCGTCGCGCATATAAAGGTTCTTCTTGCGGGCCAGCTCGGAGACGGCCTTGAAACCGGCGGTCATCTTCTCGTCCAGCCGGCTGAACACCTCGTTGAGGTGCCAGTAGAAGTTCATGTTGGACTGGACCTGCTCGAAGTAGCTGCAGGTCACGCCGCCGGCGTTGCAGAGGAAGTCGGGGATCACGAAGATGCCGCGCTTGTGGATCTCGGCGTCGGCCTCGGGGGTAGTGGGCCCGTTGGCGCCCTCGGCGATGATCCGCACGCGCTTGTGGATCTTGGCCGCGTTGGCTCCCGTGATCTGGTTTTCCAGGGCGGCGGGTACGAGAAGATCGGCTTCCTGCTCGATCCAGGCATCGCCGGGCAGGACCTCGTAGCCGGCCCTGCGGGCCTTGGCCTTGTCGATCGAGTTGAACTTGTCGGTGATGCCCATCAGCTCGTCGGGATCGACGCCGCTTTCGCGGCGGAACGTGTAGGAGGTCTGGTCGGTCTGGTCCCAGCAGGACACGCAAAGGGCCTTGCCTCCGTATTCCCGGAAAAGCTTGACGGCGTACTGGGAGACGTTGCCGAAGCCCTGGAAGGCGCCGACGGTCTTCTTGATGTCGATGCCGAGCTCCTTCATGGCCTCGCGGACGGTGTACATGACGCCGAACCCGGTGGCCTCGGTGCGGCCCAGCGAGCCGCCCATGCCGACCGGCTTGCCGGTGATGAAGCCGGGGAACTTGCCGCCGCGGATGCGCTCGAGCTCGTCGAGCATCCAGAGCATGTGCTGGCCGTGGGTCATGATGTCCGGGGCGGGGACGTCCTGGACGGGTCCGATGTTGAAGGCGATCTGGCGGACCCAGCCCCGGCAGATGCCCTCCTGCTCGCGGTCGCTGAGATTGTGCGGATCGCAGATGACACCGCCCTTGCCGCCGCCGAGGGGAATGTCGACAACGGCGGTCTTCCAGGTCATCCACATGGCCAGGGCCCGGACGGTGTCGACCGTTTCATTGGGGTGAAAGCGGATGCCGCCCTTGCAGGGGCCGCGCGCATCACTATGCTGGATGCGGTAACCGCGGAAAACCTTATAGCTGCCGTCGTCCATGCGGACGGGGATCAGAAAATGGTACTCGCGGAGCGGGCTGCGGAGCAGGTCCCGCGTGGCCTGGTCGAGCCCGAGCGTCTCGGCCGCAGTGTCGAACTGCTGTTGAGCCATATCGAACGCGTTGAACGGCTTCTTCTCCATACCTTCCTCCTGATGAGTGCGGAAATGAAACGATGATGGCATCCCCCGAGCCGCCTTAGTAAAGGGCCGAAAATCGTCCCGGTGGAAATGGAAATAATACCGCGATCGGCGCCGTTCGTCAACCGCCGGGCGGTCCGGAAAGCCCGCCTTCGACCCTTTTTTTAAACCACCCCGCCCAGAGGACGTATTCGACAATCACGGTGATCAGGGCGCCGAAAAAGACGTCGGTGGGATAATGCGCGCCCCAGACGACCCGGGAGACGGCCACCACGACGCCCCAGGAAAAGAAACAGGCCCCGACCAGCCGGCGCAGGATGGGTTTCGAACGGGGAATGAGATACGCCAAGGCCAGGAGGACGAAGGCGCTGGCCGTATGGCCGCTGGGAAAGCCGTTGTCGGTCCGGTCCGGTCCGACGGAGAAAAGCGGGAAAAACCCCAGGCTGTTCCCCGGGCGGGGGCGGTTGATCGCATACTTCAGCCCGAGATTGAGAAGGCCGGGCCCGATCATCTCGGTTAAAAACAGAAACTGCAGGGCGGGGCGGAATCTCCGCCAGCGTTCGATTTCGAACGAAAGAAAATAGGCCATGATCCCGATCCCAAGGACGATCCAGGTGGGCCATTCGCCGTAATTTTCGACGAGCCACCAGATGGTGAAGTTGTCGTGGGCGCGGGGCAGGTGCTGGGCCCAATTCGAGAGGGCCAGGTCGTGGCGGGCCAGGTACGCGGTCATAAACGCGAGAAGGGTCAGAAGGACGAGCAGCCCGACGACGACGGCCGGCCGCAGCTTCTTTTTCTCCATCGATCGTCGCCTCGAAAGAGGTTTTTCTTCGTTCCGCGATCGGGCAGACTATAGCATATCCGCGCCCGGGGATGATAGAATCCGGCGGCTTAAAATATTTGACTTTGCCGCTCGGATCGGTAGAATGGTTGGGTTTATAACGCAGACATTCCATGGGAGGGAGAATGAACATTCTCGGATTGGCCCGCCATGGGCTTAATAACTTCGAACAATTCGCCATCGTCGGCGTCGTCCTGACCGCCTTCATCAGCCTGCTGTACGCCTGGCTGCTCCGCGGCAAGGTCATGAAGAAAGACAAGGGCTCGGCCAAGATGCAGGAGATCTGGCTGGCCATCAGCGAGGGCGCGGAAAGCTACCTCGGCCAGCAGCTTAAGACGATCCTGCCGGCCATCGGCTTCCTGACCGTCTTGCTCTTCCTGAGCGTCTACATCGTCCCGCCCAGCCGGGAGGCGCTGGAGGAATTCCCCAGGAACACTCAGTTCGTCATCGCCGTGGGGCGCTCCATCGCCTTCATCCTGGGCGCGGCCTTCTCCCTCACCGTCGGCCAGCTGGGCATGCGCATGGCCATCCAGGCCAACGTGCGCGCCGCGTCCGCCTCCCGGCGGTCGTTCAACGAAGCCCTGACCATCGCCTATTACTCCGGCACGGTCACGGGCATGCTGACGGATGGCCTGGGCCTGTTCGGCGGTACGATGATCTTCATCGTCTTCGGCAAGGCCGCGCCGGACGCCCTGCTCGGGTTCGGCTTCGGCGGCACGCTGCTGGCCCTGTTCATGCGGGTCGGCGGCGGCATCTACACCAAGGCCGCCGACGTCGGGGCCGACCTCGTCGGGAAGGTCGAGAAGGGCATCCCCGAGGACGACCCGCGCAATGCCGCCGTCATCGCCGACCAAGTCGGCGACAACGTCGGCGACTGCGCCGGCATGGCCGCCGACATCTTCGAGAGCTACGAGGTGACGATCGTCTCGGCCTTGATCCTGGGCCTGGCCCTGGTGGCCATCACCGGCAGCCTGAAGTTCATCGTCTATCCCCTGATCATCCGGGCCATCGGCGTCATCAGCTCGATCCTGGGAACATTCACCGTGCCGATCTGGGAGAAGTTTCCCATCAAGTTCCTCAGGGCCCACGACGCGGAAGAGGCCATGTTCCGGTCCTATGAGGTATCGAGCTTCAACACGATTCTGTGGGCGTTTCTGCTGGCCGTCTTCTACGCCGGCGACTGGCGGATGGCCATGCTGACGGCCATCGGCGTCGGACTGGCCGTGGCCTTCAACCCCTTGACCTCCTACTTCACCTCGACCAAGCGCAAGCCGGTCAAGGACATCGTCAAATCGACCAAGACCGGCGCGGCCACGACCATCCTGTCCGGCCTGTCCGTGGGCATGGAATCGACCGTCTGGGCCCTGGTGGTCATCGTCATCAGCTTCATCGGCGCCATGCTCCTCTACGGCGGCCAACAGCCCATCTATGTCCTGTACGCCGTGGCCATGATCGGCATCGGCATGCTCAGCCACACCGGCAACAACGTGGCCATGGACTCCTACGGCCCCATCTCGGACAACGCCAACGGCATCGGCGAGATGGCCTGGCACGACATGGA
>Ga0315279_10000950_pt1 | contig 51435 bp, 49 predicted proteins | sample YL17G06_20_MG_FD_203694 | JGI IMG/M metagenome (GOLD analysis project Ga0315279, IMG submission 203694) | Sediment microbial communities from Yellowstone Lake, YNP, Wyoming, USA - YL17G06_20 | ecosystem: Environmental > Aquatic > Freshwater > Lake > Sediment | place: USA: Wyoming | collected... | reverse complement strand
TCTTCTTCGCTTGCGTGAAGCGAGAACGTCGCGGAGTCCCTCAGTCTTGCGGAGTAAACCAAACCAATCTGATCGAAGAACACCGAGACGGATTCCGGCGGTTTCCGTCTCACGGCACGAATTTCCAAGACGCCATCTTTGGCTTGAACGCGGAAAATCACACTTCCACCCGGCATCCAGTTAACCGGCTCATAACCTACCGAACGATGGACCATAACGGAACCGTCAGCTTTCACAATCAAAATACGCTCGCCTTTTTCCAGTCTTGATGTTGCTCTGCCAACGTAATGTACCCAGCATCTGCCAACAACAATTAACGTTCTGTGTTGGGTGAAAGCTTCTTTTGCGGTGGTTTCAGCTTCCGCAACATCTGGATCCACTAACACACTAAATGAATCAGATTTGACCACTGGATTCCGCCAATACGTTTAGAAGACGTATGTACACATAAGATTTCTGAAGGATTGCAATGAAGGATTGGGCGAAAAAACGCAAGATCATGCAGCGTTATGATACGACAGCCCATCTCTACGACATGCGTTACAATGAAGAGCAGACTGCGAAGATAGAGGCAGCTTTGAAGAATGTCAGCATAAAGAGCCACAGCTCGGTGTTGGATGTGGGCTGCGGCACGGGCATTCTCTTTCAGCATGTTATTTGCAGAGCAGAAAACATTGTAGGACTCGACATATCCAAGAAGACTTTGATTCAAGCAAAGGAACGTGCAAAGAACCTTCCTAACGTTCACCTGCTTTGGGCTGATGCAGACAACATGCCCATCAAGAAGGACGCATTCAACTACGTTTTTGCCATTACGCTCATCCAGAACACCCCAAGTCCGCACAAGACACTGAATGAGATCAAACGGGTTTCACAATCAGATTCTGTTATTGTCATCACTGGTTTGAAGAAATGCTTCTCTCTGGAAATGTTTGAAACTATGTTGAAAGAAGCAGGATTCAGGATTCGCAAGTTGATAGATGAGTATGACCTGAAGTGTTACGTTGCGGTGTGTGCAAGACTTCTTCATTGAAACCGCCCAATGATCAGACTAAACTATATATGAAAGCGGATGCAAGCCTTTTCCCTATAAGATTCCACTCCTCCCAAGACGGGAAACTGGTGGACAGCAGATGCCGTTAAAAACGATTAAAGAAGACACCGCGAATGGTTTGACCCTGCAATGGGTTTTGCAGGTGCAGAATTACAAGCTTTTTCTTAATAAAAGTCGTTGTGTAGGTTGTCAAATCTGTAGCTTGGCCTGTCCGAAAGAAGCCATTAAGATTGAAAAAAGGCTCAAGGTTCAGGCTGAAAAGGCTCAGAAAGCAAGGATTGATGTTGACCTTGCGAAATGCAATTTCTGCGGGGTATGCGACGTAGTATGTCCATACGGTGCAGTGAAAGTCACATCAAACGACAAGCACGCTCTTTCCATAGTCGAAAAAGAGAGTTTTCCACAACTCGTCCGCGATATTCAAGTCAACGAAAACAAGTGCAATGTGGATTGTTTCAAAGTCAAAGATCCGTGCCCTTTAGACCTAATCAGGGTGAGTCTGCTCCGTCCCGATGGAAAGACTATTGAAGATCCGTATTCTCTGAGCGAGAAGGAACGCGAAAGCCTTACTGTCAAAGTCGACGTTGACAAGGACCATTGTCCATGCTGCAAAGTCTGCGAAGGCAAACTTCCCGCAGGCGTGATGCACGTGCGGAAGTTCCTCCAGGGAAGAATCAATATTCGCGGCGAGAAATGTCCCGAAGGCTGCACGGACTGCCTGGATGTCTGCCCAGTCACGGGTGCTCTTTACCTTTCAGAAGAGGACAAGAAGGTACATCCTAACGAAACGTTCTGTGTCTACTGTGGATCATGCAAGATTGTTTGTCCAGTTGACGAAGCCTTGGAGTTCAAACGGACTCACGTTGAACATACTCCTGTTCATTCTGGGGCTTGGAACAAGGCTTTGGAACGGCTCACCTCGCCCATCGAGATGACCAAAGAGTTGAAGATGAAAGGGTCATTGAGGGCAAGAGAGTCTGTGAAGAAAAGAATAGGATTGAAGGCGAAGTAGAATGCCAATCAAGGTCACTAGGAGGAAAGCTGTATCCAGACAGGTCAAGAGGAATGGCAGATCCAAGGGACCCCGCATCGGAGTTTTCGTCTGCCAATGTGGCTCCAATATAGCTTCAATAATAAATGTAGATGAGCTGACAACTTACGCCAAGACATTGCCGGACGTTGCGCATGCAGAGAGCATGAGTTATCCCTGCAGTCAAAAAGGCCAAGATGAAGTTGTGGCTTCAGTAAAGAAAAACAAGCTTGACCGTGTAGTGGTTGCAGGATGCTCTCCCAGGTTGTATGAGCCGACTTTTCAGAGGTGTGTGTCAAAGGCGGATTTGAACCCGTGGCTCTTTGAAATGGCAAACATTCGGGAGTTTTCATCCTACTGTCACAAAGCCGACCCCGCAAAAGCTACTGAGAAGGCGAAAGACACGTTAAGGATGGCCGTCGCCAAGGCAAGGTTACTTGAACCGCTGAAACCGATTGAGCTGCCATTAACTAGGAAGGTCATGGTGATCGGCGGCGGAATTGCGGGCATCAGCGCGGCCTTGGATTTGGCGGACATGGGCTACAAGGTTTACATGGTTGAAAAGACCGAAACCATCGGCGGCTATATGGCACTGTTAGACAAGACATTTCCAACACTCGACTGTAGCATATGCATTGAAGGTCCCAAGATGGTAGATGTAGGTAGACATCCCAACATTGAGATTATTTCATACGCTGACGTGTTGAAAGTTGATGGCTACGTCGGCAATTTCAAAGTAAAAGTAAGGAAGAATCCTCGTTACGTGATAGCTGCAAACTGCACTGGCTGCGGCGAATGCAGAGACGCTTGTCCAATCGAATACCCGAACTATGCCGATATGAAGCTCGGTGTGAGAAAGGCGATTTCAATCCCGTTCGGTCAAGCCGTGCCTCTCACACACACAATCAACAGGGACTACTGTATCGAATGCTACAAGTGCGTAGACGCTTGTGGTGCTAGACAAGCTATAAACTTTGATCAGAAACCCGAAGAGATCGAGCTTAACGTAGGAGCCATAATAGTAGCCATAGGTTATGACATGTACAACCCTGAGGATCTTGAATGGACCGGTTATGGAAAGTTTACAAATGTTTGCACAGCTTTGGAGTTTGAACGGCTAATACTTGCAGCAGGACCCACAGGCGGCAAAGTAATTCGTGCCTCAGACGGGCAGAAGCCCCACTCAATCGCCTTTATTCAATGCGTGGGTTCCCGCGACATCAGCAGGTACGAGTACTGCTCAAGCTTCTGCTGCATGTACACGCTCAAACATGCAGTCATGCTTAAAGAGAAGTACAGAGACGCCATAGACGTCTATGTGTTCTATAATGATATGCGCAGCAACTTCAAGGGGTACGAGGAATTCTTCAACAGGGCTCAGAAGTCTGGAGTCAAGTTCATCAGAGTGAAGCTGGAAAACCGCCGAATAACCGAAAACCCAGAGACGAAGAATCTCACGGTATATGGTGAAACAGAGGACGGCAAACCCGTTTCAGCCGAAGTGGAAATGGTGACCTTGGCAAACGCTGCTATTCCTCAGAAAGCGGCTCCTGAACTTGCGAAGATCCTCGGGATATCTGTGAGCAAGGATGGCTTCTTCGTTGAGTGTCAACCCAAGATAAGGCCATCTGACACGGATGTGCCTGGAATATTCCTAGCGGGCGCGTGCCAAGGTCTGAAGGACATTCCTTACAGTGTGGCTCACGGCAGTGCAGCTGCTGCCCAAGCAGCATCTGTACTGGGCAAGGGAGCTTGGCTTGTAGAGCCTTTGATTGCGCAAGTCAATGAGGACCTGTGCAGTGGCTGCAGAATCTGTGAATCCGCATGCGGATTCAGTGCGATTAGAATCGAGAAGGCTGGCGACAAGGCATTAGCGAAGGTGGCTGAAGGATTGTGCAGGGGCTGCGGAGTGTGCAGTTCCGCGTGCCCGATGGACGCGATAAACATGCCCAACTATTCGGACAAGCAGATCGTTGCCCAAGTTGAGGCTGTGATGCGAAAGGGTGCAAAGCATGAGTGAGAGTTCAACCGCAAAGGTCGATTCCAAGCCTGAAGAAGTGCGAGTCGGAGTCTTTGTGTGCTACTGCGGCCTTAACATTGCCGGAACCGTTGATGTCGAGGACGTAGCTGAGTACACTCGCAAGTTGCCAAACGTGGTTTATGTCAAGACGAATCGCTACACATGTGCTGATCCAGGCCAGGAAGAGATTAGGAAGGGAATAAAGGAGCACAGGTTGAACCGTGTCGTGGTGGCTGCATGTTCTCCCAGAATGCACGAACCCACTTTCCGCCGAACCGTTTCGGAGGCAGGGTTGAACCCGTTTCTGTACGAGATGGCCAACATCCGCGAGTTTTCATCATGGTGTCACCAGAGCACTCCGAAAGAGGCAACAGAAAAAGCCAAAGAACTCGTAAAAATGGCTGTGGCAAAAGTGCAGTTGCTTGAACCATTAGATGTAATTGAGGTCCCAGTCACCAACAGAGCTCTGGTGGTAGGTGCTGGTGTCGCTGGGGCAAGCTCTGCTCTCGATCTTGCTGAAATGGGATACCAGGTGTATCTTGTCGATCGTGCTGAAATCATCGGCGGTCACATGGCGCAGTTAGGCAAGACCTTTCCAGTTTTTGAGTGTTCGAACTGTCCTCAACAGATCCATTGCCCTAGATTTTCGTGCGTGGCGACAAGAATCGGTGCTGTCGCCGTTCACCCGAACATCAAGTTGATGACTTTTTCGGACGTTAAAGAAGTTGAGGGAGTCATCGGCAGCTACAAAGCGAAAATCGTGAGGAGACCCAGATTCGTTAATGAGGCGACCTGCATCAGCTGTGGCAAATGTGCTGAAGTTTGTCCGGTCGAGGTGCCAAACAAGTTTGACGGTGGCGTGAAAAACCGAAAAGCCATCTACTTGCCGTTCTCCAACGCAACGCCATCCATTTACACCGTTGACAAGGACACATGCCTCTATTTTAAGGATGGAAGTTGCCGAAAATGCCAAGAGATATGCCCCGTGGGCGCAGTGGACTTCGAACAAAAGCCACAGGAAGAGAAGGTTGAAGTCGGCTGCCTTGTGGTAGCCACCGGATACGATGTTTACGAGCCATATGATCTGGAAAGCTATGGATATGGAAAATACAAGGACGTCGTCACGGCTCTGCAGCTTGAACGAATAATAGATTCTGAAACACAAGTGCTTGGAGAACTCTGGAAACCTTCTGACCACAAGCGGCCAAACAGCATGACTTACGTTCAGTGTGTTGGTTCAAGGGATTTAAACAAGTTTGAGTACTGCTCGGGTTTCTGCTGTATGCTCACGTTGAAGAGTGCAGTCTTTCTCAAGGAAAAATACGGTGACAAACTGGATATCAAAGTATTATACAACGACATGCGCGCCAACAGGAAAGGCTATGAAGAGCTCTTCAGGAAAGCGCAGCAGATTGGCATCAACTTCATTCGAACGAAGCTGACCAACAGGAAAGTCGACGAAGACCTCAAGACGAAGAAACTGACGGTGACTGCTGAAAAAGAAAATGGTGAACCAGTCAGAGTCGAAAGTGACATGGTGGTTTTGGCAACAGCAGCGATTCCAAGCCAAGGTTCAGAAGAGGTCGCGAGAGTCTTCAACATCAGCCGCGGTGGAGACGGGTTCTTTATGGAAAGCCATCCGAAACTGAAGCCAATAGACACACCGGCGGACGGCGTGTTCGTTGCCGGAGGCTGCCAAGGGCCGAAAGACGTGCCCTATAGTGTTTCACAAGGCATGGGTGCCGCGGCACGAGCAGCCACGATACTTTCCAAGCCCAAATGGAGCATTCAACCCATCGTAGCCGTGGTCAATCCCGCCAAGTGCCGCAACACGAAGGTGAAATGCGGCATCTGCGCCAAGGCCTGTCCCTACGGCGCCATTAGAGCATTAGAAGGACAAGTTGCTGAAGCCATAAGTGCGATGTGCCACGGTTGCGGCACTTGTGTGGCTGAATGTCCTGCAGACGCAATAACACAAAAGCACTTCACTGACGCCCAGATAATGTCCCAAATCAGGGCCGCATTGGAAACCGACGCAGAAGGCAAAATCCTGGCGTTCCTCTGCAACTGGTGTAGCTATGCCGGTGCAGACCTTGCAGGCACCAGCCGATTCGAGTACCCACCAGTCATACGACCCATTCGTGTGATGTGTTCTGGAAGGGTGGACCGCGATTTTGTCCTTGAGGCTCTTCGACTGGGCGCTGGTATGGTTCTTGTTGGTGCGTGCCACTTACCCTACGATTGTCACTACATAAGCGGAAACTACAAGATGAAAGCAAGAATGGACGCCTTGGCCCCAATGCTGAACAAGCTCGGACTGAGTCCGGAAAGATTCCGCGTTGAATACGTCTCAGCCGCCGAAGGCGTGAAATTCGCGGAAATTATCAGAGAAATGACCGCGCAGATGAACGCTCTAGGCAAAGACAAGATCAGAGCAGAAAACGCCAAACTGAAGCCAGTACTCGAGAACATGCTGAAACGGAAGGAACAGAAATAGTCCGTCCTTGCCGTGCTAGATGTATTTCAGTATTACCTGTATGCCGACCACGATCAGCATTAGGCCGAAGAATATTCGAAGATTTCTGCTGGAAACTTTTTTCGACGTGTACGCTCCCACTTGAGCGCCGATGACTGTTCCGAAAGCCAGCAAAAGCGCATACTCGAAGCTGATGTGACTCGCCAAGTAGTGTTGAGTCACACCCGACATTGTCGTGAAAATCATGGTGAACATGGAAGTCGCGGTCGCGATGTGTATCGGCATGCCCATGGCCAGCGTCATTATAGGAACTATGAGAACGCCACCGCCGATGCCGAGAAGCCCGGAGCCTAATCCTCCCAGAAAGCACAAGCTCACGCCAATCAGCATTGTATCTCTCGACCTGACCAGCTCGCTGTCAGATTTTCCACTTAGCGGAGAGGTTTTTCCTTCGGTACCTTGACGGTGGCCAGCGTCTGCCATCACGTACAAGGCAATTGGGATCAGCATAGCTCCGAGGATTATGCCCAACAATCGTGGCGGCAACATCGTAGTTAGATATGCTCCCAGACTTGCTCCCGGCACGGTTGTTACCGCAAGGACCAACCCGGTCTTATAGTAGATCCGTCTTTGTCTCGAAAAGTTCAACGTGGCTGCCACAGCCGTAAATATGATGGCTGTCAAGCTCGTCCCAATGGCATTCTGAGGAACAAACGCGTACACAAGCACCAACAAGGAAACTATGAAGGCGCCGCCTCCGATGCCCGCCAGTGCGGCGATGATTCCAATCAGCAACCCGAATATCGGCAGCAACAGTTCCAGCATGCTACACCACGCTGTGCCCTCATCTCTCATGAAATCTTCTGTTTGGCAAGATAGTGAACTGCACCTGCTATTAAGCATGCTAGTCCCAACGGTCCATGCTCGAAGACGTAATCATCGTCCAAAACCTAAACATTCAACCTCTCGCCAGAAGGCTACGCATGGTTTGTTCCTGGAAAGTGGGGCTACAAATGAATAAGCCAACTTGTCCACTCGGAACTCGTCGACTGCGACTTCAAGGGCTTCTATGAAAGCAGGAGATATCCGGACGACGCAGATATCCGTCTGAAACCTTAAAGCTAGGAAAACTTTCGATCTTCTTTGTCTTCCCAGAATTCCCGCGTGCGCAAATACTGAATCTTAGCCTTCAGAAGATCCATGTAAAACTCATCGTCTTTTGGATGCATTTTTCCAAGAACCCTAGAAGCGGTTTCTGGCCCCACTCCCTTGACCTCCAAGGCTATTATCGCTTTCTTGCCGTAACTCAGTGTCAGGTCTGCTGCGCGCCTTGCTTGCGTCAACTCCTTGAGGTCGTCTTCGGCTAGTTCTTTGTCCTCACGTCGTTTCTTCAAAACTTCGCGCAGGTGGTCTGCGTCCTGGCTTATGTACAAAGGTGCCAAAAGCTTAGACCCACATTTCCGGCACGATGGTTGTTCCTGCAGGTTTCTGATCTTTTCCTCGCCAGTCCATTCGCCGCATGACATGCACAGGAGTTTTGCCGATCTTGCGTCGATTGCCCTTTTCATCTTTTCAATGTTGCTCAGCAAAACATGTTCGGGAGCCATCAATTCCGACATGTCGGAAAACCTTGCAAGCATGTGAAAAGCCATCGGTGTCGGCTTCTCTGAGCTGACTATTGTACTGACGGTCATTTTGCCGCTTTTTATTTCAGACATTATCTCCTTCACCTTGCCGATGTCGACTTTCTCGATCATCGCCTCTCGCATTGTTTCATCGTAGATTGGAGTGTTGCTGAACCTTCTCGGAAGTTGACTTAGTCTTTCATAACTCATGGTCTTTCCTCTCGGCAACGCTCCAAACCGGTCGGCTACAAACTTCATCTTGTAAGAAAACGGGAATTTTGCTTCTAGGTAGTCGTTGAAGGCTTTCTCTACCTCTTCATCCGTCAACCTGAACAGTGTTTTACTGAGTCTTTCAGTCTCTTGCCTTGTCACCTTTTTAGGTGTTTCAATCAAGATGTGATAGCCGTCGTTCCACCAACCAACGATGACTTCCTTGTCCGACAGTTCAGCATCAAATATACAGCCCAAGGTACGGTTTACCGTCTCGCCGAAGGAAGCATGAATTATCAAATACTTGTCAAAACCTTCAACAACGATGTGCTTGTCCGTTGGCAACGGCGCTCCCTGCCTGAGATGTTCTTGAACTTCTTGAACCGTACTCAGCAGCGCAGATTTGTCAGTTGATAATTTCTCAGCAAGTCTCTCCACCGCAAGCTCAGCCTTTCCAGTTTCTCTCAGCATCCTCTGAATTTCTTCCCTAAGTTGCCCGGTCCTCTGTGCAAGATCAAAGGGAACTGGAAGCATCTCTCCGTCCCATCCAGGAATCGCAGCCAATGGATCCTCCGAGGGAACCACGTAAACCTTGCCCGTTTCCTCTTCAATCTGAACTATCCGCCACACTCTTCCTCTCACAATTATGTTCAAGCCGACTCGTGCTTTCAAAGCCATGAACTCGTCGCCCAAGGTGCCAACTTTTCTGTCAGAAATCACGTTAACTATCGGATAGCGCCTCTCGTCGGGGATCATGGAAAGATTCTCGTAGTAATAACTCCTTGTTCTCCGGCCCTTCCTCAAAACTTTTCCTTCTTCCTCAACCCTTAACTCACCTAAATGATCTAAAAAGTATATCACGTCCAGAAACGTATCTTTCGAAAGTTTTCGGTACGGATAGGCTCTTCGTATCAGATCCAAAACATCATCGGCACTTGCACTGCCTTTGTCCATCAGTACTCCCACGATTTGATGAGCCAAGACGTCCAAAGCGTTTTCGTGGATCAAAACAAGCTCAATCTTGTTTGCATAAGCACTTTTCACTGCCGCGATCGACTCCATAGTGTCATCCGGGAAAGCTGTGACGATGAAGCCTTCTGATAGCATGTCTAGTCGATGACCGCTGCGGCCCACTCTCTGAATCAAGCTGCTCACTTGTCTGGGTGAAAGATACTGGATAACGAGGTCAACGTTTCCGATGTCGATGCCCAGCTCCAGAGTGCTTGTGCAGATTATTGCTCTGAGACTGCCCGCCTTGAACTCGTCTTCGATCTGAGCACGAACCTCCTTAGACAGAGAACCATGGTGCACCGCAATGTCGCTTCGCCCCAACTGAGTAAACTTGTAACCAAGCATCTCGGCAATTGTTCTGGCATTGACAAAAATCAGTGTTGACCTGTGGCTGTCCACGAGCTCGATTATCCGTCTTATTCTTGCAGCCGCCTCAGGAGAGGTGTTAAGCTTCGCAGCAAGGTCGTAATCAGCTTCGCTTGGAATCGGATTTTCCACATGGTAACGATAGCTCTTGGGCAAAATGGCTTCGATGATCTTGACATCTCGATGCGTTCCGGCAATGAACTTTGCGACGTCATCCGGATTGCCCACGGTTGCCGACAGACCGATTCTCTGAAACTCCTTCCCGACTACTTCGCGGAGCCTCTCCAAAGCTATTGCAAGCTGAACCCCGCGTTTGCTTGAAGCTAGTTCATGCACTTCATCAACAATGACAAACTGAACGTTGCTCAAATGCTGTTTCATCAGTGCTCCTGGGAGAATTGCCTGAAGCGTCTCAGGCGTGGTTACAAGCATTTGCGGCGGAGAAATCGCTTGTTTTCTTCTGAGTTTCAAATCAGTATCGCCGTGCCTCACCTCAATTGAAATGCTCAGCCTTGACGCCCAAAAGGACAGACGCTTGAGCAAGTCTCGGTTCAAAGCCCTCAAGGGAGTAACGTAAACCACAGCTATCCCACTTCTCTTTTCTTGTTGGGTCAGCTTTGAGAAGATGGGAAGCAAAACGGCCTCTGTTTTCCCGCTTCCAGTCGGCGCAATCAAGAGCAGGTTGTTTCCATCCAAGATTGGTAGAATAGCCATCGTTTGAGGCAAGGTCGGCTGAAGAAAACCGAGTTCAACTAATGCCTCGCGAACTGGTTTGGCAAGCAAATCGAGCGGCTTGTTCTCTGCAGTCGTGCCCATTTAATGCATCGCCATGAATACATTGTTGTTGTCAAACGTTTATTCTTTATCACAAAGCGAATGCAAAGCTCAAAGGCTCTGAGACATACGTTACAAGGCTGCAGTCGCTTCAGGGTCATCAATTCAACGTGAAATCCGATAGTGAAGAAATCCTGGACCTCGTTGTTGATGAAACAAAGCCCACAGCGAGGATAAGGGTCCAAACCCCAGCCGACTCTTGTCAGCCGCTGTCGGACACTGCTTAAGCTCAAGTCTTCTCTACTGCCTAAGCAAGGCAAGAATAGGGGCCAAGAATCTGGAGACAACCGTCAAGCTGCAAACTGCAATAAACGAGGAAGGCCGTTTGAGAGTCAAAGAGATTAACGTTCAAATTGTACTTGATGTGAATGAAGATGACAAAGCACGACTTCCTAGATGCCTAGACATGTTTGAAAACTACTGCACCGTAACGGAGAGTGTGAGAAAAGGCGTACCCGTAAATGTAGAGATGAAAAAGTAGCAGACCAATCCTAGCCGCTCCGGGTCAAAAGAAAAAGGGTCCTTTCTTAGTGGCATAGTGCTCTCATTTGCGTCTTTTCGCCGGTATATCCGTGAGGTTTATAGGTTGTGAAAAACCGTATTGAAATTTGGGTGGCTTACGGGGTAGGATCGCACGCTTGAACGTGCAAAATAGGATTTATTCCTGTACTCCACAGGCCACTCACTTTGTCTTCAAGGCAAGCGATGCTTTGACACTCTCATCCTTACTATATGGTATTGAAATCGTTTCCTTGAATTCACCCTGCTCGAAGATCTCCTTGAATTCATTCATCAAGGGCTCTTTTCTTGAAGAGAAGATCACTTCATTCTGTCTGTTTGTCCAGACAGTCAATCCTCTGGTTTTTCCTTTATGAACAAAATGCAAGAGCATTCTTTCTCTCTCGACCTGCAAAAGACTTATCGTGTTTGACCCTTCTATGCCTGAGAAAAGCGCGTTTACAGCATCTTTCACGGTTTCTCTTTGCTTCAACAAGTCCTCAAAAAAGTGCGGAATGACCTCTGAATCAATGAGTTCCACCTTCTTCTCAGACTCAAGAAAATGTGACCCATCTAGCCTTTTCCGAATCGCCTCATAATTAGCAACTTTGCCGTTATGCGCTGAGACAACAGTCAAGTCCGGACTGCACGTTCCTAGGAAGGGTTGCGTCGTCTCTCTAAACTTGGCTGATTGCATGAATTTTGGACTTGGCATGCGTACATGTCCGACCAAGACTGACGCGTCTTTCATCTGAACAATCTCGGACAGACGTTTCGCAGGAGAATCAGGCACTGCTCCAACTTTTTCAAGCATAATACTCCCATCGTCCTTCAGGTAGGCTATGCCCGCACCATATCCTCCAACAGGTCTTGGCTCTTCCTGATACTTATGAACCTCCAGCTTCTGAAGCACTCCAAAAACCTTGACCATGGAGAGGGGTCTCCTCAAAGCAAACCCGAAAACGCCGCACATTTTTCGCTCTTCACTCCTACGACAGACTTAATATCTGTGAATAAACGCTTCTTAATTAGTTGGAGGTCACTCCACCGGGAAGAGCAGACAGAGAAACCGGATCAATCAAGGAATCTCTTTCATTTCACGAATTTGTCGGCGTGCCGCTTGAATCTCTTCTTGCACTTCAGACAGCAGAAATAGTACGTTTCTCCATCGTGTGTGATCTTGAACTTGGTCGTATTCTCGTCAAGAACTACGCCGCAAACAGGATCCCTGGGCATTACCTGCATATCACCTTCTACAGTCACAAGCCTACATGTGTCCCTGCCTATTATTGTTGTGGTATACCAGAGCTCTTTCCGAAAGAATTCAGTGCTGAAGAAGAAAGCAAGGTTTGGCGGGTGCTGCACTAATCACCGCTGTTTCGACGATAAACTTTGGCGGGCGCTGGCCTGCAAATCTGTCTCTAACGTTTGTGACGCACAGAGTATTATAGGTTAATATTCAAGATACTGAGTCCCGATTAAGGTGAAGGCCGAAATGGAAATCAAAAAGATGTTGAGAAGCCTTCTGAAGCAGAACAAAGGCATCGTGGGCATTGAAGCTGCAATAGTGTTGATAGCGTTTGTCGTAATAGCCGCAGCCATGGCTTACGTAGTCATAAACATGGGTTTCTATTCATCTCAAAAGGCAAAATCAACCATAGACAGAGGAATACAGGAGGCGACGAGCGCTTTGACCTTAGACGGTTTCATCACGGGATACACAAATGCAAGTAGCAAAGTGCAATATCTCGCGATTCCGCTGAAGCTCGCTGTGAGTCAAGAGCAAGTAGACGTGGCCGCTAATACCACAGTCGTCGCGATATTTGGCACAAGCTTCTCGCTGTCAGACATATACAGCAATGCTGCTAGCAGCGCGGAAACGAACCTAACAGCCCTGATGACAGGCACAACGCCGGGCCCCAATGCTACATGCTACATTTTCAACGGCGACGGAGACACGGTCGTTGAGCAAAACGAAAAAGCATATCTAGTCATAAACCTCGGAACTGATTACACGCTCTCTTCCTACGACAAAGTCAAGATTGAAATCAGGCCGAGCAGAGGAGCAGCGCTTATGGTTCAAAGAGAAATATCCGGCGGTTTACAGGCAAGCGCTCAAATCGATCTTGGCTAGATGGCTCAAGAAACCATGTGAAACTGATCTGCCCGAAGTCAAATTCCTTTGAGGACATATCAAGTCGAACTCGAGAACAAGTGTCTTTGCGGAAACAAGAACATTAAGGTCATAGGCGCTAGAAATGTTCCGAGATTTCTGAACAGCTCTTTCTGTTTCCGCATTAGATCTGGTATCCAGATCTCTAAATAGGGCGTGGTCATTCGTTGTCGAACGCTTCAAATGGCTCACGGTTCAGAGCTTCCTTAGGCCGAAAGAAAAGAAAGGAGCGATGTAGGCAGCGAGACCTATCTATATTTTCGGCTCTTTTCTTTCCATTCATAGTAAAGGTAGCATACCCAAGGAAAGAGACCTAAGCCAAGGCTTACTGTCGTCAATAACCAAAGCCAGAGTTCGTTCAAGTCATCTCCTCAACCTTGTCCTCATTCTCGATCGCTCACGCGTCGCTCTCTATGAATAGCCTAGGTGCGGTAGCCTAAAAGCGGGATTTCGAGATTCGAAATGAGTGTGTAACGAACATATTTCAGAAAATGACGCGTAACACGAATCCGTGGCAGGCGATATTAAAAGACCAAAAGATTGAAATTTTCATTGTGGTTAACAGTCTTGTGGACTATGAAGAAATCGAGGTACGCGTACGCTTCTTGCGGATGACATCTTTTTCCGCTCCTGAGTCCACGAGAACAATTTTACCTATTGGGTTGCCTACCGATCATTTTCCATTTTCTCTACGATCTGTTGATGCTTCGTGTGCATCATCTTTCTATCGAAATCCGAGAATTCCTGAAGCATGTTTTCCAGTTCTTGCTTGCTGAGATATTGCATGCATTGATGGAAGAATTGTCCTTGTTCCTTTTCAATGTGCATGAGAGAAGACTCTACCAACTCCTTCAACAACTTTAATATTTTGTGATGACTCGGTTTCATCTATGATGCAAGCCCGTTCGGCACTTTCGGAACCGTTAACGGTCTTCCTTCCGCAAGCGTGTTCTTCAATCAGACTTCGCATAAGCTTGCTGTGCACGTCTGACATTTTCTTTTTGGCAAGATCTCAAAAAAACGCCCTCTTCTTTACCGTGATGACGTCTGTCGGCATAGGTCCTGAGAAGGTCAATCCTAATGTCAAGAAAGCTCAGGTCTATCTTGCCATTTTCGCGTGCCTTGCACAATTCCTTGTCCAACAGTTTAGTCATGCGTTCGATCAGTCTGTACTCTATCACTAAGGGATCGATAAGCAGCAGGTTTAATCCCTCCGACAAAAAGTCTGCTCAGACAGTAGAGTTGTTTTCTGAATATTTGAAATGTTCTATCCGAAGGCATCTGCACAAAGTCTTGTCATGTTCAATGAAAGGTCGTTGAAGTTGAGTGAAGTCTAGGTTTGCCTAAGCAAACAGAGCAGATTCCTAGCCTGCTTGGCTCCAAGGTGAAATGGACGTTTGCTGCATTGACTGTTCTTGCTGATTGACAGGTGGTGTGTGAGAACTTTTGTCGATAAAGAAAAGGGAGAGGAGAGAAGGTTAACGTTCTGGAGATCCGTTGACATAAGCCCACACGCTTATCAGGACAAGTGTTAGGCAAGCTCCGGCGAAGCCTGATACCAGAAACCTGACTTGGACTAGCTGCGGCAGTATGACCATTAGTCCTGGAATCACATAGTCAGCTGTAAGTTGGGCTATTACTCCTGCCAAGAATCCCAAGATTGCTACCAACACGAAAATCTTTAACCTTTCACCCATTTGATTCACCTTTTGGATAGCATTTAAATTCTAGCCTCTTTTTAGTCTAACTTACAGATTTATGTCTATTCTCAGAAAACCGGACACATCTTCTTTTAGTTGGAAAATTAAAGCCCAAAACCTTTTTGACCTTGGCATATAGCTCTACATATATACATGCGTATTTTCAGCATATTAACAATGCATAAGATTCTTTTGCGTGACCTTTGTTTTTTGGAGGTAACTAATTTGTCAGAAAGGTTTAGCAAAAAATGGGAAACAAGAAGAGACGAACAGCCATTCTCAAAACGACTACAGGAGGCAGTTAAGCCACCTGGTCCATTGAAGCCACGCATGGACTTTGCCGTTAGACGCATCGAACTGCAGGTTCAGAAATTAGATCAAGCCACGGAAAGATTTGGCCAACGAGACAAGACAATTTTTGCAAGAATAGTCGACGCGTACACAAAGCACGACACCGCACGCGCAAACGTGTTCGCTAATGAACTGGCAGAGATCCGAAAGATGGAGAAATTGATCATAAATGCGAGACTAGCACTCGAACAGATCGTGTTAAGATTACGCACAGTATCAGAACTGGGAGATGTGGTGTCCACATTAGGGCCAGCTGTAAGCGTCCTAAGATCGGTCAGAGCTGGACTTGTAAGCGTTTTCCCCGAAGCAGAGAACGAACTTGGCGAAATAGGCAACATGCTGAGCGGCATAATGATTGAAGCAGGACAAGGCTCAGGAATGACATTAAACTTTGACACAGTGAACGAGGACGCATCGAAAATTCTCACCGAAGCAGCAACAGTTGCAGAGCAGAGGGTCAAAGAAAAGTTTCCAGAACTGCCACCAGGGATCCCAGGACTTCCAGCATCTTCGCTAGGCGAAAAATCGTCAACCGAAACCTCATAGGAGCAGGGGATGGAAAGCATGTCACAAAACCCCAACCTTTTTCTTTCAGTCGGAAAACAGATCAAGGACGAGTACGGACGAGTGATAGGCAAAATAGCGTCTTTTGCAGTAACCCCAAGCGGAAAATTTGACGCCGTCTTTATCGAACTTGGTGATGGAAAATTCCTAAAGGACAGTGCTGAGCACCTGAAATTCGAGGGTGCCGACATAACTCTAATATCAAGGATAAAAGCAGGGGCAACCGTTCTCTGTGATCAGATCCCCCTGATCTGGCGTAAGGATCAGGCTCTTAAGGATTTGTCGGAAAAGAAAAAGATTTCAAAAGAACTCTACGCGGAGTTGCACAGCAGCTTCGACGGTGCACTGACCCAACTGAAAAACGAGGCTCAAACTCTCAGAGAGGAAATAGAAGATGAGATTGCAACGTGTGAAGAGGAAACAAAGGCTCTGAACTATGCTTTGGTATATCTCGAAATCGAACGCGAAATAGGAAAAATGGACAACCAATGCTACGAGACCGCCTTTTCAATAATTCAGGACAACATCAAGAGAGTCCACATGGAGAAAAACGATCTGGAACTCACGAAGAGCAAGCTTTCAAGCATTCTGCTGGGTGACGCGGTAAAGCCAATTGAACAGCTGAAAGGCAGACCAATTGAGGCTTCTAAAGGGCCTGTTCCAGTTTCAGTGGCCCCAGGGCTTCCCGAGCCGCCTGTAGTTGTCTATGTGAAGGAAATCGGAAAAGCAGGCATATAAAACTGAAGAGAGAGTAGCGGGCGGAGGGAAAAACCATCAAAGGCTTCATTCACTCAAGCCCTCCACCACTTCGCGAAACAGCGATCAGGTCAATACAGACTCTGAGAGTCCAGCACAACAAACTTGAGCAGGCGACCTACAGGCTCAAAGAAAGAGACAGGATTCTTTTTCAAACGTGCATCGGTGCGTTGAAGAACAAGAATAGAGAACGAGCGGCGATCTGTGCCAATGAGATCGCAGAAGTTCGGAAGCTGATAAAATTCCTCTACAACGTGGAGCTGGCTATTGAACGCGTAATCCTCAGGCTTGAAACAATAAAGGAACTAAGTGAAATTGTTGTTGATCTGAAACCTGCTTTGAAACTGCTTCAAAGCGTGTCTCAGGAATTGTTCGAAGTTCTGCCCGATGTTTCGTCTGAACTTAACAAGGTCAATGACACGATAAGTGAAACATTGTATTCAACGAAGATAACAGCCGATGAATCAATAATCCCAGTAAATCGGAAAACGCCTGGTGGCGAGGTAATACTGAACGAAGTTTCATGTTTCCTTGAGCGGAGAATCTCTGAGAACCTTCCTGAACCGCCTGCTACTCTGAAAATTCCAGAAATTGAGCAGAACACTCTTAAGGAGATGGTTGCGCTGGCTGCCAACTGCTCAGAAGCAAAGAGCTGTAGGACCTCAGAGGGTGTCGGAAAGGAAGCCTCTCAAACCCTCATTTCTTATAAGAAATCCGAGATTAAGGAAATCTCTTTGAAAGTTGAAAATCCGAAATTGGAAGATGTTCTTCTCGAATACGTAAAGAAGAGTAATGGACAAATCGATCTTGAACGTTGTTCGGTCGATTTGGAAACCTCCAATGAAGAAATTGAAAAGGCCCTTCAAAGTCTAGGGTCAAAGGGAAAAATAAAGGTTGAACTCAAAACGGGAGAATGAAGTTTATGAGCGCATCACAAGAGCTGGAGAAGGCTGCAACCAACTTCGCGTTGGAGGCAGTACGTTTAGACAAGCAAGGGGCGAAAGGCATGGCGATAACCATGTATCAGAAGGCCATAGAAAACCTCTTGCAACTAGTCCAGTTATATCCGGAATACAGTCTGAACAAGGTTTACATACAAAGAGCAATAGCCTATCAAGAACGGATAAAGACGATACAAGGAGCTGTCACTTCCTACGAGGCGCGAGCAGAGGGCCGAGGAAGCACAGTTGAAAACGGCACAGGAACTACTGAAACAGGCAAATCAAGCTACGAGGAACTAATTCTCACTGAGAAACCGAACGTGAAATGGGAAGGAGTCGTTGGGCTTGATCCCGCGAAAAAGGCCGTAAAGGAAGCCATAGTCTATCCAGTTCAGAGACCAGACCTGTTCCCACTAGGTTGGCCAAGAGGAATACTTCTATTTGGGCCGCCAGGGTGTGGAAAAACATTGTTAGCCGCGGCGGTTGCCACCGAAATTGACGCAACCTTCGTTTCCATTGACGCAGCATCAATAATGTCCAAATGGCTAGGAGAGGCGGAGCAAAACGTAGCCAAACTTTTCACTTCGGTGAGAAAATCAGCCATAGAAGGAAAACCTGCCATAGTATTCATCGACGAGTTAGACTCTATGATGGGAAAGCATTCGAACGAGGTCGGCGGAGAAATTCGGGTCCGAAACCAGTTCCTAAAAGAGATGGACGGGATCGTGGATAAGGGGAAAAATCTCCACGTCTACGTCATCGGCGCAACCAACAAGCCCTGGGACTTGGACTGGGCCTTCATAAGGAGGTTCCAAAAGAGAATTCTGGTGCCGCTTCCAGACCATCATACCAGATTGATGATGTTCAAACTCTACACAGCCAATCTGCAGTTGGCGCCTGACGTTGACTTGCATGAGCTGGCCAGATTATCGGAAGGATTTTCTGGAAGCGACATCCGAGACGTTAACCAGTCAGGACAGCTGAAGCTCATAGGCGAATTCTTTGAGTCCGGCCAGGCAAACAACAAAACAGCCAAGCCAAGGCCACTCACAATGGACGATTTCAGACAGATACTGGAAGAGAGGAAACCCAGCGTCTCTCTCGACATGCTGGCACTGTATAACAGGTGGTTTGAAGCCTTTAAGGCTCTGTAAAAGGGGATGATGTAACAAGAGTTCGTTGACGCATTGGATGGAAAGGTTTGGAGAAATACATCTCTTTTGTAAATGTCTCCTTTCTCCCATCTCCCCCTCAGATAATTTCTCCAAACCCCATAGCCCAATCGCAACACAACTCAAGTTACAGCTTCTTTTATCACCAGCTTCTCAATCAAATCTGCAATCTTCTTCGCATCCTTGAATATGTCAAAATATGGGCCTTTCATGCCGAGCCTTTCCGGGGCGTAAGGTCCTGTGAAGACCAATATCGGCTCAAACGTTTCAACGGCCTCTGCAACATCATCGGCAGATTTCACAACCACAATCTTATAGATGCCTCTGGCTTTGGCCACAAGCTGCCTGAACCCCTCTAGAAAAACGATATCGCTGCCTCGGCTTCTCCTCAAAATCTCCTCGAGTGAAAAGTTTTTTCCGTGCACTTTTTCTATCGTAGCTATCTCATCAGCTGAAGCAGCTATCACTGTTTGAGCCCCGGAATGGGCATATCTCCACGTGTCTTTTCTTTCCTTGTCAATCGTGAAATTCGGTTCCGGAATGTGTTTTACTGTCGCTACTCTGTAACCTCTGTTCACAAGTTCTCTGGTTAGGACCTCTATTGTCGTCGTTTTTCCAGACTTTTTCCCGCCGACTACAGCGATCACAGTCTGCCTCATCTCTGACCCTCTTCTATTGCATCTCTTCCCTGAAGACTTTCTCTAGTCTGCTCTTCTCTATGTGAAGCTCCTCCGAGAGATTCTTCACCCATCTCACATAAGCTCTGAAAAGGTTCTGCAAAATTTCCGCCTTCTCTTGTACAGACAACTCCTTTTCTTCAGCAAGCAGAAGAGCAAACCATCTTCCAGCGTCCGAGAGTTGATACGATTTAACCCAGACGATGCGACCACTTTTCTGAACCTTCTCCATCTCTTCCTTCAAGACCGCAAGCTTGGTCAAAGATTTCAAGTTTTCAATAAGCGTCTTGTTTGAATAGGCCAATTTTTCAACGAGGTCCTTCTGATAAATCTTGTTTGAAATACCCTGCTTCAGCGAAAACTTTAGGATGTCGACAGCTGCTTTTGAACCGAAAATGGCGTTCAGTATCTTGGTTTTTTGTCCTGACGGAAGGAAAACTACATAGGGATGTAGATCCTCGTCCAACCCTAACCCCTTCAGCACGCTTTAACCTGCTACTCGTTTAAAGGTTTTGGCTTCGTACAATAGGTTTTTTTGACACACCGATCAATTTCTAACAAGGTGCCCAAAACGAACTTTACAAACTGGCTGCCAACAGACGGCGACACTTTCGCAACTAGAGAGGGTTTTGTTTTCAACGTTCTCGGCTACGAGCATCCGACTGACCGGGTTTTCGCGTTTCTGAAATACATCCCGGCCGGATTGAAAAGTCAGTTTCATATTGATTATTTGGAGAACACGTGGGACTATGGACAACAGAAGCTCTTTCGAGCCGAAAAGCTCTACACTGCACAGAACTATCAGGATTTTCTTAAGACTTTTGGGAAGAGCTATCCCGCGTACGCATATTTTTGTCCCTTCAGAGAAAAAGAAGTAATAAGTGCTCCACTAAGCCTGATCAAACAAGTCTTCGTTCCAAGGGAATGCCTGAATCGTCTAACCAGACTTGATAGCAGAGACAGTTTACAGGAAACGGCGTTGCGCCTTGTCACCCGGCTGTCAACCGAGTCAAACATCAACATAGAAGACTTCGGAATTCACGGTTCCATTGCTTTGAACATGCATACGCCGAAATCGGACATTGACCTGGTCGTTTACGGAGCGCAAAACTTTCGAAAACTTGAGACAACGATAAACATGCTTGTTGAAGCTGATGTGTTGAGCTTCAAGTTCAACAACCGATTGGACGCGGCTAGGCGCCACAAAGGGAAATACAAGAACACGGTATACATGTACAACGCAGTCCGCAAACTCGAGGAAATCAATTCAAGATACGGCGAGCTGAAGTATGCTCCGATCATTCCTGTCAAGTTTGACTGTAAGATCAAGGACGACAGCGAAGCCATGTTCCGTCCTGCCATTTACAAAATTGAAGACTACAAGCCAGCAGACGTATCTTCATCACTAGCTGATGACAAGATTCCTGAACTTGTGACCTCGATGATCGGATGCTACCGCAACATAGCTAGAAAAGGCGGCACGGTCAGAGTTTCAGGGGTGCTGGAGCGTGTTGAAAACCTTGAAACAGGACATGTTTTCTACCAAGTCGTTGTCGGAACAGGCACCAGTGAGGAAGAACACATTTGGCCACTCCAACCTTGAGAGATCGTGACGCAATCGTCACGAAAGAAGGCTTGATCTTCCGCGTCTTCGGCTACTCACACCCCTCGAACGCATACATCTGCGACGTTGAGTATGCACCGGCAACAATTTTCAAATCAGCGAATCCAAAAGCGCTCAGACAGGAAGGGCAAAACGTTTTCTATAAGTTCTATGAGGACGAAGGCTGGAGATTCGTCCAAGACGAATCTCCCCAATACGCAGTTTTTCACCAGATGCTCCACAAGAAAGTTGCCGGTGTCAATTGCTGCGACATTGTTGAAATTAGAAGACCAGAAGTGAAGCTTGAAAAGTTGCTGAAGATCGAACCGACCGACGAGCTACTTACAGCGATGACTAACGTCTTAGAGATCACAAGGCGGCATTCAGGTCTTAGATCTGAAGATTTCGGTGTTTTTGGCTCCTTACTTCATGGCTTTTATCATCCCAAATTCTCTGACATTGACGTCACAATTTATGGAGGGCGAAACGTTCTCACACTGCGTAAGACTCTGCAGGAACTCTGTGACGTTCATTCTTCCATGCTTCAGAACGAGTTCGGAACAGACGAATTGATGAAAAGCAAAATTTGGCGGTTTAAGAACTTCAGCCCAAAAGAGTACGCTTGGCATCAGCGAAGAAAACAGATTTATGCAGTATTCAAGGACAAAAAGAGTGGAAGAGCAATAAAGACCGAGTTTGAATCAGTAAGGGACCAGAAGGAAATCAGCAATGAATATGATTCTGAAACGAAGATTGTGCATCGTGGTTGGGTCAAGATTTTGGCAAGAGTAATCGGAGACAGTGATGCCTCGTTTATTCCTTCGACCTACGATATCGAACCGTTGCAAGTTCTGAAAGGAAAGAGAGAGGGACAAGAGTCCAAGCGGATCGTCTCCTACATGGAAGAGTTCCGAATGCAAGCACACAAAGACGAGACAGTCCACGTCGAAGGAAACCTTGAAGAAGTGACAACTCGCAGGGGAAGCTTCTACCAAATAGCATTAACGTATTGTCCAAGATACTATGAACAGGTTCTAAAAAGCACGCAAATTCGCTCCTAATTTTCAGGGACAATATAGTCTGAAGGCTTGTTCCCGGCCAACAGCCTAAAGTACCCACGATTTCTCTTGCAGTTTGTGACTCGTTCAACTTTGCCTTGGGCGAAGATTTTTTCGCCTGAGGAGGCTTGTTCACAGAATCTGCCGCGAAACGAAGCAATTTCCTCAATTGGCTCAAATCTTGGTCCTTCAACGAACTTCACATTTTCAACTGTGTACGTGCAAGGAGTGAAGATTGCTTCAGAATCGCCAACAACCATTGCTTCAATTTTCGAATAGCCAACATTCTTGTATTGAATGTCACCGTAGTTTTCGTCAATTTCACCCCAGTTTTTCACGGAGCGAACGAAATAATCAGTTCCTTCAAACCTGCCTTGCATGACTTTCCTCGATTCGGTTCGAACGAAATCTTCAAACCTCATATCAGTGTCTTTCGAACGGAAATCGAACAGCCTTTTCAGATCTTCCACCGAGTAAGCCTTGACGTCCATGCGCTTTTTCCTAATCATGCTTCTCAATGCAGAGTAAGCTCTCCTGCAGTTTTCTGAACCGTAAATGACCAGGTCAACGTCTGAGTTTGACGTTTGAAGACCAACCAAGATTGAGCCTGAGATGCCGACTGATTCACGCGGAATGCCGGCTTCTTCTCTGAGCAGCTCCGCGAACTTCAAAGCATTGCTAGCAAGTGGATCCAAGTCTTCAGAACTGCGGAGTTCCTTCAGCTTCTCAACTGGTTTGTAGTGCTTCTCAATGTCAGCAACGGGAACTTCGCACAATGTCTCGTCGAAAACGGGATCATAAACGAGGTACTGAGGAAATCTTTCTCTTAACAGTGCATTTCTTTTCGAAAGTGAATACACCTTGCCATAAGTCGTCCTGTTCCTTTTTCTATCTCCTTTTTCGTCTGGAAAGTAGCGAATAAAGGCTATTACACGATCTGGGGGATGAACTAAGCCTTTCACATCGAAAACAATCCCTGCTCTGGTTTCTATAAGGTCTCCTTCTCTTGTTTTCATTTGTCGTCTGCCTCTTTTTGGGAAGGTCAGTGCCCTTTTCATTCTTCGTGAGTATGGAAAAACGTCGAATGTTTCGTTAAGCTTTATCCATTAAATGTTACTTTCTTAATTCCGATGTAATTTTCTACATAACGTTAATAAAATTTGCCACTACTATGAAGCCTTGAAGATGTCTGACTTGCAGAAGCTGTCATTTGATAAGGCGAAGCACATTTCACAATGCCTAGAATTGGCTATTCTACTCGAGTCAAGCGCGGAAAAACCTGGGAATGTAAATAGAACAGCCGCCTTTCAAAGCACTCGTTATGAGCATTTTCTTGCATCAGCTGTTGCTCTGTCCTCTTCTTTTGAACGAGCAGCAGAACTTGGTAATGCCGTTGCCAAGCGAAAAATCCAAGCAAGAGATGTCGGGATCGGTCGAATCATAAAGGAATGCATGATGAATATCCACGCTTGGCAGCACGGTGGCAACACCTTGCTCGGTACGGCCATTTTGCTTTCGCCTTTTGCAGTGGCCGCAGGGATGGCCACGATCAAGGAGGATGTGTTCGCCATTTCAGAGCTCAGGAAATACGCTAAGCTCGTTGTGGAATCGACAACGTCTGAAGATGCTGTGAACGTCTATGAAGCCATAAGAGCCGCTAGACCTGGAGGTCTTGGTACATCTTCGGAGCTCGACGTTAACGATCCGCGCTCCATAAAGAAGATACGCCAAGAGAATATCTCGTTGTACAGGATTTTCAAAATAGCTGAGAAGTACGATAGAATATGTTCTGAATTGGTCAACAATTACCCGATAACTTTTGATTTTGCGTACCCCTCACTTATGACGCAGCTCAGAAAAAAAGACTTGGGATATGCCATAGTCTACACGTTCTTGAGCGTCTTGGCGGAATATCCCGATACGTTGATAGCGAGAAAAACAAACAACGAAAAGGCAGAGTCTGTTTCCCGCTTTGCGAAAGAGATTCTACAGTCAGGCTTTGAGACCCAGGCCTCCAAGGCGCGACTAAGAGAGTTTGACACGGAACTCAGAAGGTCAAGCAACCTTCTTAATCCTGGAACAACTGCGGACATTATAGCTGCAGCTCTGGCCTTAAGCCTTCTTGCCGGATACAGGCCTTAGTCATCACTCAGGTCTTCAACTTAGAAGCCTTGCGGGAGGTTCAGAGATAAATCAGTTAGGTTAAATAACATGGGTGTGCTTTCAACATATTTCTAAGCTTTAAGAAAATTGTATCCTTTGAACAGTGGCTGACGATGGAGAAGAAAATGAAACTGAAGGTAACATTGCTTACGGGACGTACTATAGAACAGGGTGTGGGAAAGGAACATGGAAAAGCCTCAAACGACTACATAGAAAGCGTCGCAGTATGCTACATCGACCCTGAAGACTTGAAAGGGCTTGGAATAAAAGAAAAGATGAATGTCCAAGTGTCAACAAAATGTGGCTCGGTAGTCGTCAAAGCTTTGAAATCTCCAAGAGGTTCACAATGTGGAATGGTCTTTATTCCGTATGGCCCATGGGCAAATGCCGTGACATATCCAGAGACCGACAGTGTTGGCATGCCCTCTTTTAAAGGAACACCGGCGGAGATTGAGCCTGCTGAAGAGAAGCCGATTCTTGACCTGAAGAGGCTGCTGAACGAGCAGTTTGGGAAGGGGTAGTATGCAGGTTGCCAAGGCTGTGACGTGCCCGGTTTGCGGATGCCTCTGCGATGATATAGAACTGAAGATTGACAATGAAAAAGTCGTCAAGGTAAAAAACGGCTGTTCCATGTGTGAAGCGAAGTTCTTGGGCTACAACGGCCACAGGCTTCTGAAGCCGCTGGTCAGAAGAAAAGGCAAGCTCGTGGAAGTTGAGTTGCAAGAAGCGATAACGCAGGCTGCCGAAATCCTTGCTAAGTCGAACTATCCGCTCCTATACGGTTGGAGTTCGACAAGCTGCGAGGCTATACGCGCAGGGCTCGAATTGGCCGAGAAAGTTGGAGGAGTCATCGACAACACCTCAACGGTTTGCCATGGTCCGTCGGTAGTGAGCATTCAAGATGTCGGAATCTCAACTTGTACCTTGGGACAGATTAGACACAGAGCAGATCTGATTATCTACTGGGGAAGTAATCCGTGGAGTGCTCACCCGAGGCACATAGAAAGGTACACGGCATTTTCGGAAGGAAAATTTGAGAAAAGCGAATGGAAAGGGTACCTTACAAAAACGAAAGCTGCAACTGCCAAGAAAAAGATTCAAAGCGCAATGAGAAGGATGTCACGCAAGACCGAGTCTATCATTCCACCTCCTGCACAATCACCGTGCCCGGCTATTTTGAAGCAAGGAAGGAAATTGATAGTTGTGGATGTCAGAAGAACAAGGTCTGCTGACATCGCAGACTACTTTGTTCAGGTTGAGCCCAACAAGGACTATGAGCTTCTCCAAGCTCTCAGGGCTCTGATCCAAGACGAAGAACTCGAGGTCGACAGGGTGGCCGGCGTGTCCGTGGAATATCTGGAGGAGATTGCTGATGCGATGATTGGATGCAACTTCGGCGTGATTTTCTTCGGTCTCGGGTTGACGATGAGCAGAGGCAAATCGAGAAACGTGGATGCGGCGCTTTCACTGACTCGAGATTTGAACGCACGTACAAAATTTGTGATAATGCCCATGCGTGGGCATTTCAACGTCAGCGGTGCAGACACGGTTTTCACGTGGCAGACGGGCTATCCTTACGCTGTTGATTTTTCACTAGGCTACCCACGTTATAATCCTGGAGAAACGTCGGCCGTGGACGTTCTCTTGCGCAAAGATTCAGACGCCGCTCTGGTGGTCGCTTCAGACCCCGTTTCAAACTTTCCAAGGGAGGCCGCTGAACACCTAGTCAAGAATCCACTAATCGTTATAGATCCTCATCTGAACGCCACGAGCCAGATGGCCGATGTGGTTGTCCCTTCTGCATTCGTGGGGATAGAAGTAGAAGGCACTGCTTATCGCATGGATCACGTACCTCTTCCGCTCAAAAGAATTGTTCAATCACCTGAAGGCGTGCCTTCAGATGAAGAAATCCTGAAAAGGATTCTTTCAGAGATCGATAACATAAGAAAGAGAAAGCGGCCGGGAAAGGAGTAGTAGCACATGGAACTCTTGGTGACGAACGGCTTCGTTTACGATCCTCTAAACCGCGTTGACGGCGAAAAAATGGACATTGCAGTCAAGGACGGAAAGATTGTTAAGAAGGTGGATGACCGCAAGGCAAGGAGGATAGAAGCGTCTGGAATGATAGTGATGCCGGGTGGGGTAGATATTCACTGTCACATCGCAGGCTCGGAAGTAAACACCGGCAGACTTCTGAGACCTGAAGACCACTACAGGGACTTTGAACGTAAGACGAAAATAACAAGGTCCGGAGTTGGTCATTCGATCCCGTCAACCTTTACGACAGGCTATCGTTACGCAAGAATGGGATATACGACGGTCATGAACCCTTCAATGCCTCCTCTGGAAGCGAAGCACACGCACGAAGAGCTGAGTGATACACCGATGCTTGATAAGGCCTCATACCCGCTTCTAGGAGACTGGTGGTTCGTGCTTGAATATTTGGCAGCCGGAAACGTTGAGGAGTGCGCCAGACACGTGGCTTGGCTCCTAAGCTCAACAAAAGGGTACGCCATAAAAATCGTGAATCCCGGCGGATTAGAGGCTTGGGGTTTCGGCCAGAACGTGAAGGACCTGGATGATCAGGTTCCACATTTCTGCACGACTCCGCGCGAAATCATCCGTGGACTGTGCAAAGTGAACAAGTTGTTAAACCTGCCCCACACGATACATGTTCACACGAACAATCTAGGAAAACCTGGAAACTACGTTACGGCCTTAGAGACTATGAAATCTGTTGAAGACCTGTCAACTGAGAATAGACCTACAATTCATATAACGCATTGTCAATTCAGCGCCTTCAAAGGAGACGATTGGAGAACCTTAGAATCAGGCGCAGAGGAAATCACACGCTACGTAAACAACCATTCGCACGTAACCATGGACATGGGCCAGGTGATTTTCACGGATACGACGACGATGACTGCTGACGGCCCATTCCAGTATGCACTCTACGGGCTTACGGGAAACAAATGGGTGAACCATGATGTCGAAACCGAAACCAGCGCAGGCATCGTGCCGTTCCATTATCGTCGAAAAAGCTACGTTCACGCAATTCAATGGTCAATAGGCCTAGAACTGGCTCTATTGGTTACAGATCCTTGGAAAATCTTTATGACAACGGATCATCCGAATGGTGGTCCTTTCACCGCTTATCCGAGAATTATCGCGTGGCTGATGAGTAAAAGGGCAAGAGAGGCAACTATGAAAAGAATCAACCCACGGGCAAGGAGTAGAAGTCTGCTCCCATCAATAGATCGAGAGGCAAGCCTCTACGAGATCGCAACTATGACACGAGCTGGACAAGCAAAGTCCCTAGGACTGACGAACAAGGGACACTTGGGTGTTGGAGCCGATGCGGACATAGCCATATACAACGTGAATCCGGAAACAACTGATACTTCAAGAAAGTACAAGACTTTCAGAAAAGCGTTCAGGAGAGCCGCCTACACAATCAAGGGCGGAAAAACCGTTGTCAAAGATGGTAAGATCCTGAAGCACGTTGACGGCTCTACCGTTTGGCTTGACGTGCAAACCTCTCAACCTGCAGGAATAACCGACGAAATGAAAAGAAGGTTCAAAGAATACTGGACCGTTGAATACGAAAACTACGCCGTCAGTGAACGCTGCCTCAAGTTTTCAAACCCACTAACTGTGAAGGCCAGTGTCTGAATGATCAACCTCTACCCTGCCAAAGAATTCAAGTTTCCAATAATAGCCGAATGCATTAGCCCAGACCTTCTTCAAGACAAAACACGCGAAAAAATAGAAAAGCTGAAAATTTGGGAAGGGAACAAACAGAAGAACCTTGGTGAACTGTTCAAGATCGAAGAGGTAAAAACGGAAAACCAGCCTGACGGCGCGGTGATAGCAGCTTATGGTGATCTGAGCAAGGTCAGAAGAGTTGGCGCAAGTATGCAAAGCGGAGCAATCATCATCGACGGTGACGTTGGGACTCACCTGGGTGAGGAGATGAGAGGCGGGAAGGTTATTGTGCACGGCAATGTTGGAGGATGGGCTGGAGCGATGATGAAGGGTGGAACGATCGAGGTTCACGGAGACGCAGGTGATTACTTAGGTGCACCGTACCGTGGATGCAGTGAAGGCATGCATGGGGGTAAGATCATTGTTCACGGAAACGTCGGTGTTGAAGCCGGCGCTCATATGAGTAAGGGCACAATAAGAGTATATGGTGTGGCTGGTCAATTCGTCGGCTTCCGCATGCGCGGCGGAACAATCTATGTTCAAAAAGACTGTGAGGAAAGAGCCGGAGCCTGTATGACTGACGGCAAGATAATCGTCGGAGGTTTCCTAGAATCCGTTCTACCCACCTTCACGATAGACAGTGTCAAAGCGAAAGTGAAAATTGAAGGCGAAGAAACAGCTGAAGGACCATTCTATGTTTTTCTAGGAGATCTTGTAGAAAATGGAGACGGAAAACTTTATGTCTCTAAGGAGAAAAATCCACATCTGAGCTGTTATGAGAGATTTCTTTAACGAGGAAGCCTGATGAGAAAACCTCTGAGTGTAAATCGTTTGGCGTGGAAACTGGTAGAGAAACTGCTTGCAAACCCAGATGTTTATCGAGTCAACGTTGAAAAGACAGAGTCCGGAACCACGGTTGTGGATGCTGGGATACAGGCAAAGGGAGGTTTCCAAGCAGGAAAGCTGATAACCGAAATCTGCATGGGCGGCTGCGGAAAAGCAGAAATAACCCGTAGAAACTACGGTGACTTGGAACTTCCTTCAATACTCGTTTACACTGACCACCCGGTCATTGCAACTTTGGGTTCACAGTACGCGGGCTGGCAGATAAACGAAAGAGGTTGCTTTGCCATAGGATCCGGACCGGCAAGAGCCTTGGCTCAGAAGCCGAAAGAAATCTACGCAGAAATTGGCTACAGGGATGATTTCGATAGGGCAGTTGTGGTTTTGGAAACTGACAAGCGGCCGCCAGAGAACGTGACGGAACGTTTTTCGAAAGACTGCAAAGTTTCCCCAGAGCAGTTGGTAATTATACTGACGCCAACAACCAGTCTTGTTGGCGCAATTCAAGTTTCAGGCAGGATAGTTGAAACGGGAATCCACAAGCTGCGAAAACTCGGACTTGATCCTAATGTGATTCAGTTTGCTTGGGGATGCGCGCCAATTCCGCCTGTCCATCCAAAGTTTGCAGAGGCGATGGCGAGGACCAACGACGCAATTCTTTACGGTGGGACCTCCTATTACGCTGTTGAATATGATGATGAAGAAGAGCTTAAGCAAATCGTAAAGAAGGCGCCGTCTATGGCGTCTGAAGCGTATGGAAAGCCCTTCATAGAAATCTTCAAAGAAGCAAAGTATGATTTCTACAAAATCGACCCGGGTCTCTTTGCGCCAGCCGTTCTAATCATTAACAACATAAGGACAGGCAATACCTTTCAAAGTGGAGCCATCAATGTTGAAACGTTGACAGCTTCGTTTGGCCTCAAGATTATTCAATGAATTATCGTTCACTTCTTTCCTGTCGAGTGACTACGGGTTTTCCCAGTTTTTGAAGATAAAAGAATCTATTGATGAATTCTCTGAAACCTACGTTTCCAGCGAGTGCACCCATTAGAAGGCTCATTACCGCGATTTCTATCCACGCTTTTGGAATTACTAAAGGTATCATGAAACTCATTGAGAACGAAACGACGAATGGAGCCATGTACAGAAAGTAAAGAATGGTGTAGATGGATTCGGGAACGTAGGATGCAAGCGTCACCGGAACGGCCAGAACAGAACGGCCGGAACTGTTCCCTATTCCCAATTTTTTGTAAAGAAAGCCAGCCACTAAACCAGTCATAGCTTTCCCAAAAGGTACACCAATAAGAGAAAGCAATCCGAGACTTCCCAGTATGTAACCAAAATAATAGCCTGCGTAGATGCCGCTCAGAAATCCCACTATTGCACCAATGTATGGCCCGCCGAAAATGGCTGCTATGAATGTAGCTATGTGCGACAGGTCCAACGCTGCGCCGCCTTGTCCGACGGCGCTCAACACAGACACAGCATTGATTGAGATTATTGAAAGGGTTATTCCTAAGGCGCTCATCATTGCGATGAATGCGGTTTTTTTGGCGCCCATGTTTTTCATCTCGCAATACCCTGTGATGGTAGTTCGCGATTCTTATTTAAGAGTAACTACTCAGGAACGAGTAAGCTTGACAGCTAAACTTGAAAGATAAATATTCCTTGTGCACATTCTGTACTGGGAAAGCTGTTGTCTGATGTGGCAAAATTCTCTTCAAAAGACATAAAAGTTTGGCTTGAACGTGAAACTGGGTCGATTTTTGTTCCAGTCCACGTGAAGGCTCAAAAACTTGTCGAGGAAATGCGCAAGGCGGTCGAGAGCCTAACAGAAGCCTCGAAGATGCTTCTCGACAACAGTGCCAAGGAAATTGAAAGAAGAAATATGAAGACATACGGTAGAGCAAGGGCATTAAACAAACTTGCGCGTCTGTTTCTCGATCGGATGCACCTGATCAAGGTTCCGGACAAGGTTACTTATGATAGCTTCAGCAAGTTCGCACAAGAAACGCAGAAGGCATTTGCAGTAACTGATGTGGATGTCAGAAATTGGTTTCCACGGATCTCTCCATTTTTCATTCTGGACAGAAGGAGGTTTCTTGCAACTTTCATAAGGGCAAAAGAAACATTGAAGGAGCTCAGCAATTTCTCAGCAAAGGAGTACGTGAAAACGAAGACTCTGGAAGAAACGTTCCTGCTAATCGAAAAGCTACGAGCCATTGAGCAGCAACTTGAAAACTTAAAAGCGCAGAGAACAAAAGCCGCAGAGGAAAAGGGTTCCGTTGAAGAAGAAATAGCCGAAACTCAACAGAAGATCGTTGATTTGAAAAGCAAAGGAAGCATAGGTCAACTGAGCCAGACAGGCAGCGAAATAGAAGCTTTGTGCTCAGAAGTAAAACACAGCCTTCAGCACCTTCAGAAACCGTTCATAAAACTTCAATCACTCGCAGCTCACGGCGAAGGAAGCGGTTTGACACCAGAAGAACTCGGCAAACTGAACCGGTACTTGGAAGATCCCTTCGAGGCCTTCTCAACAGAAACACCAGGGCATCCTCTGTTGAGACAGATTCTCCTCAAATTGAACCGCTCAATCTCTGAGGGGAAACTCAAACTTAAACCCGAAAAAGTGCGAAAGGCCGAACAAGCCATCGATAACATCCTTAACAAAAACTCCTTAGCAAGTCTGCATCAAAGATGCACAGATGCGATCCTACGCAAAACCCGGCTCTCAGCATCTGAAGAAGTGGCAATCGTACAACAAGATCTGTCAAAGCTACAAGGGCGCGTGGAAAACATGATGAGAAAAAAAGGAATCATTGAAACAGAGGAAAGTTCAATCCAGCGAATCCACAACGAAACCCTCGAAAAAATCCGCAATCACAAAAGCGAAATCGAGAAGAACATTTTCAGTTTTATGGGCACGCAAGTCCACATCGATTAGCATGAGGCTTGACACTTGCAAACTGGCCTCTCTCAAATCGTGAAAGAAGCTTTGGAAACCACACTTGATGAATTTTCAAATGAGGTAGAAGAAGCAACAGAGCTGCTCTCTCAGGAGAAAGGAAGAGTCGGAAGCCTTGACATCTTAGGAAGACTCGTTAGAATCAATTCTTCAGGCGTCGCGCTGGTCATAGGTGACTTGCATGGAGATCTAGAAAGTCTGATTCAGATTCTGCAGGAAAGTAACATTCTGCTAAGAATGAAAGAAAGCACCGATACTCTCTTAGTTTTCCTTGGAGACTACGGTGACCGGGGTGAGTATTCGCCGGAGATCTATTATATCGCTTGCAGATTGAAGCTTCTCTTCTCGAAACAGGTTGTTTTGATGCGCGGAAACCATGAAGGTCCGTCAGACCTTATGCCATCTCCCCATGATTTGCCAATGCAGTTGCAATCAAGGTTCGGTGGAAAATGGAAGGATGCATATGCTAAGACACGCAAATTATTCGAGCAGCTCTACACCGTTGCTATTGTTGAAGAGCAATGCATCATGATTCATGGAGGTCTGCCACATGAAGCTGAGAAAATCGAGGATTTGGCATACGCACATGTATCACATCCGAAACAGTCCTTCTTGGAGGAGATGCTATGGAATGACCCAGACGAAGCCGTTGAGAATTTTTCACCATCGCCTAGAGGTGCCGGAGGACTTTTCGGTAAAACCGTGACAGACAAAATCCTGAAAACGTTCAACGTCGATTTTCTGGTCAGAGGGCATGAACCTTGCGAAGAAGGTTTCAAAACAAACCATGACGGCAAGGTTCTAACTCTGTTTTCGCGGAGGGGACCACCATACTTCAACGCATACGGTGCCTATCTTGACTTCGAGCTTTCTAAAAGGTTCGAAAACGCGAAACGACTGATCCAGTACATTCATAGATTCTGAACCTGCGTCCTCTCGGAAACTTTAAGAACGCTACTAAGTAGCATGTTTCACAGATTGAAGTGCACAGAAGGTTTCGCTTTTGAAAATTGGAATCGCAACGAGAAACCGAAATTCTTACAGCTCGGCGCAGCTTCAAGTTGCCTTAACGAAACGAAACATTCCGTACACATGCTTCAGCTTTCCCCAACTTGTCGCCCGTATCGGATACTCGCCTTTGCTGAAAGTTGGCAGTCTCAGTCTTCATGAGGAACTGAACGCATTGATAATCCGTCCGATCGGGCGCGGTTCGCTTGAAGAACTGGTCTTCAGAATGGATGCTTTATACCGGCTTCAGCGATTGGGCTTGTACGTGATAAACCCGCCCGAAGCAATCGAGCACTGCGTCGATAAATTTGACATTCTGGCAATACTGGAGGAGAACGGTTTACCGGTGCCTCGCACCGCAGTGACCGAAAACGTTGAAGAAGCCTTGAAGGTTTTCAGTGAGCTGGGTGGCGACGTGATCGTCAAGCCGATATTCGGTTCGAGAGGCGTAGGAGCTACAAGAGTCACAGATCCTGAAGTCGCCTCTACCATCTTCACAGCAATAAGGTTTTATCACGGAGTAATCTACGTCCAAGAGTTTGTGGAACACGGTTTTTCAGACATTCGGGCGTTTGTGGTTGGCAATCGCGTCGTTGCGGCAATGAAGCGTGTGGCAAAAAGCTGGAAGACCAATTACAGTCAGGGAGCCCGCCCGATGGCAACAGATCTTGACAGAACGCTTGAAGAAATGGCAATCAGCTCAGCCAGATCTATCGAATGCAAGATTGCAGGCATTGACATCTTGAAGGGTCCGAATGGACCGGTCGTTGTCGAAGTCAACAGCCAGCCCGGATGGAGGGGTCTGCAATCAGTTGCGAAAGTCAACATTGCAGACGAAGTGGTAAATTTCGTCCTTTCGGAATTGAAGAAGTGAATTTCATGCTTGAAGTCAAAATTGTGAGAGTTGATGTTTCAGCAGCAAAAGCTCAGGAAACAACAGATCATGTGGCGGAGGAAAAACCATTCTACATATTCCTGAACCGAACTCATTACGCAACAATCTTCTGTTCTCCTTCCAACCTGAAAGAACTGGCAGTTGGACACGCACTTTCTGAAGGCATTCTAGAATCGCTTGAAGAAATTGAGGAAATAAACCTGAAAGAAGATTCAGTTTGCCGCGTCAAACTGAAGCCAGATGTTGATCTTGAAAAGAGACTGAAGCTGTCCGAGCATTTTTCGCGCGTGATTTTTTCAGCGTGCGGAAGCACAGGACCTTTTCAACCCACTGAGAAGCTCGCCAAGATCAAATCAGACCTCACCGTGAAAGCTGACGTGCTACTGAACTGTGTTAACCGTCTGAACTTCATTGCAGATACCTTCAGAAAAACTGGAGGGGTGCATGTCGCTGCGATCCATAAAGCCGATGGGACTCTTGTTGCTTCTGCCGAGGACGTTGGTCGTCACAATGCAGTCGACAAGGTCATTGGCGCGATTGCGTTAGAGAAAGCTGATTTCAGTGAATGCTTTCTAGTTTTGAGTGGACGACTAACTGGCGATATCGTGCTTAAGGCGGCGAAAGTTGGTTTATCGACCGTCGCTTCGTTGGCTGCGGCACTAGACTCAGGGATCGCAGTCGCCAAGGATGCCAATTTGACCTTGATCGGGTTTGCCCGAGGAAAACGCATGAACATTTACAATTCTGCAGAAAGAATTCTGCTGTAGGCATGATCGGATCCTTAAGAAATGTGAGTTCGATACCTGCGAATGATCTCTTTGAACGATCTGGCAATCTGTTCAGGATCTGAGGCTCTTAGTACGGCTGAGATGACCGCGATCCCATCTGCTCCCGCCTCAAGCACTAAACGAGCGTTGTGAAGGTTTATGCCTCCAGCAGCAAATATAGGCAGAGTGGTTCTGGCTCTTGCCGTCTTTACCGTCTGAATGGGCACTATTTCGCATTGGGTCGCAGAGGACGTTGGAAAGATAGAACAGAAAGAAACATAATCTGCACCCACGTTTTCGGCCCACTTCAGTCTTTCTAAATCATTTCCTAAAGTGTAACCCACGATGCATCGTTCGCCGAGTCTTTGTCTAATTTCACTTGGGGTCATGTCGTAAGTATCGAAATGCATTCCGTCTGCTTTGATTCTCTGCATTAACTCTAATTCACCATTTACAAGAAACGGCACACCATATTGCCTTGTCAAGTTTAGTAGATGCTTTGCAAAGCTCGATGTCTCCAAGCTTCCATTTTCAGGAATGAATTGTAATACGTCAACGCCTCCTTTCAACGCCTTTTCGACTGCAATGAGCAGCCCATCAAAGGGCAGAATGGGCGCGACCACCAGATATAATCCCTTTAACATTTTGGAATCAGTCACTTCCAGCCCTCTTTGAAGGATTTCCAGTATGCATTCCAATACGGGTCAAGTGAGGGCTTCTTTAGGGCTTCTTTCGCTCCGTTCCTTTTAATCCATCTCCCATCTTTTAGGTTTTGTACTTTCCCAATCATGTTGCTTCTGATTCCCTCTGACTTCAGCGTTTGCATGACTTCATGAGCTTTTTCAGATTTTGCACTAATGATTAAGGTTCCTTCGCTCAACGTTGAATACGGATCTAGCTTGAAAAGATCGCAAACGAGCTTCGCTTCCTCAGTGACGATCACGTCGGAAAGTTCTATTTCTAAGCCCACTTGCGAAGCTTCAGAGAATTCGTAGAGCGCTCCCAAAAGGCCGCCCTCTGTAACGTCGTGCATGGCCGTAACGCCATTATCCCTCAGGCCTACCGAGGCCGCGGTCAACGCGTCTCTAACAACGCTGAACTGACGCAGGTATGATTGGGCTCTTTTGAGAAAAGATGAGCCGAAGGCTTTCTCTATGGTTTCAGGAAAGACTCTCGCTAGTATTGCGGTGGTGGCTATGGCCACACCCTTTGTCATTATCAGCACGTCTCCACGTTCGCTCATGTTGCTTGCTACGTATTGTTTTTTTGGCGCCAAAGTCATCATTACTCCTCCACCTACAATTGTGTAGTCGGAACCAACGTACCTACCCGTGTGCCCTCCAACGATAGCGACGCCCAGATTCTTGCATTCTATGTGAAGGGCGGTCCAATATTGTTCAAATTCATCGTTACTCATTTGAGGTGGTAGACTTAGGTTTGCCATCATGAATTGAGGCGCAAAACCGCAAGTAGCCAAGTCTGAGGCAATGAGGTGAAATGAGAGATAAGCTGAATCCTTCAACCCTAGAGCAGGGATGACTGACAATGGGTCAGCAGTCACAACAAGAACATGATCGCCTTCTAGCCGAATAACGGCATTATCACGACCATGACCTGGACCCACAAGTACTTCTGATCTTTCAGCTCCCAAACGAGGATAGATCACTCTCTCAATCAGATCTGGTGGAAATTTCCCAACATTAGACGATTCTTTCACGTCTATCACCTAACTTCGTAGCTATACCCAGAAAAGCTCCAAAGGGAAAGAGGGCAGATTCCTTGTCGCCAAAAATCTTTGCAAAAACTGTGGTGGTCCAGTAGACAATAGCATGCTTGTCTCCAAACGCTTCTTGCAAAATTCTCTTTATGTCAGAAATGGAATAGAACCTTGCGTTCTTGTAGTATGGATTCTTCCCCATTTTTACTTGGATCATTCTCCGTATGGTTGGCGGGCTCCACTTATTCATGAGCCCGATGACTATTCCTTTTCGCGCTACTCGAGCGGCTTCGGCAAATATTTTGGCAATGTTGGGCATGTATTCCAAGCACGCAATGAAAACCACAACGTCAAAAGATTCAGATTTGAATGGCAAATATTCAGAGTCGCCTTGCAACAGCGGACCGTTAGGCCACAATTTTCTTGCTTCTCTAAGCATAAGGTGTGAAAGATCAAGGCCGTAGGATTCAAGTCCCAAAGTCTCCATCCACCTCGTAAAGTGTCCCGTTCCACAACCTACCTCGAGCAGTTTTTGTGTGTCGTCCAGTTGTTCCAGAAGCTTTTTCAACAGTTTTTTCTCCAATGCGTCTGCCCGCTTATACTTGGTCTCGTAGTAAGATTCGTAATTTTGGGTTATCTGTTCCTGTAAATACCATGGTTCATCTTGCATTTTGCTCATCTAGGCGAAGTAAGTGATGTCTACAATCCTTCTTACAGCCAGTAGAATTGCGTAAGTTACTGGCACAAACACCAGATCTACCAATGTTCCGAAGTCCAGGAGGGCAATGGCAAACCCGAATAAGTAGTTGTCTATTGTGAAGAAGATTAGGGTCTCAACAATCACACCTACGATCATCGCAATTACCTCATTTTTCTTCCTGAGGAGTCCAACACTAAAACCCATTGGACCTCGGGCTATGACTATTCCTATCAGGAAAACGTAAAGATACCCTGGAGGAACCATTATTGTTCCGATACTCGAGCCGCCCATAAATCCGATGGCAGATCCAATAGCCGCAGAGACTAATCCCCCTGATGGGCCTAGAAGAATGCTTGCAACAAATATGATAATCGGAGCGAAAGTTATGGTTGAAAGCGGGGGCGGCATGGGTATGGCGATCATTGTCGTGACGGCAATCAACGCTGTCATGACTGATGTTAGGGCGACAACTTTGGACTGAGAAACAGTCTTACGTTTTTCTTTGCTCACGCTCTTCCCTCCGCCAGCATTATCTGGGTCAGGTTCCATGGGTCGACGGTGTTCAACCGTCCTCTCAGCCGGGTCACACTCCCAGCTCCCCCAAACCTTACAAGGATAATTGTTATCTATCTGTATATTTACTTTTCCTAGGCATACTTCCAAAATCGCCTAGGATGCGGTTGCCTAAAATGAAGAAACTGCCAAAGGAATTCAACATTCAAGAGATTGAAAAGAAATGGCAGAGAGTATGGGAGGAGACTGGAGTCTACCATTTTGACTGGAACGACCAGAAACGTCCGACCTTCAGCATTGATACTCCTCCACCATACCCTTCCGGCGAATTCCACGTTGGGCTTATTCTTAATTGGACGTACTTCGACATGGTGGCACGGTACAAACGCATGAGAGGCTACAACGTTCACTTCCCACAAGGATGGGACTGCCACGGCTTGCCCGTTGAGGTTGAAGTTGAGAAAAAACACAAGATAAAAAAAACCGACCTTCCGCCGGACCAGTTCAGAAAACTCTGCGAAGAACTCGTAAACAAGTACATAGCCATAATGAAAGAAGCCACCACCCGCCTCGGCTACTCAATAGACTGGACCACTGAGTACAAGACAATGAACCCAGACTACTGGAGAAGAACCCAACTGTCATTCATCCTCCTCTACAACAAAGGATTCATCTACCGAGGAACGCATCCAGTGAACTGGTGCCCAAGATGCGAGACCGCCATAGCCGATGCCGAAGTTGTGTACCAGACCAGAAACGCACAACTGCATCATGTCAAATTCAAGCTCGCAAAAGGCGATCATCTAGAAATAGCCACAACCAGACCTGAACTGATACCAGCCTGCGTAACCGTGGCCATAAATCCCACAGACGAACGCTACAAACAGTACGTCGGAATCAAGGTACATGTGCCAACAACCAGCAGAACTGTTGAAGTAACAACAGACGACCTCGTAGACCCGAAATTCGGAACCGGCATCGTCATGATATGCACCTACGGAGACAAAGCAGACGTAAAAAGCGTAGTCAAACAAGGCCTTCCAGTAATCATGTGCATCAACGAGAAGGGAAAAATGACTAAAAAAGCCGGCAAATACGCCGGCATGGAAACCGAAGAAGCGAAAAAAGCCATCATCGAGGATCTGAAAAAAGAAAGACTTCTCGGAAAAACTGAAAGCATAGAGCAGGAAGTGAGCCTCTGCTGGAGATGCCACACTCCGATAGAAATCTTGGAAAGAGAGCAGTGGTTCATGAAGACTCGCATCCTCACGGGGCAGGTGGAAAAGAACGCTCTGGAAATAAAGTGGTATCCGGACTTCATGAAATATCGCCTGATTGACTGGGCCAAATCGCTGGAATGGGATTGGGTCATATCGCGACAGAGAGTTTTTGCTACGCCAATACCGATATGGTACTGCAAGAAATGTAACGAGGTAATCCTTGCCGAGCCCGGGTGGGTGCCGATAGACCCGCGCATAGAGAAACCGAGGATTGATAAGTGTCCAAAATGCGATTCGAAAGAGTTCAAGCCCGAAAGAGATGTTCTCGACACGTGGTTTGACTCTTCTATCACGTGTGCAGTCCACGCCGGCTGGCCTGACAGAAAAAACTGGCACAGACTGTTTCCAGCCAGCATGCATCCTTCCGGTGTAGACATCATCCGCACTTGGGCTTACTACCTAATGGTCAGGCACTTGGCACTCTTCAACGAGAAACCCTACAAGAGCTGCCTGATCAATGGCATGGTTCTCGGATCCGACGGACGTGAAATGCACAAATCCTTAGGCAATTATGTGGCTTCACAAGAGGTTCTGTCTAAATACGGGGCAGACGCAACAAGACAATGGGCTGCAGGCGGCGGAGCAACGGGTTCGGATATACCTTTCCGCTGGCCAGACGTCGAGTATGGATGGCGATTTCTGATCAAGCTTTGGAACGCCTCAAGCTTCGTGAGTAGCCTATTGAAAGACTACGCGCCAAGTGAAAAGGCAGAGCCTTCGCTTCAGCCCCTAGACCAGTGGATCCTAAGCAAGGCCGAAAGGCTTACTGAGAAGGTCGCTGACGCTTTTGAAAAGTGTCAGTTTAACACCGCACTCGAAGAAACACGGAACTTCGCTTGGCACGTCTTCTGCGACTGTTACATGGAAGCTGTAAAGGACAGGCTCTACAAACCAGAAGTCTACGGAAAAGAGAGGAAGAAAGCTGCGCAATTCACGCTTTCCACAGTTTTACATACTATTCTGCAGCTTCTGGCGCCGATAACACCTCACCTAACGGAGGAGATATTCCAAATGATGTACGCGGACGAGGAGGGGGGCAAAAGCCTACACTTGTCTCATTGGCCAAAAGCCGACCGAAAACACGTTGATGAAGAAGCCGAGAAAACTGGGGACATGATAATGGCCATCATAGCCGAAGTTCGAAGAGAAAAAGCTGAAAAGCATTTGCCATTGAACACGCAGATCAGGAAGCTGACGATTTATGCGGGAGAAAAAAGCAAAGCAGAAATGATCAGGAAAGGGCAGCAAGACATTGCCGGCACCTGCAAGGCTGCATCTGTTGAAGTTCTACCTGAAAAGGGCGTGGGAAGAGAAGTCCAGCCTCACAACATCTTCCTGGTCACTGGATATTGAATCCAAGCTTTTGGAAGCGATGAACGGTGAAGACAGTTGGAATCATAGGTTGTGGAGCGATTGGCACTCTTGTAGCCCAAGCTGTTGAAAGAGGAATAGTCAAATCCGACGGATTGATTCTCTACGACTACAATCTAGAAAAAATGGAGAGGCTGCAGAGATTGCTGAACATTCCCTCAAAGATCGTCAGAAATGTTGACGACATGATCAAGCTCAAGCCCATTGTAATCGTTGAAGCAGCCTCGCAGCAAGCCGTCAGGGAATACATCGACAGAATCTTGGCCAAAAATGTCGAGTTGATAATTATGAGTGTCGGTGCCCTTCTGGACTTGAACACGAAAAGCAATAAGGTTCACTTTGCGTCAGGAGCCATAGGCGGATTGGACGCCATTTCAAGCGCTGCACTCGCAGGAATTGACGAAATCATTTTGACAACTCGTAAGAGTCCTAGGATCTTAAATGCGGACAGCAAGCAGCAAACTTTGGTGTACGAAGGAAACGCAAAGGAAGCCGTTAAGCTTTTTCCAAGGGAAATGAACGTAGCGGCTACCTTGGCCTTAGTTGCTGGCACCGAGAAAGTGAGGGTACGCGTGATGTCTGACCCCGAAGTGGATCGGAACGTGCACGAAATCAAAGTCATATGGAAACATGGTGACATGTTTCTGAGATTTGAAAATGAGCCGCATCCAGAAAATCCAGGGACGAGCGCCTTGGCAGCTTGGTCTGCGATAGAGTTGCTGAAGGAACTTCTGGAAAGACGTGTGTAGCTCAGGGTCTCAAGCCTGTTCCCACGTCAACCCAGACCTTTTCGCCTATTTTTCTGTAGCCAATCTTTTCATACGCTCTGATGGCTGGATAGTTGTCCGCCCTCACGAACAAAGCGGCTGCTTCGGATATTTTCAGTGCTTCCTCTGTGATTGCAGAGACAGCTAAAGTCGCGTAGCCCTTGTTTCTGAGACTTGGGTGTGTGTAGACACCGCCGATCATCCAAACCTGCGGCAATTGAAGGAACGAACCAGCGTAGGAAACGAGTCTGCTTTTTAGAAAGACTCCGTACATTGGCACTCTGCTGATCCATTCAACATACCTTTTCAAGGCTTTCTTCGGGCGGTCTTTACGACTTGAGATGAGCTGGCCAAGCCTCGGCGCATCATCCTCACCGGACAGCTTTCTCACAAGTTCTGATTTGAAGAAGTTTGCCTGACCCTTCTTGACCAACATCCAATCTTCAACGTAAGACTTCCCCTCCGGAAACTCTCTCCGTACGGCCGGTGCAAGACTTAGAGGAGCGTGGAGGATGAAGTGATCTCTGGGTGCATGGCCAAGTAGTGTCTCAGCTGCGCCGCCTTCGCATTCCAAGATCACGCTCGGCACGTCTGTGGCCGTGTAGATGAGCACATATCCTTTGAACTCACCGTCTTCAAAGGCTGCATACAACGTTGTATGTTCTGGGTCGTGTTGGATGTCGTAGTAGGCAAAAACGTGTCTGATAATGTCTGGCTTCAAAAAATCGATTACGCGCTGTCTATTGATCTCTTCGATTTTTTCAACCTTGAACATTTGACCAGCCACTCTCGACTTTGATTCTTGATACCGACTTGAATGATTGATGGGACCTCTCTTAGGGAGTGAACGATATGATCAGTGTGGGCCGACATTCCATCTTTGCCGCTCCTTTTGACAAAGACGGAGGTTCCATTCGCGTTCTTTGCAGCTAACATGTCGAAAGCAAGGTCGCCGACCATAAAGAAATCGTTTACACCGAGTCTTCTGATGGCTAACAAGAGGCCCTCTGGGTCTGGTTTCAGCTTCTTCACATCCTCACGTGTCACAACTACTTCGAAATATCTTTTAAGAGCGTGCAGTCGGAAAACGATTTCCACGGCTTCTCTTGAAGTGTTGGTGACCAAACCCATCTTTACGCCACGTCTTCTCAACTCTTCCAGAGTGGAAATAGTCTCTGGGAAGAGGTTCGAGTTCTCAGCAGCGTCTACCTCATATTGCCTGAGAAATTCTATCATTCCTTTGTGGAATTCTTGAGCATGTGCTTTGCTGAAGTTTCTTTCGACATATTCGGAAGCCTTGTTGCGCATCAAAGTGGAACGTTCTGTCCCTTCAAAGACGCTTGGCGGGATTGTCAGCTGTATCAGTTTTCTTCTAGTTTGAAGTCTAAACTCCGAAACGTGCCTGGGATCTTCCCACGGAGTCTGAATCAATGTCCCTTCCAAATCGAAAAGTACTGCCGAGGTCATGGTGTTACCCTTTGGCCTTCCCAACCTGTTCCATGAGCCTGTCAACTTCTTGTTCTGTGTTGTAGTAATGCGGGGCGACTCTTATGCCGTTGGACCTGGCTGAAACGACTATCCCTTTCTTGTTTAATCTATCAGCTAGTTTTTTCGGTCGATTTATCCTGAAGTTGACTATTCCGGAGCGGCACGGTTTCTCCTGTGGCGTTTGAAGTTTGAGTCCCAGGTCTTCAACGGAGCCTATTAAATGATCCGTCAGCTTTTTTATTCTTCTCTGAATGTTCTCAGTTCCGAAATCCAAAAGCATTTTCATTGCCACCGTTGCGCCTACTAGGCTTATGATGCTTGACGTGCCTATTTGAAAGCGACTTGCGGTTTTTGATAAGCTTAGGCTCCATATGTCCCAAGGATCCACCGTTTCAAAGACTTGTTGGTCGACGCTTGCCCAGCCTACAAAAGGTGGTTCGAACCTTTCTATGAGTTCATCCTTGACAAAGAGGTAGGCGGCTCCCGGTGGGCTCAACAACCATTTGTAGCAGGAGGCCATCAGAAAGTCAACGTCATCTCTTTTGACATCTATTGGCATCGTTCCGACTGATTGTATTGCGTCAACGATCAGGTATGCTCCGTGTTCGTGGACTATTTCGCTCAGGACTCGTAGGTTGTGCCGGAAGCCGTTGGAGTACTCAACGTGGCTTATTGCGGCCGCAACTGTCTTGTCGTCAACCGCCTTCTCCATGTCATCCAGCAATACCTTTCCGTCAACGTTCTTCACGTAGTGAAGCTTCACGCCCAAACCCTTGCGTAGCCAAGGATAAACTACGGAGGGGTATTCCAGATCGGTCGTGACGATCTTTGAGCCCGGCGGATAATGGAGCATGTTCGCAACTATGTTCAATCCCATAGAAGTATTTTCGATGAGGGCTATCTCCTCAGGCCTTGCGCCTATCAATCTTGCAAAGTAGGGTTTTCCATCATCGTTGGTGTCGGTCGAGGTTGTTCCGAAATTCAAAAATTCGTTGGTATATTTGCCAATAGCATCAACGACTGGTTTTGGAAGGGGAGACTGCGCAGCGTGGTTCAAAAACACTTTGTTTTTGGTAACGGGAAATTGCTCACGTGTCTTTTCCATGTCTTCCATCTTGAATTCCAACTGGCGTTGCGCCGATGACCCTAAACTAATAAGATCTCGGTATTAAACCTCAAGGTTTCGCGTTCGTGAGCATGCTGGCTACGACTGTGTGCGTCCTATTGAACGCCAGAGATCGTGAATCCGCCGAAACAGGCCCAGTGCCTCCTCAGCAACCTCTTAAGCTCGTCAACTGTATTCTCAACTGCCTTGCGGCAATCAGAAGGTTCTTTCGGCGGGTCATAGGGTTCTTTGATGTGGATTTCTCCCAGTCCGACTGCTCCCGCTACGAGTGCGTACCAGCAGAGTGGTAAGACATTTGGATTGTATCCGCTGCCAGGCATAAGGACAAGCTTTCCGTTGCACACCTTTTCAGCGGTTTCTCTGATAACACTTGACAGTTCAAAAAACCCGCTTGCAGTCAACCTCAAGTTTCCGAGCATGTCTGCAAAATGCGGATCACTTCCACCATTGGCGATTATTATCTGAGGATTAAATTCCTCGGCTAATGGAACGAAGATTTCGTTCAAGGCGTAAAAGTAGGTGCTGTCGCTTGTTCCAGGAGGTAAGGGCACGTTGACGTTGTAGCCCTCGCCTTTTCCTTCTCCAATCTGCCGAGTAAATCCGGTTCCCGGATAGATTGTCCGAGGGTCTTGATGTAAGGAGATGTAGAGCACCGTTGGATCTCTGTAGTAAATGTCGCTTGTACCATTTCCAAAATGAACATCATGATCAAGGACAAGGAACCGTTCCATAGCGTGTTCGGTTCTCAAGTATTCAACCAAGACTGCTACGTCATTGAAGAGGCAGAATCCCCCGCCGTAGTTTCTTCCGGCATGATGATGCCCGCCGCCCAAGGAGATTGCTCGACGCGCTCTGTTCTCAAGAACAGCCTTACCGCATTCGATGGCGCTGCCTGAAATGAGCAGTGCTCCTTCCAGAATTTCTGGAGAGGCGGGTGTTTCGATGTCGTAAGGTTTGTTTTCCTTTGCCAAACGAAAAATCAGGTCAACATAGTCGTGATCGTGAACACGGATTAGATCTTCTCTGGTTGCTGGCTGAGGCTGGATTAGAGTGATCTCCGGAAGACTGAGCAAGCCTTGACGTTCGAAGAATTTCATCGCATTTACGAAGCGATCACCTCGAAAGGGGTGTCCTTCGCCCAGATCGTACTCTTTGAATTTCTCATGAAAACTGATTACGATTTTGTCGGTCATTGATGCGGGCTTCCCTCTATCAGGAATGACTCTTGGACCCATATAAGATTCTGTGTGACGTTGTCAGGGTTTGCGGAAACAGAAAAAGGAGGGGAGCTGCCGCTCGCTAGTCTTGTTTTTCTTGCCCTTTGTCTTCTGTTTCAGGATTCTTTGCTTCTGCAGCGCATTCTATTGCTTCTACCGCAGGCTCTTCTGAAGCCTCTGCCGGCTCTTTTTCCGCTGTTGATGTTGTTTCTTCCAAAAATTTTGCTTCTGCTTGAGGGGCTTCATTTTCCTCGGTTTGCGGCTGCATCTCGGGTTGCGTTGTCATGTCGCCGGTTGAAAGCTGGTTCACTGCCTCTTGAACGGCATCGAGTTCTTGTCTCGTGGTTTCAAGTCCCATTGAAAGGAGATCGGTTTCGCGTTGATAGATTTGTTCGTCAATTTCGCCGGTTACGTGCTGGATTTCGAAGTTTGCGAGGAGTACTTCTAAGGTCTTTGTTTGTTCTTCCAGTTCCAACATTTTTGCGTTCATTTTCTCCAATAACGCCTTTCGTTGGTTTTCTATTTCTGCGATGGCGTCGTCTATTTCTCTATTGAACAAGTTGCATGTGGACTGTGAAATCTTGCCTGAGGTCAGTAAATTGTCCAGAGCGCTTTTCTTTTTCTTCGCTAATTCGTGTTCTTCGTTTAATCTCTTAAAAGAGTGTTTCCATGAAATCAATTTTCGCACCGTGCAACTACTTACCTTGAGAAGAGAAGTTAACATTTGTTAACATGCGGATATATCGCTGGCTGTTTAGATGAGCTATCTTCGTTGCATGAAAGGAGAAATTAAGCTTTAAAAACGGAAGAGTCAGCTAGCACTTCCATGCCTTGAAAAGTGCAACATCTTTCAGATGCTGATGAATCTTTTGATGTGCTTCTGAGGTTTTGTCTTGTCAGTCTGGAATTCGGGGTTTTTAGAGAACTGGGTGAATCGAAACACTAAAAAACACCTCTCTTACATCTCTAGACACGAAAGTTAAGGCCCATATGGGCCCGTAGCTCAGTAAGGATAGAGCACCGGGCTTTTAAGCGCAGGTTGGCATGGAAACCCGGGGGTCCCGGGTTCAATTCCCGGCGGGCCCGCCATGGTCTTTGCGTAAATGATGGGGCTTGGCGGAGGGGCTGTGGTTCTTGTTTTGGTTTCGCAAAACTTGTCTTCTTTATCGTCAAAGTTAAGTGTTGGATGTGGCATGTGTATTATTTGATGAGTGAGAAGAGTGGCGGGCGAGTTGTTCTCCCCTCCTTTCTCCCCTCTGCCATTCTTCTCATGAGGGTTTTTGCGGTTTAGCTTTCAAATGGCTTGTGGAACGTTCTTCTAGAGAAGTTTTCTAGTCAAGTTTGTGTAGAATGTACGGTGCGGTGTGTGCCAAGTCTTTTTGAATCGTGTCTGCGTCTTGGGGGTTCTTGGGTATTAGGATGTTCTCGTTTGTCATCTTTTTGATTTCTTCTCTTATTTCTGGCGAGTTGGTTGTTACAAGTATTCTTTGTCCTAGGGCAAGGCTCATGGTTGTTTCGAGTAGACTCATCAGGCTTGAATGCGTCGGATAGCGTATCATTCTTGTTCTTACGTGTGGGTGGTTGACTCCGCGTAGTTTCATGGCAAGCCAAGCGAGTTTGATCCTTAGTTCTTCTGTTTCGGCTGCTAGTATTAGGATCTCGCAGAGTCCGTTGTATTGTTCTGTGAACTTGAATATTGTGGCTATGTGGTCTAGGGGTAGTTCTTGTTTGTTTGTCATTGTGATGATGAATGTTATTGTTGGGTTCGGGTGGGGCGCTGCCATACTAGTTGTTTGGGTTGTTTTTTGTTAAAAGGTATATTCCGCTGCAGTGATATATCGTGAGACACAATATACGACACGATTACTTGCATGGATGCTGCACGGTGCGTGGCGACCTTTGAGGTCAGAGAAAACGTGTTTACCTAGCTTCGTTCAGAATTGTGAGAATAGTGTGGTCAATGGTGTGGGCCGAAGACTGGTGGTGATAGAAGCCTTCTCCTTTTCTCCCGCGCTTGACCAAGTTATAGTATGTCGAATCTCATTAAAACCCTTGTTGCCTCGGTCGGCATATGTCCGATTTCATCGTATTTCGGCCTGGGTAATCGTGCTTCTAATTTTCTAATCGAACGGTATTATTGACCATGTTTGACAGAATGATCTTTGATTCGTTTCAAACGTTAGTGATTGTTTTCTGGTCTACGTTAGCCTGCATTGTAGTTGGCGGACTGGTCTGGATGCACTATGTCAAGAAAGCAATATAGCAGAGCTTTAGAAAGTTGATTCTTGGCATGAGGCTGACCTCTATTATTAAGGGCCCTTATTCTTCGGTGGTGCAGTGCGGGCCCGTGCTGTATGTTACTGATAAAGGGTAGGGTAGGCTTTATAATTTGTAGGCCCCCCGTATTTTTTTAGCACGCCATGTTGCTCGTATGTTGAGAGTTCCTGTCGTAGAGGTTGTGACGTCGTGAAAATGCGGTCCTTTGCGCGGGACCTTGGTCAATGTAGTTCTGCAATGTAGGAGAACACCGGAAAGTGATGGACCCGATCCTGCCGGGACACGTCCCTGTGAGCTTCGCGGTCAAATGGGGTGTGCTGGTTTTCTGAGGGTGTACTTCATGGTGGCTGTGGTCGGTTTTTTAAAGTGTGGCTTTCTTAAAGATGATTTGGATAGCATTACCTTGGATTTGGTTGATGTTGTAAGAACGAGAAGGAGCATCAGGAAGTTTAAGCCTGAAAGGATTGCACGGGGGGTCATCTGTTCGTTGTTGGACTTGGCTCGCTGGTCTCCCTCAGCCCATAACACTCAACCTTGGCGTCTCATGGTTGTCGATGATGCTGAGATGAAAGGGAAACTTGCCAAGGAAATGGGGAAGGTTTGGGTTTCAGACTTGGTTGAGGATGGGGTTGAGAGGAATGAGGCTGAAAGAATGGTGAAGCTGAAGAACTGGGACAGAGTGACGAGCAGCCCCGTTGTCGCAATTGTCTGTTTGGACAAGAGAGGTGTGTACAACCACACGGACTCGAGGAGGCGGAGAGTGGAGTACTTGACGGCGGTCCAGAGCGTTGCGGCATACGTACAGACGCTGTTGCTTCTAGCGCACGACCACGGGCTTGGAGCGTGCTGGATTTGCACGCCTCTTTTCTGTCAGAACAGTGTGAGAGGAGTCTTAGGCTTGCCAAAGGAACTGGAGCCGCAAGCGATGATCATTATGGGGTTTTCAGATGAGAAGCCATTGCCGTCATCGCGAAAACCGTTGGACGATGTATGCGCCTTCAATTCTTGGCCAAAAGAGGATAGATGATTGCCACCTTGCGGTTTCGACCTTTTCCTGCGTAGCCCAGTGTATAGGCTAGGATTTCTGAATTCTTTCAGGCGAGCCTGGTCTTTCCGCACCGTCTGATTGCGCGTTCCATTCATGAGCGGCCAATGATTTGCTTCAGCTGTCTTTTGTGTGCTTCTCGTGTGGTCAGAGGGTAGACTTGTCTCTTGCTGTGGAAGAACAGTGGGTCTTCACTTATTATTCTGGTAAGTTCCTCTTCTGACTCGGCTTTGACTATCAGGAGGTTCTTTTGGTGGCCTATCAGGTGGTATGACACTTCGACTTTTCCTTTCTTTTCCAGTTCGTCCAAGTATTTGTAATGTGCAGGGAGAAGCTTCGCCCACTGTTCTATGGGCACTTCCTTGAATTTCTGGAGGATCAGAAACTTCATATCAGGTCCAGTCCTATATGCTCCAGTTGAGGAGAAAAGATTTTTGGCTGGCTACATGACGCACACAGCATGATATTGCGATTTCCGAAATATGCCTTTTTGCGTCTTGACCCTATGGGCTAAAGCATGAAACTGTTCAGCAAGATGGGTAAAGCCAAGAAGAGGTGGCGCAGAAAGGCTTGGCTGGTGAACCCCAATAGAACAAAGATAATCCTTGTTGGGATCGCGAGCAAGAAGCGGCAGCATGTGCCGCCATGGATATACAACAAGGAACCTGACCCGTCGTTTAGGGATCTCTTCTCTATTAGCAATATTAGGAAGGAGTATTGCGGTCGCTCGGTTTCCCCAGCATTAGCGAAACTGAGATGCCTTGTGACAAGAAGTAGAGAAATCGTCTGCTTGTCTAGAAACTCAGCTTTTTTCGTTGTTGCTTTTGAACTGTTTTCTCTATTGACAATGGGATAGCATCACTGATGCTGTTAAGATTATGAAGGATGACTTCCGCAGAATCGTTGAAGCACTTGGTTGATGAAAGCTAATATATTTCGTTGAAGTTTTCTGTGTTTGGTCAGGGCAACGGGCGGTAGCTCAGCCTGGCAGAGCTTCCGAGTCAGCGTAGATCTGAACGAGTTTAGCTGACGGAGACGCTGTAGATGCCTACCCATGGTGGGTGTCACCCAGCCTACCAGGCGTACATGCGGAGACCGGATTGTCGCAGGTTCAAATCCTGCCCGCCCGACCAAGCTTATTTCAACGAACAAGGCACACTTGCACTTGTTTTTAGCAGACAATTAAAGACTTGCCTTTTTCTTATTCTGAAAAATCCACAAGGAAGTTGAGTTTCACTTTGTTGTTTGAAGCTTCGGCATGATACTTTACATTCAATATCTCTTTTCACACTCTTGGCTCTTTATCTCAGTTTGAAAGTCTGTTTGGACAATAGCGCAGCAGCAAATCTTTTAGTTTTCAACCCCTTCATCATGAGAACATGAAAGAACAGATACTGTACGGAGTGCTTGCAAAATACTATGATTTGATCTATTCCTTCAAAGACTACAAGAAAGAAGCCCTTCGAATTAAGGCATTGATCTCAAAATACAAGAAGTCAGATGGCAATGAGCTTCTTGATGTTGCCTGTGGCACCGGACATCACCTGAAATATCTGAAAAATGAATTCTCGTGCACAGGTATTGACGTGAGTAGAGAGATTCTAGAAGTTGCGAAAGAGAATGTTAAGGATGTTACTTTCAGGGAGGCAGACATGACAACGATGGATCTTGGCAAAGAATTTGACGTTATTACTTGCCTGTTCAGCTCTATCGGTTATGTGAGAACCTATTCAAACCTAGGGAAGACCATTCGAAACTTTGCCAGACATTTGAAGAGGGGCGGCTTCATGCTGATAGAGCCATGGTTTACAAAATCAACCTACATAGCTGGCTCGCCGCACATGTCCACCTACGATGGAAAGGATATTAAGATTGCGAGACTCAACGTTTCGGAACTCAGCGGGAACGTGTCGGTCATGGATATGCATTATCTAATAGCTGAGAAGGACAAGAGCGTAAAACACTTTGTAGACAGACATGAGCTGGGACTCTTTGAAACTGCCGATACTTTGAGAATCATGAAAGCCGCTGGTCTTCAATCAAGATTCCTGAAACATGGCTTAATGAGGGAAAGAGGCATGTTTGTTGGAGTTAAGGAACCACTTGAAGGATGAACAATGGGAAATACGCGTTCTCACGCCTGAATTCTGTTTACTATTCGCAGAGCCAGAAGGGTGATCCACTTCGAGGGTTTCTCCTTTTGTCCAAAGTCGAAATCAGACCACGCCTTTGTGATTGATTCTGGTGTAAACCTTCCCTGATTGTCTCGTTTTGAGAGGAGCAGATTGACCATTTCCGATTCTTGCAGCCTCTTCTTGGGGTGCTCAAACTGTGACAGAACATCCAAGAATTTCAAGATCTTGTAGTCAGTGAACGGGTATTTCAGCTTCTCCCAATCAGTTCCGACCTGGCTGTCGTGACCCGCGTATCTTATCTTCCCTCTGTTTTCCCAGCACGTGAAGAGAAAATCAACTCCTTTTGTGGCAACTCCGCTATCTTGTAGTCGGGGATTTTGAACCAGCGCGCCCAGGACAAACATCGTGGCCATCGCACAACTCGGTTCTCCTTCTCTCGGACCGCGAATCTGACCGGTGTCCTTGCACCAAAATCCTCCGTCAAGGCGTTGTCTCTTGATTAGCCAGTTATAGGCTCCTTGCAGTCTGGGGTCTTGCAGTAGTCCCATTTTTGCCAATGATTCAATTATGATTGCACTGTGGCAATCGCCAGGCTTTGTCGGTGGATCCCAGCCGAAACCGCCTGATTTGAGTTGCGTGCTGAACACGTGTTCGCAGGCTCCAGCGATCCTGTTGTCCTCCGTGGTAAAACCGAAGTCCGCGAGGACTGGAAGTAGCCAGAAAGTAGTGTCTTTCTTTGGCCACCATGTGTGAATATCTTTTGGGGTGCCCCAATACCCGTCCTTGTTCAATCGTTTGAATATTCTCTCAATGAGGGGATGCTTGGGAACTGCCTCCTTCGCCTTAAGGACTGTCCTATCAGTCTCATCCATGTCTTGAAGATCAATCATTGTGCGGTAAGCTGTCCAAGGCTCCCCGGCAAGCAGCCATTCCACCAGTTCTTCTTTGAGAGCTGTTTTAAGATTCAGTTTCGAAGACCCTGTGAAAGTTAAAGCTTCTGGAGTATTAAATATTGTCCAGGTCATCGTTCTTCCATTCCCGGAAAAATCAAACACGTCTGATCCATAACTTCGAAAATGTCTATTAGCCTGAACCTGTTCTTATCTTTCACTTTCTGGAATCCTAAGATCATCTTGGGCTTAAACAAAGCCGAGACCTAGGACGTTTCGAAATGGATCAGGCTGACACGCAAATCGAAAAACTTTCAAGAATGCTAGGGGCTTTCACAGAAGAGCAAGATGCGGATGCCGCCGTCGCCTTGTTGCTGAGGGTGGCGAATCAACACCTTGAGGTTCTTTTTGTGAAGAGAGTTGAGCAATCTACAGATCCTTGGT
>Ga0315279_10000949_pt1 | contig 51493 bp, 39 predicted proteins | sample YL17G06_20_MG_FD_203694 | JGI IMG/M metagenome (GOLD analysis project Ga0315279, IMG submission 203694) | Sediment microbial communities from Yellowstone Lake, YNP, Wyoming, USA - YL17G06_20 | ecosystem: Environmental > Aquatic > Freshwater > Lake > Sediment | place: USA: Wyoming | collected... | reverse complement strand
GACGAATGACGAATGACGAATGACGAATGACGAATGACGAATGACGAATGACGAATGACGAATGACGAATGACGAATGACGAATGACGAATGACGAATGACGAATGACGAATGACGAATGACGAAGTAGCTTATGTTCTGAAATAGACATGATTCGATTAGTAAAGGCCAATTATCAACTGCTTTCTAGCGGGAAGCACAGGAGCAGCGATTAAATAATGCATCCCTTGCTGCTTGTTTAATTCGTCATTCGTCATTCGTCATTCCCAAACGGGCTGGTGACCAGACAAAGCCCTACTTTATTTATCTCGGCCCATTCGGTAGGATTGGTTTTCATGATCGGTCAGACGATAAAGCAATACGTAATGGAGGGTGTACTGGGCAAGGGCGGCATGGGGACCGTCTATCGTGCCCGCGATACCCGGCTGCAGCGCCCCGTAGCCATCAAAGTCCTCACGGCGGACCTCACTGCTGATCCTGATCGCAAGAGGCGCTTCTTCCAGGAGGCACGTTCGGCGGCTGCCATTATACATCCAGCCATTGCCCAGGTATACGACGTTGATGAGGCCGACGGCATCACCTTCATTGCGATGGAACTGGTTGAGGGCAAAACAGTCCGCCAGTTGATTGCCGAGAAGGATTTGGATCTGCTATCTACGCTGGAGATTGCCATTCAGGTGGGAGAAGGACTTGCGCGGGCCCATGAGACCGGCATCGTCCACAGGGACATCAAATCCGAAAACATCATGGTTACCCGGGACGGCCACGCCAAAATCCTGGACTTCGGTCTCGCCAAGCTCAATCCGCTGCAAAACGTCAAGTCGGGGAAGGGGACTGAGGATCACATGTCCCAACTCGCGACGGCGGCTCAGACAAAGACCGGTATGGTGGTCGGAACCGTTGCGTACATGAGCCCGGAGCAGGCGCGGGGCCGTGCGGTGGATCATCGTAGCGATATCTTCTCGTTGGGGATCACGATCTACGAGATGGCGACGGGCAAATTGCCTTTTTCGGGGGATAGCCCGCTCGACACCATGCACGCAATCGCTTTCGAGGAGACTCAGCCGGTCACCTCTGTGCGGCAGAATCTGCCACCAGGATTGCATAGGATCGTTTCGCGCTGCCTCCGAAAGCGGCCGGAAGACCGGTACCAGGATGCCCGGGCACTGGTCGATGACCTCAAGGCTCTAAGGAAGGACATCGATTCGGGCGTGACTCGCGCCATCCCGATCGGAGAACGCATTCGCGATGGCCTGGAATCCCTTAAAAGCCTCCAAGGTTCAACGCTGAGCTGGGTCGCGATAGTCGCCGCGCTGCTTGTGGTTGTGCTAGCCCTCTGGGTTGTGGGGAAAAGGGTCGACATAGGGTACCTCATTATCATCTTTGTTGTTGGGATGTGGCTCTACCGCCATTACCGGAATCGGGGACAGAAAATGCTGAAGAGATTTGTGGCCAAGGTGTCCAAGATGCCGGAAGTGAGGCTGATTGCCTTCCAGAACAACTGCGCAACCGTGGTGATAGATCGGGTACAGGCGAAGACCTATTTGCGCATCAACAGCCTCATGGAGTCCGTCAACAAGAAGCTCTATTTCGGGAAACCCATGGTCGCCGCTGTCCGCGACGATGTCACGCCAGAGGAATTCCGCCGCATGCTCAAGGAACCGGGAGTCCTGTACGTTTGCGAAGACGCGTTTGAGAGCACGACTTCCAAAGCCTCGTAAACCCTCTTCGTTAGTCTTTGTGTCTTTCGTGTCATTGTGTTGTTTTTTTAAGACAACACGATGACACGAAGAATACCTAAAAACACAAAGGTGGATTGCGCGCTACGCCACGCGCGGATAACGGAAGATAGGATCTCCTTTGAGGGCCTTCTGCTTGATCTCCTCGGCCTCGGATGCGGTCAGGGGCGTAAACTTCTTGGCTAGTCCCAGCGCCATCTTAAACAGGTTTTCGTCTCCAGGCGGAACAGCCGCGGTAACCGGATGCGAGAGGGTGAAGCGCAGTCCCATCATCGCTTCCGCCGGATCCGACAGAGGCTCGTACCAGCATTTCAGGTAGGTTTTTGTGACTCCCTTGGGCCACGGCCGCTTTGCCATCGCCTTCAACGCCAAAATGCCCATGTTCTTCTTTCGAGCCTTTTCCAGGACCTGCGGCCCGAAATTGCCGGCATGCCAGGTGGCGAAGTTGATGGGGAAGAGAATCGTGTCAAAATCGAACCTGTCCAGGAGGGCCGTCGCCGCCTCCACGGAATGTGCGGAGAAGCCGATGAATCGCACTTTGCCGGCCTTCTTCGCCTCGAGGAAAGTCTGCAGGGCCCCGTCTGACGAGAAGATCTTGTCCACGTCCTCGAGCGTAGTGACGGCATGAAGTTGGTAAAGATCGAAGTGGTCCGTTTGCATTTTCTTCAGCGACTGTTCCAGCTCGGAGGCTGCTCCGATTTTGCTTCGCTCCGTTGTCTTGCAGGCCAGAAACACGCCCTTGCGATAAGACGCGAGCGCCGGCCCAAGCATGTCCTGCGCATTCCCGTAGCTGGGGGCGACATCGAAGTAGTTGATCCCCGCCTCAATGGCCTCGCCGACTCGCTCGGCGGCTTCCTTCGCTGTGGCGTTCATGACCACGATCCCACCAAAGCCCAGCATTGACAAGCGCTCTCCCGTCTTTCCCAAAGACCTTCGCTCCAGCTTGCCGGCAGCTTGGTAACGTTCCATGGACGAGAGGCTCGCCGGAAAACAGCTCAACAGGGTTGCGCTCGAAACGGTTTTGAGAAAATCGCGTCTGTCCATAATCACTCCTTGGGTTGAGTTTAAGGATACTACCACGGAGGCACTGAGAAAACAGAGTATGTGCTAAGCTGGCCTCACAAGCTGGAGGTAGAAATGAAGAGACTCAGGCATTGGGTGATTGCAGGTATTGCCTGGGCACTGCTCGCCATGCAGGCTTTTGCGCAAGCTCCCAAGCAGGATGAGACTTGGGCACGATGGAAGTTTCTCATCGGCGATTGGACAGGCGTCGGATCCGGAGAACCAGGAAAGGGTGCAGGCCGGTTCTCGTTTGCGCCGGACCTGGACGGAAAAATCCTTGTTCGGAAAAGTTTCTCGGAGTATCCGCCCAAGCCCGGTGAAAAAACGGGAGTGCGGCATGAGGATTTGATGATCGTCTATCAGTCACCCGAGGGCTCCGGATTTCGCGCGGTCTACTTCGACAATGAAGGCCACGTCATCCACTACGCGGTCACATTCCCTGCGAAGCAACCTTCTGTTGTATTCGAGAGCGAGCAGAAGCCGGGGATTCCGCGTTACCGCCTGGACTATGAAATGGGATCAAACAACGAGGTTCAGATAACATTTTCAATCGCGCCGCCCGGTCAGCCCTACAAGGTCTATATCCAGGGCAAGTCAAAGCGGAACGACTGAGGTCCCCGTGAACTCTGTACTACTGTGGGCAATATCCTTTGCCTGCGGGAAAGGATTCTCGCCGGCGGTAAGAACTGAATCGCGTGACAAGTCGGCAGCAGGCAGTAGGCAGTAAGAATCTCATTTGGAGATGGATGTACCAACTGAAGACTGCCGACTTCTTGCTTGAGACCACAGTCAAGAGTATCTCGAGACTGATCGGATGCCGTCGTTTCGGTTGCGGCTGCTAGGCCGCGCTAGGTCTCCGTGGTGAGGCCTCTATCGACGGGGACGCAGGATCGTGACCAGCTTCGGAGGTGTCAAAGAAAGGCTTTCCGCAAGAGCCCGAACCACAGGTGCGGCTTCCCGGACCCCGCTTTCCTGCGCCAGCCGCGCGTGGGAGAGCGCCATCGCGTACTGACCGAGATTCCAGTAAGTCATGGCGAGGTTTAGGTGAGCGAGTCCCCACTCCGGTTTTTGACGGATTGCCGCCAGAAGGGGTTCCAAGGCGGATTGGTAGTCCCTTGAGAGGTAGAGGACCAAGCCCAGGTTGTGGTTGATTTCGGGATCGGTGGGAGCTAATTTCCGTGCCTCTCGATAGTTCAGCGCGGCGGAGGCAAGGTCTCCCCGGCATCGATAGAGGTACCCGAGGTTCGAGTAAACCCAGGCGTCCTTGTGGTATCTTTTCAAAGAGCTTTCGAAAAGCCCAATCGCCTGCGAATAATCCCCTGATTTCATGAGTGAGAAGGCGAGGCCGTCGAGAATATCCTTGGAGGCAATGCCGTTGCCCAGCAGATGCTGAAACAATGCAGCCGCTTCCCTGTAGTCGCCGGCGTCCAACCTGATGGACGCGAGTTGCTCGCGGCATTGAGAATCCTGGGGTAAACGGTTGAGGCAGGCACGGCAGCCTGTTTCAGCAGCATTGGTGTTGCCGGCTCGGCGCTGCGCCTGGATCAAGCCTCGCCAGGCTTCGCTACTTGCAGGCTTGAGGCGAGCGGCTTGCTGGTAGAGTGAGATGGCCTCCGAAATGCGCCCGTGCTGCAACGAGGACTGAGCCTTACCAAGGAGCGCATCAACCTGCAGCGGATTGATGCGCAGAGCGTCCTCATATGCTTCTTGGGCCTCCTGGTTCTTCCCGGCGGCCTCCTGCACGTAACCGAGATACGAGAGCAGGTTTGGATTATCCGGAAGCTGCCTGATTGCGTGGAGCATCGCCGCGGCAGCCTCCTGTGTTTTCCCCTGGTCTAGTAAGGCGGCCGCCATGCCGGTGAGAAGATCCGGCGCATTGAGCCCGCGAGCCGTCGCTTTTTGGTAGTATCGAATTGCTTCCGCTTCTTTGCCCTCGGATTGAAGCGTAGCCGCGAGTCCGAGGTATGCACGGGAGCTTTCCGGATCAGATTCAAGAGCCATCTGGAAGGCTCGACGCGCTTCTTCGAGGCGGTTCGTCTGGCGAAGCAGTTCCCCAAGATCTTCCCATGCCTTGGACAGACGGGGATTCGTTTCCACACACTCGCATAGCAATTGCTCAGCCTCACCTTTTTGACCGGATGTTCTTGATCTGGTTGCGCGGATGTAAAGAAGCTCCGCTTCGTAGGTCCTCTCGGCCTCTCGCTGGGCAGTCTCAGCGTCCTCCATCTTGCCGAGATGTCTGTAGACCGTTGCCAATTCCTGGTAGAGAAGCGGCTGGTTAGGGTCGAGTCCCAGCGCGCGCCCGGTCCACATCAGCGCCTGTGCCCAGTCTTGCTGATCGCGGGCTATGGAAATCAAGCTCATGCAGGTAGACAAGTTGGTGGGCTCGAGCTCGGCTGAGCGCCGGAACGCCTGCCGGGCCTCGCGCGTCTTCCCTCGTACCTGGTAGAGAAAGCCGAGAATGCTCTGATATTCTGGGATATCTGGGAATCGCGCCCCCAGTTCTCGTGCTTCGCGGAAGGCCTCCTCTTCTTTTCCCATCAGGAACTGGCTCTGGATCCACTGGACGTGTGCTTTGCTGCCCAGCGCGGGATCTCCCAGAATCCTCTCAAATTGGCGAGCCGCCAGGCGGGCCATCCCCTTATTCACGTAGGTCATCCCCAGACCCAATCGGGCCGGTGCGTTTTCAGGCTCCGCATCGAGGACGTAGCGAAACGACTGCTCGGCCTCGGCAAGGGCGGCGCGCCGGAGAAAGAGGAATCCGAGCAGTATGCGCGCGGAGTGATAAGCGGGGTGAGATTCGGACACGGACTTGAGAACTTCTTCCGCCTCCAGGGGACGCGAAGCATTCATCAAAGCTATGCCCTGGCGCAAAAGGTCCGGCTGAGCATACATCACAGCCGGGAACAACAGCAGCGCAACTAAGATACAGATCAAAGAACGCGACGCTGACATCGCCGGGACCCCTGTTGCGAGTATTTTATCACAACGCTCTTTCTCTGCGTTCTCTGCGGTCGTGAGAAAAAATCGGGGACTGTCCCGGTGCGTGTTGGCATCGCGCCTTCCAAATACCCAGGGCTGTTTATCTTGCGGAAGATAGGCTGCAACGGTCGGGAGCGCTTCGAGCCCCGCTCGGGACCGTTGCGGTCGGTGGTCGTGCGCTCGGTTGAGTAGTTCTAGCTCATGGAGATTCATGGCACGCTCCATGGCCCTATACAGCGCTCTGAGGTCGCGGCGAGTTGCCTAGCGGATCGCCGCGGCGGATTCGATTCTCCTGAATATGACCTCGATCAAAACCCGGCCGTCGGTGACATAGAAACGGTCCAGAGAGTCGATGTCGGCAGACCGGAATCGTACTCGAGGTATCTGATACAAGCGCTTTTCCTGAACCGCCAGTAGAGATCCTGCGGCGGCAGCGTCTTCCTCAAAAAAGTCACCCGTTCCTCTCATGATTGGAGACCGTGCCGAATCCACCGATCGGGTTGTGGATATGATTAGATCCACGTTCTTCCCGAAAAACAAACTCCCTGCCAGGCGATCCACGAGATCGCTTCGACCCGCGCCAGGGTGCATCGCTGATGCGCGAGCCACTCTCCAGAAGATGCGGACTTACTAAGAGTACTGTGGTGAGCCTTTCCTATTTGCCGGTCACTTCCCGTATCACGCGAAGAAAGTTGCCTCCGAGGATCTTCTTGATGTCTGCTTCGCTGTAGCCGCGTTTCAGCAGCGCGGCAGTAAGGTTGGGCATGTGGGAAACGTCCTCGAGGCCGGCCGGCACGCTGCTCACCCCGTCATAATCGCTCCCGATGCCGACATGATCGATGCCGGCGACTTTCACGGCGTGGTCGATGTTTGCCACCATGTCATCGAGTAATGCCGAGGGTTCGGTCGGGCCGCTCTGGAAGACCTTGATATATTGCTCACGCGCATAGTCGTCTAGAGCCTTGCCGGTAAGATCGGGTTCGGCAGCGGCCAAATTGGAGATCGATTTTTTGAGCGCCTCAGCAGATTTCTGGCTCAGGAAGCCGGAACCGAAATTGATCCCGACCACGCCGCCGTTCTTGGCCAGTGCGCGAAGCATGTCGTCGGTCATGTTGCGTGCAATGTCCGAAAGCACACGGCAGGCAGAATGCGACGCAATCAAGGGTTTTGTGGTTACCGCAAGGGTGTCATAGAAAGTTTTGTCCGACACGTGCGAGACGTCGACGATCATGCCCAGGCGATTCATCTCCCTGATCACCTGTTTGCCGAAATCGGTAAGGCCATTGTGCTTGGGCGTATCCGTTGAAGAATCGGCCCAATCGTTGTTACGAAAATGCGTGAGGGTCATGGATCGTATGCCGAGGCGGTAATACATGCGTAGCACAGCCAGATCGTTATCGATTTGGTGGCCTCCTTCGACTGTCAGGAACGCGGCAATCTTGCCGGAGCCGACGACTCGCTCGATATCCGACGCTGTTGTGGCCAGTTCAATCTCCTGCGGATGCGCGTCCAGTACGCGCTGCATTGCGTCACGCAGATCCAGGGTGCGTCGAACGGCTTCCGCGCCTCTGTAATAGGTGGGAACCCAGAGCGCAAAGAACGGTGCGTGCATGCCTCCTTCCTTCAGCCTTGGGATATCCACATGACCTTTGGGAAGGGGTTGGCCGATGTCGACTTTCTCGATAAGGATGCGCTGAAGCGTGTCGATGTGCGCGTCGATTCCGATTGCCTGCTGGTTGATGCGCTTGGCTCGGGCAAGCTCATCCTGCGCCGCGCCGATCACTGAGGTCAGGCCGAGTACAACTGCCCACAGCCACCATCGTCGGGACATTTTCCACCTCCCCCGTTGCTGCAACTGAGTGTGCAGATAATAGCACACCCTTGTTCGCATCGGGAAAACTGATCCGCGCCTCTTGAGCACTCGGTCCGCCTCGCACGCCAGCGCCGGCGAATTGCTGAAAGCTCATCTTACGACCTGAATAGCGCGCTCGAGCAACTCGTCTCGGCCAGCCGCCACGCCTGCGCGCGTGCGTGACACTGCAATGGTGGGTTGGATGCCAATGCCATGGTGTTGCGAGCCATCATGCTTGAGCACTTTCATGCCGGTCCACGTAACCGTGTAACCCCCCGGCAGTGTAATTGGATTGACATTGCCATTTGTGCCCGCCGTTGGCCCTCCCACGATCTCCCCCAGCCTGTAATTCTCGACAATGCCCATACACGATTCGGCATAGCTGATTGCGCGGCCATCGGTGATGAATGCCTTGTTGGCTTTGAGGTAGGGTGCCGCGGGGCCGATCTGCCATCCCATGCCGCGTTGGAATATCATTTCCTTATGGTCGGGGAAGGAGATGTTCGGGATGTGCCACTGTGCGCTGGTCATCGCCTTTTCGCTCAGGTGTGAAAAGAACATCATAGGGTTTTGGAAGGCTGGGTAGCCGCGCATATCGAAGACAATGCCTTTTGCAGTGGCGAGCTTGGGCAATGCATCGGTGAAGTCACGATCCTGAACTTGGTCGAGTTTGACGTAGAAAATTCCGGGCTCGAGTTCCGCGATCCTTGCGGGACGAGGCTCTTGAATTGTCCCGATCTGCGTGTCTCGCTTCAAGCTGACTTCACTATGCTTCCCGGGATTTGCCCAAGGTTCGATCGTCAGCACCAGAGGTTGATCTTTGCCTCCCAAGGCAAGCTCTTGCAGAGCGCGATATCGAATCCACTGTGAAGTGGCCCCTGAAATCAAGCTTTCCGTTTCGGCCAGGGCTTTGGCGGTCGGCTCGCCATTGATTGCGATCACCACGTCACCAGGCGAGAGTCCCTGGCCTGGATCTTTGACATAGGTCACCACCAGCCGGTTTTCAATCCAATCCCAGGCGATTGGCGGCACAAATGCATTGTTCATGATGCTCGCGTTGCTGACCCTCCCATGTCCATCGTGGAGTGCCGCGACCAGACGGCGCAGCGTATTGAGAAACGCGCGTTCGTTTTGATCGGCTGCTGCCGAGTTCAGGGCCGCGGTCAATGCGCCCGGCCAGTCGGTCTTGACCACGTCAAAATACGGATAGAAGTGCTGGAACACGTTCCAGGCGAGTGCTACGGCTGCCAGGCGCGTCGCACGGTCACCGGCGGAATAATTCTTTTTCCTCGGCTGAGGCGATGAAGATTCATTTTTCACCAACGAGCCGTTCGGCCAGGTGCCAATCTCGTCAGCGAACAGGGCAAGGGGAACATAGCAGGAAACGCCGCCGCCGAGATCCGCCCGATATGGCTGCTGGAAGCCGGCGAGACTTTCGGGGAATTTGCCTTCCGGAGCATTGGTGATGGTGCGTTCGCTGCGATAGGCACTCTGAGGGTTTCCGGTGCCAAATCCCCTGTGGTTCCACTTGATCACTTTTAACTGGCCCTTGGCGTTGGGAGGTGCGGACTGCCGGACGACGCTCGGAGGATTGCCGGTCGGAAATACTTGTACAGTTGGTGCCACTGGGCGGAACAAAGATTCCAATTTGTTGGCGAGTTCTGAAGAATCCCCGGCTTCCTCCACAGCCCTCATCCCTTCGATGGCGAAATCTTCCCAATTGGTTTGAGCGGCCTCATCGCTCGGATGAAAATGGCGCACATATCCCAGCAAACGACTGAAGGCTACGAGGTTCGCCAGCCCACGCCCTGTCAAGGGACGGGCGGGCTCGGTGATCGGCTTCTCAGCGTCACCGACAACTTCAAAGGAGACGTCATCCAGCCAGGCTTTTCCATCCCCAAGGAGCATTAGTCCAATGTTGATTCTCTCTGCATCCTGCTCGATATCCCCGATGATTTCGTAGTAATTCCAGCGGGATTCCGTGATAGGCCGGTCACCCATGTTGTCAAAAAAGCCCATTTGCTGGTTCGGGCGGTCCACTCGCAGCCAGAGCTGAGCCCTTCCGCCAAAGCCTGGAACCTCGGCGCGCACCGCAGCCCGGAAACGCACGCGTTTCATCCGGAATGAAGTCGCATCGAAACTTTGCATCAGATTGCCGAACCCGGGCTGTTTTGCTTCTCCCTCGCGCTTGATTACCGCGCACAAGGCCCCGCTCTTCGGATTCTCGCTCGTCAGGCTGACGGAATAGCCGCTTTGAGCAGATGCCGAGGGGAAGATCCATTGGTTGGGGATCTGACCAGGTTTTCCTTCTTCAAAGTTCGGGTTTAACGGACCCGTTTGGGCTGTAAGTATGATGCTGCAGCAAATCAGAACACACAGGAGTGCTGGGACAAAACCAAATCCTCTGGCCTTTGTGGATGAATCTTTCATAATCGAGCCCCCATCATATTCCTTTTGTTTGCTACTCACCGCTGTTTCGCAATCGCCGAGGAGCGGCAACGCAGCAGATGCCCGCCCGGCGCCGCGCCCCTTCGGGCTGCGGCCCGCAGGCCCGCTGGCTTTGTTGCTCGCTCCTTACATACCGCAGAGGGTATGCTCGTCGCTCGCGCCTCGCCGGCGGGCCTGGGGGCCTGCAGCAAAGTGGGCCTGTTATTTCGTGACAGACCTTAGGTCTCATATCCTGAGAACCGACGCGCCGTGACGTACGAATAATCATAATGAAAAGCTCATCGTACCGCATCACTTGAGAGAGCCAATTTACACTCCCCCAAAAGAGGGAGAAAAAAATGCGATGACAGGCTACGCTGTCCCAAGCCTTCCGGTAGCAGCTGCCAGTGCGTTCCAACGAGCGCGTGGACAGCGTAGCCTGTCACCGCATTTTGGATCTGCTATTCGGTGGCAGTCCTGTGAAAGTTCCTCAAGCCCTAAGCTCACACGTGGAGGTTTGATCCTGCAATTCGGAGTTGTAGAAGTTGCCACGGGCATGATGGAATAGAGCGAATCCCTGGTAGTTTGGTCATGCTTTGCAATGGGCGCATGAGCTTCCGGAGGAATTTCGTCATGATGCGTGAACGAAAAAGTCTGCCGCTGCTATTGTTCCTGGTTGTAGTGCTGCCGGTCACCGCGACTCTTGTTCAGGCCGCCGAAGTTTCGTCGGTAAAGGTCTGGGAAGAGAAAACCGTGATCCCCACCTACCTGGCCGGTCCGCCCGAATCCAATCCCATGTTTTATTTCGGGAGACAGTCCCAGGGGGCCGAGGGGAGAATCTACCCTTATCCGTTCTACGATACTCTCACGGGCAAGAAGGTCGACAAGACCTACACGATGGTCTACCTGGAAAACGAGTACATCCGAATCGGCGTACTGCCTGAGATTGGCGGTCGCGTCTTTGAGGGCGTCGACAAGACCAACGGCTATAACTTTTTCTATCGCCAGCACGTCATCAAGCCCGCGCTGATAGGCCTGATCGGAGCCTGGATCTCCGGAGGGATCGAGTGGAACATTCCGCACCACCACCGTGCTTCCACGTTCATTCCCGTGCAGTACAGCGTGGAGGAAGGCGCGGACGGCAGCAAGACCGTTTGGGTGGGAGAACTGGAGGTACGGCATCGCATGCGCTGGACAGTCGGCTATACGCTGAGACCGGGCAAGGCCTACTTGGAAGCGCAGTTGCGAATCGTGAATCGCACGCCGGTTGCGAACACCATGCTCTGCTTCGCCAACGTGGCGGTTCATGCGAACGAGAATTACCAGGTCTTGTTCCCTCCCAGCACCCAGTACGCCACCTATCATGCCAAGCGCGAATTCACGGCCTGGCCATTTTCCACTTCCAGGTTCGCCGGCGCGGATTTCACCAAGGGCGTCGATGTGAGCTGGTACAAGAACAATATTTCGTCGAACTCGTTCTTCGCCTGGAACTACGAGGATGACTTTTTTGCCGGCTATGACCACGGCAAACAGGCTGGGCTGATGAGCGTCGCCGATCACCACGTTGCGCCGGGCAAGAAACTGTGGACCTGGGGTACCGGCCCGCGCGGCCAGACCTGGGACAAGATCCTCACGGACGACGATGGGCCGTACATCGAGTTGATGGTCGGAGCTTACTCTGACAACCAGCCGGACTACAGTTGGCTGCAGCCTTACGAAGTGAAATCTTTCTCTTTGAACTGGTATCCGTTCCGGAACATCGGCGGCGTGAAAAAAGCCAACCTCGATGCCGCAGTGAACCTGGATGTGGTCAACGGAACAGCCAAGGTGGGCTTTTGCACCACCTCTGCACATCCTGCGGCCGTGGTGATGCTCAAAGCAGGCGACAAGGTCTTGCTCCAGGAGAAGGTGGAGATCAATCCCGGAAAGCCTTATGTAAGGCAGGTTCCAGTACCGGCCGGCGTGGATGAACACGATTTGCGCGCCTCGCTCTCAGTGGGGGGCAAAGAACTCGTCTCGTACTCCCCAATCCGCCTGAAGCCCTACCCGATGCCGAAACCTGTGGCGAACCCGGAGACACCACAAGCGATCAAGACAAACGAGGAATTGTACCTGACCGGTCTTCGCATCGAGCAGTTTCACGACCCCAACCTGGATCCCGACCCGTACTGGGAAGAGGCGCTCCGCCGCGACCCGGGAGACGTGCGGGTGAACACGGCTCTCGGCATCACCTATTTCAAGAAGGCGCGATTTGCCGAGGCCGAGAAGCTCTTCCGCAAAGCGCTCGAGCGGCTCACGGATAAATACACAAGCCCGAAGGACGGCGAAGCGATCTACTACCTCGGGGTCACTTTGAAGGTGCAGGGGAAGGACGACGAAGCCTTCGAGACGCTCTACAAGTCCACGTGGAGTCTTGCCTGGCGGGCGGCCGGATATTACGCGCTGGCCGAGATTGCCGCGACGCGCGGCGACATGGCTGAAGCGCTGGATCTTGTGGATCGTTCCATCGAGGCTAATGCGCTAAACATCCGGGCGCAGAACCTCAAGGCCGCCTTGTTGCGCCACATGGGGCGTCCGAAGGAGGCCCTCCAAATTCTGGCATCGGCTTCCCATAGGTCCGACCCGCTCGACGTGCGCGCCATGGCGGAGCGCTGGCTGGCGTCCAAGAGCCCCGAGGCGGCGAAGACACTCACTTCCACGATGAATGAGCATCCTGCAACGGCTCAGGAGACGGCCGCCGAGTATTTCAATGCCGGTTTTTGGCAGGATGGCGCGGACGTGCTCTCGGAGATGATCGCGGCAGCTCCCGACAAATCTAAGATCAACGCGATGGTCTACTACTACCTGGGCTATTTCGCGGAGAAGATGGGCCAGGGGCAGAAGGCGTCCCAGTACAACCGACTGGCCACCAAGATGCCCACGGACTACGTCTTCCCCTTCCAGTACGAAACCATCGACGTGCTCCGGCATGCGATCAAGGCGAACCCGCGCGACGCTCGCGCTCTCTATTACCTCGCCAACCTGCTATATGACTGGCAGCCTGAGGAGTCCGTGAAGCTATGGGAGGCGTCGGGCGCGCTCGACCCGTCGTTCGCGATCGTGCATCGCAATCTGGCAATCGCTTACATGCACCAGAAGTCTGGGAGCGACCTCAACAAGGCGATCGCGGAGTTGGAGAAGGCCGTTTCCAGCGATCGCAAGTATGCGCTGCATTTCACCGAGCTGGATGAGCTCTACGAACAGGCGCGTACTCCGATCGAGAACCGGCTTCCGCTGTTCGAGCGGAACCAGAGCATCATCGCCCAGCGGGATGACGCGCTCAATCGCGAGTTAGCGCTAATGGTGGCCACGGGCAAGTACGACGAAGCCATCCAGATCCTGGCCGGCCGGTGGTTTGCGGTTGCGGAAGGCGCCAACCTCAATGTGGTGGATCAATGGATGAATGCCCACCTGCTGCGCGGCCAGAGGAATATCGAGGCCAAGCGATGGAAAGATGCTCTGGCGGACTTCCGAGCTGCCATCGAGATCCCCTCGAACATCCCCATGGAAAGCGTGGCTATCGGCGGTCGGAGCGCGGAGATTGCCTACTTCACCGGCGTTGCCTACGACGGGATGGGAGACCGGGAGAAGGCCGTGCAGTCATGGAACAAGGGGGCGGAGCCTGCCGACTCGGGACCGTCTCGTCGGCCGGGCATGGGCTCCAACCTTTTATCTGGAGGCGCTCAATCTTACCACCAGGCGCTTTGTCTTCAGAAGCTCGGGCAGGATGGGAAGGCCAAGGCGATTTTCGAGAGCCTCGTGAAGTCTGGTCAGCAGGCACTTCAAGAATCTTCGCCGGGCGCTGCCTCCACAACTGGGTCTGGCCGCCGTCAGCAACCGCCGCGTGCTCGACTGGCCGCGGCGCATTACCTGGTCGGCCTCGGCTACCTTGGGCTTAACGACAAGGAGAAAGCGAAGGAAGAACTGACCCAGGCCCTTGAGACCAGCCCGGATCTCCTGGGGGCGCGAACAGCCCTCGCCGCCCTCAAATAGCCGTGATCCTAAATGAACCTCCGTGATAGGTGACAGATTGCGCGTGCCAGGGCGGGTATTTGGACAACGATTGCGGCCTGAGAACCACGCAGTTATACCTACTGAGCCTCGCGTAATATGGTGACAACCCTGGATAGGGTAGGGGCACGGCGCGCCGTGCCCCTACATTCCTAAGATGTCACCGTATTTTGCGAAGCTCTGTAAAAGGAATTGCATACCGGCCTGCAATCGGCTCCACCGCGGTGAGCTTGGCAGTAACGGCCTGCTGGCAAGGGTGCAGCTGCGAAAATATAACCATGGGCCGGAATTGAAGAAAGTAGTCACATGATCTATAATGTGGTTTCCTGGTCTGCGGAGGATTCTATGGTGGAGAGGATGATTGGCGTGCGCGAACTGAAGGCACGGCTCAGCAAATATCTGCGCGAGGTGAAGGCTGGCAGGAGCATCATCATCACCGAGCGAGGCAAAGCTGTGGGCAGGCTCGTTCCCAACGCCCAGTCCCTTGAAGAAAAGCTGCGCGCAATGCTGAAGTCAGGTCGAGCAGAGTGGAATGGAAACCGCCTGAAGCCGGCGAAACCGGTCGCAAGCGTCAAAGAAGGTCACTCGGTGGCTGTCTTGCTGGTCGAGGATCGGCGGTGATCGTTTATATAGATGCCAGCGCGCTGGTCAAGAGGTATGTCAGGGAGTCAGGCAGTTCGGACGTCGAGATTCTGATATCGACGGCGGACCTGGTCGGCACCGCGCTCATAAGCCGGGCGGAAGTATCTGCGGCCATCTGCAAGGCTGTAAGGATGCGAGTTGTCGCCCGCGACCGGGGCACGGCTGCAGTGAAACTGTTTCGTGCCCATTGGCCTTCACTGTTCCGGCTCAAAGTCGACGGAATGGTCGTCGACAGCGCCGACATGCTCGCATGGGAGTATCACCTCCGCGGATATGACGCGGTTCACCTGGCCTGTGCTCTTCTGTGGCAGAACTCGCTGGCTGAGACCGTGACGCTGGCAACCTTCGATCAGGACCTGTGGTCGGCCGCAAGACACACGGGCTTGGGCGTCTGGCCCGCTCTGTGGGAGTGAATGGCAGCCGAATTGTGGCCGGCTGAGAGCCGGTCTGCAATAGTGCGAATGTGGAGGGTTGGCCCACACTAAAGTCTACTTCTACCGGGACGAAGGCGGCTGGCTTCCGCTTGCTGAAGCGCATCCCCGGAGCGCTCGACCAGCGCGCGGAAATACGCTTCGTGCCGGCAAAGAAGCTCCGCAGTCACTCCAACCGAGAACCTTTCCCGTATCCTGAAGTAAAGAAATGAAGGGTTGAGCTATCCCGAGATTGCGAACAGATTGGGGCTGTCAGATCCGGGAGCGAAAGACAGGATTTGCAAACGAGTCGCTGTTGTATAAAGCGTTGGAACGAGGGTGACCAAGTTCCCGCTCTAAGGGATCCGGTCTTAGGGAAATCTTTGGGGGAGAGGACGGTGAGGATGACCGTGCGTCGAATACTGGCATTAGCGTTCATGGCATGCGGCCTGTGCTTGGAGTAGGTAGTGGATGATTCCAGGCCGGCAACGTTACCCTCGGCCATCAAGCCATGCTTCTTGCCATCTGGCATGGCAAAGTCCATAATCGGATCATGAAGACAACGATTTCGATGGACGCATTTGGCCGTTTGGTTCTTCCCAAGAGCATTCGGCAATCGCTCAATGTTCCGCGCAAGGCCGTATTCGAGGCCGAGCTCTTAGGCAACCGGCTGGAACTGACCTTGGCCGAGGTGTCGCCTGCCAAACTGCGCCAAAAAGGGAAATTATTGGTCGTGCCCAAGCAGGGCGTTGCCTGTGATGCCGTCAAGGCGGTGGAAGACACCCGGAAAGACCGGCTATGATTGAGTTCTTCGACTCAACCGTGCTGGTGGCGGCAATGGTGGAAGACGAAAACCAACACGAGTTCTGCGCGCAAGCTCTGGAAGCTGCCGGCGAGGGTTACGCCTCGCTGCACTCGGTGGCTGAGTGTTATGCCACTCTCACTGGCGGAAGGCTGGGAGTGCAATTGTCGCCGGCCGATGTCGCGCGGTTAATTCGCCACAACATCCACAATCGCCTTTCGCTGGTCAGCCTGTCGGTCGCGGATTACCTGAAGCTACTGGACCGCGCGGGGCCGGCCGGCGCTCGCGGAGGCGCGATTTACGACCTGCTGCTGCTGGCCTGCGCACGCAAAGTAAAAGCCAGGAAGATATACACGCTCAACCCTCGCCATTTCAGCGCGCTGGCTCCGGACTTGGCGGATAAAATCGTATCTCCCTAGAGCCCGCGCAGGCGCCTGCCGTCGCTCCACAAATGATCTTTGCCTCTCATGTAGGACATAGCCGTCTATTTCCGCTTTGGGGTGTGGGCTGGTTTCAATATGTTCACTCCGACCAGGTTGTGGTTCTTGTCGTACTCGAGCAAGACGGGAAAGTGCTTGAGAATGCGTTTGGGTAGTTCCGATGGAAACGCGCCATAGGGCAGTTCCTTGCCTTTGTGGAAGGCCTTCTTCCACCGAACATGCACCAGGTTGGAATCCACCCAGCATTCGACATCCCCTTCCCGCAGATGAACAATGCGATCGGCCGCGACATTGATGGCGTGCTTTCCGCGAAGCAGGTGGGATTTGTAAGCGTTGTGTACGTGTACGCTAAGCGTGGCGCCATGAAAGCGAATGTGGCCGGAGTCGATCATGGCGCGCTGCCTGGTTGGAAAGGTTCTCCGTGAGTTGGGGAATCGTTTGGCTCCGATTCGTGCAGGCTTGCTGGCCGGCAGCAGCACCCAGTGCTCCAGGGTCTCCTTGATCTTGCTGCAAATCCGGCACGCTTGTTGCCCGGAACGCAGCCGGCGGTAGCCGTCCCAGTGTCGGCACTGCAGGGCGAGGAACTCCCACGCGACGCCGAGTTGCTGGTAGATGTTGTAGTAAGTTTGGACCTCTTTCTCGCGGCGGCCACCCTGGCTGAGGTAGCGGCGGGAGATGACGTCCATGCTGTGGAACAACCGGCGGAGTTCCAGTTTGATCTGCTGCTTCAGCGGTTTGGGTTTCACGCTGCCTCCCGTGGGATTTGGTCGGATAAGGACTTAGCCGAGAACTCTCAGCTTGGAAAAGTAGTCGCGGAGGTAACCACGATCCCGTGCCAGGAGGCGGTCGGCATGAAGCATCGCGTGAGCGCCGATGAGGAAATCGGCCACGATCCGGCCCGTCCGGCCACTGCGCGATAAATAGCGAGCGAAGTTGCGGCCGGCCAGGATCGCACTGTCGCGCGAGGACGGAACAAACTCGATCTGCCAGTCAGCGAGGAATTCCTTCAGCGTCTTTTCGTCTTTGAACGCGGGGGCGATCTCCGCCAGAGCGCATTCACCGATCACCAATTTTCCCTCGGTCACCGCCCGGCGCAACAGGGCTTCCGAGGCGTCGGCAAACTGCGGATTGTCAGTCAGTACGTCGAGGATGACTGAGCTGTCAAGAGCAGAGATCATTTGCGGATTGTATTGAGATATTGGTCCACGCTCAGACCGCCGGGCAGTCTGGCCTTTCCGCGCCACTTGCGGAAGACGTCTTCAGGCTGTTGTTTGACCGCGACAAGCTTACCGTCGCGCGCCTCGAAGTCCAACGCCGACCCGGCTTGTAGACCGAGCCGGTCCCGACAAGCCTTGGGAATGGTCACTTGTCCTTTTTCAGAAACAATTGCTTTCATACCTGGATAGTATGATTTCCTACCAGATGAGTCAAGCAAATGACCTCTAGGTCACTTATCCCGGGGCACGAGGTGAAAGCGTCGGGAGAGAGCGTATGTGAGAAGGTTTCGAGCAACGAAATTGCCAGGCAGCCGGCGAGGGCCGGGTACTGCCTCGCGCAGTGGACAATATTGAACGTCTGCTGTCTCCGCTCGGTTTCAAGCCGGAGTTCGACCTGAATCGGAAAAAACATTACGGGGGTATACACATGACTCCAGTAACTACCGATGTTACGATCCCAGCCTGAGCTGAAAGGAAACCTTGGTGATTCTTGGCGTCTTTGAGCCTTTGCAGTGGTTTATAACCCCACCTCAAAGACGCAAAGGCGCGAAGCTTCGCAACGGCTCGTTTGGCTCAGACCGGAGCGTTCAGGCGGTCCTTAATGGAGTCAAATGCATAGCCTCAAAATATTATAAACAGCCGAAGGCGAGGTTGTGTCAGCGATGTTTTAGATTTGCGGGCATAGCTGTATATTTGTTACGGAGGAAGCATCCCTATGCCGGTTGAACTCGTTGAGCCGCGTATCCGTTAAGAAGTGAGGCCATGAGGAAAGAGTCCTGCGTCACTCGCCGCACGTTCTTGAAGGAATCTCTCTCCAGTGTGCTGGCTGTTTCGTCCGTACTCCCGATGCATGCCGGAGCCGACACCTATGCCGCGCTTCCAACCTCGCCGGTGGGAATCGCGCGCTGCCGGCGCTACGACTTCGACTTGATCAAGTCCGCTCTCTCCGGCCTGTTCGATCAGATCGGAGGCGTCCAGTCGCTGGTGAGCGGGAAAACCGTATCGGTGAAAATCAACCTCACGGGAGGATGGAACGTACCCACCTTCACGCTCCCTGCGGTCCAGACTGTTTACACGCACCCCTTGATCGCGCTTGCAGCATGCAGGCTCTTCTACGAATACGGGGCGAGGAGAATCATCATCTGCGAGAGCTTATACAGCAACGATGAAAAGAGGATCGCTTATACAAATTACGGGTATAGCGTGACGCTCTTTGAATCCAGCGTTCCAAATCTCGTATGGGAGGACACATATAACAGGGGCACCGGCGGCGGATACAAGGCCCTGCCGGTGGGCAACGGCGCCTACCTCTACAGCTCCTTTCAGTTCAACTACTGTTATGTCGATACTGACGTCGTTGTCTCCATCCCGAAGATGAAGAATCACTTTATAGCCGGGATTACCTTGTCTTTGAAGAATATGTTTGGATCTACACCAAGCGCGCTCTACTCTTCGAGCGTAGACGACGAACTGACAACCAGCTCGCGCGAGAACGTCCTGCACAATGGCGGATTGTCTGCTGCCGGAGGAGAGGTTTTTCCTGTTCCTTCTATCGATCCCGGCTACCGTGTGCCGCGAGCCGTGGTGGACATTGTGCGAGCGCGCCCGATCGATCTTTGCATTATCGACGGCATAGTTACCATGTATGGCGGAGAAGGAGCCTGGCACAACACCCGCCTGGGTATCGCCGTTCCCGGCTTGATCATCGCGGGCAAAAACGCGGTGTGCACAGATGCAGTGGCTGCCGCCATCATGGGTTACGATCCCCAGGCGCCGGACGGCACCAAGCCGTTTGTCAACGGAAGCAACATGTTGCGGCTGGCTGCGGAATCCGGGCTGGGTACGAACCACCTCTCCGATATCGATGTGATCGGGTTGAGCATTCCGGAGGCGCGTTACACATTTCCGCCAACCTACAAGTCGCGGGAGAGCTACCCTTGAAGCGAACATCCGAGCTTTGCAGTTTTTCTCAGAGGCGCTCATGTCACGGTTGCGAGAATGCGTGTTCGGTTGAGGGAGAATTACAATGCGTGGCCCCCTGATTTCGTTATTCAGTGCGCTGCTTGCTGCCGGTGTCCTTCTCGGCCAGGATACCTCGCCGACCTTCCATCACGACCAGCAGCGCACGGGCAGAACAGCGAACTTGGGCCCGACCGAGCCTGTGCTCCGCTGGACCTTCAAGACCCAGGCATCGCTGGATGCCTCACCCGTTACCGCACCTGACGGCACGATCTACCTTGCATCAACGGACAATTGCCTCTACGCGCTGAATCCTTCCGGCGCGCTCAAATGGACGTTTGCAGCGAGCGAAAGCATCTTCTCCACACCGGCTCTCGGATCGGACGGCACCGTCTATTTCGCGGATCTGGCAGGCTGGTACTACGCAGTGAATTCCGGAGGCAATCTCCGCTGGTCGCGTGCTCTGTCAGGCGGCGGGTTCGAGCGCAGGGCAATAGCTGCTCCGGCCGTGTCGCCGAGCGGGCAATCGTTCATCGGCGGCTGGAATGACCATTTCTATTCACTCGGATCGAACGGGGACCTTCTCTGGGAGCTTGCCCTGGAGGGGGAGGGGCAGATCACGGCAGCACCCGCATTGGACGCAGCCGGAAATGTTTACCTGGCCACGCTCGACCCTTCCAACAAAAACAACATCGCGGTCATCAAATTCGACCGGCTCGCGAAGCTTCTGTGGAAATTCACCGACAGCCTGGGAGTCGATCGGAATCGGATCATCTCCTCACCGGCAATCGATTCGGATCGAGGGAGGCTGTACGTTGGTGCCTCGCGCTCGGATGACGGATGCCTTTATGCGATAAATCTCTCGGATGGCAGGCAGGCATTCCGCACCGATTTTGCGAAAGGCGTCGTTTCGTCGCCCGCAATCGGTTCAGACGGAACTATCTATGTGGGATGCATGGATGGCAAGCTTTACGCCCTCGATCCCGCGAACGGCAGCAAGCACTGGGCCTTCGCGTCCGGAGCGTATTTCGTCATCGGCTCTCCCCTTGTGGACGGCGCGGGCCGGATTTATGTGGGAGATAGCGACGGAGTGATTCACGCTCTCTTCCCAAGCGGAGGAGAACTGTGGAGATTCGCGACGCAGTCAAATATTGCCTCGGCTCCCGTGATTGCCAGCGACCGAACCCTCTATGTGACGTCCTACGATAGCACGCTCTATGCCATTGGCCAGACTCGTCGCCCGCGCACTCGCCTGAGATAACAGGTTTGCAGCCCCGGTGCGGCAGCAAAGCCACACGTGGGGCACAAGTTCCGGGCTAACTTGTCAGCTGGTTCCGCTATTCCTTCAGCAGGTCCTTGAACCACTCGATTGGGAAGAGCGTGCCGGCCTTCACGGGATCGAGTTTTACGCTCAGCAATTCCGCCGCGCGCGCCAGGACGGGATCCCGAAAAGCCGCCAGATCCTGTGCGGTTGGAAGCGATAATTCGTCCGGCGTGACTCCAACCCGCTCCAGGCTCTTGCCGTCGGACATGATCGTTTCCGCCTCGCTGATGCTGGCGGCAAAAGGATTTTCGCCGAGTTCGAAGCGATGGAGTGTGGCCTTCATCGTCGTGCCGGCCGTGAGGTCGCCGATTACCTTGCCGCGCTTCTCGAGCTGAACCATCCGGGCGAACAGCTCCGCAGCTCCGCCGGTCATGCTGTCGACGAGCACCACCAGTTCTCCCTTGAATCCGTTCTCTCCCCGGCTGTGTGCCGTCAGCGACTTACGCTCCTTGCGTCCCTTGAAGTCGCAGATCTTCTTGTCCTGATCAAAGAAGAAGCCGGCAAACCATTCGAGAATCTCTTCTCTGCCGCCGATGTTGTACCGGAGGTCCAGAATCAGCGACTTCTTCTTTTTCACAGCTCCGAGGAAGCCGTTAAGGGTCGTCTCGTCTATGTCAAGGTGCGGGCATTGCCAGACGGTGAGGTCGTCTCCCACATCCTGAAAGCGGTGTCTCCGCCAACGGGCTTCGTCCACCACCCAATTGATGAGATTGCGAGTGTCGATCCGGCCGTTGGAGGATGTTTCGTACCTCAAAACCTGCTGGTTCTGGGTCACTTTTGGGAGGGTGTCCAGCTCGCGCTGCTGGCCGTCAGGGCTCTGTACGATGATATGCGGAGTCGTGCCGGGCCGCATAACATAGTTGATCAGGCTGAGCTTCCAGATAATCGTGCGGTTGATGGGGTAACCGTTCACCCTGAGGATCTCATCGCCCACCTTCAGCCCTTTCTTCTCAGCGTCGCTGAACGGCCCGCGCCAGTTCCTGGTTTCCACCCAGCCCGAGCTTGCGTGCTTTTGCCAGGTTCTGTAAGGAAGACACAAGCTTCCTGTTGCGGTATTCGCACAGGCCGATCATGGCCCAGCCTGACCCGATCCCGGGCTCGAGCACGACATACTTCGCGAAGGCTTTTTCTGCCTCGACAAAATCGTCTCTGTCGTAGCGCATTGCTCCTATATGCCACCAGCCTTCAGCCCAATTGGGCCTGAGCTTAACCAGCTTCTCGTAGAGCGCGATGGCCTCCGGGATCTGGTCCGTGTCGCGCGCGGCTTCGGCCTGTGCCTTCAGCTTTTCGAAATCCACGGGATTGGCAGCCTGCTTGGACCGGGCGTTGCTGCCTTTTTGCTGAGCCTGTACCGGCGTGCCACCGGCCGAGAAAAGCAGCAGGATTATCGAGAAAGCCTGGAACCTCATGGGTATCGTCATAAGCAAATCAAACTACCGAAACAAAGAGCAGCAAGACGCAGCCAATTTGGACCCCCGACTCCTGATCCCCATTTTCGGGGGAGACTCCCAGAACGTCGAGGAGCGCAAACCAACCCGAACTCTTCCTATTGAGGCGGTGGAGGCACAGGTCTCTTGTCCACATCAAGCTCCGATCCACGCCGGCCTGAGCCCCCCTCCTTGGTTTCCTGCTCTTTGGCACGAAGCGCATCGGCAACCTTTTGCGCGCTCTCTCCCTGGGCTGTCATTCTCTTTTTGTAGCAGATCCTTGCCAGCGTCACCCACGCATCGGTGTATTCCGGATCCTTCTTGACAACTGATTCCAGCACTCTCTGCGCTTCGTCCAGTTTGCCTTTGAGATTGTGGATGAGGCTAATCTGATAGTGAACAGCGCCGTTGCCGGGACGAAGCCTCAGGGCCTTTTGAAAGAAGGAGAGCGCAGCGTCATACTCCCGGTTGCGCCGCTTCAGATATCCCAAGTAAAAGTTGGCCGAGTAGTCATTCGGATTGACAGCAAGCTCCAATAGACTGGCGGGTTTCTTCGCAAGTTCGGTTCCCCTGAGCACAGGCATGTCCGAAACCGCAGCTCACCTCGAGGAAAGGTCCGGGTCATCCAGTAAAGCGCAGGCGAAGCACGCCGTGATCAGCGACAGCTACTTCCGGACTGTGGGCGCCCGCCTCGTTCGCGGGCGCGGCGGGCGGGTTGCGAGTGCCGCTCTGCGACGAAGCTCGGGACTACCAGCCCGAGACGATTTCCCGGTAGGGGGTCGTGCCCTCCTCCCCGCGACGACAGTGGTTTATCCTTGCGTTGCCGGATTCGTACTCTTTGAGAATTGCTAGTACCTCCACCCTCGCTCCCATCGGGTCTCTGGTATCGGTGAGCCACACCGGGCGCGGAGCCAACAGTGGGACCAATCCCGGCAGATCGTAGGACTTCAGGAGGTAATGTCAACTTAACGTCGTCAGAGCGAAGTTGAGGCGGTTCGGGGCTGAAGTTTGGGTTCATCAGGCGCAAGTTACCTCATGCCTCAAAACCCTGGGGCAATCTTTCCACAACGCTTGTGCGGACGAGTCAGTGACAATGGAATTAGCCCGAATAATGCACAAGAGTGAATGGTGTCAGGTCTTGAAAATTTCATTTTGCCTCCGAACCCCTTTACCGACGGGGCGCAGAGCGTGCCAAATGAAATTTTCAAGACCTGACACCCCACGGATCACCGATAGTAGATGGGCTGGGCGAGCTTTTGCTCCCACCGCATGGGCCAGCGCTTCCCTCTGGCCCCTGCGGTAAATTCCCTTGTGGTTACCTCTATGCCGCCCGGGGTAAATCAGTGTTCATCTGAGTCCCATCATTCCTCTGCGTCTTCTGTGCCTCGGACCCTTGTAGCCGCCGCATCGGATGAAAGCCGACCCGCAGGATTCTGCAGGACGGGTTACTCAGAAAGTCATTGACAGCGTTTACTTTGTGGTGGCAGAGTGGCGCACATAACTAGTTGCAACGTATTGGGCCCGTCGCCTGGACGGCCCGTTGATTAGGTGCTTTTTCAAGAGGTGGCAAACAAAGAAACTGGCTCTAGCTGCGGAGTCCCAGGTGTAATCGACTTCACTCGCTCGCTCCCTCGCCGCTTCCTACTGAGGCACTATGTGTAGCCTGTTACAATTCAGGCCCTTTTGTTCTTAATTATCTGAATGGTTGGAGGCAGTATATGAGACGCGCACTACCTATTTGGGGGCTCGTCCTGGCAGTTGCCCTGTTAATAGTGCCGGTTGTATCGGCACAATCGACCGCGACTCTGTCCGGCACCGTGAGAGATAGTAGCGGTGCGGTGGTTCCGGGGGCGGACATCACAGTCACGAACCAGAATTCGGGCGACCAGCGCAAGACCGTTACCAACAATGAAGGTTATTTCAATTTGTCTTTGTTGCCTGTCGGCACGTATAAGTTAACAGCCGTAGCTCAGGGTTTTGCTATGTACCAAGCTACGGACATCGTACTGAACACCTCTGACAGCAAGTCGGTCAACATCGATCTGAAGGTCGGCCAGGTTTCGGAAATAGTTGAGGTGTCGGCAGCGGTGAATGAAGTGGCCGTAGTGGACTCCGGCGAGAAGTCCACACTCATTACCGCCAAAGAGCTGCAGGACATGACGCTGCTCAGCCGCAATGCCGCCGAGGTTGTCAAGATGATGCCGGGTGCGACGATGTCGGCGAATGGCGGCAAGAATCAGCCCGGTGTAACCGGAACCATCGGCATCAATGGTTACACGATCGGCGGCAATGCCGCCGGACTGGGCGGAACCAACATTAACGGCCAGTCGCTCGACATCACGATGGACGGCGGCCACATCTTCGATCCTGGCGCTTCGGGCTCCGCGACTCCGGTTAACCCGAATACCGACATGATCTCGGAGATAAAAGTTTTGACCTCGAACTTCTCGGCCGAAGCCGAGAGGGGTCCGGTGGTTGTTAACGTCGTTACGAAATCCGGCGGCAAGGATTTCCACGGCGAGGCCTACCTCTACGCCCGCCACAACGCAATGAATGCCAACGACGCATTCGTCAAATCGCAGGGACAGCCGCGCCAGGAAGACAAATATTTCTATCCCGGATTTCAAATCGGCGGTCCTGTGATCATTCCTGGAACCGGCTTCAACAAGAGCCGCGAAAAGCTGTTCTTCTTTAACGGCTTCGAATACTACAAGCAAACCGTTGCCGGCGGGCTGGCGCGGGCAGTCGTGCCTGTGGCTGCAAACTACAACGGCGATTTCTCGCCGGCGTCGGAGGCCGGGTTGGGATCGGTCGGGAACCTGAACGGTGTCCCATCCATTGTCGATACGACATGGCTTGGCTCGCGCCCCGGCTGCACCATCACCAACGGCGTCTTGGCCAAGGCCTGTATTGATCCCAACGGCCTGAAGCTGTTGAAGGCCTATCTGCCGGCCCCCAACGCCGATCCACTGGCTCACAACGGCTACAACTTCGTCTGGGGAGTCCTGTCGCCCCAGAACTCGTTTCAGAACCTGACGCGCGTGGATTGGAACCTCAGCAACAACACCAAGGTTTTCGCCCGCTACAGCGTCCAGCGCGAAACCGCGAACCAGCCTCTCGGCCTGTGGGGCGGCACAGGTGGAGACAGCGTGATTCCGAGCCCGACCAACATCCTCGGCGAATACCGTTCGGATTCGGTTTCCGCCAGCTTGACGCACGTCTTCTCGCCGACAATGACGAGCGAAACCACATACGCCTACACCTTCGAGGGAATGCCGAACAGGCCGGAAGACCTCTCCAAGCTCATGCGCAAGGAGATGGGTCTGACCATTACGGGTGTATATGGCAATCCGCAAGCGCCGGCATTCACGGCATGGGGTACGGCTTTCCCGAACATGGGTTCGGGAAACAACCTCGGCGCCGACTACCACCCCGGCATGATTGCCGACAAGGGGATGCCGAGCGTCACGGAGAACTTCTCGAAAGTATGGGGTACGCACAGCCTCAAGTTTGGCGCTTTTTATGAGCACATCTATAATAAGCAGGACAACTGGGGCCAGTACCCCGGAGTGTTCCAGATGCCTCAGGGGTGGGGTACCGGAGTCAACAACAACTACGCCGACATCCTGATGGGTATCACCAGCGGTCAGATGACGGAGCAGCAGCTCCCACCTGCGACCCAAATCTCGGAGAATATCTTCTCGATGTATGCGCAGGATCGCTGGAAGCTCAACCGCCGCCTGACCGTGGAATACGGTATTCGCTTTGAGCACTACGCAAAGCCCTATGCCGCCAGCGACCTCGGTCTGGCTACCTTCTTTGCCGACAAGTACAGCAACGACCCTGCGAAATTGAACGCCCACACCGGTGTCTTGTGGCATGGAATAGACAATAGCGTTCCAAGTTCCGGCACGACGAGCAGACTCTTCTACTTTTCGCCTCGGCTCGGTGCGGCGTGGGACTTGTTCGGTAACGCCAAGACCGTCCTTCGCGGCGGCTGGGGCAAGTACCGAACCTACGATTCGCTGCAGAGCAACAGCTACGTGGGTCCGGTGCAGACGGGCATGGGCGCGACAAGCTATTACTGCAATGCCTGGTCGTGTCCGACGTTTGAGGATATTGACAAAGCGGCGACGAATCACCCATTGCCCGCAGGCTTGCCTGCGGGTTTGGTTTCCGTCAATGTCATGGACCCGAACAATGACGAGCAACCATTGGTGACCACTTACAGCTTCTCGATAAACCAGAAGCTGCCCGCCTCGTTCTACCTGGAGACCTCCTATGTTGGCAACCGCAGCCGCTATCTGCAGCAGCAGATCGATATCAACTCGCTTCCCGTCGGGAAAATCGCGCTCTCCACTTACCTGGCAAAACTCAACAGCGGCGGCTGGCAGACATCGGATAAGGATGCTGCCCGTCCGCGCACCAATTACCAGGGCATTACCCAGAGCGTGACGGCCGGCAGGGCGAAGTACGATTCGCTCCAGGTGAGTCTGAAACGCTCCGTCGGCGTGGTGAATCTGATGGCCAATTACACATGGGGCAAGAACTTCAGTGACCTCGTTTATAGCGGCGCGTATGCCGACTTCGGGGAGAGCGAGTATTACGGCATTTCTCCTCAGAATCGCGCCCACGTCTTCAGCATGTCGTACGTCATCAATCTCCCGAAGGTCAAGGGCGGCAACGCCTTCCTCCGTGGATTGGGGAGCGATTGGCAGATTTCGGGGATCACCCAGATTCAAAGCGGTGCGAACCTTACTTCCCAGAATGTAAGCCTCCAATACGCGCAGGACAATCTGCTTGACGCGAATAACGTCACCATCAAGGCTAACGACGCCCTGGGCAAGTTGGGTTCCGATGGAGTTCAGTTGTTCCCCCGGATCACCTGCAACCCGGTCGTGAACGAGCCCGTCACCTATACTGTCGGCGGCAAGTCATACTCGGGCGTTCGATTCCTGAACCCCGCCTGTTTTGCTCCGGCCGCCGACGGCACAGCGGGCACCACAAACATGCCCTATCTCCCGGGCCCGAAGTTCGTCAACAGCGACCTGTCGTTGATGAAAAACTTCAAAATAACAGAAAATCAGCGATTGCAGTTCAAATTCCAGATGTTCAATTTCCTCAACCATCCGCTGCAATCGTTCCAGATTGGCGACAACAACCTGGCGATGAAATTCAATGCCGACGGCACGATGAAGAACCCGACCGGTGGCGCCTCCATCAACACGTTCGGTGTCGCAAATTACCAGTTTGGACATCGCACGCTTGAATTGATGATGAAGTACTACTTCTAGCTCGCAACTGTCGGCTGAGGAGGTGCAACCCAGAACCTCCGCAATGGGGTGGCCCGGAAGGGCCACCCCGCGTATAATGCGATCTTCTATGATCTGGGTGCTTTCTTCGCTGTTCTTCTTCTTTCCAGCTGGAGCTCCCCAAGCTCCGCCTCCCCAACGCAATTTCGAGCAGATCGCACGCCAGGCTGAAGAGGCCCGTGCTGCCGACCGGCTTCCCGACGCGATCAGGCTCTATCGCGGGGGTGTGAAGCTGCGCCCTTCCTGGAGCCAGGGCTGGTGGGGGCTGGGAAGCATTTACTACGAGGAGGATCGGTTTCCCGAGGCGCTGGAGGCCTTCATGCGATTCATCGCGACTTCGAAGAAGGATGTGGCGCCCGCGTATGCGTTTCTCGGGCTTTGCGAGTATGAAACGCACGACTACGTACACGCAAGCGAGCACTTCGGCATTTGGGTGCGGAAGGGATTGCCCGGAAACACTCAGCTTATCGATGTGGCAAGCTTCCACTGGGCTCTCCTCCTGACACGCGAGGGCCAGTTTGTTCAAGCGCTTTTCCTTCTGGAGGAAAAGGCGAAAAGATATGGCGTGTCGCCGCTGCTGGCCGAGGCCATGGGATTGGCTTCGCTGCGGATGAAGAATCTGCCGGAAGATTACCCTCTGGAACGGCGCGAGATGGTGTGGCTGGCGGGAGAAGCCTCGGCTTACGGGTCGCTGCACGACTTTGACCGGGCGCACGAATTTGCCGGCAGGCTGGTGGCACACTACGGCCAGGAACCGAATGTTCACTATCTGAACGGAACCATTTACAGTTTCGAGCAAAAAACCGAGGAGGCGGCCGAGGAGTTCAGGCAGGAACTGAGAGTCTCTCCCAATCATGCTCCGGCCATGATCCAGCTCGCCTTTATCGATCTGCAGGATTCCCGTCTCGAAGAGGCCATGTCGATGGCGAAACAGGCGGTCGCCCTGGAGGCGAAGGATCCGCTGGCCCACTATGCCCTGGGACGCGTCCTGCTCGCCACCGAGCACTTCCAGGAGGGCGCAAACGAACTCGAGATCGCCAAGGAATTGGCACCAGCCAGCGCCAAGGTACGTTTCCAGCTTGCGAGGGCTTACAGGAGGCTGGGGCGGAAAGCGGATGCCGAACGCGAAAGCGCTGTATTCGAGGCACTGAAAGATAAAATCGAAGTTCTGGCGACGCCGGAAGAAAAGCTAAAAGGAACTCCGGAAGAGAAAGGAAAGGCAAAATGATCGCGGACGTTGCTGCGCTTCTGCTGGCGTTTGCCGTTTCCGTCTCTGCTCAAGCTGTGCCGGCCAAAGCCCCGGCTCAATCCTTTGAGCAGGTTTCGCGAGCGGCGCAGCAGGCGCGCGACGAAAATCGCGACGACGATGCGATCCGGCTCTTCCAACAGGGACTGAAGTTGAAGCCGGATTGGAATGAAGGGCTCTGGTACCTCGGCACGCTGCTCTATGAAAAAGAGCATTTCAGCCAGGCGCGCGATCTGCTGCGGCAATTCGTCGCACTAAACCCCAAGTTCGGCCCCGGCTGGGCAGTACTGGGCATGAGCGAATACCAGGCTCGCGAATACGCGCGCGCATTGGAGCACTTGCAGCGCAGCCTGTCACTGGGCCTGGGAGATCGCAAGCAGTTGGCGGATTCCGTGTTCTACCACGTGGCGCTGCTGCTTACACGCTTTGAGCAGTTTCACGACAGCCTGGAACTTTTGTGGCAGATGCGGGGTGCCGGCCAGGCTGAAGCCTTGCTGGCGGAGCCTGCCGGACTGGCTGCCCTGGGGTATGCTTTGTTGCCGCAGGAGATCCCGGCACCTCGGCGCGAGTTAGCCCGGCTGGCCGGGGCGGGCACCTTCGCGCTTTTGGACCAGCGGCGTGCGGAGGCGGAGAAGCTCTTCAGCAAAATGGTGGAGCAGTATCCGCAGGAGCCGGGCGTTCACTACCAGTACGGGACGCTGCTGCTGAATGATCGTTCCCAGGAAGGGATCCGGGAACTGGAAAAGGAACTTCAGATCTCGCCGTCTCACATCCCGGTACGGCTACGGCTCGCAGAGTATTACCTGACTCGGTCACAGCCGGAAAAGGCGCAACCCTACCTGGACGAAATCATCAAGCTTGAACCCAAGAATGCCTCCGGCCACATGTTGATGGGAGAGATGCTGGCAAGCAAGGGAGATGGCGCCGGAGCTATCCGCGAGTTGGAACTGGCGCGGGAACAGGCGCCGCAGAGGCTGAGGATCCGCTGGGACCTGCTGCGAGCCTATACGGCGGCGGGCCGCCGGGAGGACGCGAAGCGCGAAAGGACGGAAATCGAAAAACTCAGCCAGCAACAGTCCGGCAAGCCATGACAGGATAAAGCATGCCGCTGATTTCACGAATTACACCAACCACCTGGCTGAGCCTTCGTGTACTTCGTGCAATTCGTGGCAGCTGTTTTGTTGGAGAGGGTGTGAGGAGTCCGGGATACCTGAAGAGTGTCGTGCGCTCGCTGCTGTGCGTTTCGGTGGCGATCCCTCTGTTTCGGCCGGTGCCGGCGGAACAAGCTGCGCGCAGCCCCATTCACTTTGTGCCGCGACCAATCGCGTTCGCGCTTGACAGCTGCGAGACGCCGGAGCGGCGTGCACCGGAAACCATGGCCGGCGGCGTGGCCGTCTTTGACTATGACGGCGACGGCTATCCGGACATTTTCTTCGCCAATGGCGCGGACATCGTCACCCTGAAGAAGACATCTTCAAAATATTCCAACCGTCTCTTCCACAACAACGGAGATGGCACGTTCACGGATGTTACCGAGAAGGCAGGATTGGCCGGAACAGGGTACGACACCGGCATCGCTATCGGAGATTACGACAACGACGGCTATGAGGACATCTTCGTCGGCGGAGTACACCGCAACACGCTGTACCACAACAATCGTGACGGGACCTTTACCGATGTCACCGAGAAGGCCGGTCTCGCCAGGCCGGACAAGGAATTTGGCCCGCTGTGGTCGGTGGGAGCGGCGTGGGTGGATATCAACAACGACGGCCAGCTCGACCTCTTCGTGGTCAACTACCTGAGTTGGAACGAGAAAAAAGAACCTCCGTGCAGCTTCCAGGGTAGACCTGAGTACTGCCATCCGAAGTATTACAAGGAGACTCCCAACCAGCTCTTCCTGAACAACGGCAGTGGCACATTCACCGACATCTCCGCGCCATCTGGAATCCGCGCGTACCCCGGCAAGGGTATGGGGGTGGGGGTTGCCGATTACGACGGCGACGGCTTGCCCGACATCTTTGTCACTAATGACAAGCTGTTCAACTTCCTGTTCCATAACAAAGGGGACAACAAGTTCGAAGAGGTTGCGTTTGAGACTAGCGTGGCTCTGTCGGAGCACGGCAATCTTATCTCCGGCATGGGCGTGGCTTTTCGCGACTTGAACAACGACGGATTTCCCGACATTGCCATGGTGGCGTTGGAGAACGAAACTTTTCCGATTTACAGGAATGACGGGAAGGGTGCGTTCGCCGAGGTCACCGCACAAAGCGGGATGGCTGCGTTGAGCAATCCCATGGCGGGATACAGTCCCAATGTCGGCGACTTCGACAACGACGGATGGAAGGACCTCTTCGTGTCGCGCGGGCACGTGCAGTCGCCCAACATGTCGAGCCGCACTTCGATCGACCAGCCGAACACGGTATTCCGCAATCTCGGCGAGGGGGAATGGTCTGCACTGACCGCGGAAGCGGGCTTCACGGCGCTGCCGCCGCGCCGCCACCGCGGAGCCGCGGTTGCCGATTTCAACCACGATGGCAAACTTGATCTGGTGGTGACGGCTCTCAGCGCGCCCGCCGAGATTTGGATGAACGACAGCCCCAACAGCAATCACTGGATCGGACTGGCTCTGGAAGGGACGAAGAGCAACCGCGACGGCATCGGCGCAAGGATCAAGATCTCAGCCGGAGGACAGACGCAGTACGATCAACTCAGCCACGCCGCCGGCTATGCATCATCGAGTGCCGGGCCTGTACACTTCGGCCTGGGCGCGGCAGGAACGGCCGCTGAGATCGAGATTCGGTGGCCCTCGGGCACGCGGCAGGTTCTCAAGGACGTGGCCGCGGACCGTGTTGTGCGGATCAAGGAAGCCAGGTAGGGCCTACGGCACAGGCTTGATCCTTGCATCCCGCTCCTTGGCGTTGAGTTTGAGCACGATCTCGCGCTCGCGCCGGCTGTCTTCCTTGCGATTCAGACGCTGATACACTAGCGCGAGCTGAACGTGTACCTGCTGAAAGTCGGGGGACTGCCGCGCTACCAGTTCCAGATCCTTGAGAGCCTCGTCGAGTTTTCCCCGAGCCGCATTCAGCGCTCCAACCTGGTAACGTGCCTCTACCGAGGCAGGCCGCAATCTCAGAGCGCGTTCCAGGTACGGAACGGCTTCTGCCAGTTTGCCGTCGTGGCGCAGAATGCCGCCGAGATAAAGGTTGGCATCGAAGTCGTTGGCGTCAGCCTCGAGTGCGCGGTGAAGTGCCTCCTTCGCTCCCTCCATGTCCTGATCGTCCAGCAGGGCTCTTCCGTAAAGCGACCAGGCATCGGGCAGCCCGGGATTCAGCTCAATTGCCTTGCGGAGAGTAACCACCGCGGTCTTATGATCACCGGCCGCGAGTTGGGCCGATCCCAGCAGGAGATTCGCCTCCGAGGTATTCCCCTCCTTGAGGATGCGATCGATGACAATTTCGCCTTGACGCACCTGGCCGTCGCGAATCAGCGCCGTGCCAAGCGCGTAATCGATTGCCCGGTCTTCGGGGTGGGACTGGTAAATAGGCTCAAGCAGCTGCACGACATCCTTATTTCGACCCAGCCGCAAGTAGCAGTCGGCCAGCAGGTAGAGCGACTGCCGGTTTTCCGGGTGCTCTTTGCGCAAACGCTCGAGTTCGGCGGCGGCCTCCGCAAACTCTCCCTGCTTGTACCAGGCGAGGGCAAGATTCACGCGAACGATCGGGTTCCGCGGATCGCGCTTGAGGGCTTCCTTGTACTGCGCTATGGCCTGGCCGAGGCGGCCTGCGCGCACCAGTGCGACCGCCAGGTTAGTGCGCGCCTGGACGGACTCCGGCTGAAGCCGCAGTAGCTGTTCGTAGAGCCGGATGGCCTTGGGAATCTCGCCGCGTTCGTAGGCCGCAACTGCATCCTTGTACAAATCCGCGGCAGAAGGGGCCTGAGCCGGCATGAGCTTCGCCACGAACAGCAGCACGGCCAAGGCAATCGAAAAAGGGGACATTCCGATTCTCCACTCTTGCCGGACTTGTTCGGACAAGTTTGCCGGGCGCAAGGGTCCTTCTTTACGTTCGCCTCGACTGGAAAATCGGAATGCCCCCTTTTTCATCACCTGCCCTGCGTGATGGTGAGGATCTGGTCTGCTTTGACGTCGGCAAGGGTCTGACGGAGCCCGCTCGGCCAGGTCACTTCGATCTTGTCGACCACGGCCGCCTCTCCCAATCCAAAATGAACGCGCTTGTCGCTGCTTGAGCTGTATCCCACCGCAGTAGTGGCGTGGTTGTACTGGGTGCCACGGGGCGTTGTGATCTTGATCTTCGTTCCCAGTCCATCCCGGTTGTCCCGGGTGCCGACGAGCTTAAGGATGAGCCAGTGGTTCTGGTTCCTGTTGCGATTGAGGAATAGCCGCGGCCTGCCATTGAGGACCGAGACTACCACGTCGATCTTCCCGTCATTGTTGAAGTCGCCGAAGGCCGCGCCGCGGTGCGCAGCCGGAACCGCGAAACTGGCGCCAACCTGACCACTGACGTCGCTGAAGGTGAAGTTCCCGTTGTTCCGGAGCAGGCTGTTTGGAAGCGGAGAGGGCCGGTGTTCGATCTCCATGGAGTTATCGAGGATCTCGCCGTCGGCGGTGAATAGATCCTTGAACCCGTCATTGTCGAAATCGAAGGCGCCAGTTCCCCAGGCCGTCAGCCGGCTGGTTAGAACGGTCAATCCCGAAGCGTTGGTGACGTCTTCGAACTGACCTTCGCCCAGGTTCTGGTACAGTGGGAAAGAATCGGCAAACATCGCCGTGTGAAAAACATCGGGAAGGCCGTCGTTATTCAGATCCCTGAAGTCCGCGCCCATGCCGGCGACGGTGTTGGCGTTGTCGTTGTATGCGACTCCGCTCAGCAAGCCGACTTCGGAAAAGGTCTCACCGCCGTTGTTGTGAAGAAGGAAGTTTCTATAGGTGTCATTCGAGACGAAGATGTCGGTGAATCCGTCGTTATCGTAATCGGCAAAAGCGACGCCCATCCCCTTGCCGATGAATTGGGAAATGTGCGATTGCCTGGAAACGTCCGTGAATGTGCCGTCTCCATTGTTACGATAGAGGATATTCGGCGTGCCTTCAAAGTTGTTGGGAGCGCAGTAGGCCGGGTAATCGCCGATTTTGCAGGCCGGGGAACTGCCAACACTGTAGTTCAGGTAGTTCACGACGAAAAGGTCCAGCAGCCCGTCATTGTTGTAGTCCAACCAGCCGGCCGTGACGGCCCACGTCTTCCCCAGCTTCGGTACGATTCCGGCCACGCCGGCTTTTGAGGTCACATCCGTGAACGTGCCATCCCCGTTATTGTGTAAGAGTTGATTGCGATTGACTCCCGCGACGTAGAGGTCCACGAAACCGTCGTTATCGTAGTCGCCGGCTGCAACACCCATCGCATAGCCGGAGCCCTGCAATCCCGCCTTCACGGTCACGTCCGTAAATGTCCCATCCCCGTTATTGCGATACAGCCGGTTGTAATAGCCGGGGCCGGTCTTTTCCAGAGATGGAATCGCCGCACCATTGGTGAAGAAGATGTCCAGCAGGCCGTCATTGTTGTAATCGAAGGCCGCGACACCGCCCATCATGGTTTCTATCGCATATTTCTGGGGGGTGACGCTGTTCCTGGCGATGAAGTCGATTCCGGACTGCGCGATGACGTCTTCAAATTCCATGTCCGTTTTCAAGGGCGCAGAGGGTTTGCCGGAGGGTCTGGCCACCGGAAGCGCCTTGGCGATCCGGCCACTTGCCGCGCCTGCGGAAGACTGCGCCGGAGAGGGAGATGGGGAGCATAGCAAGCCAATCGCGATGAGACCGATGAACAGGCCGTCTGGCAAATGCCCGCAGACTCCGATGATCGATGCCTGAAGAGGACGGCACGGACTTCCAGCCACGAATCACTTCTCCGATAAAAAACCAGGCCGCATAAACGACAGCAATTCGCAGGGCAACAGTTTTAGCAGGCCTTGAGTTCCACCAAGCATAGCACGTGAGCTTCACCCTGCGCTTGCGAAATTCCGTTCCGAGTGGCGGTTTGCCGCGCTATTCTTGTCTGCGCCGGCCGAGAGTGCCGGCGGGCGGTTCGAAGCTTGATCTGGGTATCTGGAGGGAAAGTGACCGCTGTAAGAAACGCCGGCACGCATGCGTTGAGGACACTCGGGATTGCGCTTCTCGTGCTCGCTGGACTCCTCGAAGGGATACCGGTTCGCCCGGGAGTCCGAGCCCAGGGCAAGACGGCGGGTAAGCCCCAACATTCCGGATGGTTCACCGATGTCGCTAAACGCTCCAACTTGCCGTATCGCACCAACAACGGTTTTACGGGCCGCAAGTACTTTCCGCAACCCATGTGCGGAGGAATTGCCGTACTTGACTATGACAACGACGGCAAGATGGATGTTTTCTTCGCCAACGGCGCCAAGATGCCCGAGATGAAGAAAACCGGCCCGGACTATTACAACAGCCTGGTGCGCAATAGAGGCGACGGCACGTTCGAGGACGTGACGGCCCGGGCTGGATTGGCTGGAGAGAAGCTGGGATACAGCTTCGGCGTGGCCGCCGGAGATTACGACAATGATGGACACGATGACCTTTTTATTGCGAACGCCGGGCGGAACACCCTGTACCACAACAATGGGGATGGCACGTTTACCGACGTAACTGAAGGATCCGGTCTGGACCACAAACCGGAGAATCTCCTGAGCGTGGGCGCTGCGTGGTTTGACTACGATAACGACGGCCTGCTGGATCTGATTGTCACCAACTACACCGTCTGGACGCCTGCCACCGACCGCGTCTGCCGCGTGGGGGACGGAACGGAAGCCTATTGCATGCCGACCTTCTACAAGAGCGTCGCTTCGCGCCTCTATCACAACCTTGGCCGCGGCCGCTTTGAAGATGTCACCCAGAAGTCGGGCATTGGCAGTGCACTGGGGAAGGGCATGGGTATCTCAATTGCAGACTTCAACGGCGACGGATGGATGGACATATTCGTCTCCAACGATACCGTCCGCAACTTCCTGTTCTTGAACCAGGGCGATGGGACGTTCAAGGAAATGGGCGTGATGTTGGGAGCCGCCTACAACGAACAGGGTGCCACCGTCTCCGGCATGGGCAGCGACGCCAGGGACTACACCAACGACGGATGGGTGGACGTGATCTACAATGACCTGGTCGGCGAGGTGTTCGGCCTGCTCAGGAATGAGGGCGGTGAGTGGTTTGAAGATGTTACCCAGCAAACGAACATCTACACTCTGAGCAAACCGTTATCGGGATGGAGCATCGGGTTCGTCGATTACGACAACGACGGCTGGAAAGACGTCTACTCCGCCAATGGGGACGTGGACAATCTCCGGCCGATCTCGAAGCAGCGCGATTCAATGTGGGCGAATGTGGGAGGGAAGAGATTCGTCGATGTAAGCGACGATATGGGACCTGATTTCGCGTTTGTCGGATATCAGCGCGGCTCGGCCTTCGTGGACCTGAACAATGATGGCTTCATGGACTTGGTCGTCACCTCGCTGGACGAGAAACCCCGCATCATGATCAACAACGCGCTGAACGGGAATACCTGGGTCATGTTTGACCTTCGTGGCCACAAGAGCAACAGGGATGGCATTGGCGCAAGGATCAAGCTCACGACGGGCTCCGGGAGAATGCTCTATAATCACGCGACTACCAGTGTGGGTCTCATGTCGTCGAGCGATCGGCGCGTGCACTTCGGGCTTGGAAAAGAAAAAACGATTGAGCGTGTTGAGATCCGCTGGCCGAGCGGCATCGTGCAACATCTTGATCACGTCAGGGTGGATCAGATCATGAAGATAGAAGAGCCAGATGGCAAGTAAATGACTTTTCAACGCTGAGGCGCAGAGACCGCAGAGAGATTATTGGACACGGGTTTTCACGGATCCACACGGATTTAACCTGCTTTTGCTCGCCCAGCCTATCTACTATCGATGATCCGTGAATCCGTGTTCATCTGTGCGTTGACCGGCCAATTCGGCGTGAAACATGGCGTGTGTGGGTGGAATGCAACCTCCGATTGGCCGGTCAACTGTGTCCCATTATTTCTCTGCCTCCTTCGGATCGCAGCCCACCTTACTCCACCTCGAATTCGGCGTGGCGAACCACAGAAAGGTTTCCCGCGGTGTCGGAAGCTTTCAGAACCACGGCGTAGGCTCCTGGCGCGAGCGAATCGATCGGTACCTTCAAGCCAATAGGCACAACAGGATTGCCGGGCAGAACCCTGTTAGTCATGTCCAGACGTCCCGAGTCCAGCTTGATCGCCCCGCTCTTGCGATCGAGGATCATCAGTTGAATAAGAACCTTGGGCGGATCGGGATTGCGCAGAAGCGGTTCATAGATCTCGACGTAGAGCATGGCTGGGTCCGTTTTCCTGTAACGGTTGCTGCTCGCCGGTATGAACTGCAGTCCCCTGCTTATCATGGGCATGTGGTCCGAGACCAGGAATGCATCGGTCTGCTGCGTGCCGGAGACGTTATGGGACTCCTTGGACAGCGCCACGCCGCTAAGGGCGAAATGCTGGCCGTCCCAGGGTTCGATGACCAGAGGAGCCTCAAGCTTTCCGAAGTTTTCGCGGTCCGGGCCGAAAACGAGCTTCAGAAGGTATTGGCCCGCAGGCGCTGCGAAGTCGTTCTCGTAGCGGTACGGATGCTGCTTGAACTGCTCCGCTTCCTTCTTGCTCTGGAAGTCAAACTCCATCGAGTCGCTGAAGCGCGCTCCCACTCCTCCTTCCGGAGTGTAGGCGATCCCGAGCACGTTCAGGGCGGCGTGGAACTTGCCGTTCTGCTTCGCGAAATTCATCCCCGCGGTGGAAACTTCCGCGGCGACGTGGATTCGCGCCGTGTCCGGAGCCGTGTAGAAGAAAGGCGACTGCATTTGGCCGGCGATGTTACCGGCTTGTGAGCCGACTGCACGCGCTTCGAGATCCTTGCCGACTTGTGTCCCCACGAGAGGGTCCTTGGGATCGATGTCGCAGTACTCGCTGCGCGCGCGAACGATGGTCCCTGCGCGATCGACCTTCACTCTGATTTTGTGGCAGCCTCCCTCGAGGGATTTCGAAGGCGAATACGCGATGACGTAACGCTCCTCCTGGTCCAGCGTGATCTTCTTCAAAGCGCTGAACGCGTTCTTGGAGTTATCGATGGCCAGACCTCCGGTGTTGAGGGCGAGGGGGGCAAGCTGATTCTCCTCCGGCGTAGGATCGATCCGCACATCGATCAGGTAAATGGCAACCTTGGACTTGTTGCATGCATTAATGGCCGCGGCCAGGTCCTCCGGCTGCACATAGTACACAACATCGGGGGCGGCGGGTGCTTGAACACCACTCTGGTGAATAGTTGCTCCTACACTGCTGGGATCGCTGCGGGGCCGCACTTGGTTGTTAATCGTGGGAGCGAGGAAGACGATCGCCTTGCGCCCAGGCAGCGAGGCCAGGCTCTTAGCCAATCCGGACAAAGCAAGCAGGTGACTGCGTACGTCGAAGGCGGCGGGCCCTGCCATTTTGTCCGGGTCCACATAAATGGACGAAATGTCCCCCACAACCGCCGGACCGGCGGCTGGAGTCAAAACTCCGGAAGCTTCCATGTTTTTTGCAGCCTGCATCAAGCGCTGGGGATCCGAGGTAAATTTCTCAATCACCTTAATGCCGCCGCTGCCGAGATAGTTCAGGATCGCCATCAGCCGAGTTGGCGCCGCATTGGCTTCGATAAACTTCGCGGCTGCCTCCCGCGCATACGGCTGATCCGCGACCGGGATTCTACCGAAGAGCAGGACAAGGCGCATCGGCGGGCTTGAGGCCGACGTCGCCGAAGACTCGTGCGAAACGCTCTTGATGATCTGCTCCTTGTTGTCCTCCCAGATGTGAAACTCCGTGGGGGAGAGGTCGCGGACGTAGTTCCCCTTCTTGTCGGTTACGATAGTGTCCACCAGCATCAGCCGTGTTTCCGGTCGAGTGGCAGTAACACCACTGTCTGGCGGCTTGGAAGCCTGTGCCTCTGCCTTGAGAATCGTCAAGCCGAGAATTGCCGTCAAAAGCATTGCACTGCGAGGATGCATTTTCCACCTCCTCCGGCCCATGGAATCCGAACCGGCCTGTTGGGCGCCGACATCAATTGTCCCGCTCGGAGTCCGGCGCTATCACGCGCAGAAGATTGTACTCCGATTTTAGGCTAAAGCGGACAAGCCTCTTCAACGGTGACAGTATCTCCTTCGCAATTCACCTTCGGGTAGAGCGCGTTTTCTCACCTGACAGTGCCCCGGGCTTATGGTCTTGCCATTGGCAGGAATCTGAGTATTTTTACTCATAATTGTGAATAAATTGCGAGAGGCCCTATGGAGGTCGGTCTAAGGCGTTGGCTCTTCTCGATCAACTGGAGAGAGAACCCTGGCCACGGGTGCCAGGGGAAAGGAACTGTGAGACTATGAATGGAGTGGCAGAAGAACTGCATGGTATCGGCAAAATCCTGCAGGATGGGATTGTAGTCGGGGAGGTCTCATATTCGATTCGAGTGTATAAGGCCGGCCTGAAAGGGTGGCAGTATCCGTTTGCCCGGTTTCAGCAGAGAGGATATCTCGAGTTCTACGATCTGCTGAACAAACCCATCACCCTCGTTCTCGAAGATGGACGCCGATGGGACTGCTGTATCAACAGCCTCGATGGATCCGTTGTGGCCTCGGGCAACTGGCCGTCCAAGGAGGAGGCAGGCAGTTCTCCTGAAACTTAACAGTTCATTCGTCCCGACGAAGATTTCGAGACGAAACCCGTGTTTCGTTTTCCTTGGAGTCCTTTGCGATCACATTTACGACACAATACTGTCGTGTCGATTCGCCTCCCAGATCCTCCCTGCGCGCGGATTTGAGGGAAATCAGCGAACAGATCGAGCAGGGGGACTACGCGTATTTGCCCGTGGAGCCCGCTCATGTTTAAGCGTCTGCGCGGCCTGGGTCGACTATGACAACGATGGCCTGCTGGATCTGGTGGTTTCTCAGTATACCTACTGGAACCCGAAGATCGACGTCAGGTGTATCAGGGATGGCAAAGACGATTCCTACTGCCATCCCAAAACCTACAAGCGCGTGCACTTTGGCCTCGGACAGGAAAACGCGATCAAATCCGTGGAAATCCGGTGGCCCCGCGGAGCCGTTCAAGTGCTGGAGAACGTACCTGCCGATCGTGTGCTGAAGATCGATGAACCGCAGAAATGAACCCCGTGTGCCTCAACTTGGCGAAATCCGTGTCCGTGGTGTCTTCATGATTATCCTTCAGTTCTCTTTAACTGTGAGAACCTGATCCGCCTTCACGTCGTGGAGCGTCTGCGCCGTGCCGCTCGGCCACTTGATCTGGATCTCTTTGATCTCCGAGTTGGAACCCAGACCGAAATGGACCCGCCGGTCTGATGCGCAGCCGTAACCGACCGCCGTGTTTACCTGGTTGTACCGGGCGCCGGAGGCCGTCACGACCCTGATCTTCGCCCCTGCGCCATCGCGGTTGCTTTTGGCTCCGATCAACTGAAGCAAAATCCAGTGATTCGGCGCAGGGCCGACATTGCGCCAGACTTCCAGCGGCCCGTTCAATGCCGTTACCACGACGTCGACGCGACCGTCATTGTCGATGTCGCCGAAAGCTGTACCCCGATGGATGGCTTTACGCGCGAAGTCCGCTCCCGCGGCCGCGCTGACGTCCTCGAAGCCGTCATTATCGTAGTCACCGATCGCGACTCCGAGGTTGTAACCCTTCCCTCGTAGGCCCGCTTTGTCGGTCACATCTTCGAAAGAGCCGTCCCCGAGGTTTTTGAATAGCCGGTTGTAATAGGAAGGGTCCTTCTTTTCCAGGCCTGGCATTGTGGCCCCGTTGGCCACGTAGATATCCAGCAATCCGTCGTTGTTGTAATCGAAGAGCGCGACGCCGGAGACCATCGTCTCCGGCTGATGCTTGCGGGCTGTCCTGCCTGGATTGGTGACGAATTGCAGGCCCCGAGGCTTCAGAGCTTCGAATGCGATGGGATCGGCAACGGGCACACCGCCTACCATGGACCGGAGGGTGCACAGACTGATCAGGGAGGCGGTGATGACGATTGCACGGAGGACTCTATTCGGCATGTTGCTCCCGCAGAAGAGCGGCGGTCTCGTGCCGCCCGGCCTTGAGATTACCACAGAGACACGGAGACCACGGGGAGTGAAGGTGGTCTGCCTGGATTGCGTCCGCGTCGAGCGCCGGCAGCCTGAGGAACTGTCGTTTGGGAGCGAAACCTCTATCGACCGGCGGATGCCGTATTGCCGGAAGCCCCGCACCCAGTTGCCGGCCAGGATGTGCGGCTAGAGCAAGGGCTGGCCCGCTGGAGACTGCTTCCGACACCAGGAGCCACGAACGGCAGGAACAAATAGCTCAAAGGCTCGACATCAGCGGATGATGGTTCCAATGCGCGCTGGGTTGATGGAGCGTATTTTATCGATCAGGTTGTAAAGGGGAATCTGAGGGTTCCAGGACCAGAAAACCACCATGGGAGTTCCAATCACGTCCTCGAGCGGCACGAAGCCCCAGAACCGGCTGTCCAGGCTATTATCCCTGTTGTCTCCCACGGCGAAAATATAGTCGCGTGCCATTATGTACTTAGTGGCCTCGTGCCCGTCGATCCAGACCCTGCCCTTGTGAACTTCCACCATGTGCCCTTCACGAAGTATGAACACTTCCCAGGCCCCAACATTTTCAGGGCTGATGGAGAGGTTGTCGCCTTTTCTAGGCACGACGAACGGCCCGTAGTTATCCTCGTTAAAACCTGAGCCCTTTGGAAAGATGTCGGGATTGGGATAGCCGGCGGGCTCCGTCCAGTTTCGAAGGAACTTGAGGTGGGGCGGATTAGGGAAAACCTGACCGTTTACGTAAACGACGCGATCGATGATTTGCAGGGTGTCTCCCGGCAGGGCAATGCAGCGCTTCACGTACCAAGTCTGTTCGGGCTTTTCGATTTGGTCCCGGTTTCCCGGCCAATCAAAGACAATAACGTCCCCACGGGCCACGGCGCGAAAACCCGGGACGCGGATGTGCGGGACGCGGATTGAAGTGATGGGGAGAGTGTATGGCGTGGAACCTCCGTAAATGAACTTGTTCACGAAGAGCCGATCGCCGACCATCACGGTGTCCTCCATGGAGCCGGAGGGAACCTCGAAAGACGCCATGACGAAACTGTTAATCAACAACACGGTTCCGAGAACGAAAAGGATCTCTTTAAAAAATGCTGCCAGCTGTGACTTCAGGCCTTGCCCGACAGATCCGCTCTTCAGGGATGTGTTCTCGCCCTTTTTCTGCATGATTCCTCCCGATCGAATTAACAGCGTTTTGTTTTTCTGACGCACTACGGATGGGATAGTTCCAATTAATTCGTCCTTAGGTAAACCACCGGCTTTGCCGGAGGACTCACAAAGTTTGACAATTCCGGAAGTGGCTCGGTTTTTTCCACGCAGATTTGGTGATTGATGCATTCATGGAACAAATATCTGTAGGGACGCCACCTGTGGGCGCCCTCTAAGGCCGAACGGGCGGGCACAGGTCCCGCCCCTACGGTTGAACCGGGTCGGTGTCCCACTAAGCTTGTCATGATCCAGTTTTAGCGCGAAGCGCTGACCGCTTTGAGCGGTTCACAAATCAAGCCTCCGGCTTTTCCGGAGGTTCTGATTCCTTTGCTACCTTGCCGTGGAGTTTTAAAAAGCCGCCAAAGCGCGAAGAATCGCGATGAAGCCACGGAGAACGGCTCGATGGCCCGATGACTCAATGACTCAATCCACGATTTGCCGTGCGCGGATAGCGAATCGATCTGGAGCCGATCCGACCAAATAAAACGGATAGCATGTGATCAGAGTCAGGGAGCGCTTCCGACCAGGTTTCAATGCCTGCGTGTCGTCGGGCTTGACGATTCTCGTCCAGTCCACTCGATAGCGGCATGATCCCCATAAGGTCCTCTCTTGGATCTCGTCTTCCCTGCGAATGCGTGCGGAAAGGATGGCGTTTCTGAGGGTTCTTGACTCTTTGCTCTCTGTGTCTTTGCGGTCTGAAGGCTACAGAGAAAGCGCCAAGTCGAGTGAGACGTCGAGCGCGGGCGCGCTGTGGGTGATCCAGCCGAGGGAGATCAGGTCCACGCCGGTGGCCGCAACGGCGGGCGCGTTTGCCGGTGTGATTCCTCCGGAAGCTTCGGTGAGAGCTTTCCCTTTCGCCATCCGGACTGCCCGCGCCAGAGTCTCCACGGGCATGTTGTCGAGCAGAACAGCGTCGACGCCCAGTCCCAGAGCTTCCTCCAGTTGTTCGAGCGTGTCCACTTCGACCTCGATCTTGACCATGTGACCGATGGAATGGCGTACTCTGCGGACAGCCTCGGTCACTCCACCCGCCAACGTAAGGTGATTGTCCTTCACCAGAACGGCGTCATCCAGACCGAAGCGGTGGTTGGAGCCGCCACCCGCTCTCACAGCGTATTTCTCCAAGACTCTCAGCCCGGGAGTCGTTTTGCGAGTGCAAACCACGCGCGTGGGGTACTGCTCGAGCGCGCGAGCAATGTCGCGGGTGGTGGTCGCGATCCCGCACAGATGGCCGAGGAAGTTGAGCGCCGTCCTTTCCGCTGACAGGATCGGTCTTGCAGACCCCCGGATGAGAGCGAGCGTTTCTCCTGCGGAAGCGTCGCAGCCGTCGGCAACGCGGATGTCCACATGCAGTCGGGGCTCCAGCCGGCGGAAGGCACTTGTTGCGACCACGATGCCGGCGATTCGGCCGCCGACGCGGGCCGCGATCAGTGCCGTGGCCGTGACATCCGCCGGCACGATCGCATCGGTTGTCAAGTCACCGGCCCTGCCCAAATCTTCAGCCAGCGCTCTGCGAACGGTTTTTTCATATAGGAGGGGATGAAGAGGCGCCAGCCGCTCGAGAGGTTTTGTCATGTCAGCCGCTCCGACGCGAATGTAGAGCGAGCATCCTTTCCACTGCCTTGCGCGCTCGGTCTACGATTGCAGGCTCTACCTCCACGGCGTACCTCATCGTTTCGAGGGAATGGAGGATCTTGGGTAGGGCGATTCGTTTCATGTGCGGGCAGAGGTTGCACGGGCGAATGAAATCGATCTGTGGAAACTCCACCGCGACATTGTCGCTCATCGAGCATTCAGTTACCAGGACCACCCGCGGCGGCCGGCGCTCCGCGACATGGCGGATCATGTCCGACGTAGAGCCCACAAAATCAGATTCGGCAAGCACGTCCGGGGGGCACTCAGGGTGCGCCAGGATCTCGATGTCATCCCACTGCTCGCGAAAAACCCGAAGGTCCTCGGCCGTGAATCTCTCATGCACCTCGCAGTGACCCTGCCAGAGAATTACTTCGACGTTGGTCTGGCCGGCAACGTACTTCCCCAGAAACTCGTCTGGAAGGAAGATGACCCGCCTGGACCCTAGCGACTCGACGATCTCCACCGCGTTGGCGGACGTGCAGCAGACATCGGACTCCGCCTTGACGGCTGCGGAAGTGTTGACATAGCTCACCACTGGAACGCCCGGGTAGCGCTGCCGCAGGAGGAGGACATCCTCGGCAGTGATCGACGACGCGAGAGAGCAGCCGGCCTGGGGGTCCGGAATCAGCACGGTTTTTTCCGGATTCAGGATCTTTGCGGTCTCGGCCATGAAGTGCACGCCGCAGAGCACGATGACGTCGGCGTCGACGCGGGACGCCGCGCGAGCCAGGGCAAGAGAATCCCCGGTGAAGTCCGCGACTCCGTGGAATATCTCCGGCGTCTGATAGTTGTGCGCCAGTATGATGGCGTTTCGCTGCCTCTTGAGTTCCTGGATGGCGGCTATGTAGGGGGCGTGAACCGGCCATTCGATCTCTGGAATCACACGCTGCACCCGCTCGTAGACTGCCGCCGTGCGACGCGCAACTTCCGGCGTGTAGCGCGGAGGAATGAGCGGTAAATCCTGATAACTGATTGCCACGGCGCAAAACCTCACTTATGCTCAATCTGAGTATAATGGGATGAAAAAAAACTGGCCCGCCCTTCGGGCCAGCAATACTTATACTAATCTTGAGTATATCTATTGTCAACAGTTCGCAGTTCGCGGTTCGCAGTTTACAGCAGGCTACTGCCAACTGGCACACTGGGAACTACTGCGAACAACGAACTGTGAACTGCGAACTTAGGGTCTGTCAATCAATAACGTTTGCACTTTGGTGCGAGCGCCGGGCGGGCAGATGCGAGGCGCCGCGACGCAGGCGATGTCAGTGTGCATCGTCGAGGAGCGGCAACGAAGCAGATGCCCGCCCGCCGCCGCGCCCCTCCGGGCTGCGGCCCCCAGGCCCGCTGGCTTTGTTGTTAGCTCCTTACATACCACCCCGGGTATGCTCGTCGCTCGCGCCTCGCCAGCGGGCCTGGGGGCCTGCAGCAAAGTGTAAACGTTATTCATTGACAGACCCTTAGTGCGCACTGCTTCAGGCATTGACCTGGGCCGCGGCCTTATATTCGTGTCACAGTGGTGCGGCTTCAGAGCCGCGCGGGGATGCCGACTCCGGGCGCAGGACGCTCGCGCAGGACGTCTCTGCGGAAGCGGAACAGCTCCGCCGGGCGGCCGCCGGTCTGGGACTCCAGACGCCCCGTGCCTTCCACCAGACCTCCCGTTTCCACCAGCCGCCTCATGTTCTGTTTGTGGAGACGGACACCGGCGAGTGCTTCAACGACACGCTGCAACCGCAAGAGGGTGAAAGTGGCGGGGAGCAACTCGAAGACGACGGGACGATACTTGAGCTTGCCGCGCAGGCGGCCGAGTGCTGAGGCCAAGATGCGTCGGTGGTCGAGGGCCATAGCTTCGCCGAGGTGAAGATGTGAAGGCGTGTGGCTGCGACGGTCGCGCACGGCCTCCGCCGCACAGCCGATTTCATATATCAGTTCGTAGCGGTCGTGAACTCGTTCGGTAACCCAGGGAACTCCGCGCAAACCAAAGTTGATGTCGGCCCGCTCCTGCCTCTCCCGGTGGGTAGCTGTGTCCCGTGCCGATTTGATCCAGGAGGTGAGGGCAGGCTCGATGTCGTGCCCAATCATCGGCGGGCGTCCGGAGCGCCAGTCCTCCCAGGGCAAAAAACGATACCAGTCTTGCCAGAGGGCGTCCCCCGTGCCTGAAAGCCTCCCCTCGCGCACAAGAGCCAGGTAAGCGACGGAGATCAGACGCGGGCCTCCCTCGCGCTCCAGCGGGTCACGATTCCGGTTGCCGAAGGTGTAAAGCTGCTCTGCGTAGCCAAGCTCCAGTCCGGTTTGCTCGCGCACCCAGCGGCGCAGCCCCAGTTCCAGTGTGCGATCCGCATCGGGATCAAAAGGCCCGAAGGGAAGCGCCTCGACGGATTCGCACTCAATGTTGCAGCCAGCCGGCCTCCTCGCTCGCATCGCCAGGGCGTGCTCTGCCCGCTTTACCGTCAGGATGCGAGGAGTCTCCTGCGTGACGGCGACGATGACAGCGTTGAGACCGATGATCATCGAGGGTTTCAATGCTTATGACTCTCCTTTATGGCTGAAAACCGATAATATATTTGACATTCATTGAGAATTTAGTGACAAGTAGAAACACAGAGGTACGGCGCGCCGTGCCCCTGCCCTCACTAAGTGAGACCGACCCATGAGCCGACCGCCCTCTCCAGATTCACTTGCCGCCAGGGCAAACGCGAGCCTGAAGGCGCTGAGCAACAAGCGAACTGCACAGCAATCCAAATCCTATTTTAAACCACATGAGGAAATATGGCTCTACGGTGTTGCCACCCCGAGTGTGAGAGCTGTGGAGAAAGAGATCTTTGACGCTGCAGGCAAATATTGGTCGGTCGAGGAGGCGACCCGGTTCTGCGATGTTCTTCTGCGCAACAGGTATCTCGAACCCAAGGGTGTGGGAATCATGCTGCTTGCGCGCTACCGGAGGCACTTTCAAAAGGAGCTTTTGGATAGCATCAAAACGTGGTTGATGGGGAATCTCTGCGACAACTGGGCCGCAACAGACGGCCTTGCCGGGAGTATCCTTGCGCCACTTCTCTCCCGCTATCCGGAACTCATCGCCGAGGTGCAAAGCTGGACCGGCTCTGAGAACCTCTGGGTCCGCAGGTCCGCGGCTGTCGGACTGGTGCCACTCGCCCGCAGGGGCGAGCACTTGGACGCGGCCTATGCCGTAGCTGAGTCGCTGTTCGACAATCGTGAAGACTTGATCCACAAGGCCATCGGCTGGCTTCTGCGCGAAGCAGGAAAGAAGGAACCGGAGCGGTTGAAGGCCTTCCTGCTCGCCCATGGGCCGCGAATTCCGCGGACAGCCCTCCGTTACGCCATCGAGAGGTTCTCCCCTGAGGAACGAAAAGCACTTCTCGCTCAAACCCGGACGCAACCCTGAGGAATCCTGGCACCACAGAGACACGGAGCGCGCAGGGACCTCTCCAACGCGTGGGGTGGCCTGAATTCCCTGTGCTGCTAAGCCGCGATTCCTTCGCTTCCAGGAAACGATTCTGGTCGCCTTTAGAAAATATAATCGGAGAGAAGCAGGCAGAAGGCAGTAGGCAGTAAAAGCCCGGAAAGAAAAAACATCTGGGTTGGATACTGCCTGCTGCCTACCTGAAACCACAGTCAAGAATCTCTCCAGACTGATTGCTTGCCACCGTTTCGGTTGCGGCCGCTAGGCTGCGCTGGGTCTCCGCGGTGTTTTTTTGATTACGGCAGGTTGTCTGGTGTAACAGCTGATGGTAATAATGATTCCGTGATTGTGCGCTCGTTCCAGGAGGTATTATGACAGTTCGCGTACTCGTGGCGGCGTTGACAGTGTTTGCTTTCGGTCTGCAGGCTCAAGAAAAGGCGCCTCAGCTGGATTCCATTCGAAAAGATGACATGAGAGCCGACCTGTTCTTCCTCGCCGGCGACTCGATGAAGGGAAGGGTTACCAACTCGCCGACAAACCTGATTGCTGCGGAATTCATCCAGTCGCGCTTCGAGCGAGTTGGCCTGAAACCGTCCGGTCCAGAAGGTTCCTACTTTCAGCACTACAACCTGATCGAGCCGGTTATTGGCGAGGAAAACAGCCTGGAGGTTCAGAACGGGGATGGCGCCAGGATAAAACTGCGCATGCTTCACAAGAGCTTTTATCCTGAGTACTTCAGTGTGAGCGGTCACGCGCAAGGATCACTGGTTTTCGCCGGCTTCGGAATGACGGTGCCTGATTTGAACTACGATGACTACCGCCATGCGAACTTGAGCGGGAAAATCGTTTTAGTGCTGGACCATGAGCCGGGCGAGAAGGATCCAAGCAGTCCCTTCGATGGCTTGGTTCTGTCGGATTCATCGCAACCTCTACGGAAAGCCTTGTTCGCCCAGGCACACGGCGCTGCAGGGATCCTCTTTGCGAGGGACGTGCACAATCATCCCGGTCCCGAGAATTTTGGAGAGGTGGCAAGGTCCAACTGGCCTGCTTTCTCGCTTGCGAGCTGGATAGGGAAGGTGCGGATACCCGCTGCGGCCATATCCTCTTCCCTTGCTTCCATTCTCATCCGGGATACTCACAAGACCCTGGAAGAGCTTTCGAAGTCCGCTGAAACGGCCACGGGAATCGAGCCCATAGCGGTTCCCGGCATCCAGGTCAGCCTTACCACAAATGTCGTTCGTCGCACGATTCTGGATCGAAATGTGATCGGTTTTGTGGAGGGCTCAGATCCGAAGCTGAGGGACGAATATGTCATCGTGTGTGCGCACTACGACCACGAAGGCGCGATTGGGACGCAAATCTATAATGGGGCTGACGATGACGGCTCCGGGGTTGTGGGTTTGATCGAGATTGCGCAGGCATACGGCTTGGCCGCGCGGGCCGGGCAGCGGCCGCGAAGGACGGTGATGTTTGCCGCCTGGAATTCGGAAGAGCGGGGCCTGCTCGGATCGTGGGCCTATACGGAGCACCCGCTTCTTCCTTTAGATAAGCTTGTCGCCGTTTTGAACATGGACATGATCGGGCGTAACGAAGAAATCCAGGTCGGAGCCGACGAGCGATTCCGAGGCATGGAAGTACAGTCTGCCGAGTCCAACAGCAACGCGCTGAATATCATCGGCACGCTGCGCAGTCCGGACCTGAAGCAGGAGACGGAGCGCGCCAACAAAGTCATAGGGCTCGATCTAAAATTTCGCTACGACAACAACATTTCCAATCTGCTGCGGCGAAGCGATCACTGGCCCTTCATTCAGCATGGAGTTCCTGCGATCTGGATATTTACCGGCCTGCATCCGGACTATCACACGGTTTATGACCGTCCCGCGAAGATCAACTACGGCAAAATGGAGAAGGTAGTGCGTTGTGTCTATCAGGAAAGCTGGGACCTTGCCACGGAGGATACACACCCAAAGCTCCTTCCGAGAAAACCGGAGGCTCAAGCCGTGCCCAGCCCCAATTCGAGATGACCCGCTATACTGGCAATGAGCGGTCATTTCAACGAAAGGAGAATGTGCGATGGTAGCTACACCTTCCGTCATGCTGGCGCTGGGAACTGCTGCGCCGGCTTTCGATCTACCCGATGTCGCGTCGGGGAAGAGGTTCTCACTGGAGAGTTTTGCCGGCAAGAGAGCTCTGCTGGTGATGTTTATCTCCAGGCATTGCCCTTACGTTCAGCACGTCAAGGAAGAGCTCGCCCGGATCGGGAAGGACTACGGAACGCGAAATGTCGGCATCGTAGCCATATCCGCGAACGACGCGGCCAACTATCCCGATGACGCCCCGGCAAAACTCAAGGAGATGGCAGAGGATTCCCGATTCACTTTTCCGCTCTGCTACGACGAGAGCCAGGGTGTTGCCAAGGCCTTCTCGGTTGCTTGTACACCTGATTTCTTTCTCTTCGATTCCGACAGAAGGCTTGTCTATCGAGGGCAATTGGACGACAGCCGGCCGTCAAACGGCAAGCCCGTCACTGGGCGCGATATCCGAAACGCCCTGGACGCGGTCTTGGCCGGTCACGCGGTCAGTGAGGACCAGAAGCCGAGCCTAGGTTGCAACGTCAAGTGGAAGACAGGCAACGAGCCCAAATACGCGCGCTGATCGTAATCCTCACCACAGAAGCCTGGCGCGGCCTAGCGGCCGCAACCGAAACGGTGGCAAGCAATCAGTCTGGAGAGACTCTTGACTGTGGTTTCAAGCAGGCAGCAGGCAGATGGCAGCAGGCAGTATCTAACCCAGATGTTTTTTCCTTCCGGGCTTTTACTGCCTGCTGCCTGCTTCTCTCCAGTTATATTTTCTAAAGGCGACCAGAATTGCTTCCTGGAAGCGAAGGAATCGCGGCTCAGTAGGACAGCGATCTCTGCGCCTCCCTGATGAAGCCTGAGTCGAAGATAAGAGTACAGTTGCGATATCTCCCGTGCTAACTTTTATGCTCTTGATGCGGCCTTGGTATTTTTGGAGATAACGCCATGCTGGTAATGATGAATGCGCAAGCCACTCCCGAGCAGATTGACGCAGTCTGCCGCAAGATCGAGGAGATGGGCTACCGGGCGCACCCGATACCGGGCAGCACCCGTACCGCCATCGGTATTACGGGGAACCGCGAGCCCGTGGAGTCTGCCGCGCTCGAAGCATTGCCCGGCGTGGCCGAGTGTGTTCCCGTTTCGAAACCTTACAAACTGGTCGGGCGAGAGCTGAAGCAGGAAACCACCGTCATTGATCTGGGGGATGGCGTGCGCGTGGGTTCCGCGGAACTGGCTGTTATTGCCGGACCTTGCGCTATCGAGAGCCGCGAACAAGCCTTCGCCATCGCCGCTGGGGTCAAGGCTGCCGGGGCGAAACTGTTCCGCGGAGGCGCATACAAGCCTCGAACCTCGCCCTACAGCTTCCAGGGGCTTGCCGAAGAGGGCCTGAAGATTCTCGCGGAGGTGCGGGACCAGTTCGGATTGAAGATCGTGACGGAAGCCGTGGATCACGAGAGCCTTGAGCTTGTAGAGCAGTATGGCGATGTGATTCAGATCGGCGCGCGGAACATGCAGAACTTTTCGCTCCTCAAGTGCGCCGGCAAGGCCCGGCGCCCCATACTGTTGAAGAGAGGGCTCTCCGCGACTCTGGATGAACTCCTGATGGCCGCTGAGTACATACTTGCGGAAGGGAATTACAACGTCATTCTGTGCGAGCGGGGAGTCCGCACCTTTGCGGACCATACCCGCAACACGCTCGATCTCAGCGTCGTCCCCGCGGTGCAGAGGCTCAGCCATCTGCCGATCATCGTCGATCCAAGCCACGGAACGGGGCGCAGGGAAAAGGTGGCGCCCATGTCGCGTGCTGCGGTGGCGGTAGGGGCGGACGGCCTGATCATCGAAGTTCATCATCAGCCCGACAGGGCCCTGTCCGACGGTTACCAATCCATTCTTCCGGACGATTTTGCACGATTGATGGCAGAAATCCGCCAGATTGCCGCCCTCCTTGGCCGGGTCGTATGCGAATGACGAATGACGAATGACGAATGACGAATGACGAATGACGAATGACGAATGACGAATGACGAATGACGAATGACGAATGACGAATGACGAATGACGAATGACGAATGACGAATGACGAATGAC